>Ga0213839_1000767_pt1 | contig 28873 bp, 28 predicted proteins | sample SWPATP21_FD_160075 | JGI IMG/M metagenome (GOLD analysis project Ga0213839, IMG submission 160075) | Coastal seawater microbial communities from Marineland, Florida, United States - SWPA TP2 #1 | ecosystem: Environmental > Aquatic > Marine > Coastal | place: USA: Florida | collected 2016-08-14
AAGCCGATGCCGATCCGGTTGTTGCCGCGGCCGTCGTCGGGCTGGCGGAACAGCCGGAAGGCGCACACGAACAGCATGAGCGGCAGCAGCAGGGCCATCCAGCCGAACGTGCCGTTGACGATCGCGAACACGAGGTCCGGGAGCCAGCCCTGGAACCCCCACCACGCGAAGGTGGCAACGAAGACGCCCAAGGCCAGGTTGAACAGGGCGGCGCCGTCGCGGCGGTCCTCGGGGGCGAGGTCGCTGACGTCGTGGCCGACCCGGCGGATGCCGGCGCCGACGACGTGGGCGATGCCGAGCCAGGCCCCGGCCAGCACCCGCACGACCCAGGGCTGGTGCGGCTCCACGGCGGCCAACTGCCGGGTCCGGGCGGTGCCTGCGGTTCTACCTGCGGTTCCCCGCGGCCGGGCGGATTTGGATGCGGCGGGACTGGACCCCCGGCCGGGAGAACTGCCTGATTTGCCGCTTGAGTTTCCTCTAGGCGCGGAAGAAGTGCGAGTCGCCATACTCGCCACGGTACCGGACACCGGGCCAAAAGCCCCGAATTTCCGGGCCGTCGGGGATCATGTTGCCCCGGCCGAAATGCGAAACGGCCTCCCCCGCCCGCCGCGGCCCGCAGGCTGCGAACGGGCCTGGGAGGCCGTTCACCGGGCTTGCACCCGGCACGTGTTGAGGGGCTTACGCCCGGTGAACCACCTGAGGCTTACGCCTCAGTGAACCACCTGAGGCTTACGCCCGGTGGACCACCTGAGGCTTACGCCTCAAGGACCACCGGGATGATCATGGGCTTGCGGCGCAGCTTGCGGTTGACCCACGTGCCCACGACGCGTCGGACGACCTGCTGCAGCTGGTGCGTCGTGTGGTCCGTGCGGTTCAGCACGGCTTCCTCGAGGGCCTCGTTGATCTTGGGGATGATCTCGTCGAAGACGGAATCGTCCTCGGCCACGCCGCGGGCGTGGATCTCCGGCCCGGACACCACCTTGCCGGTGGCGCGGTGGATGACGGTAATGATGGAGATGAAGCCTTCATCGCCGAGCGTCTGGCGGTCCTTCAGGTCTGCTTCGGTGACTTCGCCGACGCTGGAGCCGTCGACATAGACGAACCCGACCTCGACCTGGCCGACGATGTCGGCCTGGTGGTCGCGCAGATCGATCACGGTGCCGTTGTCCGCGAGGAGGATGCTCTCCTCCGGCACGCCGGATTCGAGGGCGATCTTGCCGTTGGCGATGAGGTGGCGGGTTTCGCCGTGCACCGGCATCGCGTTGAGCGGCTCAAGGATGTTGTAGCAGTACAGCAGCTCGCCGGCGGCGGCGTGGCCGGAGACGTGCACCTTGGCGTTGCCCTTGTGGATGACGTCGGCGCCGAGCTTGAGCAGGCCGTTGATGATGCGGAAGACGGCGTTCTCGTTACCCGGGATAAGGCTCGACGCGAGGATGACGGTGTCGCCCTCTCCGACGACGACGCGGTGGTCGCCGTTGGCCATGCGGGACAGGGCCGCCATGGGCTCACCCTGGGAGCCCGTGGACATCAGCACCACGCGGTTGTCCGGCAGGTTGTCGATGTTCTTGATGTCGACGAGGATCCCGGCCGGGACCTCGAGGTAGCCCAGTTTCGCGGCGATGGCCATGTTCCGGACCATGGAGCGGCCCACGAAGGCCACCTTGCGGTTGTGGTTGGCCGCGGCATCGAGGACCTGCTGGACGCGGTGCACGTGGGAGGAGAAGGAGGCGACGATGATGCGCTTGGAGGCCTGGCCGAACAGCCGGTCCAGGGTGGGCCCGATTTCCTTCTCGGCGGTCGTGAAGCCGGGGACATCGGCGTTGGTCGAGTCGGACATGAACAAGTCCACGCCTTCTTCGCCGAGCTTGGCGAAGTGCCGGAGGTCGGTGATGCGGCCGTCCAGGGGCAGCTGGTCCATCTTGAAGTCACCGGTGTGCAGGACGGTGCCGCCCGCGGTCCGGAGGAACACGGCCAGGGCGTCCGGGATGGAGTGGTTGACGGCGACGAACTCGCACTCGAAGGGCCCGAACTTCTCGACCTGACCCTCGACAACAATTTTGGTGTTGGGCCTGATCCGGTGTTCCTGCAGCTTGGCCTCGATGAGGGCCAGGGTGAGCTGCGAGCCCACGATGGGGATGTCCGCGCGGAGGCGCAGCAGGTACGGGACGGCGCCGATGTGGTCTTCGTGGCCGTGGGTCAGAACGACCGCGACGATGTCCTGGAGCCGGTTCTCGATGTAGGAGAAATCCGGCAGGATGAGGTCGACGCCAGGCTGGGTCTCCTCGGGGAAGAGCACGCCGCAGTCAACGATGAGGAGCTTGCCCCCAATCTCGAAAACGGTCATGTTGCGACCGATTTCCCCGAGTCCGCCGAGCGGCACGATCCGCAGGGTGTTGTTCGGAAGGCGGGGAGGCGTGACAAGGCCGGGAAGGGCGGTTTGGGTCATAGTGCACTACTTTCCAGGCAGGAGCCGGGCTGGTTCTCAACGATCAGGATTGGCTCCGGATCAGGAAAAGACCATCCCTGCTTCCGCCAAATCCTCGCGGATGATTGCGATCTCGGCCAAGTCCGGCTCCACGAGGGGCAAACGGACAACCGAGTTGGGCAGGACTCCCTGCCACTTAAGAACCTGCTTGGCAGCGACAGCACCCTGAATGTGGGTCATCACTGCGCGGACCACGGGGTCCAGTTCGAAATGTAGGGTGCGGGCGGTAGCAAAATCGCCTGCAAGTGCGGCATCGATCAGCGCGCGGAACTGCCGCGTCGCGACGTGCGCGGAGACGCTGACCAGCCCGACGGCGCCGGCGGCCATCCACGGCAGCGTGAGGCCGTCATCGCCGGAGTAGACATCAATGTCGGTGTTCGCCAGGACCTGGGTGAGGGCGGCGAAATCGGCCTTCGCATCCTTGAGGGCAACGACCCTGGGGTGGTCAGCGAGCCGGATCATCGTCTCGGGCAGGATGGGCACGCCGGCACGGCCGGGGATGTCGTAGACCATGACGGGGAGGTCGGCGGCGTCGGCCACGGCCTCGACGTGCGCCTGGATGCCTGCCTGGCTCGGCTTGTTGTAGTACGGGGTGACGATCAGCTGGCCGTGGGCTCCGGCTTTGGCGGCGCGCTTGGCCATCTCGATCGAGTGCGAGGTGTGGTTGGTCCCGGTTCCGGCGATGACCTTGGCGCGGTCGCCGACGGCTTCGACGATGACGCGGAAGAGCTTCTCTTTTTCGTCGTCCTCGAGAGTGGAGGTCTCCCCCGTGGTGCCGGAGATGACGAGGGCGTCATTGCCGTCGTCGACGAGCTTGCTCGCCAGTTCCGCCGACTGCTTGTAGTCGACCTCACCGTCCGCGGTGAAAGGCGTGACCATGGCAGTCACGAGGGTCCCGAACGTGTAAGAGCGAATATCAGAGTCAGCCATATGAAAAACGTTACCTTGTCTCCGGCATGTTAGGACAATGGCGGGGGTGTGACGAACGTCAAACTCGCCGGCCGCACGTCACGATTCCACACTCCGGCCCACCGTCCCGCCGGACTCAGTGCCGCCGAAACCGCGCCAGCACACTGTGCTGAAGGCTCGCGGTCAGCACCTCGGTCCCGTTCCCGGCCGCCTGCCGGAACGGGAGACCGTCGGGGCCCCAGAAGCCGCTCAGCCCGCACGAGGGTCCGAGCGGCGTGGTGCCCGCCAGGTTCGCCAGGACGGAAAACATCCGGTTGTCCATGGCGCGGGCGCCGAGATGCAGCCCCAGCCGGTGATCCTCGCCCACCGTATAGAGGGCCGAGACTGCATAGATGTCCGCACCTGCCGCCGCCGCCCATTCCGCATGGCCGGGGCGGGCTGCGTCGAAGCAGATAGCCAGGGCGACCTTCCAGCCGTCGATCTCAAGGACCGCAGGGTGGCTGCCGGCAACAAACAGTCCCTGCTCCGGCCCGTGCAGCCAGGTCTTGAAGCTGGGCTCAATAGTGCCTGCCGGGTGGACCGCGAGGGAGGCCAGCCGCGGCGTGCCGTCCTCCTCCTTGAACGCGGCTCCGACCACTGCGGTGATTCCGGTGCGCCGACAGATATCCCGGAGGCCGTCCAGCCGTCCGTCATCCGCACTCAGCCACCCCTCCGGCCGCTCCAACAGGTCCAGCCGGTACCCCGTCAGGGAGAGCTCCGGGAAGATGACCAGCCGGGCCCCGTGGGACTCCGCGTCTTCGATCAGCCGGATGTGTTCGTCCACATTCGCGGCAACACCACCATCCAGGGCCTCGTATTGAACGGCGGTCAGCGTCAGGTCAGTGATTGAGCCAGTAGTCACCCTGCCATCCTAGGCACCTCTCAGGCTGAAGCGGCGGGCCTGCCGGAGGACGCCGCCGGTGCAGCGGGTGCAGCGGGTGCCGAGCAGTAGCGCCCGACAGCGGTCTCACGCAAGGACTCCGCCCAGGCCGCAAGCCGCTGGGCCGCTCGCACATAGTTGAACAACTCGGCAGGCGTCAGTGCATCGAGATCCGTCTCGGACAGCCGCCGGGCCAGTTCCGCTCCCGGCGGCTGCACGGCCAGCGCCGTGCCCTCGTTGCCCCACTGGACATCCTCTGGCGGCTCTCCGGCGACCAACCGCCGGAAGAGGAAGTCCACAACGCCCGGACTCATGGCCTTGAGGACCCCGGTTGCCGGCTTACAGCCGCCTGCCTGTCCACCGGGCGGGGCGCTGGCGGTTTCCCAGCCTGCAGATCCCCGGCCAGCAGTCTCCCGACGAGTTGCTTCCCGACTAGCAGATTCCGTACCCGGGGATTCCATACCAGGCGATTCCGTACCCGGGGATTCCGGACCAGAGGATTCCGAACCAGAGAATTCCGAACCAGAGGATTCCGAACGCGTGAATGCAGGCTCTGCGGCGTTGTTCATGCGTTCATGCTATTCGAACATATATTCGAATACAAGGCCTGTTCGGAACCGGCCTGAAGCCCCGGACCGGCCGAACATGAGACGATCAGACGATGACCGCGCGCGGAATGACCACTGCTTCCCGGACCGTCAAAGCCGCTTCGGCCGGCGCCCGGCTGGCCGGCGTCGACGCCGCGCGCGGGCTCGCGTTGCTGGCAATGATGGCCACGCACGTGCTGGCGACCTTCGAGTCGGATCCGCAACTCACGCCCACGTGGATCGGGCTGGCATTTTCCGGTCGGGCTTCGGCCCTGTTCGCCGTGCTGGCCGGCGTCGGTCTCGCCTTGTCCACCGGGAAACAGCGGCCGCTCCAGGGACCTGAACTGTGGGCGGCCCGCCGCGGCATTGCCCTCAGGGCGCTCGTGGTGGGCGCCGTCGGGCTGTCTCTGGGCGGCCTGGAAGTCAACATCGCCATCATTCTGGTCCACTACGCGGTCCTGTTCCTGTGCGTGCTGCCGTTTGTCGGGCTCGGCGTGAAACGCCTGCTCGCACTGGCGGCTTTCTGGGTCCTGGCCGCTCCCGTCCTGGCCTACCTGCTCCGGCCCTGGCTGCTGTCCGCCGATCCGCCCTTGAGGCTGGGGCACAACCCCGGCTGGGAGGACCTGGGCACGCCGGCCAGGCTGCTCGGCGACCTCTTCCTCACCGGCTACTACCCCGTCGCACAGTGGATCGTCTATCTCCTGGTGGGGCTGGCGATCGGCCGGATGGCGCTATCAAAAGCAGTTGCGCCGTTCCTGTTGCTGGCCGCCGGGACGATGGTGGCTGTCTTTGCCAAGTGGCTGGGGGTAGTCCTGATGGAGGACTGGGGCGGCAGACGCGCCCTGGAGGCGCAAATCGGCGATCCCGCGTACCCGCTGGAGAGTCTGCTGCAGGTCAACCTGGCCGGCGTCGACCAGTCGGGCTCAGTGTGGTGGCTGGCCACCAGTTCACCGCACGCAGGCACCACGCTGGATCTGCTGCACACCTCGGGCGTGGCCGCCGCCGTGATCGGCGTGTGCCTCCTGCTGGGGCGGCTGGGCGAATGGCTGGAGCTTGATCTGCTGCTCCCGGTTCGCGGAATCGGGGCCATGACACTGAGCCTTTACACGGCTCATCTGTGCATCATGGCGGCCCTGCACGATCAGCCGCTGGCACCGGGCTGGACCGTGGAGGGCGTGTACTGGGCGCAGGCCGCCGGCATGCTGGTGATTGGCGCGGCCTTCGCGGCGCTCGCCTGGCGCGGGCCGCTGGAGTGGGTGACCCATGCCGCCAATCAGGTAGGCAGGCACCAGCCCTCCCCGGTCCGCCAGCCAGCCCGCTTGCGTTAGGTTCCGCTAAGGTTTCTGCGCCCCGTCGCGGAACATCCGCACGGCGTCGCGCATCGAGGCGCGGGCCCGCTTGCGGTCGCCTGCGGCATCGTAGGCACAGCTGAGCCGGAACCACGAACGCCAGTCGTCGGGGGCGGCTTCGGCTTCGGCACGGTATTTCTCAAACTCAAGGTCTGCGGCTTCACGGATGATCCGGCCGGCGGGCGTGCGCGGCAGCGTGTCCTCCGGCAGGCCTCCTTCGGCTTCGAGGATTTTCGCCAAACGCTCGGTGCGGGCCCCGAACAACAGCTCCCGGACCATGGCCCATGCGCCGATGACCGGCAGCACCAGGTAGGCGACGCCGATAGCCTTCGCCACGAGGTTGGGGTCAGACATCAGAAGCAGGGAACGCTGAAAGGACACCGCCAGGTAGAACACGAGCAGCAGGGTGACGGCACCCACCCAGATCTTGGTGCGGTTGGCTTTCAGTGCGGTCAAGGCAGCGGACACCGGGCTCAGAGCCCCAGGTCCAGGTAGCCGTCGAGTCCCACGGTGAGACCGGGGTGCGCGGCGACGTCGCGGACGCCCAGCAGCACGCCCGGCATGAAGGAGGCCCGGTCGAAGGAGTCGTGGCGGAACGTCAGCTGCTCCCCCGGACCGCCCAGCAGAACTTCCTGGTGCGCCACGAGGCCGCGGAGCCGGACGCTGTGGACCCGGACGCCGTCGACCTCGCAGCCGCGGGCGCCGGCAAGCTCCGTTGTGGTGGCGTCCGGGCTGGAGGGCACCCCCGCTGCGGTGCGCTCCGCCGAGATCAGCTGCGCCGTGCGCACAGCCGTGCCCGAGGGGGCATCCACCTTCTCAGGGTGGTGCAGCTCGATGATTTCAACGGATTCAAAGTACTTGGACGCTTTGGCGGCGAAAGCCGAGGCCAGGACCGAGCCAAGGGCGAAGTTGGGAGCAATGAGGACGCCGACGCCGGGCCGGGTGGCGAGGAGGTCCTCCAGCCCCGCGAGCCGGCCGGCATCCCAGCCGGTGGTGCCGACGACGGCGTGCATGCCGTGCTCGACGGCAAACCGGACATTCGCCTCGGTGGTTTCGGGGACGGTCAGGTCCACCACGATCTGCGCGCCGGAGCTGACGAGCGCGTCCAGGGAGTCGTTGCGGCCAAGCGCCGCGACGAGCGTCAGGTCCGCGGCAGCTTCGACGGCCTTCACGGCCTCGGCGCCCATGCGCCCGCTGGCGCCCAGCACGGCGACTGAGAGTTGTTCGGTCATGCCATCAACCCTACCGCCGGGGCCGTTGCCTTCCGGAACCGGCGGCCTTGGGTTACAGGCCAGCCCGGCCCGGCGACCGGGCGTTCTCCCGCAAACTCCCCGGCCGCAAACCAGCCCAGGGGCAATCACCCACCGAGGCCATCCGCTGCCTCAACCTCGACCTCAACCTCAACCTCACGGCTGTCAGGCTGGATTGACGACGCCTACGTGTCAGCCTAGACTGACAGGCATGGATACTGACGAGCTGTCCGCACATATTCATTCATTGGACCCCGCGGTCGGCCTACGGGCGGTCGGCGCCCTTCATCGCCTGGCAGAACAGGTCGAGGCAGCACAGGTAAGAGCTGCCCGACAACAGGGATGGACCTGGGAGCAGATCGGTGACGCCCTGGGCGTCTCGCGGCAGTCCATCCACGCAAAATACCGAGAGTGAGATCAGCGATGTTTGAACGATTTGCCGACGACACCCGTAGGATCCTTGGCTTTGCCATGGACGAGGCCCGCTACAGCGGCGACAAGCGGCTGGGCACGGATCATCTGCTGCTGGGGGCGCTTCACGATCCCGGTCCCGCCGGCATTCTTGGTGTCACGCTCGATGAGGCAAGGGCAACGGCAGCGGCGCTTGACCGCGCGGCACTCGCGTCAATCGGAATTGATGCCCAAGGCTTTAAACGCAGCACGATGCCCGGCCGAGGAAAGAAGCCGCCCTTCAGCTCGGGTGCCCGGTCGGTAGTGGAAGGCATGCTTCGGTACGCCGTTGACCAGAAGTCACGACAGATCACCACCGCGAATCTTTTGTTGTCGCTGCTGGACCGCGGGGAACATGATCCGGCTGCCTCGCTGCTCAATGAACTGGGGGTGGACCGGGCCGAGGTCCGGCGCCGGGTCCTTTCCTCCTGATCGCGCTGATCGCCCTGGTCACTCAGGTCGCCCTGATCGCGAGCTAATTTCGGGTCGGAGGGTGAACGAACCTCTGCGCGTGCCTACTCGCCGGCTCCGACCCATTCGACCGTGCCGTCGGCGAAGAACTGCTCTTTCCAGATCGGCACTTGGGCCTTGATCCGGTCCACGAGTTCGGCGCACACCGCGAAGGCCTGGCCGCGGTGGGCTGCCGAGACGGCGCAGACCAGGGCGGGGTCGCCGATCTCCAGCATGCCGATCCTGTGGGCCGCCCAGATCCGCACCGGCTGCCGCTGTTCGCCGGCGCCGCTGTCGCTGTTGTCGCTGCTGTCGGGCGCCCCGTGGGATTCCCCGTCGCCGGCTGGGGCGGAGTGCTCCGCGACGAGACCGGCGACGACGTCGGCCATCACCTGGTGCGCCGTGGGGTGGGCGCTGTAGCTGAGCCGCGAAACCTGCTTGCCGCCGTCGTGGTTGCGGACGACGCCGCTGAAACTGACCACCGCACCGGCGGTGTCCGATTCAACGGCCGCAATGGCCTGCTCCACCGAGATGGGCTCGGCGCTCAGCACGGCGTGCACGATTTCAAATCCTGTTTCAGTGCCCATGGCTGCCTTCCAGCTGGTCGCAAAGGTGTCCAACGATGGGATCCAGCACGCTCAGTCCGTCCATGACGCCCTTCGGTGATCCGGGAAGGTTCACGATGAACGTCTGGCCGGCCGCGCCCGCGTACCCGCGGCTGAGCATGGCCATGGGGGTCTTGGCGGCCCCGGCGCTCCGGATGCCTTCCATGATCCCCGGGATTTCCCGGTCCAGCAGGGGCAGGGTCTGCTCGGGGGTCGCGTCGGTGGGGCTCAGGCCGGTGCCGCCGCTGGTGATGATGACGGCCGGCTGCTGGGTCAGCAGGGCGCGGAGCGCGGCTCCCACCGCAGCCCCGTCCGGCACCACCAGGGCAGGAAACGGCTCAAAGCCGTGTTCGGTGAGCCAGTCGATGATGACGGGACCCGTGAGGTCCTCATAGACGCCGGCGGCCGCGCGGGTGGAGGCGATCACGACGCCGGCCTTCCGGCCGGTGGCCTCGCCGTGGCGGTGCGGTTCGGGCATGTTCATAGGGTCCAGTCCCCGCTCTTGCCGCCGCTTTTGGCGAGCACTTTGATGTCGGTCAGGACCGCGTGCTTGTCCACGGCTTTGATCATGTCGTACACGCTCAGTGCCGCCACGGACGCCGCGGTCAGGGCTTCCATCTCGACGCCGGTGACTCCGCGGGTCTTGACGGTGGCAAATACCGTGACGGAGTCGGCGTCGAGCTCAAAGTCGATGGTGACTTTGGCGATCGGCAGCGGATGGCACAGCGGGATGAGGTCCGGCGTCTTCTTGGCCGCCATGATCCCGGCGACGCGGGCGACGGCCAGGGCGTCGCCCTTGGGGAGCTCGCCGCCGCCAAGGAGGGCGAGGACTTCAAGCCTGCTGCGGACTGTCGCGGTGGCCGTGGCCTCCCGCGTGGACTCGGCCTTGTTGGACACATCCACCATCTGGGCCGTGCCGTCGTGCCGGAGGTGGGTCAGGCGGGTGTTGTCCGGTGCTGTGTTGTCCGCTGCGCGGCTGGCCGCTGCGGGGGTATCTGTTTCATTCACAAGATCCATACTTCCACTTCATCGCCCGCGGCGAGCGCCGCTGTCCCCTCGGGAACATGGACCAAGGCATTGGAAAGGGCCAGGGCATGGACCAGGTGTGAGCCGGCGCCGCCCTCCAGCCGGACGGTGCCGTCCGACGCCAGTGTGCCGCGCCGGACCTGATGCTTGCCCGGCGGGGAGGCCAGCGGCTCTGCCAGCCGCGCCCGGACGGCGGGACGCGGCGCCGGATCGCCGAAAAGCTCCGTGAGGACGGGGCGCAGGAACATTTCAAAGGACACGAGGCAGCTCACCGGGTTTCCGGGGAACCCCAGCACGGGAACGCCGCCGAAGCTGCCGATCCCCTGCGGGCCGCCCGGCTGCATCGCCACGGCGCCGAACTCGACGTCGTGTCCCGCCATTGCCTGCCGCACCACCTCATAGGCGCCCTTGCTGACGCCGCCGGTGGTGACGATCAGGTCCACCGCCGGGGCGTGCCGGCGCAGCAGCCCGGCGAGTTCCTCCGGCCGGTCCGTGGAGATGCCGGTCCGTGTGACCAGGAGCCCGGCCTGGCGCATGGAGGACTCGAGCAGGGTGCCGTTGGAGTCAAAGATCTTGCCCGGGCCCAGCGGGTTGCCCGGTGCCACGACCTCGTCGCCGGTGGTGACCAGCAGGACCCGAAGGCGGGCCCGGACGGGCACCTCGGTGAAGCCCAGTGCCGCCAGGAGTCCCAGCTGGCCGGGGCCCAGGAACGTCCCCGCGGCGAGCGCGGGCTCTCCGGAACGGATGTCACTGCCGGCGTCACGCACAAACGATCCGGAAGCCGCGGCCGGCAGGCGCACCGTGGCGGACTCGCCCGGTGCCGGGAAAAAGTCGGGCACCGCCTGTTCAATGGGCACGACGGCGTCGGCTCCGGCCGGCATCATGGCCCCGGTCATGATCGGGGCGGCCGTGCCGGCGGCCAGTTCCGCCGGTGCGGCACCGGCCGGGACGGGCGCGACGACGCGCAGTTCCGCGCCGCCCTCGGGCACGTCGGCGCTGCGGATCGCGAAGCCGTCCATCTGCGAGTTGGCAAAGGGGGGAAGATCCAGCGGCGCCAGGATGTCGGCCGCGAGGCCCCGGCCCAATGCCTCGAGCAGCGGAAGCCGCTCCACGCGTTCCTCGGTCCGGAGCGGGGCGAGGAGGGTACGCACCTTGTCCCGGTGCGCCTCCACGCTGACGTGCCTTGTCTCGGTGCGGTGCATGCGTTTCCTGACCTTTGCTCGGCTCGCTAGGATTTCACGTCAACTCTAACCGTGTGATAGCCGGTGGCCCCGCTGGGCGCGACCGGGGCTGACTCCTCCACTTGCGGAACGCCGTCAAGGGCTGTGGCCCGGACCTGGACCTCGTACCGGCCCGGAGTCAGCGCAAGCGCCAGCTTCCACTGGTACCACGTATCCTTCGAGATGCCGGGGGCCAGCTCGGCCTGCTTCCAGTCGCCGCGGTTGACCCGCAGCTCCACCTTGCCGATGCCCGTGTGCTGGGCCCACGCGACGCCGCCGAACACCACCGTCCCGCCCGTAACGTTGGCCCCGTCGCGCGGGACGTCAATGCGGGACGAGGTCTTGATGGGCCCGCGCTCGCTCCAGCCGCGGGGCGTCCAGTAGGCGACGTCGTCCGCGTATCGTGTCACCTTCAGCTCGGTGACCCACTTGGTGGCCGAGACGTAACCGTAAAGCCCCGGCACGATCAGCCGGACCGGGAAGCCATGCTCCAGCGGGAGCGGCTCGCCGTTCATTCCCACCACTAGCAGCGCGTCGCGGCTATCCGTGAGGGCCTCCAGCGGCGTCCCCGCCGTCCAGCCGTCCGTGCTGCGGGACAGCACCATGTCCGCTCCGGCCTTGGGGCCGGCCATGGCGAGCAGCTCGCGGACCGGCCAGCCGAGCCAGCGGGCATTGCCGATCAGGTCCCCGCCCACCTCGTTGGAGACGCAGGCGATGGTCACGTGGCGTTCCGTCAGTGGTTTGGCCAGCAGGGCGGCAAAGTCGATCTCGATCTCGCGCTCCACCATGCCCGTGACCTTCAGCGTCCATGTCTCCGGGTCAACCAGCGGCACGCGCAGGGCGGTGTCGATCCGGTAGAAGTCCTTGTTCGGCGTCACGAGCGGACCGAGGCCGTCCAGCCGGATCTCGGCGCCCGCGGGGATGGGCGGCGCCGGAGCGGCGGGAGCGGGGAGCGCCAGTTTGCTGCGCACCTCACTGACGACGGCGGCCGCTCCCCTCAGGGTCGAGGCGAGCACACCGGCGACGGCAGCAACCGCGGCGGTACCGCCAAGGGCCAGCAGGAAGCGGCGCCGGGCCGGGCCGGCTTCAGCGGCCGGGGGTTCGGCAGGCTGCGCGGCGGCAGGTTGTCCGGCGGCAGGCTGTCCGGCGGCAGGCTGTCCGGCGGCTGGGGCTCGCGACAGGTTGGACTCGACGGCCGGGGCCACCACCGGAACTGGTTGCGCCGTTGCCGGGACTTCCGTTGGCGCAGCCGCCGGGACTATGGGCTCGCCCGTAGCGGGGAGCCACACCTCGAGTTTTCGGATCAGCCAGCGCAGCAGGGCGATCCCCACGAGTGCCACGAGCACCGGGACGGGAATGGCGTTCACGGTCAGGTCGGCCCGGCTCAGGACCGCCACGAGGCCCACCGCGCCGAACACCGCGATGAGGGCCACCCCGGCGAATCGGCGACGCACTTCCAGGACACCGGACAAGGCGGCGAGCGCGGCGATGACAAGTGACATGCCGCCCAGGAGCGCCACCTTGTCCGCCGTACCAAAGACGGAGATGACCCACTCTTTGACGCCCGGCGGGACGGCATCGATCACTGCCCCGCCCACGGCCGTCACGGGAGACACTGTAGGGCTCACCAGGCTGGCCGTAAGTTCACCGAGCACTACCGCGGTCCCGACCGCCACCAGCCCGGCCCCGGCGGCCCAGAGTTCGCGCACCCGCCGTCGCTTGGCCTGGGTTTGCTGTGCTTCCGGCTGGCGGGTTCCTCCGCGCCGCACCTGCCATCCCTCTCGTTGCTTATCCTGGCCGGCGATTTCCTCGTTCATTGCCTTGCCCGCGTCCTGGTCCATATGGTTGTGCGTTTCGCTGGTCATTTCGGCCCCTGCCCGTCCGGGCCTGCTCCGCGGTTCACCGCGTCCGTCCCGTGTGGAGCGACCCGTCAGCGGAGTCCCGCGGTACAGAGGGCTCCCCCGCAGACAGTTCTCTGTCGGGGACTCCCTGGCCGGGCAGCAGCAGCGAGAAGCGGCATCCGCCGTCGACGTTTTCCACGGTGACGGTGCCCTGATGGGCTGCGACAATTCCGGCGACAATGCTCAGGCCAAGCCCGGCCCCGCTGTAGCGCATGGTGCCTGCCGGTTCTTCCGGCCCGGGCACCCCGCCGTCGTCGGGTGCGGGCACGCGGCCGGCGGGCCGCCGGGCGGGGTCCTTCTGCCAGCCGGTCTCGAACAGATGCGGCAGGTCCTCTTCGGGGATTCCGCCGCAGCCGTCGGTGACCGCGACGACGGCCCGGTCGCCCTCCCTGCCGACTTCCACGGTGACATGGGACCCGGGCGCGCTGTGCACGATGGCGTTGAGTACGACATTGCGGATGGCACGCCCCATCGAGGGGCCGTCGGCAAGGGCCATGCATTCCCTCTGCCCGCCGCCGTCGAGCGTAATGCGGTGCTGCTTCGCTACCGCGGCGAGGTCGGCGATGGCGTCGCTGGCGAGGTCGTACAGATCCAACGGCTCGGCCTTGAGCCGCATGGTTCCGGCGTGGATCTTCGAGAGTTCCAGGAGGTCGTTGACCATGCCCGCCATCAGGTCGGTCTGGGCGATGATTTTGCGGTAGTAGCCGGGAACGTCCGCCGCCATGCCGTCTTCCAGGGCCTCGGCCATGGCCCGCATGCTCGCCAGCGGCGTCCGGAGGTCATGGGAAATCCAGCTGACCAGTTCGCGGCGGGCGTCCTCGACGGCGGCCTCACGCTGCCGGGATGCTTCCAGCTTCCGGCTGCTGGCTTCGAGTTCGGCGGCGAGCGCGGCAAGTTCGTGGCTCATCACCGGAGACTGGATCCCGGGGCTCTCACCGCGGCCGATGCTCCGGGCCGCGTCGACCAGGGCCTTCGCGTTCCGCGACACCCTCGAGCCCAGCACCAGGGCGATGGCAACAGCCACCGCCGAGGCCACAGCCAGGACGTACCACATGACCTCGAGGTCCCGTGCCGAGATGAACATGGCGTTGAAGGCGCTGACCATTCCGGCCGTCAGGACCGCCACCGCTGCGAGTACCACCACGCAGATCTGCACCGCAAAGGAAGCCCGGCGCAGCGGTTTCAGGATGAGCAGGGACGCGGCGCCGATCACGGCTCCCCATGCCACGGCCCAACCGACAATGGTCAGGAGCTCAGTGGTCTGCACCGGCGGACTCCTCCTCATCGCCAGGACCGCCAGGGTCGCCAAGGCCGGGGTCGCCAGGGTCGCCAGGGTCCAGCCGGTACCCCACACCCCAGACCGTTTTCAGGATGGCGGGCCGGGTGGGGTCGTCCTCGATCTTTTCCCGCAGCCTCCGCACGTGGACCGTCACCGTGGAGAGGTCGCCGTAGTCCCAGCCCCAGACGGCCTTCATGAGCTCTTCGCGGCTGAAGACCTGGCGGGGACGGCGCAGCATGAAGGCCAGCAGGTCAAATTCCCGGGCCGTCAGCGCGAGGGGCCGGCCGTGGCGGGACACCGTGCGCGCGGCCGGGCTGAGGTCGAAGCCGCCCACTTCCACGGAGGGCTCCGGGCTGAATTCGGGAATGCTCCGGCGCAGGACCGACCGGACCCGCAGGACCAGCTCACGGGGTGAGAAGGGCTTGGTGACGTAGTCGTCCGCACCGGCTTCCAGGCCCAGGATCCGGTCGTCCTCCGTCCCCAGAGCCGTGAGCATGATCACCGGGACACTGTGGGCTGCCCGGAGCCGCCGGCAGACTTCCACGCCGTCGAGGCCCGGCAGCATCCGGTCCAGCAGGACCAGGTCCGGGCGGCGTTCGGCAGCAAGGCGCAGGGCCGTGAACCCGTCGGCGGCGAGGACCACCTGGAATCCCGCCTGGACGAGGTAGTCGCGGACCACTCCGGCGATGGTCGGCTCATCTTCGACGAGCAGGATGCGCCGGTACTCCGTTGCGTCCGGGGCCGGCTGAGTGGTGTTCACGCTTCCAGCATAGGTTCGCAGCCCCGGCGCGGGCAGGCGTCCGGACGCCCGCAGGACATCCTTCCCAAAGACGTAATATCCCTATTGTCATGCGGCTGTGATGTCTGCCGCGAGGTGGCGTAGCCTGACTCTATGACAGTTCAACTGGGTATGCCCCAGCCCCGCGAGGCAGGCACCCCGGGAACGGGCATGCCTCCTTCAGCCGCACTTTCCGGGCGCCCGGAAGGCCTGCCTGCCGGGCTCGTCGATCGCTATGGCCGCCGCGCCACAGACATGCGGCTGTCGCTCACCGACAAATGCAACCTGCGCTGCACCTACTGCATGCCGGCCGAAGGCCTCGAGTGGTTGTCCAAGCAGGCAGTGATGTCCGCTGCGGAAATCGTCCGGATCGTGCGGATCGGCGTCGACATGCTGGGCGTGCGCGAACTCAGGCTGACAGGCGGCGAGCCGCTGGTGCGCGCGGACCTGCTGGACATCATCGCCGCACTGCGCCAGGCCCACCCCGAACTGCCGATCTCGATGACCACCAACGGAGTCGGCCTGGATAAGAAGGCCGCAGGGCTCAAGGCCGCGGGACTCTCCAGGATCAACGTCTCGCTGGACTCCCTGCACGAGGAAACTTTTGCCAAGCTGACCCGCCGCCCCTTCCTGGACAAGGTCCTCGCCGGCGTCGACGCCGCCTGGGCCGCCGGCCTGGGTCCGGTCAAGCTCAACGCCGTGCTCATGCGCGGGATCAACGACGCCGAGTCCCCGGCCCTGCTGGCCTGGGCCCTGGACCGTGGCTATGAGCTGCGTTTCATCGAGCAGATGCCCCTCGACGCGGACCACGGCTGGACCCGACGCAACATGATCACCGCGGCGGAGATCCGCGGGCTACTCTCCACCGACTACGTGCTCAGTTCCGATCCGCGGGACCGGGACGGCGCCCCGGCGGAACGGTTCGAAGTCCGGGCCCGCGTTCCCGGCACCGGCGAGGCCACCGGCCCCGTACTCGGCACCGTCGGCATCATCGCGTCAGTCACGGAGCCGTTCTGCTCGGACTGCCGCCGCACCCGCATCACCGCCGAGGGCAAGATCATGAGCTGCCTGTTCTCGCGGGAGGAAGTGGACCTGCTGGGACTGCTGCGCGAGGGCGCAAACGACGAACAGCTCGCCAAACGCTGGCAGGATGCCATGTGGATCAAGCCCAAGGCCCACGGCATGGACCATGTGGGCCTCGGCGCCCCCGACTTTGTCCAGCCGGACCGCAGCATGAGCGCCATCGGAGGCTGACTTTTTTCGTGAACGTACGCTACTTCGCTGCCGCGCGCGCTGCCGCCGGCGTGGATGAGGAACGCTTTGAGCTCGCCGACGGCGACACCCTCGCCTCGCTGCTTGAGGCGATCCTCGCCGTCGAGCGCCCCGAACCGCCGGCCGGCACGCCGCCGCTGGCCCGCGTCCTGTCCCGCTCCAGCTTCCTGCTCAACGAAGTGGCCGTGCGCGACCATGCCACGCCGCTTAAAGCGGCCGACGTCGTCGACGTCCTTCCGCCGTTCGCCGGAGGGTAACCCGGGCACGCCGGCGCCATGAAGCCGGTATGTCGCATTCAGCAATTCCGGGGTATCGCGTTTAGCTGGCCGGTTCTAAAGTGTGGAATATCCGCCGCGGCGGGCAACCAACACCAACGAGGAGGGCAGCATGTTCACCTTGCAGATCGAGCATAGGATCAAGGATTTCTCCATGTGGAAGGCGGCGTTCGACCGTGATCCGGTGAACCGCGCGGCGTCGGGCGTCACCGCGTACCGCATCAACCAACCCGTGGACGACCCGCACTTTGTGGTCGTTGAGATGGACTTCGAGCGGCGCGAGCAGGCGGAGGCCTTGTTGACCAATCTTCAGGCGAAGGTCTGGAACTCCGCCGGCGCGGCGCCCGCTCTTGAGGGAACTCCCAAGACCCGGATCCTGCAGGCCGCCTCCTGAGACCTTAAGCCGGCACGAGACCTCATGCCGGGATCGAGGCGCCCTCGGCGACGCGCCGGCATACCGTGGTCATGAAGGGGGTGAACTCGCTCGCCTTGCCCAGCCGGAGACCGGCGGCGTGCGTCAGTACGCCGTCGTCCACCCGGAAGGTGTGCCGCGCGGTGCCGCGGTCGCTGCGCCGTTCGACGGTCAGCGTGCCACCCTCCCAGCTGGCCCGCGCGGGCGCCTCGGGCGGCAGCCCCATGCTGTTGACGTGGTACCAGAAGGTGTCCGGGTGGTCCGGGTCCATCGTGAAGACACCATGGCCTTCGGAGCGGGTCCCGTCGTCATCCGTGTGGCGGTAGCTCTGGGTGACGGCCAGCCCGGCGGCCGCCGAGGAGAAGATAATCTCGGATTCCGCGCTGCGCGCCGGTCCCCACGCGGTGGCCTCCCAGTGCGTGGTCCCCGTCCACCGGCCCAGAAAAGGCTCCAGCGCGGCGCATGCACTGCCTGGCAGTGGCCGGTCCACAGTTCCTCCCAAGTGGAGTTCCTCCCGAGTGACCCCGCCACCATCATCACGCCGTGCCGGCTGTGGTGTAAAGCCCGGTGGTTTACGTGCTAGAGCCCGAACGTCTCGGTTTCCTCGAACGGACCCACCACCGTGACGGTCCGCGGGGCGGCCGCGAGTTCGCGGGCGAGCTCCTGGACTTCCGAGGCGGTGACGGCCTTGATCTGGCGCAGGGTCTCATCAATGTCCTGGTACTCGCCGGACACCAGCTCCGCGCGGCCCAGCCGGGACATCCGCGAACCGGTGTCTTCCAGCGCCAGCACGATGCCGCCGCACAGCTGTCCGACAGCCTTGCGGAGTTCTTCGTCGGAGATGCCGTCCCCGGCCAGCTTGTCCAGTTCGGCACCGAGCAAGTCAATGACCTGGCGGACCTTCGACGGCGTGCATCCGGCGTACATGCCGAAATAGCCGGCGTCGGCGTAGGAGGACGCGAACGAGTAGGTCGAGTAGACGAGTCCGCGCTTCTCCCGGACCTCCTGGAAGAGCCGCGAAGACATGCCCCCGCCCAGCACGGCGTTCAGAACGCTCATGACAAAGCGGCGGTCGTCGGTGGCGACCAGCGAGGGGCAGCCCATGATGATGTTGGCCTGTTCCACCGGGCGCTTGACCACATGCAGGCCGGCCGTGCCGGTGATGGACGCGCGTTCGGTGGGGCGGCGCTGCACGGGCGCGGCAGCGGGCTCCAGGTTCCAGCCGGCGGAGTGGAGGGCATCCACCACAAGCTCGCAGACGACGTCGTGGTCCAGACCGCCGGCGGCGGTGACCACGAGCTCGTCGGGACGGTAGTAGCGGCGGTAGTGATCCCACACAGAGTCCCGGGCCACGGCACGGATGGCAGCCGGAGTGCCGCCGATCGGGCGGCCAAGGGGGTGGGAGCCGAGGACGGCGGCAACGAAGTGCTCGTGCGCGACGTCGGTGGGGTCGTCACTGTCCATCGCGATCTCTTCGAGAATGACGTCGCGTTCCTGCTCCATCTCCTGCGGGTCCAGGACGGCCCCGGTGATCATGTCAGCGATGACGTCGATCGCCATGGGGAGGTCGCTGTCCAGGACGCGGGCGAAGTAGCAGGTGCTTTCTTTCGCGGTGGCGGCGTTGGATTCCCCGCCGACCTCGTCGAAGGCTGAGGCGATTTCCAGGGCGGTGCGGCGCTTGGTGCCCTTGAACAGCAGGTGTTCCAGGAAGTGGGTGGAGCCGTGCTGCCCGGGGGCCTCGTCGCGCGAGCCGACCCCGACCCAGAAGCCGATCGTTGCCGAGCGCTGGCCGGGCATGGCCTCGGTCAGCACACGGACGCCGCCGGGGAGGACCGAGCGGCGAACCTCGGAGCCGCCGTCGGCTCCGTGGATCAGGGTGTCTGCGTGCTGATTCTGCTCAAGCGGCAGGGGGACGACTGTCATCAAAGCCTTTCCATAAAACCGTCAAAAAAACGCGTCAAATCTGCCTGCCATCGTACCAGCGGACCACTCCCCCGGATGCTGCCTCCAGGGCAGTTGCGGGGCGTCCGCAGTGCTTGACTTACGGCGTTAACCAGCGGCGGGGCCGGTGGATGATCCACCGGCCCCGCCGTTTGTCAGGTGAGACTACTCTGCGGCGTCCGCGGAGACCTCATCGGCCTCAGCGTTTTCTGCGCCTGCCTCGTCTGCCACAACGGGTGACAGGGAGAGCTTGCCGCGGTCATCGATCTTGGTGATTTCCACCTGGATCTTCTGGCCGACGGAGACGACGTCCTCGACGTTGTCCACGCGCTTGCCGCCGGCGATCTTGCGCAGCTCGGAGATGTGCAGCAGACCGTCCTTGCCCGGGGTCAGGGACACGAAGGCGCCGAAGGTGGTGGTCTTGACGACCGTACCCAGGTAGCGCTCACCGATTTCCGGAACCTGCGGGTTGGCGATGGCGTTGATCGCGGACCGTGCTGCGTCGGCAGACGGGCCGTTGGTGGCGCCGATGTAGACCGTGCCGTCGTCCTCGATCGAGATGTCGGCTCCGGTGTCTTCCTGGATCTGGTTGATCATCTTGCCCTTCGGGCCGATGACCTCGCCGATCTTGTCAACCGGGATCTTGACCGCGATGACGCGCGGCGCGAACTCGGAGAGCTCATCCGGGGTGTCGATCGCGGAGTTCAGGACGTCCAGGATGTGCAGGCGCGCTTCGCGGGCCTGCTTCAGGGCGGCGGCCAGAACCGAAGCCGGGATGCCGTCGAGCTTGGTGTCCAGCTGGATGGCAGTGACGAACTCGGAGGTACCGGCAACCTTGAAGTCCATGTCACCGAAGGCATCTTCGGCGCCGAGGATGTCGGTCAGGGCGGCGTAGCGGGTCTGGCCGTCAACCTGGTCGGAAACCAGGCCCATGGCGATACCGGCAACGGCAGCCTTCAGCGGCACACCTGCGTTGAGCAGCGACAGCGTCGAGGCGCAGACGGAACCCATCGACGTCGAACCGTTGGAGCTGAGGGCCTCAGACACCTGGCGGATGGCGTAGGGGAATTCCTCGCGGGACGGCAGCACCGGCATGATGGCGCGCTCTGCGAGGGCGCCGTGGCCGATTTCGCGGCGCTTCGGGGAACCGACGCGGCCGGTCTCGCCGGTGGAGTACGGCGGGAAGTTGTAGTTGTGCATGTAGCGCTTGCGCGTCACGGGAGACAGCGAGTCGATCTGCTGTTCCATCTTGAGCATGTTCAGCGTGGTGACACCCATGATCTGGGTCTCGCCGCGCTCGAAGATGGCCGAGCCGTGGACGCGGGGCAGAACCTCAACCTCGGCGGTGAGCTGGCGGATGTCCGTCAGGCCGCGGCCGTCGATGCGAATCTGGTCCTTGAGGATGCGCTGGCGCACAACCTGCTTGGTGACGGAGCGGAAGGCTGCGGACAGCTCCTTCTCGCGGCCTTCGAACTGGCCGGCCAGGGAAGAGGTGACCTCGTCCTTGAGCTCGTCGGAGGCGATGTCGCGATCCTGCTTGTCGGCGATCTGGAAGACAGCGGCCAGCTTCTCGGCGGCAGCGGACTCCACAGCGGCGTAGACGTCGTCCTGGTAGTCCAGGAAGACCGGGAACTCGACGGTCGGCTTGGCGGCGCGTGCAGCCAGGTCGGACTGTGCTTCGCAGAGGGCCTTGATGAACGGCTTGGCAGCCTCGAGGCCTTCGGAAACAACCTCTTCGGTCGGGGCGGTGGCGCCCTGTTCCTTGATGAGGTTCCAGGAGTTGTCGGTGGCTTCGGCTTCAACCATCATGATGGCGACGTCGTCGCCCGCGATGCGGCCGGCGACAACCATGTTGAAGACGGCGTTCTCGAGCTGGGAGTGCTTCGGGAACGCAACCCACTGCGAACCGTTCTCGTCGGCCACGAGGGCAACGCGGACGCCGCCGATCGGGCCGGAGAAGGGCAGGCCGGAAAGCTGGGTGGACATCGAGGACGCGTTGATCGCGACGACGTCGTAGAGCTCGTCCGGGTTGATGGACAGCACGGTGACGACGATCTGGACCTCGTTGCGCAGGCCCTTGACGAACGCGGGGCGCAGCGGGCGGTCCATGAGGCGGCAGGCCAGGATGGCTTCCGTGGAGGGGCGGCCTTCGCGGCGGAAGAACGAGCCCGGGATGCGGCCGGCGGCGTACATACGCTCTTCGACGTCAACGGTCAGCGGGAAGAAGTCGAAACCTTCACGCGGGTGCTTGCCGGCGGTGGTGGCGGACAGCAGGGCGGTCTCTTCATCGATGTAGACCATCGCTGCGCCGGCTGCCTGCTTGGCAAGGCGGCCGGTTTCAAAGCGGATTACACGCTTGCCGAAGCGGCCATTGTCAATGACTGCTTCTGAGAACTGGATTTCGGGACCCTCCATAGAGAGTCACCTCCGTTTCATGGTTCACGGAGCCCAGCCGCATCAACCCAGTCCAGCTTCTGTCTACTGGCCTGCACTGCACCCGGTCATCGATCGAGACCCACGGGCCGGGCCTCATTCCTTGAGGCCGTTCCCGGGGATCACTACCGAGGACCGCGAATGCGTGATGCGGTTGATCCTCCTGTTTAGTTTTGTCCTGAAGAAGGCGGCCCTTTCCGGTCCGGAAGGGGCCGCCCCTTAAAGCTGACTAGCGACGCAGGCCGAGGCGCTCGATGAGCTGACGGTAGCGGGTGATGTCAGTGTTCTTGAGGTAGGTGAGCATGCGCTTGCGACGACCAACCATGGCCAGCAGACCGCGCTGGGTGTGGTAGTCGTGCTTGTGCTCCTTCATGTGCTCAGTGAGATCCTTGATCCGCTGAGTCAGGACCGCAACCTGGACCTCCGGCGAACCGGTGTCGCCCTCGGACGTTGCGAATTCCTTGATGATGGACTGCTTTACAGCGGCTTCAAGTGCCACAATAACTCCTAGAGATGTGCCGTGAGGCCCGAAACAGTAATTCACTGCCGGGGGTGCCGTCCCGGCGCTTCCCCTCCGAAGAGAGGGTTGGCCGTACACAGCAGGAACCAGCCGCCACGGACTGCAGCCGGATCCAACGTCTAGTTTAGTGGCACGTCCGCGATCTTGTCGAAACCGCCTGCCTCGCCGGCCGGCCCCGCCGCCGGTGCGGTTCGGCTTTCCGGTCCCGCAAGCAACTCTCGGATGGCAGCTACGCCCCGGTACAGCTCCTCGAAGGAGGTGCTCAGCGGTGACAGCCCAATCCTGATGCCCTGCGGGGCGCGGAAATCGGGAATCACATCCTGGTCCCACAAGGTGGCCGTCATTTCGCGGAAGGCCGGGTGGTCGATCGTGACATGGCTGCCGCGCAGGTCCGGATCCCGCGGGGTGGACAGCTCAACACCCTCCGGCGCCAGCCAAGCGTCGTAGAGTTCCAAGGCGAACGCCGTCAGCAGCCGTGACTTCTCCCGCAGTGCGGCCATCCCGAATGCCTCGATCAGGTCCAGCGTGCCGCGCATGGCGAGCATCCCGAAGATGGCCGGAGTGCCGCTGAGGAAGCCCCGGATGCCGGGAGCGGCCTCGTAGCCGGGGCCCATTTCGAACGCGTCTTTGCGGCCCATCCAGCCCCAGATCGGCTGCTGCAGTCCGGGCAGGTGCCGGGCGTTGACGTAGGCGAACGCGGGCGAGCCCGGTCCCCCGTTCAGGTATTTGTAAGTGCAGCCTGCCGCGAAGTCGACGTCGGCGTCGTCCAAAGCGATCTCCACCGACCCGGCGGAGTGGCAAAGGTCCCACACCACCAGGGCGCCGGCGTCGTGGATGGCGGCGGTGACGGCGGGCAGGTCCGCGAGGAAGCCGGAGCGGTACGCGATCTGACTCAGGACCACGACGGCGGTGGCCGGGCCCGTGGCGGCGCGCACCTGCTCGACGGTGACACCGGAGGCGGGATCGGCGTCGATCCAGCGCAGCGTCAGGCCTTCTTCGCGGGCGATTCCCTCCACCAAATAGCGGTCGGTGGGGAAATTGTCGGTGTCCAGGACGATTTCTGTCCTCGCCGGATCGGTCACGGCCGCCAGGGCGGCGCGGATCAGCTTGTACAGCACCACCGTGGTGGAGTCGGCAATGATGGTCTGCCCGGGCGCAGCACCCAGAACTGCGCGGCCGAGCTGGTCGCCGATGGCCTGGGGCAGCTGGAGCCACTCCTCGTCCCAGCCCCGGATCAGGCGGCCGCCCCAGCTGCCCTGGATGAAGTCGCTGATGTCGGTGACGGTCCGCTTGAGCGGCCGGCCCAGCGAGTTGCCGTCGAGGTAAGACAGGTCCGTGTCAGTGCCGACGAAGTGCTCCCTGTAGCCGGCCAGCGGATCCGCGGCGTCGAGGTCCCGGGCGCGCCGCAGCAGGCCGTCGGTGTTGTTGCCTGCGGCCCCGGCCTTGATCGTGCTCACTGGCCGATCTCCGTCCGCACTGCGAAGAGCTCGGGGAAGAAGGTCAGTTCAAGGGCCTTCTGCAGGAACGCGGCTCCGCTGGATCCGCCGGTGCCGGCCTTCATGCCGATGGTGCGCTGGACGGTGCGCAGGTGGCGGAAGCGCCAGAGCTGGAAGTTGTCCTCGAGGTCCACGAGTTCTTCGCAGGCCTCGTAGGCGCCCCAGTTGTCGGCGGCGTTCTCGTAGATGTACTTGAACACCGGGACAAGTTCCGGGCAGAACTCGTGCGCCTTGGTGACATCGCGCTCCAGCACCGAGACCGGGACGTCGAAGCCCTGGCGCTTGAGGTACGCGAGGAAATCGTCATAGATGCTGGGGGCACTGAGCAGCTCTTGCAGCATCTCGTGGGCCTCGGGGTCCGATTCGAACACCGGAAGCATCTTGGCGTTCTTGTTGCCGAGGAGGAACTCGACCGCACGGTACTGGCTGGATTGGAACCCGGACGAGTTGCCGAGGAAGCCGCGGAACTGGGAGTACTCGGTCGGCGTCAGGGTGGCCAGCACGGACCATTGCTCGGTGAGCGTTTTCTGGATGTGCTTGACGCGGGCAATCGCCTTCAGTGCGGACCCGAGATCATCCGAACGCAGCCAGGCGGCGGCGCTGCGGAGCTCGTGCAGGACCAGCTTCAGCCACAGCTCCGTGGTCTGGTGCTGGATGATGAAGAGCATCTCGTCGTGGTGCTCGGGGGTGCTGACCGGCTGCTGGGCGCTGAGCAGGGTGGGCAACTGCAGGTAGGACGCGTAGCTCATCCGCGTGCTGAAGTCGCGGACGATGTCCCGGTCCAGCTCCCTCGTGTTCTTCTCGATGGTCACGTCTCTTGCCTTCCTATGCGACACGGCTTGAAATCAGCGCGCGGCTCCGGTGAGTTGGAACGCCGTCGGCGCGGGGTGGAGTGCCGGTCCGGCCCCGTTGTCAGCGGGCGAACAGGATGTCGTGCGCCTGGACGACGTCCAGGCGCATCTGCTCCACCAATGCCTCAGGCCCACGGTACGCCACCATGCCGCGGAGTCTGGAGACAAATTCGACCACAACTGTCTGGTCGTACAGATCGAAGTCGTCCACGTCCTCTTCCGGGCGGTCGATGACGTGGGCCTCGACCTGACGGCTCACGCCGTCGAACGTCGGGTTCGAGCCCACGGAGATCGCGGCCGGCCAGCGGGTGCCGGCCTGGTCCACGAGCCAGCCGGCATAGATTCCGTCCGCGGGAATGTACCCGCTCGCCGTCGAAGCCAGGTTGGCGGTGGGAAAGCCGAGGTCTCGACCGCGCGCGGCACCGTGCACCACCTCGCCGCGCATCCGGTGCGGCCTCCCGAGGACGGCGGCGGCAGTGGCGACGTCGCCCGCACGCAGGGCCTCACGCACCCAGGTGGACGAGCAGCGGCGGTCCGTCCCGGCGTCGTCGTGGATGGGGAACCCTTCAGAGCCGAACTCGCTGATGACCAGGACCTCGAAACCGAGCTTCTTGCCCAGTTCCTGCATGGTGGCGAGGTCGCCGGAATTGCCGCGGCCAAACCGGGCGTCGTGGCCGACCACCACGTGGCTCGCCTTCAGGGCATCCACCAGGACCGTGGCGACAAATTCTTCGGGGGTGAGGCTGGCGAGCTCCAGCGAGTACTTCATCACCAGAACCGCGTCGAGACCGAGCTCACCCAGTGCCACGAGCTTGTCTTCCAGCCCCATGATCAGCTCGGGAGCGGACTCCGGACGGTGCACCTGCGCCGGGTGCGGATCGAAGGTGATCGCGACGGCGCGGGCATGGTTCAATCGGGCCGTGCGGATGAGCTGCGAGAGCACCTGCTGGTGGCCTCGGTGCACGCCGTCGAAATTGCCGAACGTGACAACCGAAGGACCAAAGTCCGCCGGGACTTCGGACAGATCGTTCCAGATGTGGACCATCAACCTCGCCTTTTGCTGCCTGCCATGAACTCGCCCGGAGGGACCGTGCCGGCTCCGGAACTCTCTAAGATTACCCGCAATCCATGCAGGTCCCGGACGATCGGCAGGGCTCGCGGACGGGCATCCGGGCTCCTTGGACGGCTGTCCTGCGGGACAAGGGTAAGGGGCAGCCGGCCGACGGCGTCAGCGCAGGCGCTGACTATCTCCCGAGCAGTAATCTCCGCTGGCTGTCCCGGACGGCACGGTTCCGCCAATTCCGCCAGTGCAGGAGCACGGCGAGAAGGATGAGCGGGATGTGGATACCGGGCAGGTTTCTTGCGAACCAATGCGGCAGGTAGATGTCTGTGACGGAGCCATTGCCGTCGCCGAGGTTCCGCGCAACGGCGGTCAGCGGGCAGTGGAAGCCGTTGGCGGCGAAGATCAGCGTTTCGCCGGCGACCACGACGGCGGCCACGCCCGTCTTCCGGTCGGTGCGGCCCCTGATGCCGGTGTACAGGACATAGGCCATGCAGGCCTCGATCGTGAACCAGGCGAAAGTGTGGAACGACTTCACTGCCCGCAGCAGCAGACGGCGTTGGTCCATGCCTCCAGCCTAGGCGCGCAGACGCGTGCGTGGTTCAGGGTCTTTTGGCCCGCCGGGCGCCGTGGCTACGCCGGCAAGCCACGCTTTCAAGTCCCTGGGGCGGCGGAATACGATAACGCTGGGCACATTCCGAACGGCCTCGTCGTACCGGCCTTCCTGCATGTCCCCCGCCTCCCGCGCGTCCAGATCCGCCGAAAGATCCCGGATGACTTCTCGCTTGCGGGCGAAAGATTGAAAGTGCCAGCGGATGACCGAGTCCTTGGCGAGCACCCGGTCCAATGTCTCCCGGTTTCCGTTCCAGACCTCCTGCCCGGTCACGATTCTCCGCGCTGTCCGGCGCACCAGGCGGGACAGTGACAGCCAGCGGGGATAGTCGAGCGCAACCACCAGCTCCGCCCGGGCCAAGACCAGGTCCCGCCAGCCGCCATACGCACTGTCGAGCACCCAACGGTCCTGCGCTGCGATGGCCGCGCCGAGGGTGCGTTGCCCGGCGGCATCTCGCTGCTCCCATCCGGGGAGCCAACCGATGCAGTCATCCACCGAGAATTCGGGCAGGTCTGTCGCCTTGGCGTAGGCCTTTGCCGCCGAGGATTTGCCGCTGCCCGTCACGCCGTAGAAGAGGACCCGGGATGGAGTCGCTGGGACGTTGCTCGAACACACGAGGATCAGCATGCCACAGGTGCCGCGCCGTTACTCTAGACCGCGTTCGCGCCGTTCGACACCGGCCCGGCACTCCCCTTCGCATCGAGGAGGACCTTCGGCTATTCGAGGCGGAAGTAACTGTTCCGGCGGGGCGACCGGCTCGGGTCGATGTGCGGGGGCGGGATGAACCAGGGGATGCCGCTGCGCATCCGGATGGTCCATTGTTCTTTGTGGATCAGGTGGTGGTGGTGTGAGCAGAGCAGGGTTCCGTTGTCCGTGCCGGTGCTGCCGCCGCGGGACCAGTAGTCGATGTGGTGGGCCTCGCACCAGGGCGCGGGGATGGTGCATTGCGGGAACGCGCAGCCCTGGTCCCGGGCGACGAGGGCCCTACGGATATGGGGCGGGAAGACCCTGGAGGCGCGGCCGATGTCCAGGACCTGGCCGTCCCCGCCGAGCACGACCGGGATGATGTCGGCGTCGCAGGCGAGTTTGCGGACGGTGGAGGCGGTGATGGGGCCGGTGAACATCAGCGAGCCGGTTCCCTGGTTCAGCGATCCGGCGCCGCCGGGGGTGCCGGTTCCGGCCGGGATGGAGGTTCCGCCGAGGCACTGGAGCAGGTCCCGGTAGTCGATGGTGGCCATGATCTGGGGTCGGAGCCCGCCGGTGGCGGGCAGGCCTCCGGCGGCGAGTGCGGCTTTGCAGGCACCGACCAGGCCGTCGAGGAGCAGTTGGGGCCGCGTGCGCTGGTCCAGCGGTGCCGCAGCCGGATCGATCCCGTCCCCGCCGTCCGGGGACGGACCACGCCCGTCCGGGCTTTCCCCACGCGTCCCGTCTTCCGCTGGGCCGCCCACCGCGCCGTTTGAACGGGAGCCCGCGGCCTGGTCCGCGGTCGCGTCCGCGGCGTTGTCCGCGCAGACGTCCTGACCTGTTCCGTTCGCCGTCCCGGTGCGGGGGTTGGTGGCGGTTTTCATGACCGTCACGAGGTGTTCGAACTGGTCCGCGGTGGCGAAGATTTCCAGGTGCTGCATTCCGTGCCGGGGCTTGCGGATGAAGGCGCCCTGGAGCCGGCGGAGCACGTCCTCCGAGGGTTCGGCGCCGTCCTGGTCCAGGGCCTCGATCCAGCGCCGGGCGATCCGGGCCAGGAAATCGGCGTCGTTCTCGATCGCCGTCCGGGTCAGAGCATGCTCCATGGTGGCTTCCGCCTCGGGCGCCGCCACGTGTCGGACCCGCTCCAGGGACAGCGCGATGATCGACGCGGTGCGGGTCGCGACGGTCCCTTCGGCGACGGCTGCGGCGAGTTCTGGCCTTGACGGCGGCAAGTTATGGCCGCCGATGCCGGTGCGGGGCAGCAGCTCGGCGGCGAGCGTGAGCCGGCGTTTGGCCTCCGGCGCACTGATCCTCAGCCGCGCCCGCAGGAACTCCGCCGTATTCCGGAAGCCGTCGTCCGCCACCGCACATACAGCCGCCGCAGTCACGGCACGCCCGCCAGCTTTGACGGCCATTTCGGTGTCGCCGGGTTCTTGGTTCCACCCCGTGAGCCAGCCGCCGGCTGAACCGGCCGCCGAGTCCGAGCCCCACCCGGAGGACGCCTTCTCCCCCGCGGCCGCCTCTCGCCGCGTGCGGTCCACCGCGGCGGCCGCGATGATCTGCAGATATTCAACCGAGCGGGACAGTTCCTCGACCCCTTCGGCGAACGCCGACGCCTCAAAAAGGTCCAACCCTGCAGCTTCCTCGGCGGCAGACCCACTGGAGGTGCGCAGCAACGCCAGTGCTGCGGCCACGCTGACGTTTACCGCATCACCCGCAGCGCCGGGAACGGCCCCCACCTGCCGAAGCCGACCGGGCATCGCGAACCCTGGCCGGTCGGCCTGATCCGGGATGAACTCGCCAATGGCTTCCATGACTAAACACTAGCGGCGGGGTCCGACAAGATTCGTGGACCTGCTTCTACTCAGGCCTAATGCCCCGTGGCCGGCAACCGCCCGTCACACGGCCCACCCAGCCCGGTGTCGTACGAACCGGAGCATGGCAAGCTGTACGCATGGATAGGACAGCCGCACCCCAAGCTGGAGAAGCAACGTTCGCGGGACCCGTGTCAGGCGAGCCGCGCCGCCCGTTGGGTCCACGCGATCCGGGTGACGCCTGGGTCGAGGGCGACCGCGGTCGGTTCTGGGGACGCTTCGGTTCCGCCGGGC
>Ga0213839_1000772_pt1 | contig 28607 bp, 28 predicted proteins | sample SWPATP21_FD_160075 | JGI IMG/M metagenome (GOLD analysis project Ga0213839, IMG submission 160075) | Coastal seawater microbial communities from Marineland, Florida, United States - SWPA TP2 #1 | ecosystem: Environmental > Aquatic > Marine > Coastal | place: USA: Florida | collected 2016-08-14
CGGCGACCGAGCCCACGATGCCCTGCTCCGCACCGTGCTCGCCGAGATCCCCGAGCGGGCCCCGCACCCCCCGCCCGCCTGGGTCGCCACCCCCGAGGACCTCGAGGTCGCCTTTCGCCTCGTCGGCTTGGTGCTCGGGCTCCGAGGCGCGAACCGCATCGACGACGCCCTGGCGGGCACCCTCCCCCTCCCCGAGGCCCTGCGAGACCGCGCCCTGGCCCTGCTCCGCCGCGCCGGCTGGTGGGACCACCACGGCCCCACCGCCCTCGGACGCCGCGCGCTGCGACGGGGCCCGGGTCCCTTCGGCATCATCGAGACCTACACCCCGTACCTGTCGGAGCTCCCCCGCATCTGGCGGGAGGGCAAGGGGGCCGTGCACGTCGAGCGATCCGGCAACGTCGCCGCCAGCCAGGACGCGAACCGAAAGACCTTCCGCCAGGCCAACGACGCCCTCGACCGCTTCTGCGCCGACACCGGCTTCGACTACACCGTCTTCGTCGAGCACGCGGTCGGAAGGGGGGAGGCGACCCGGCAGCGCTTCCACCGCGACGGCGACCGCCGCACCTACGTCGGCGCCGACCTCGAGGAGGCTGCCCTCGACGCCGCCCGGGCCGAGCAGGCCGCCGGCCACCTCCCCGCCGACATGCGCTTCGTGCAGTCCGACATCGGCGAGCCCCAGCGGCTGGTCGACGCCCTCCTCGCCGAGGGTCTCGACCCACGGGGCGCGGTGATGCTGGTGGGCAACGGCTTCCACGAGGTGCGCGGCGCCACCGACGCGCGGATGGTCGAGGTGTTTCGCGGCTACGCCGACGCCGGCTTCCTGCTCCTGTTCACCGAGGAGAGCGCCCTGGCCGTCGACGACCTCCTGAGGACGGCGTTCAACACCTACCACGCAGGGTTTCGCTACGTGCACGAGCGCAGCGGACAGGGGCTGCGCCCGGCGAGCCCCACCCCGGAACCAGGCCTCGGGCCGCGCCTGCGGGCCAGCTGGGAGGAGTGCGCGACCCGGGCGGGCTACCAGCGGGCCGACGCCTACTGTGTGCAGAGCCGCACGATCTACCCGTACACGCCGGCCAACGGGCACAACCCGAGCGTGAGCGTCAGCCACTTCTTCGTGCCGCCAGGCCTGGATCTGCCCGAGTGGGGTCAGCGGTCGTAGAGGGTCCGGAACCGCACTTCATGGAGCTCGGCGACGTCGATGTGGTCGACGAGCACGGGGGCATCGGAGCCGTGGGAGAGCCGACGTCCAGGCGGGGGGCGGTGGCGAGGTCAGCAGGAGGGTCATGGCCCGCCAGAGCGTGGCGCACCAAGGCCCGTGCCGTCACGGCTCGGGCTGCTCATCCTCCGAGGCAGGCCGACGCCGCACCACCACGCCCCGCGGCTTCCCCTCGCCACGAACGGTCAGCACCACCTCGCTGCCCATCAGCCCCTGGAGCGCACGTTCGGCATCCCGCAGCCCCATCCGCTCGGTCGACACCCCGTCGATGGCCAGCAGCAGGTCCCCGCTGCGCACGCCGGCGTCGAAGGCCGAGCGCCCCTCCTGCGCCCAGGTCACCACCACGTCGCTTCCCCGCAGATCCAGCACGACGCCGATGCCGACGGTGCCGTCGGCGGGTAGCGTGAGGTCGAAGCCGGCGGCCCCGGCGTCACGTAGATCGACGAGGAGCGGCGGCCCGACCAGCTCGTCGTCGCCCACCAGTCGGGTGGCATACACGAGGTGGGTCCCCACCGGGCCCTCGATGGTGAAGCGCCCGCCGCGGATGGTCTGGGCGGCGAAGCTCCCGAGCTCCGTGTCCAGCTTGGCGACAGCCCCGACGACCGGGTGCCCGCTGCCGTCGACCACCCGGCCCTTGATGAACGCCCGCGGTCGGTCGTCCTCTCGGGGGCTCAGATCCGGCTCCGGCGGCTCCACCCGGACCTCCGGCCCCGCGACGACCGGGGCACTGGCCGTGTCCTCCGCCCCCCAAGGGACCAGGGTCGCGCACACCAGCAGCCCTAGGCCGAGCAGCACCAGGCCGAGTCCACCGGCCTGTTGGCGAGTAGGGGTCATGGCGCCATCGTAGTGCGGCGACGCTCAGCGCTCCAGGGCCGCCCGAAGGCGCACCAGCACCTCGCCGAAGGCCGGGTGCAGGCTGGCGTGGCGGAGTGGTTGCCAGGCGAAGTCGAAGCGCAGCGCCTCCTCCTCGGTCGACCCGGTGGGACGCCACGACCAGCGCTCGGGCAGCGGCCCCCTGGGCTCCATCACGAAGCCGTGTAGGCGGTGCAGCACCGGTCGCCCGTCGGCGTCGGTCTCGTCCGTCGGCTGGTCCCACGGGGTCAACGCCCGGCGCACCGCGACGTCCGTGAGTCCCGACTCCTCCGCCAGCTCCCGCAGCACCCCGTCGACGGGCGTCTCCTCGGGTTCCAGGGTCCCCTTGGGCAGCTGCCAGCCCGCCAGCGGGTGGCCCAGCACCAGAAGCTCGGCATCCCGCACCACGAGGGCCACCACCTTCTCCGCGGCCGGCTCGTGGAGGAAGCGAGCCATCAGCAGGTCGTCGACCGCCGCCACGCCGGGAGGCCGGACGAAGGCCCGTCGGATCCCCTCCAGCACGAAGCCCTCTGAGCGGTACAGCCCGATGGCGCGGGGGTTGTCGGCCCGCACGTACAGCTCCAGGCGCTCCAGTCCCTGGGCCCGCGCGTCCTGAACCAGGGCGCGGAGCAGCTGTCGGCCCAGGCCCCGTCCTTGCGCCTCGGGGTGCAGATGCATGGCCAGCAGTCCGACGTGGGCGAGCCACGACGGCCCCAGGCACCGCAGGCTCCCCTCGCCGACCACCTCCCCGTCTGACTCGACCACGAGCAACCGCTCCGCGCTGTCGACCCGCTCTGCGACGGCGTGCATGTCGGCGCCGTCCTCGGGCCCCATCACCACGCCGTGGCCCTCGAGGAGCACGGCATCGAAGACCTCGACGAGACGAGGAACGTCCCGCAGCTCGGCCGGTCGAATCACCACGGGCATCGCGCCTCCCAGGAGCGGGGACTCTCCTGGTAGCTCGATGATCAGGGAGGCGGCGGGCCGAGCCAGCACAGCGGCCGCTGGCCAGACCGCTCTCGAGGATCGCACCCCCACGGCGTCGCCCCCCAATGCAGGCCGCCAGGCTCCCGTTTCACAGATTCGTCGGGGATCCTCTTCCCCTTGCACCCCACGGGGCGTATCGCTGACCCGTGGGCCCACACTCGGGCCCCGGAGGTCGACCGACGATGCTTCACCCCGACACTGTGATCCGCACCGTGAACGACGCCATCGGCGTCGGCGTGTTCGCGACACGCCGCATTCCCCGCGGCACCATCACCTGGGCCCGCGACCCCATGGACCTGACCCTGCCCCACCCCGTCGTCGAGCAGCTCCATCCCCTCCAGCGCGCCATTGTGGACCGCTACGCCTGGCGGGAGGAGGACCACTGGATCCTGTGCTGGGACCACGCCCGCTACGTGAACCACGCCTGCGACGCCAACTGCATCGGCATCGACGTCCAGTACGAGGTGGCCTTGCGGGACATCGAGGAGGGGGAGCAGCTCACCGATGACTACCGCTCCCTGGGCATCTTCGAGGACCCCTTCGACTGCGCCTGCGGCAGCCCCCTGTGCAGCGGGCGGGTCACGCCGTCCGACACCGCGACCCTCCTCCCCCGCTGGACCCAGCAGTTCCGCGCAGCCCTCACCCAGCTGCACCTGGTGGACCAGCCCCTGAGACGCTGGGTCCGCGACGCCGAGCTTCCCGGAGTCGGCGAGCCACGCACGGTACGACGGATGGCACGGTAGCCGACGGGACCAGCGGAGGACGTGAGGCGACAGGAGCGTGCGCTGCAGGCTCCTGACTCAGGCGGGCTCCGGCACGACCCGCTGGGTCGCCAGCCAGAAGGCGGCGATGGCCGGGACCAGGAGCACCACCGCGACGCCACTCACCACCTCGCGGATGCTCCACCCCAGGCCATCCATCAGGAGCCCCGCCCCGAGGGAGGACAGGCTGCTCACCAAGGTCATGCCCCCGAACTCCAGGGCGAACAGGCGGCCGCGCACCGGCCCGTCGATGGCTCGCTGGGCCACGATGCCGCTGAACACCCACAGTCCGGCGCCGCCGATGCCCGCCACGAAGAAGCCCAGGGCGGACCAGGCCATGCTCGGCGCGAAGGCCACGGAGCCATAGGCGACGACCTGGACGAGGAACAGCGGCCCGAGCATCCGCCGCAGCACCAGACTGTCGTCCCCCACGAGGCGCCGCAGCCCGAGGGAGCCCCCCATGGCGCCGAGGCCCCGCGCGGCGTACAGCAGCCCGACGAAGCCGGCGCCCGCCAGGGAGAAGAGCCCGTTGCCGTAGAACGGGATGGCCACGATGGCAGCGCCCGAAAGGGCCTGACCGGACTTCATGGTGAGGAGGACCGCCAGGGGAACACGCTCCTTGAGGTAGCGAAGCCCATCGACGAAGCGAACCGTCTCGTCGACACCGTCGTCGTCCTCCCGGGGTGGCAGGCTGGGGAGTCCGGCCACGATGGCCCCGGCCACCACGAAGGTGAGCACGTCGATGGCGAGGGCCCCCGTCACCCCGAGCCACGCGGTGACAGCCCCACCGGCAGCAGCCCCCATCGCCAGCATCACCGACCAGGCCCCTCCGTTCAGCGCCATGGCCGGGGCCAGCTCCCCCTCGTCGACCACCGCCGGCAGGGCCGCCTCGCGGCACGGGATGAACACACCGTTCACCGAGGCCCGCACCACCTCGGAGAGCAGGATGATCGGGACGGACGACAACATCCAGCCCCCCAGCAGCGCGACGGTGAGGAAGGCCCGCAGCACGATGGTGGTGAGGAGCACCAGGCGACGGTCGTAGCGGTCGACGATGGGCCCGGCGATCGGAGAGGCCAGGAACACGGGCAGGGTCTTGGCCACGAGCACCAGGGCGACCGCGGTCGCTGAGTCCGACAGGGTCTGGACCATCGTGTACAGCGCGATGGTGGTGAACCAGTCCCCGAAGAAGGAGATGGTCACCCCCCCGAAGAGGAGTCGGAAGTTGCGGTTGCGAGAGAGCAACGCCCAGTACCCGGCAGCTCGAGCCAGCGCGTCCTCCCAGCCCACACCCCGGGTATCACGCCCCCTGCCCGGCGATGGCGGACGTCCGACCGACCGACGACCTCGACGCTCTCTTCTGCATCACCAAGCTATGAATCCCATCTCGAACCCCAAGTGGCGCCCCCGCCAGCCTGGCACGCCTCCTGCAAGTGCCTCCCCCCGGAGGTCCCATGCTGCCCCTGCTCCTCGCCACCGCCTTCGCCGGTCCCCACCTCACGGTCCACCACCACGGCAAGGTGTACGTCCAGGCGTCCCCATCGTCCCACGAGGCGGCGGCCGCTCTCGCCGCCGGAGAGGCGACCAGCACCCACCCCGACGAGATGGACCACATGCACGTCCTCGCCCTCCCCACCCTCGGGATGGGGGACCTCGCCGTCGGTCAGTCCCTCCGCTCGTGGGTCGACGACGACCGCTTCGTCGACTGCACCGTCAAGCGCTTCGTCGCCGAGGTGGCCGGCCCCGAGCAGGGTCCCCTCCCCTCACCGCTCCCCGAGTACACCGCTGCCAACGCCACCTTCCTCGCCGAGCTCGCGTGCGAGGGCGAACCCGCACGCCACGGCTGGCTCGTCGCCCCCGCCGACCCCATCCCCTACGAGCCGAGCCTCGAGCGCCTCGACGACGAGCCCGACACCGTCGCTGAGGTCCTCGACGTGCACCAGGACTTCCTCTCCGCCCAGGACGCCTTCGCCCACCAGGCCGAGGACGTCGACATGCGCCACGACCGGATGGTCTCCCGCTTCGACACGCCCCGAGGTCATCACCTCCTGGTGGAGGGCCGCTTCTACACAGGCGAGGCCGACACCCACTGCGGAGGACCGGACCTGGTGAACCGCTACGTCGCCATCCTGGTGGACGGCCCGGCGCCCCACCTCGTCGCCCTGCACTTCCTCGGGGAGACAGGTTCCGTGCAGGCCGTCCTGGACATCGAGCGAGACGGCGTCCTCGAGCTGTTCATGAGCGCCGGCCTCGGGGACGTCGAGCTCGTCGGACAGGAGGGCGACGTCCTGTCGCGGAGCTCCCTGGTGTGGTGGAGCTTCTGCCCCTGCTGACCCCCGTCCCCCGCGATAGGGCGCGACGTGCTCCCCCTCCTCGTCGCCTCCGCTCTCGCCGGCCCCGTCGCCACCGTGGTCGACGCCACCGGGGAGATCCGCGTCGACGGCGTCATGGACGAGGCCAGCTGGTCCGCGGCCACCCCGGTCACGGACTTCCTCAAGTACCAGCCCACCGACGGCGGCCAGGCCCCGGGAACCACCGAGGTCTTCTTCGTCCAGGACGAGCGCTTCCTGTACATCGGCATCCGCGTGCGCGACGTCGACTACATGGTGCGGGCCCGCATGAGCCAGCGAGAGCGCATCAACGCCGACGACCAGATCGGCCTGTACCTGGACACCTTCCACGACGGCCGCACCGGCTACATCTTCTACACCAACGCCCTCGGCATCCAGCAGGACATCCGCCACAACAACGGGACCTGGAACGCCGACTGGGACACCGCCTACCGCAGCAAGGGCCGGGTCACCGACGACGGCTTCGAGCTCGAGATCGCCATGCCCTGGCGCTCGATTCGCTACCCGGCCACCGAGGAGGGCGAGGACCAGACGTGGGGCCTCATCCTCACCCGCAAGGTCCCCAGCGAGGGCGCGAAGTACGCCTTCCCCGACATCGACCGCGGCCACCCGCGCCTCTTCCAGCAGGCCGCCGAGCTCCGGGGCGTCCAACCGGGCTCCCGCGGCACCGGCCTCGAGCTCTCCCCCGCGCTGACGGCGCTGTGGGCGGAGGGCCCCGACGAGCCCGCCCGGGAGCCCACGTCTGCCTTCGGCATCGTCCGCCCGAGCCTCGACGCCCGCTATGCCATCACCCCGGACATCGGCCTGGCCGGCGCCATCAACCCCGACTTCAGCCAGGTGGAGTCCGACGTCCGCGACGTACGACTCAATGCCCGCTTCGCCTACCAGTTTCCCGAGCGGCGCCCCTTCTTTCTCGACGGCATCGACGCCTTCCAGGACCGCAACGGCACCCTGTACACGCGCACCATCGACGAGCCCGTCTACGGCGTGAAGGTCAGCGGCCGACAGGACGGCGTCTCCACCGGCCTCGTCCATGCCCTCGACCGCTCCCCGCTCCCCAGCTTCCACGAGGGGGGCACGCCCGGCTTCGACGCCGACGACGTCGAGGGGAACATGGCCTTCACCACCATGGCCCGGGTCCAGAAGGACGCCTTTGGCGCCGGCTACGTCGGCTTCACCTTCGCCGACAAGCGGATGCTGGGGGACAACGGTCACTTCGACATCGGCGCGGTCGACATGGCCGTGCCCCTGTCCGACCGCGTCATCGCCAGCTGGTCCCACGCCCAGTCGGTCACCGGCGCGTTCCCCGACGCCCTGTGGGGCTCCTCCACCAACGCCGAGCTGCGCAGGGCCTCAGGCATCGGCACCGGCGCCCACATCAGCATCACCGACCGCACGCCGGGCTACCGCAACGAGGTCGGCTTCGTCACTCAGTCCAACTACACGCAGGGGACCGCGGGCCTCGACCACACCTTCACCCCGAAGGGCGTCATCGACACCATCACCCCCGGGGTGTACGCCCAGGCCTTCCAAGAGCGCAACGAGGACCGGGACCACTACCGTCGGGTCGCCTTCCAGCCCGGAATGGTCGTCGACGGTATCCACAGCTTCAACATCGACGCCGGCCTCACCGACGTCCGCGAGGGCACCGTGAGTGTGCCGGGCCGCTACGTGACCGCCGACTACGCGGGACAGATCGGTGCCCTGGTGGAGTGGAGCCCCACCCTGAACCTCGCCCGGGGCATCGACTACGCCCTGCTCGTGCCCGCCGACGACCTCAACGCCGAGGTCGACCTCACCCTCCGCTACGCCGGACTCCGCCTGGACACCACGGCACGCTGGACCCGCCACGTGCCCGTCGGCTTCGACCCCCAGCTCGCCACCTTCGTCCGCAGCCGCCTCGGGGCCCAGTTCACCCGCACCCTGGGCCTGCGGCTCATCGGCGAGCACACCCAGGGCACCGAGCTCGACACCGATCTGTTCCGCAGCAGCGTCCTGTTCACCTGGCTCGACGTCCCAGGGACCGCCGCCTACGTCGGCTACAGCGAGGACACCGCCCTCGGTGCGCGCTGGGAGGCCGTGGAGCGCACGGTGTTCGCGAAGGTGAGCGTGCTGATCCGCCCGTGATCAAGCGGCGGCGGGCACCAAGGAGACCGTGAACGTGGAGCCCAGGCCTGGGGTCGACTGAACCTCGAGCTGCCCGTCCATCCGCTCGACCAGCATGCGGCTCACGGCGAGGCCCAGGCCAACGCCTCCGTGGCGGCGGGTGGACGTGTCGTCCCCCTGGGCAAAGCGCTCGAACAGCCTCGGCATCAGCGCTGGGTCGATGCCCTGCCCGGTGTCCCGAACGGAGACGCGCACCCGTCCCCCCTCCCCGGCCGCCGTCACACGAATCTCCCCCTCCTCGGTGAACTTCGCCGCGTTGCTCAGCAGGTTGATCAGGACCTGACCGAGGCGCTGGGCGTCGGCGATGGCATGCAGCGGAGGCACCTCGACGGTGAGCCGCCGCCGCGCGGTGGGCTGGGCCTCGGCCACCTGGGCGAGGGCGCGGGCCACCACTTCGTCGAGCTGGACGTCGGCCATCGCCAGGGGGAGCTCGTCGGCCTCGATGCGGGAGAGGTCGAGGACGTCGTCGATGAGGCCCAGGAGGTGCTGGGCCGATGACATCACCCGGGTGAGGTCACCGGCGAGCTCCTGGTCTCCACGCCCCAGGAGCTCCTCCTCCACCATCTCCGTGTAGCCGAGGACGGCGTTCAGCGGTGTGCGGAGCTCGTGGCTCATGTTGGCCAGGAAGCGGGACTTCGCCTGACTCGCCCGCTCGGCCTTCTCTTCGGCGACGCGGCGCTCGTCGGACTCCCGCTCGGCGCGCTCGAGGGCCTCACGAAGCGCCTGGGTGCGCTGCTCTACCCGAGCGTCGAGGTCCTGGGCCAGATCCTTCAGACGGACCTCGGCGTCGGCACGGGACAGGCTGGCGAGGCCGAGCCCCACGCTGATGGCGCCGAGGAGGACCGCGAGCGTCGACGCGGGGAACACCGGCTCCGTGGCCCACCAACCCGCGGTGCCGGCACAGAGGATCGTGAACCCCACCACGACCAGGACCTCGATCCGTCGGGACACGACCATCGGCGCCACCATCACACAGGGAACGAGCCCGATGACGTGCTCGGTGGTGACGTTGTGCTTCGAGGCGACGAAGGAGAACCAGGCGGTGAGCGCGAAGCCGACGAACATGAAGTAGTGGCGCACGTACGGACGGGCCGCCGCCACGAAGGTCGCCCCCAAGCCCGCCAGTGCGAGAGAGGACAGGCACAGCCGAGCCGCCAGGGGGTCGTAGACCACTGCCTCGCCCCACGACATCAGCCCGAGCACCACCACCAGCACCGCCACCAGCACGAACACAGCGCGGTACAGCGTCAGGTGGGGAAGCCGCGGACTCGTCTCGGGCAAAGGACGCCTCCTGGGCCAGCATACCGCCCGAACCACCCGATTCGGCGGGCCCATGTCCTGTTGTCGGCCCGCGGAGGCAGCGGCTTCGCCCCGATCAGGCCGCGTGGAACTGCCGCTCGACGAGGCGCTTGTACAGACCGTCGGCTGCCAGCAGCTCGTCGTGGGTACCCTGCTCGCGAACGCGCCCCTCGTCGAGGACCACGACCCGGTCGGCGTCCCGGACCGTCGAGAGGCGATGGGCGATCACCAGGGTGGTGCGCCCGTGCATCAGGCGATCCAGGGCTTCCTGGACCAGGTGCTCGGACTCGGCGTCGAGGGCGCTGGTGGCCTCGTCGAGCACGAGGATGGCGGGGTCCTTGAGGACGGCCCGAGCGATGGCGATCCGCTGCTTCTGTCCGCCCGACAGCCGCACCCCCCGCTCCCCCACCCTGGTCTCGAAGCCCTCCGGGAAGGCGTCGACGAAGGTCTCCGCGTTGGCGGCTCGAGCGGCGGCCCGCACGTCCTCGTCGCTGGCCCCGGGCCGGCCGTAGCGGATGTTCTCCGCGATGCTGGTCGCGAAGAGGACCGGCTCCTGGGCGACCGTGCCCACGTGCTCGCGCCAGGCCTTGGGGTCGAGCTCCCGCAGGTCGACGCCGTCGACCGAGATGGTGCCCTCGTCCGGGTCGTAGAAGCGAGCCAGCAGCGAGGCCATCGTCGACTTCCCCGACCCGGACGGTCCCACGAGGGCCACGATCTGCCCGGGCTCCACGGTGAGGTCGACGTCGACGAGCACCGGCATGTCGGGGCGCGTCGGGTAGGTGAAGGTCACCCCGTCCCACACCAGGCGCCCGTCGACGCGTCCTGGCGTGCGGCCGTCGGTGGCCTCGAGGGCGGCGGTCTGGTCGAGGAGCTGGAAGACCCGCTGGCTGGCGCCGGCCGCCCGCATGAAGTCCCCCCACAGGTTCGACAGCGCGCCGAGGGCCATGGCCACCATCAGCGTGTAGATCAGGAAGGCCGTCAGGTCGCCGACCGTCATGAGGTCGTCGGTGACCAGGCGCCCGCCGTACCAGACCACCAGAGCGATGGCGCCGTAGCCGGCGAAGCCCATCAGCCCATTGAAGGAGCCCAGGGCCAGGGCCCGCTTGGCCGCCAGTCGGTAGGAGCGATCGACCGCCGCACCGTAGCGATCGATCTCCGCCTGCTCCCGCGCGAAGCTCCGCACCGTGCGGACCCCGCCGATGGTCTCCTCGGCGATCTCCGTGCTGTCGGCCAGGGCGTCCTGCACCTCCTTGGAGAGGTTTCGGATGACGCGCCCGTAGAGGGCAGCGCCGATGGCCACCACCGGCACGACGGCCAGGGCCACCCCGGAGAGCGTCGGCGACATCCAGAACAGCATCGCGATGCCACCGATCGCGCCCGCGCCGAAGCGGAGCGCCATGGAGACGTTGACGGTCACGGTGTTCTGGAGGACGGCGGTGTCGGAGGCCAGGCGGTTCGTGAGCTCGCCGGTGCGGGTCTGGTCGAAGAAGGCGATGTCCTGCTGGACGATGGCGCCGTACAGATCGGTGCGGAGTCGGGCCACCACCCGCTCGCCGGCCACGGTGAACAGCCAGCTGCGGACCATGCCGAAGACCGCCGAGATGGCGAAGAGCACCAGGAGCACCAGGGCGGCCGTGTCGAAGTCGAACGGGGCCGTCTCGCCGGTGATGGCGTCGACCATCCAGCGGACCGCCTGGGGGAAGAGCAGCGACAGGCCGCTGTTGATGGCGAGCGCCACCGTGGCGAGCGACAGGATGCCGACCTCGGGCCGGGCCAGGGCGAGGAGCCGCGCGAGGGGGACGGGCTCGGACGGGGGCGTCGGGGTGTCGTCGGCCATGGGGTTCCTCGGCGGATCCGCCGGGACCCGAGGGAGGACCTAGGCACGGCCGCGGCCGCGGCAAGCAGAGCCTTGGGAATGCTGCCTGTCCGGTGGGTCAGGCCAGGGCGTCGCGAACGTCGTCGAGCCATGCCCGAAGGGAGCGTGCGTCCTCCGGAAGCTGCTCCAGGTCCGAACCGACGACCCGTTCGACTCTGTCGACCGTCGACGACACCCCTTGAGCCGCCAGCTCGGACTTCGCGTCTTTCCGCATCTCGGACTTGCGCTGCCCCCCAAAGGCCAGGCACCAACCGTCGAGGTCTCGCACAGCCAGGCCGCCCGCTACACGCATGGTCATGCGCGCAGCTAGGACACTCCGCGCCTCATCGATTGCGCTCTGTCGGTCAGCGTCGCCGTCCTGATCGCGGACGAAGACCAAGACGTCCGCGCCGCGAAGCTGGGCCTCCAGCGCGATCTTGCGCAGGTTGAGGCCGTCCCCCCGAATCCGACGTGAATCGTCCTGCAGGGCGCTGGTGGCGCGGCGGCGCTGTTTGGCTGGAAGGCCTGCCCCCACCTGTAGCTTCCGTGCTGACGCCCACTTCGACGCTCCGACGACGGTCCACGACTCGGTCTCGCTCACCCGCTCGAGGAGCGCCTCCACGACGCCTGGCTCGCCATCCTGCCATGCGCCGACACCGAGGCGCCCACCCAGCTCGTGTTTCCCCTCTCCAGCCAGCCAGACACGCTTCATGACGCGGCGGACGAGGGCTCGAACAGGAATCGGTCACTGTCCCCGTCCGCGAATGTGACCCAGAGCTCCCCGAGAGCATACGTCTCGAGGAGTTCCTCGACATTCGGGATGCTGCTCATCAGATGGGCCTTGGTCCCCCTCCTCACCGTCCGGCTGACGATGGAGACCTCCTCGGGCCGCAGCTCGTTGACCACGAGCGGGCTGTGCGTCGCCACGACCACCTGGGTGCCCTTCTCGGACAGCCGACGAAGTACCGCCATCACGTCCGCGATGCGGGCCGGATGCAGGCCATTCTCGGGCTCCTCGACGAGCAGGAGGTCAACGGGCCGCACGTGGTCCAGCCCCTTGTAGACCAGCCAATAGAGGAGTCCTTCCGAGAGCTCGTTCGGTCCCACCTTCGTCCCATCGACCAGGGTCACCCCGATCGCCTTTCCCTTCTCTACGACGGGCAGCCACAGCCGGTCCACTGTTGGGAAGGCCTCACGAACGGTCGCCTCGATGGCGTCGAAGGCGGTCCGGTCCTCCGACAGGATGTAGTCGTAGAGCGCACCGAGCCCGTGACCGTCATCCTCGATCGATGGTGCAGCCAGGAGAGCGTGCCCCTCTCGAGCCCGGTCAGGCTTGATGCGGAGCGCCCGGCAGTTGAGCGGCACGCTGTACGAGTCGAAATGACGGCCGTTGAAATGCCTGCCTCCATCCAGCCTGGCAGCCCCCTGTCCGTCGACCCGCATCGTGAAGAGACCACCCGGCCCCAGGCCGCCCATGTTGGCCCTGAGCAGTGCCTTCAACAGCGTGCTCTTCCCACTGTCGTTGGGCCCGATCAGCGCGTGCAGCGGCGTCAACGCCAGCTCGGTGTCCTTCAAGCAACGAAAGCCCTGCACGTGGAATGACTCGATCACGGCTCCCCCGTACCCCCGTTCTACCTCAATCCCCCACACAGAGCAGCGTCGCCCCCCTCCGCCTCTGTGCCCCTCTCGTGTCCTCACCGCCTCTGTGGTGAGCTCGGCGCCTCCGAGGGCACGGGCACGGGCACGGGGTTGGTGGTAGAGGGGCCCTCTCAGGAGAAGTCATGCCCCAGAACATCGAGAAGGACACCGTCGCCATCCTCACCTTCATCGCCAAGGACGAAGGTAGCGACGAGGTGCTCGAGCACATCCCCAGCACCGCCTACCTCCACGGGCACGACAACTTCCCCAAGGGCTTCGAAGACGCCCTCGAGGGCCTCGAGGCCGGCGCCGACTTCGACGTGGTGGTCTCCGAGGCCTTTGGCCCCAAGACCGACAAGGAGCAGAGCGTCCGCAAGGGCGACCTCCCCAAGGGCCTGCGGGACCAGCTCCGCCCTGGTCTGTCCTTCAGCGCCGACGGCTCCAACGGCGAGAAGCACGTCCTGTGGGTCAAGGCCGTGAAGGGCGGCCGCGTCACCATCACCGCCGACCACCCCTACGCCGGCAAGGACATCCGCTTCACCGGCAGCGTCCTGCAACTCCGCGCCCCCACGGCCGGCGAGCTGGCCCACGGCCACGCCCACGGCCCCGGCGGCCACCACCACCACTGAGCGGGCGCCCATGGCCTCGACGTCCCTGGTGCTGGGCTACGGCTGGACCGACGACCGGCCCTTCCTCAGGGTGCGCGATGCCTTCGAGGAAGACAGCCGCGTCGTCGAGCTGGAGGGCCGCTTCCGCGCCCAGGTGACCGGGCCCCGCCGCTGCACCGGCTACTACGACGGCCAGCTCTCCCACCCCTGCCCCGGCCGCCGCACGGTGCAGCGGGGCACGTCCTGTCCCTCGTGCCAGAGCCTCGACGCCTTCCGGCCGTGCATGACCTGCGACGGCAGCCGCTGCCCACGGCTCTCTCCGGCGATGCGCCGCTACTGTCGCCAGGACCACCACCTGTACCTGGCCTGCTTCGGTGACGCGACGATCAAGGTCGGCACGGCATCCCACCCCCGACGGGTCCGACGCATCGTCGAGCAGGGCCCGCTGTTCGCCGCCCGGGTCGCCCAGGCCGAGGGGCCGGTGATCAAGCAGATGGAGCGCGCGCTCTCCCAGGGCCCCTTCACGGAGACGATGCGACGTTCCCGCAAGACGGCCCTGCTGTCGGGGGCCATGTCGGCCCGGGAAGCGGAGGCGTTGGTCCTCGAGGCCGCCGACCGCCTGACCGACGAGCTCCCCGGCTGGATGCACCCCCACCTGCACCCCCCGGAGCCGGTGACCCAGCCCCCCCTGGCGGTGGCGAGTCGGGGCCTGACGGTCCAGCCCCTCGAGCAGCTCGACGACGTCATCCTGGACGGGGACGTGGTGGGTGCCGTCGGTCACGTGGTGTTCCTCGACGACGGCGACGGGGTCTTCGCCCTCGACCTGGGGGCCCTCAAGGGGCGCATGCTGGACTGGACGCCCGACGATGGCGCGAAGAAGCCCGTCGTGCAGCTCGGCCTGTTCTGAGCCCTGGGTTAGCTTCGGGCCATGGAGCCCCTCTCCCTCGCCATCGCCGCCGTCGTCGTCGGCCTCTGTGTGGTCGTCGGCCTGTCCATCCTGTGGTGGGCCATCAAGACCGCCGTGCGCACGGCCGTGAAGGTGGTCGTGCTCTCGGTGGCCGCCGTGGCCATCCTCTGCGCCATCACGGCCGTCACGGCGCTCCTGGTGATGATGTAGCGCCCCAGTGGTCCCTGAGGCGCTTCTCGACGCGCCGCCGCGTGTCGTCGGGGAGCTCGGGACGACCCTCCAGCCGCCGGAAGATGCTCAGGGCCTCCGCCTTCCGCTCGGGCACCCCCACCATGACCGCGCCGAGGTTCTGCTCGATGCGAAGCACCTCGGGGTGGTTCTCGTCGTGCACGTCGCGGGCCATGGCCAGGGCCTGCTCGATCACGTCGATGGCACGCTCCGTCTGTCCGTCCGTGTCGAGGACGAGCCCATAGTTGCACAGGGCCGCGGCGAGCCTGAAGCCCTCGCCGTACAGCTGCCGACGGAGCTCGATGCTCTCCTCGAACAGGGCGAAGTCCCTCGGGTAGGTCGCCAGGGCCAGCTCGTGGAGGATGTCGGCTACGTCGGGGTGGACACGGGTTCCGAGCGCCGCCACGGTCTCGTCGAGGGCCTGCCGCATCTCGGCCCCGCCCGCTTCCCGCTGTTCCTGCAGGACGAGGGTGTATCCGTGGATGGCGAGGGAGCGAGCGGAGAGCAGGGGGTCGTGAGCCCGCAGCAGCGCTCGGGCGCGCTGGGCGGCGCGCAGCGTACCGTCCAGATCCCGCAGATCCAGCCGCTGCTCGGACAGGTCCAGGAGCGCCAGACCCGTCTCCTCGTCCAGACCCGCCGCCTCCAGGCGCCCCACCAGGCCCTCCATGCGCCGGAGCGCCCCCTCGCGGTCCACGTGGGCCTTGAAGTCCTGGTGGATGCCCAGCCGCTCCGCCCTCAAGGTCAAGGGGTCGTCGGGGCCGAAGGCCTCGGTGAGCTCGGCATGGGCCTGCCAGAGCGAGCGCCGGGAGGCCTCGGACGCTCCGACCGCGGCCTGCACCCGACCTGCCGCCAGCCGCACCGGCCCCGCCACCGCCGCGGGATGCTCCCGACGCTCCAGCTCGCGGACGCCTCGATCCAACACCTCCCGCACGGTCAGCTCCTCCCCCCGCGCCTCCGCGGGATCGGCCGCCTCCAACATGCCGACGAGCAGGTCGAGGGTGGCCTCCGCGCGGTCCCGCTCCTGCCGGATCTGCCGTGACTGCACCGTGGTGGTGGCCATCCAACCCACCAACAACACGCCCGCCGCCCCCAGTCCGGCCACGAGGCCCTTGTTGCGCCGTGCCCAGCGACTGGCCCGATACCAGGCGACCCCGTCCCTCGCTCGAACCGCCTCCCCCCGCAGGTGCCGCTCGACGTCGTCGGCGAAGTCGCCCGCGCTGCGGTAGCGCGCTCCGGGCTCCGGGGCCGTGGCCCGAAACACGACGGCATCCAGGTCCCCCCGAGCTCGTGGCTCCTCCCGGGACGGGGGCGGGAGGGGCTCCAGAGCCGCTGCCAGCATCGCCCGCCCCGTGGTGACCTCCTCCCGAGGCTGCGCGTCCGTCAGCACCGACCACAGCAACAGGCCGAGGGCATAGACGTCGGTGGCGGTGGTGAGGGCGCCACCCTCCAGCTGCTCGGGGGAGGCCCAGCGGGGGGTCGCCAGCCGCAGGGTGCCGGTCCGCTCGTCTTCGTCCACCAGGCGCGCGATGCCGAAGTCGAGGACGTGGGGGTCGCCTCCTGCGTCCACCAGGACGTTGTCGGGCTTGAGATCGCAGTGGACCACCAGGCGCTGGTGGGCGTAGTCCACGGCGCGCGCCACGGCGACGACCACCGACAGCCGCTCCCGCAGGGGTCGGCCGCGGCTCCACGCGGTCAGCGGCACCCCGTCGATGCGCTGCATGGCGTACCAGGGCACGCCATCGGAGGTGTGGCCGCCGTCGAGGAGCTGCACGATGTGGGGGTGACCCAGCTGCTGCAGGATCCGACGCTCCCGAGCGAACCGACCCTGGAACCCCTCGTCGGCGAGCACCGTCCGCAGGAGCTTCACCGCCGCCCGCTGGGTGAAGGCCCCGTCGACGCGGGTGGCCTCGAAGACCACCGACGAGCCTCCGCGGCCGATCACCGCCCCCAGCGTCCAGTCCCGCAGGTGGTCTCCGACGCCCAGCCCGAGGGTCGCTCCGAGCTCGATGGGTTCGTGGACGGCATGGGTCGCGTCGGGGTCGCTCACCCCCGCAGGGTACACAGCGCTCGCGCCGTCGTCTGTGGCAAGATCCCGACCCATGCCTCCCCGACACCCGATGCTGCTGCAGGTCATGCAGGTCCCCGAGGGCTCTGCCCTGGCGGTGGGCACCAGCTGGCCCCTGGTCACCGACGCGGTGGTCGTGGGCCGCTCGCCGACCGCCGACGTGATGGTGGCGGACCGCACCGTGTCACGGGAGCACGTCCGCATCGAGGTCGGGCCCCCGACCCGGGTCCACGTCCTCACCCGCTCCAACGGCACCTTCGTCGACCAGCAGCCGGCCTCGCCCGACCTGCCCATCGACGTCGGCCCCGACGGGGCGAGGCTTCAGCTGGGCGGCGTGTTGCTGGCCCTGGCGACGCTCACCGCCACGGAGCCCGTGCTCGAGCCCCTCGGGGCCGCACCTCCGGCCCCTTCGGCCCCCCTGTCGGTCACCTGGGACGCCGGTCAGTGCCAGATCCGCTGCGGCGACCGCGACCTCGGGCTGACCGGGGCGCCCGCCAGGCTGCTCGGCGTGCTGGCAGGGAGGGCCGGGGAGGTGGTCCACCACTGGGACCTCGAGCAGGAGCTCGGCACCCTGCACCTCGCCCCGCTGGTCACCGCCATCCGCAAGGCCCTCTCGGACGCCGTCGACCACGGCGTGCTCTCGGAGGAGCTCTTCCGCGACCGGCTGAAGGCCGCCACCGGCGACGACGGTCTCGGAGACCGGAACGCGTTGATGCGCAAGGTGATCCAGTCCCGGCGCGGCCACGGCTACGTGCTGCACCTCCAGCCCGACGACGTCGCCATCCACCACGTGTGAGGCTCGACGACCGCTACCGGGGAGGGAGGGCCAGGACGTCGAGGTGGCCCACCATCAGGGCCCCGGAGCGACGCTCCCCCCACGCCCGGACCCGCTCGGGTCGGGCCGCCATCTCCTCCGCCGCCTCCACGATGCCGTCGACCATCGAGCGGATCATCGCGGTGTCGGTCGCCGGGATCTGCCAGTCCGCCTCCTCGACGGTGACCCGGAAGCCTGCGGTCTCGAGTCGCTTCGCCAGGACCTGGGCCGCGCGGGGACCCGGACTGGGCCCGAAGCCACGATCGAGGCCCTGGTGGGCCCGGAAGCAGGAGAAGACCTCTTCGTCGGTCGGGTCGGCCGGGTCGAAGGCCAGGCGCCCGTCGACGGTGAGGGTGGCGAGGACCGGCTTGGGGTCGGCGACGAGCTGCTCGATCCACGCCTCGAGCCAGTCCCAGGAGACCAGGTCGAGGAGCGCCTGGCAGTGAAGGGCGTCGGCCTCGGGAAGCTCGAGCTCGCGCAGGTCGGCCCGATGGGTGTCGAAGCCCGCCGCGGCCGCCACCTGGAGCAGCGCCTCGTCGTAGTCGACCACGCAGAGGTCGAGGTCCGGGGCATGGCGGGCCAGGAACCGGGCCCCACTTCCGAGGCCCCCGCCGAGGTCGAGCACACGACCCGTGCCGACGACCTCGCCGAACCGCCGGGCGAGCGTGGTGCTGCGGGCAGCGTGGTCGTACGGTTCCCGCTGACGAAGCCAGGACTCACTGAACGCCACGAAACCCACTCCCTCGGCGCATCTCCTCGAACCTGCGCGCCACGTCCGACCACGTAGGCAGGTTCTGCCCACGGCGCCACGCCACTTGTGCGGCTTGTTCGAGGGCGTCGGGCTCCCCGAGCAACCGACGGAGCGCACCGGTCAGCCCGTCCGCCGCCACCACGGTGGCCCCTCCGCCCTCCGCCGCCCCCGCAGGGGTGCAGAGCACCGGCACCCCACGGACCATCGCCTCGGTGAGCGCCATCCCGTAGGCCTCGTAGTGGGCGGCATGGACCAGCAGGTCCGCCCGGGCCAGGGCCGCCGCGACCCCTGCACCGTCGAGCTCGCCGAGGAAGCGCACGCGGTCGCCGAAGCCTGCCGCTCGCTCCTGCACCTGGCGGGCGTGCCGAGGGTCCCGGGTCAAGGAGCCGACGACCTCGAGCGTCCACCCCTCGCGGACCGGCTCCAGCGCGTCGAGGAGCCGCAGGAGGCCCTTCCGGGGGGTGACGGTCCCCAGGGCCAGCAGGCGCCCCCTCCCGGGCCGCTGAGAGCGGGGAGCGGGGTCGGTGCCCGGCTCGATGCACGTCGACGGGATGCCCATCGAGGCGAGGTCCCGCTCCGTGGGACCGCCGGTGGCGACCACGGCGCCGACGCCATCCAGCGCCCGCGCCTCCAGGTCGACGAGCTCCTCCCCTCCTTCGGCAGACAGCACGCTGTGGACCAGCACCGCCACCCGTCCCAGCATCGCGGCTGGCACATGGGGGCGCAGCGCCACCCACAGCAGTCCATCGGCGAGGAGGACCCCGCCGTCCGGCAGCGACGGCGGCTCCAGGGGCCCCAGAGGCCAGCACCCGTCGACCGGCAGCACCTCCACCTCGTGCCCCCTGGAGCGCAGGGCCTCGACCAGTCGGGCGTTGTAGAGGTAGCCCCCCGTCCGCTGACTCGGGTCGCCGGGGGAGAGCAGCGTCCACCTCATGGGGCCTCCTCGGGACGCGCCCACCCCCAGAACAGCAGCCCCGGGAGGGCGCCGACCAGCACTGACACCCCGTAGGCAGCTGCGACCGCCACGCCCTCGTCCGGGGTGCGGGCGAGCCAGGGCCACACCAGCGCCGCGGATGCCTCGCGGATGCCCCATCCCGCGAACGAGAGCGGCACCGCCATCGCCAGCAGCAGCCACGGCACGGCCGTGAGCAGCCAGTCTCCCGGAGCCACCCCGACGGCCTGCCCCGCGAGCCCGAAGCCCAGCAGGAATGAGCCGGTCAGCGTCCCCGACAGGACGATCTGCATGGGTCCGTCCGCGGCGAGGAGCCCCCGGGTGGCCGCTCCGGCCGGCGACAGCAGCAGCCCGAGACCCAGCAACGCCACGACCGCGACGGCCCCGACCCGGCTCCACGTGCCGGGAGCGTCGCCCCAGAAGGGAAGGGACAGGGCCGTCACCAGCACCAGGCTCCCCAGGCCCAGCGCCCGATCCACCACGGCCGCGTGGGCGGCCGCTCGGAGACCGTGCCCCCGCTGCCGCCACACCCGCACGGCGTCCCCCGCGACCCCGGACGGAAGCACCTGGTTCAGGCCCGTCGACAGGCCGTACTCGGCGATGGCCGAGCGGGTGTCGAGCGGCACGCCGAGCGCACGAGACACCCGCGCCCAGCGCCAGCCGCCCAGGGCCACCTGCAGGGGTCCGAGCGCCGCGGCGGCGAGCATCCAGCCCGGCCCGAGGCCCTTGAGCCGCTCCACGACCGCGCTGGCGTCCACCGACGCGAGCACCGCCACGGCGACGGCCACCGACACGGCGAGGGGAAGCAGCTTGCGCCAGCGTGGGCGCTCCCTCACGCGACCGGACGCTCGCAGCCGGCCCACGCGACGTCGGACTCCCGCAGCACCACCTCGACCGTGGCCAGGGACGGCGCGTAGGGCCCGAGGTCCTTGCTTCGGGCCGCCCCGACCAGACGATCGGCGAGCCAGCCCGCCAGGTACTCCGTCGTGGTGTTGATGCCGGAGAAGACCTCGAGCTCGTCGAGGTTCTTGTAGCGGAGGGGCTCCAGCGCAGCCGAGAGCTGCTCGTGGGCCAGGCCGATGTCGACCACGAGGCCGTCCGGGTCGAGCTCGCTGCGGGCGAAGGTGGCCTCCACCACGTAGGTGGCGCCGTGGAGCTGCTGGGCGGGCCCGAAGACCTCCCCCCGGAAGCTGTGGGCGATCATCACGCGGTCGCGAACGGTGACGCTGTACATGGCGGTCCTCCAGAGGTGCGGGCGCTTATCCCCGCAGTCCGCGACCGTCCTCAGGGCAGCGTCCACTGCCCCCACACCAGCTCGTCGCCGTCCTGGTAGGCCGACCACAGCAGCCCGTCCGCGGCGAAGGGAGTCTCCCGATCCCGCAGGCAGCCCACCCGCGTCGCTCCGACGTCGTCTTCGTACACCAGCCGGAGCCCCTGAGCGCCGTTCGCGGCGAAGGCCGAGTAGAAGAAGAGCCGCGCGTCGCCGGTGTCGGCGGCTTCGTCGTTCGGGACGCCGGGAGCCCCGGGCTCGCCGCCGTACAGCGCCAGGGTCGACGGCTCCCCGCCCGGCTCCTCCACCGTGAGCCCCCCCTCCGCCGGGAACCACAAGGCGTCCTCGGCGACCGCGACCCTCCCCACCTCCACGAAGGTCACGGTGCGGTCCACCACCGTGTCGGGCCGCACGAACTCGGCGCGGACCCGCTCGAAGATCTCCGTGCCGAAGGGGTCGCCGGGGCAGGTGTCCCCCATCAGGAACGAGGGTTCGGGCCCCTGCTGGCAGGTGTAGGCCCAGGTCTCACCGGGGCGCTCGTCGTCGGGCACGTCGATGGGGAGGGCCAGGAAGAACTCGGGTCCCGTCAGATCGAGGTCCTGCTGGAACTGGAGCGCGTGGCAGAGCTCGTGGCGCACGGTCGAGCGGACCTCGTCGAGGGCGCGGTCCTTCTCCACCTTGATGCGGCGGCTCGCCGGGCTGTACTTGCCGATGGACGTGCCCTCGAGGTTGCCGAGCCGGATGCGGGCGACGCACACCTCCTGCCGCATCCGGCCCAGGAAGTCGACGGCTTCGTCCTCCGCGGCCGCCTGCTCCACGTCGCTGCCCCCGCGGGACTCCGGGGGACCACAGCGGTCTCCGCAGCCGGTGGCGCAGACCACCGACACCACGAGCGCGAGTGCGAGGCATCGGGACATGCCCCATCGTACCGAGCCCTCAGCGAGCTCGGTAGTCGACCCGGTGGCAGAGACCCGACCCCGCCACGACCTCTGGCAGGCGCAGCGGGAGCTCGTCGAAGGGGCAGGCGCTGGTGAACAAGGCGTCGAGTCGGGGGTCGGCGCACAGCTCCAGGGCCTTCTCGAGGCGACGTCGGTGGGTCCAGCGGGGTCGGCGCCGAGGCGGGATCTGCCCCACCTGGGAGGAGCGCAGCACCAGGCGTCGGCTGTGGAAGGCCTCGCCGAGGGGCAGCGAGATGGAGCGGTCCCCGAACCAGGAGGCCTCCACCACCATGGCGTCGTGACCCGCCACCGCCAGCGCCGTGCGGGCCCCCGCCTCGGTCGCCGACGCATGCACGACCACGTCGGCGTCGTCCGGCACGTCGTCGGGTGTGGCGAAGGACACCCCGAGGACCTCCGCCATCGCTGCGCGCTCGGGGAGCACGTCGACCAGGGTGACCTCGGCGCCGGGAAGCTGACCGGCGAGCCAGGCCACCAGGCAGCCCACGACGCCCGCTCCCACGACCACCACCCGATCGCCCGGGCCCGCTCCGCTGTCCCACACGACGTTCAGGGCGGTCTCCACGTTGGCGGCCAGCACCGCCCGGTCGGCGGCCACCCTGTGGGGCACCGCCCAGGAGGCCGGCACGACGAAGCGGTCCTGGTGGGGATGCAGGCAGAACACCTGGGTTCCAGCGGGCAGCGCACCATCCACCACGGTGCCCGACACGCAGTAGCCGTACTTCACGGGGAAGGGGAAGTCGCCGCCCATGTGGGGCCCCCGCATGGCCTCGTGCTGGGAGACGGGCACGCGCCCGGCGAGCACCAGTCCCTCGGTGCCCTTGCTGACGGCGGACCAGGTGGCCTCGACCAGCACGTCGTCGGCCCCCAGGGCAGGGAGGGCCTCGTCGCGCAGCTCACACCGGCCAGGGGCGACGGCCCACAGGGCGCGGGCCTGGGTCACGCCGGCCCACCGGTGAAGGCGCAGTCGAACAGGAGGTCGTCGCCGAGCTTCTCGGTACGGATCTGCGGACGGGGGCAGCTCTCGAGGGACGGAGAGAGCGCCGCCGCGATCGACGGCTTGCCGAGGCCCACGAACATGGGCGCCTGCACGAGGTGGAGGCGGTCCACCACCCCCGCAGCCAGCAGGTGGCCCAGGGTGACGCCACCTCCCTCCACGAAGAGGCGGCGGATCCCGCGCTGCCTGAGTCCCTTCAGCATGCGGACCAGGTCGAGAGGCCCTTCCCCGGGAAGCAGCATCTCGTCGACCGCGTGCTGGGCCGCTCCCCAGCCGGAGATCTGACGGTTCGCCGGCAGCCGACCCACCCGGAGCGTGGGGTACCCGTCCTGGAAGACGTTGCGCTGCAGCGGGAGCCGCCCCCGGGGATCGAGGACGACCCGGAGCGGTTGAGGACCGGAGACCCGGCGCACCGTGAGGCGGGGATCGTCCGCGGCCACCGTCTGGGTCCCCACCATCACGGCGTCGCACAGCGCCCGCAGCTGGTGGGTGTGGTGCAGGTCGGCCTCCCCCGTGATCCACTGGGACGTGCCGCACGGCAGGGCGATGCGTCCGTCGAGGCTCTGGCCCAGGTGCCCCACGACGTAGGGCCGGTCGTCGGGCACCTCGCCCAGTACCCCCAGCATCCGCACCACCAGCGGGTGCTCGGCGAGCTCGGCGGGCGGCCCCTCGATCCGAGCGGCGTCGTCGTCGCGGGCGCGGAGGAGCCACGCCCAGGCAGGTTCCTCGACATCCGTGTCGGCCCCGGCGTCTTCGGCCGGGTATGGATAAGCGCGCGACATGCAGACCTCTTCCGCGAACGCCACACACTATCCAACGCTGCGCAAACGCGCTGCGGCGGCCTTCGTGCTGACGGCATCCGCGGCTCTCGGTACCGGTCTCGCCCTCGGGGCATCGGGCCTGTCCCTGTGGGCCCCCGCCAAGGCCGTGGCCCTCGTGGCGCTGCTCGCAGCTCTGTCCGTGCCGTCCCTGCACCAGCACGATCGCCCCGGCCTGGGCCCCGCCAACTGGGTCACGCTGGGCCGGGCCGTACTGGTCGCGGGTCTCGCCGGCCTGCTCGGAGAGTCGGTCCACGATGCCGGAGTGATGGTGGCCGCCGTCGGTCTGCTCGCCTTCGGGCTGGACTGGCTCGACGGCCAGATCGCCCGCCGCACGGGCTGGTCCAGCCCGTTCGGAGCGAGGCTCGACATGGAGCTGGACGCCCTCACCGTGCTCGTCCTGTGCGGACTGGCCTGGCAGCTCGACCGAGCCGGCGCCTGGGTCCTGTGGTGCGGCGCCCTCCGCTACCTGTTCGTCGCCGCGTCCTGGATCTGGACCTGGATGGACCGGGAGCTCCCGCCCGATCCCCGGCGCCGCTTCGTGTGTGGCGTGCAGATCAGCACCGTGCTGCTGTGCCTGCTGCCGTGGCCGGGCCCGTGGTCGGCCGTCATCGCCGCCTTCGGCACGGTCGTGCTCACCTGGTCCTTCGCCGTCGACACAACCTGGCTCTACCAGCACCGCGCCGACACCTAGGAGCTTGTAGGGCGTAGACGCCCCGCGGTGCTTCATGTCCGTCGCGCGAGGCTTCAGGCTGCAGGCTTCGGGCTACGGCATGCAAGGCCCCATGCTGCGAGCTGAAGCCCGGAGCCCGAAGCCCTCGAGCAACCTCGGATCTCCGCAGAGCAACTCACATCCGAAACGAGTCCTTCGGGGCTTCCGGGTGCGGGAGCCGGACGTCGGGCTCCCCGTGCTCGGCGCGCCACAGCACCTCGGCGACCCGCCGCAGAGCGTCCTCCTCGCTCCACGCGTCCCGCTCGATGAGGGCCAGCGCTGCCCGGTCGACGCCGGCCCGGTCCGCCAGCTCCGCTCGGTTCCAGCCGAGGGCCTTGCGGCGGGCCTTCACGTCGGGCCCGCTCACCTTCTCCGGAGGCCCGGACGCGTCGTCTGGCGTGGTGGGGTCGTCGCTCATCGCAGCCTCACTTCGTTCCGTACATCCGGTCGCCGGCATCGCCGAGCCCTGGCAGGATGTAGCCGTGGTCGTTCAGTCGCTCGTCGATGGACGCCGTCACGATGTCGACGTCGGGATGGGCAGCGTGGAAGGCCTCGATGCCCTCGGGCGCCGCCAGCAGACAGAGGAAGCGCAGCGAGCGGGGCGCGTCCTTCTTGAGCCGTGCGATGGCCGCGACCGCGGAGTGGCCCGTGGCGAGCATCGGATCCACCACGAGGACGTCGCGCTCGGCGATGTCGGGCGGCACCTTGTAGTAGTACTCGACGGCCTGGAGCGTGTCGGGGTCGCGGTACAGGCCCACGTGGCCCACAGAGGCGGTGGGGATCAGCTTGAGCACCCCCTCGAGGAGCCCGTTGCCCGCCCGGAGGATGCTGACGAGCACCGGCGGCTTGCCCGCGAGGCGAGGGGCCTCCATCGGCATCAACGGCGTGTGCACCTCCGCGGTGGTCATCGGGAGCTCGCGGGTGAGCTCGTAGGCCAGCAGCATCGCCACTTCGCCGAGGAGCAGGCGAAACAGCGCGGAGTCGGTGTCCTTGTCGCGCAGCCACGACAGCTTGTGCTGAACGAGGGGGTGGTCGACGACGATCACCTCGGCCATGCTTGCCTCCTGGGACGGCCGCCGTTGTACCACGGCCACCCCCCTGTCCGTACTGGAGCCGATGTGACCTTGAGCCTTCCGGATCGCCTGCTGCGCCGAGCTGCCCGCAAGTTGCTGCGGGGCCCCACGCCCCTCGTGCGCGCCATCGCTGGACCGCCGATCCACAACCGCCGCGGCGATCCCCTCGACGTCGCGGTCCAGGCCTTGCTCCAGCTCCAGGAGCGAGTGGCCGAGAAGCTGGGCGATCCCGACCCTGCGACCGCCCGCGCGGACTTCGATCGGGGGGTGGCGATGGCCTCGCCGGACCCAGAGCCCCTCGACGTCGAGGCGTCCACGGTCCAGGGAGCCGAGGGCGCCCTCCCCTGCCTCGTCTACCGCCCACCCCGAAGCGTCGGGACCCTGGTGTACTTCCACGGGGGCGGCTGGGGCGTGGGATCGCCGTCGTCCCACGACCCTCTGTGCCGCCGGCTGGCGCTGATGGGGGCGTGCACCGTGGTGAGCGTGGCCTACCGCCTGGCGCCCGAGCACCCCTTCCCGGCAGGTCTCCACGACGCCTTTGCGGCCTTCGACGACGTGTGCGAGCGCTTCGACGGGCCAGTGGCCATTGGCGGCGACAGCGCAGGCGGCAACCTCTCGGCCGTCGTGGCCCGAACCCGGGAGCCCGCCTACCAGCTGCTGATCTACCCGGCCTGCGACCTGCGACGCATCACCGACAGCTACCACGAGCTCAAGCACGGGTTCATCCTCGAGTCCGAGGCCATCGACCGCTACCTCGAGTGGTATGGCGCAGACCCCCTCGACCCCGATGCCTCCCCCCTGCTCGGTGAGGTCGGCAAGGCGCCCGCCATCGTGGTGACCGCAGGCTTCGACCCCCTCCGTGACGAGGGCGAGCAGTACGCCCGCAAGCTCCGCGAGGCCGGCGTCCCCACCCTCGATCTACGCTTCAGCCACCTGGTCCACGGCTTTGCCAACATGGACGGCCTCGTCCCCGCTGCAGACGCAGCCCTGGGGCAAATCGGCCACGCCATCCGCCATGTGGGGTCCACCTACGATAGGGGATGACGCTCAGCCAGCTGACATCGGGCTGGACCACGGTCTAAGGTGTCGGCGTTGGAGGTTCGGATGCATCGTTCCCTGCTCGCGCTGTCCCTGTTCGTGCTCACGGCAGGGTGCGACGACACCATCTTCGAGGGTGGCGGCGAGGGCGAGATCCCCACGGATGCCCAGGGCTTCGAGGGAGTCGCAGCCATCGTCGACATCCACTGCCTCGGCTGCCACTCGTCGGCCAGCGCCCTCGGCGGCCTCGATCTCGAGACCGACCTGCACGGAGCCATCGTGGGCGTGACGGGCGACTACGGCCTGCCCATCGTCGACCCCGGCAACCTCGACTCCTCCATGCTGTACCTGAAGACCGCCAACCAGCAGGGCGCCGACGGGACCGACATGCCCCCCGGGACCGGTGGTCTCTCCGCGCCGGAGAACGAGATCATCGCCAACTGGATCCTCGACGGCGCCCCCGAGCAGTAGGTGCTGCTGGCCCTGCAGCTGGCCCTGCTCGCCTGCGCCCAGCCCGAATCCGGCCGTGAGGGGGCCCGCCCCCACGAGGCGGCGCCCTTTGCGAAGCCTCCGATTCGGGAGGTGCGCTGGCCCCGACCCGGCCCCGACCTGCAGGGCACCTGCGACGCCTCCACCGCCACGGCCCTTCCCCGCGGCGGCTTCCTGGTGGGCGACGACGAGCACAACCGGCTCTTCTCCTTCGACGCCGACGGTGCCCCCCACCCGCCCCTCGAGCTCCCCTTCGACGGCAAGGAACTCGACCTCGAGGGCTCCGCCAGGGCCGCCGACGGCATCTGGTGGGTGGCGTCCCACGACCGCGGCAAGGGCACCGAGCCCAAGCCCTCCCGTCAGCACCTCCTCCGCACCGACGACGCTGGCACGGTGCTCGCCGATCACACCGACCTGTGGTCCCACCTGGTGCAGCACGCCGTGCTGGGGCCCCTTCTCCGCGCCACGGAGGGCACCACGAGCAAGGACGTGTCCGGCTTCTCGGTCGAGGCCCTCCACGTCGACGGGGCGTCGATCTGGTTGGGACTGCGGGCGCCGATCGTCGACGGGAAGGCCCTGCTCGTACAGCTCGACCCCGCCAGCCGGGCGGTGGGGACCGTGCACTTCGTGGACCTCGGGGGGCGCGGCTTCCGGGCGCTAGAGCCCCACGGCAGCGCGCTGTACGGCATCGCCGGCCCCGCCGACGACGACGGCGACTTCCGGCTGTTCACCCTGGAGCTGCCCGCTGCCCGGCCCGTCCTGCTCGACATCGACGTGGGCAGCATCCGCCCCGAGGGGCTGGTGTCCCTCCCCGAGGGCCTGCTGGCCATCTCGGACGACGGGAAGGTCGACCGGAGCGGCACCCCCTGCCGCGACCTCCCTCAGGAGGCCCGCTTCGCCCGCACCCTGTGGGTCGTCGCGCCCTAGATGATCGAGAGCGCTGACCATCGTCAGCGCCGACGGGCCCAGCTCCATGGCGCCCAGCCCCCGACGGCCGACGCACACTGGCAGCCATCGCTCGCCTTGCCGACCAGCCCGTCGCCGGTGTCGTCGAGGGTGCCGTCCGTGGGGGCATCGTCGTCGTCATCATCGCCGGGGACCACGTCGTCGTCGTCGTCGCCGGGGACGTCGTCGTCGTCGTCCCCCGTGGGCGGCGTACCCGTGTCGGGCGGGTCACAGTCCTCCGGGTCCGTCTTGTCGCGGTCGTTGTCGTCGCAGTCGCCGCTCGCGGGGACGCAGGTGTCGTCGAGGGACAGGTCGTTGCACACCCAGCAGACCTCCTCCGACCCCACGAGATCCCCGTCGCCGTCGACGAAGCCCTGGAACGCACCCGCGGTCTTCGGCTCGGGGTCCTCGTCGGTCTCCCCGTCGCAGTCGTTGTCGATGGCGTCGCAGAGCTCGGCGCTGTCGGGGCCGATGGCAGCGTCCTCGTCGTCGCAGTCCCAGTCGTCGGCGCCCCCGCCGTCGGGCCCGTAGGGCGCCCCGTCGCCGTCGACGTCGTTCCAGGCCACGAAGGGGGTACCCGGTTCGTCGATGCCGCCCTGATACCCGCCGAGGTGCATCCCGCCTGCGTCCCAGAGGTTTCCGAGGGGCGCCGGGCGGGCGTCGGCGGAGGGGCACAGGGGGTTCGCACCCGCGACCACGTCAGGGACCGACGGACCGACCACCGAGTTGGTGACGACGGCCGCGCCGGGGCTGGACGTCATCGCCGACGCGTCGACCATCACGGTCCCGGCGAGACTCACGGTTCCGCCGAGCACGGTCACGTGGGTGATGGACCCGTCGGCCATCCCGAGCACGTCGC
>Ga0213839_1000778_pt1 | contig 28394 bp, 22 predicted proteins | sample SWPATP21_FD_160075 | JGI IMG/M metagenome (GOLD analysis project Ga0213839, IMG submission 160075) | Coastal seawater microbial communities from Marineland, Florida, United States - SWPA TP2 #1 | ecosystem: Environmental > Aquatic > Marine > Coastal | place: USA: Florida | collected 2016-08-14
GACCTGTCGCCGATGTTCGGGGTGATGTGGGGGGCGGCCCGCGTGCTGGCCGAGTGGGTCGATCGCGTGGGTCCTCGGCTGCAGGGTGCACGGGTGCTGGAGCTGGGCTGTGGACTGGCGCTGCCGTCGCTGGTGGCGGCGCGCCACGGTGCCGACGTGGTGGCCACCGACCAGCACCCCGACACCGGCGCCCTGCTGGCCCGCAACGCCGCGCTCAACGGCGTGCAGCTGCGCTACGAGACCCTCGACTGGCGCCGTCCCCGCGACCTCGGGCGCTTCGACTGGGTGCTGGCCAGCGACGTGCTCTTCGCCCGCGAGCTGCCGGCGCTGGTGGTGCAGACGATGGCCGGGGCGATGGCGCCGGACGGTGTGGGGTGGCTCGCCGACCCCGGGCGCACCTGGGCCTCGGAGGCGGAGCAGGCGGCCGACGCCCTGGGGTTGCCGTGGCGGCTCGAGGTGGATGCGGCGGGGGGTGAGGAGGCGTTCGTCTGGTGTTTCGGTCAGCGCGCCGTGGCCGCGCCGGTGTCCTCGGCTTCGCCGCCCGGGCAGTCGTAGACCTCCTCCCTCTTCAGCCACCTCATGGGCGCTCCACGGCCCCATTGTATGGTGGGCGCGATGCGACGGCTCCTCTCCCTGCTGTTCACCGCGGCGGCGCTGCTCGGGTGCACCGGGCTGCTGGATCGCCCCATCGACACCGAGAACATGGTGATGGTCATCGTGGCCGCCCGCGACCTGTACCCGGGAGTGACCATCACCGAGGACGACCTGTTCGCGGTGGAGATCCCTCCCCAGCTTCTCCCCAACGGCGTCTACCTGCACCCCGACCACGTGGTGGGCCGCATCCCGCGGCAGCGGATCCTGCGCAACGAGTTCGTGCGTGCCAGGCGGCTGGCCGACCCTGAGACGGGCGTTGGGCTGCAGGCGGTGGTGCCCGACGGGATGCGCGCGTTGGCGATACCTGGCGGCGGCGCCGTCGTGTCGGCGGGCGCCTACGTCGACGTGTGGAGGGAAGGTGACGGGCCCTGCGCCCTGCTCCAGGCGGCGTTCGTGCTGGCGGTGAATGGGTCGGTGCGCCGCGAGCCCGTGCCGACCGAGACCCTGACCGTGCTCGTGGCGCCAGCCTCCGTGGCGCCGGTGCTCCGCGCGGCGTCGACCGGCGGCGTGCGGGTGGCCGTGCGGGCCGACGACGACGTGGCTGACAAGCCGGAGCTGGCATGCTCCCCCTGATGCTCTCCTGGGCACTGGCCGAGCCTCCCGAGGTGGTGCGCATCCCCGTGGCCGGCCGCGATCTGCACCCCGGCGACGAGATCCGTCGGTCGTCGCTGGACATGGAGCGCATGCTGCCTGCCTACATCCCCGATGATGCGCTGGTGGACCGGGAGAAGCTCACCGGCCGGGTGGTGCGCGAGACCATCCTCGAAGGGGAGATGATCCGCCCCGAGCGCCTCGCACCTCCCCAGTCGCTTCCCGGACTCGCGGCGGCCGTGCCCCCTGGCATGCAGCTCGTGCGCCTCGAACCCACGCTGCCCGCGCCGCCCCTCGCCCCCGGCTCGACCGTCGACGTGATCGACGGCGTGCGGTTCTGCACCGCACTCGAGGCGGTGACGGTGCTCGGCGTCGAGGACGCCGCCGGAGTGGTGCACAGCCACGGTCAGCCCACCACCCAGCGAGCCTGGCACCTGGTGGTGACCGCCGAGCAGGTGCCCGTGCTGGTCGCCCTCGAGACCTACACGGTGGCGCTGCGCAGCGTCATCGACGTGGGGAAGGGGCCTTCGGAGCTGCTCTGCGAGTAGCTCAGAACGGATGGTCCGCGAAGACGTAGAGGCCCCAGTTGAGGCGCTGCTCCACCGAGCCGTCGGGGAGCTGCACCGGGTCGAGCCCCCAGCCCGAGTCGATCCGTCCCACGAAGGTGTCGTTGTACATCACCCGGATCGCGCCGCCGGCGCCGGGGTGCAGCGGCATGTCGGGCCCCTCCTCGCCAGCGAGGAACGCCGCCCCCACGTCGACCCACGGCGTGAGCTCCCACGCGAAGGGATCGCCCATCAGCGGGTGCTCGAGGAAGGTCCAGCGCAGCTCGGTCTGGGCCACCGCCTTCCCGGGCCCGCGCCAGCGGCCGAAGGGGACGCCGCGCAGCGTGTTGCCACCGCCGAAGCCGGCGATGGGCTCGCTGCCTCCCCAGTGGACCATCTCGTAGAACGGGACGTTGCCGACCAGCACCTCGGCCATGGTGCGGTGGGCGAGCACGAGCCGCTCGCCGCCGGTGTACAGGCGCGCCGAGGCGAGTGCGCCCCCGAAGCCTCCGGCCTGCAGATCGATGTTCGGCGCCGCGCGCGCCGACAGCTCGAAGAAGTGGCCCGACATGGGCGCGATCTCGGGCTCGCGGGTGTCGTGGAGGATGCCGCCGATCACCTGCATCAGCCCGCCCCCCGGAAAGCCGTAGGGGCGCTCTTCCTCGAGGAGGCTGCCCGGGTAGGCCTCGACCACCGAGTACTTGGGGTTGAGTGCGCCGAAGAGCTCCCAGGGCCCGTCGTCGACGAGCTCGTAGCGGCCGGTGAGCTGGCCCATGGGCTGGAACAGCCGGTAGCGGTAGTAGCGGGAGCGCGGATCGCCCTTGTCGGTGATGTCGGCGAAGGGCAGCGACCGCAGCGTGCCGTTGCCCAGGCCGTAGTAGCGGTCGTTGAGCCACGACCGGTAGGCGAGGAAGAGGGTGACGCGCAGCCGCCGTTGCTGGCCGAGCCCCACCCGGTCGATGCGCAGGCGGTGGGACTGGTAGCCGCTGGTGGCGAAGTAGGCGACGGCGGAGACCCCCAGCTTGTAGGGGGCATACCCGTCTTGCTTCCACGCCAGCGCCGCCCGAGCGCCGGCCCCGAAGCCGTCGTCGGTGTCGACGGCCGCCGAGGGCAGCACGTAGCCGCTCACCTGGCCGCCGAAGGCCAGGGAGGCCCACAGCAGCCCGCTGATCACGGCGTGCCGGCCATGTGCACCACGAGGCTGAACATCCGTCGCACCCCCTCGTGCACCTGCTCGACCGGCACCCGCTCGCGGTGGCCGTGCATGGTCTCGGCGACCTCGGCGGGCACCTCGAAGGGCACGTAGCCGTAGGCCTGCACACCCAAGGGCCGCATGATGAGCGAGTCGGTGAAGCCCACCGACAGCAGGGGCCCCACCGCCGCGTCGCTCTTGCCTTCCACCGCGTAGTGGGCGATGGCCCGAAAGAAGTCGCTGTCGGTGGGCGAGCTGTTCGACGCGGCCTCGTGCAGCACCTCGAAGCGGATGCCCTCGATGCCCTTCACGGCGTCGCGAAAGCGCTGCAGGTGTTGCTCGGGAGTGGTGTCGGGGCGTAGCCGGCAGTCGTACTGGGCCCACACCTCGCTGGGCACCACATTGGGCTCCTGGGCGCCGGAGAAGCCCGTGAGGTGTACCGTGTCGACCATGGTGGCCATGGTGGTGGGGGTGGCCTTCAGCCGGGGCTTCACCAGCCAGCCCGTGAGCAGCCGGCTCTTGAGCACCGTGCCGGTGAGCCCGCCCTTGTCTTCGCCCACGGCGTGGAGCAGGTCGTAGAGGGAGGGGTCGATCCGCGGCCGGACCTTCACCCGCTTCGCCACGGCCTCCATCGCCTCGAGCAGGCGGTCGGGGGCCTCGCCCGGGTAGGGCGTGGAGCCGTGACCCGCGCGTCCGCTGGCGATCATGCGGAACCAGAGCACGCCCTTCTCGGCGCTGCTGATGGCGTGCACGGACTGTCCGTCGAACAGGGCGTCGGACACCCCGAGGCCCCCCTCGTTGAGCATCTCGCTGCAGCCGATCTCGTCCCACATGGCGGCGAGGTCGTAGGCGCCGCGGTTGTTCACCTCTTCGTCGGCCACGGCGAGCAGCACGACGTCGCGGGACAGGGCGATCTCGTGGCGGGCGAGGAGCAGCATCGCCACCACCTCGATGGCCCCCATGCCCTTCATGTCGAGCGCTCCACGCCCCCACAGCTCGCCGTCGGCGATCACCCCCGACAGCGGCCCCTTGTCGTCGGGCCACATGTCGGGCTCGGCCGAGGCCACGTCGGTGTGGTGCATGAGGCACAGGGGCGGCCCGCCCTCCCCGCTGCCCGCGAGCCGGGCGATCAGCGAGCTGCGCCCGGGCGCGTGGGTGACCTGCTCCCACGGGATGCCGGCCGCGTCGAGGTGGGTCGCGAGGAAGGCGGTGGCGCGGTCTTCGTTCCCCGGGGGGTTGATGGTGTCGACGCGCAGGTAGTCGGCGAGCAGCTCCACGGCCTCGTCGCCGGCGGCGCTCCAGTCGACGGCGTCGCGGGCGGCGGTGACGTGGGGAGGGGTGGCGAGGGGGGCAGGAGGGCGGGCGGCGAGGGCGACGGCGAGGGCGCCGGTGAGCCAGAGCATCAGGGCAGCCCCTCCGCGCAGCCTTCCTCGGTCTCGGTGTCCCAGTCGTAGAGCGCGTTGAGCAGCAGGCGCTGGGCGGTCTCGTTGTCGGACTTGTAGGTGCCGCCGAAGTTGAAGTCGCGCCACAGGGCGTAGACGTGCTTCGTGCGGTTGCCGTCGAACCAGTAGATCTCCAGCTGGTAGTCCTGCTGGAAGTGCTTGTTGTTGTCGCCGTCGAACTCGGCGGGGTGGGGGAAGTAGGTGCGCGCGACGAGGAAGCTGCCGTAGGGCGTGTCTTCGCCCAGGTTGGGCACGCGGCGCAGGAAGCCCTCGGTCTCGGCGGAGTAGTTGTTGCCCAGGTACTTGATGGAGTAGTCGACATCCCACGAGAGCACGTCGGTGTCGCCATCGACCCAGGGATCGCGCGCGTTGTCGAAGTCGCGTTCATAGGTCTCGTAGTGGGCCGAGGGGTGCAGCTCGTCTTGGTTCTTGTAGGACAGCGACGCCTCGAGCTGCGACCGGTTGCAGCCGAACTCGTTGACCATGAACAGCCCCTGGGCCTCGTCGGCGTCGTCGCGGTCGACCCCCACCATGGCGATCTCGGCCTTGGTCAGGTGGGTGACCGATCCGTCGGGGGGGTCGAGCTCGGGGTAGACGGCGGCGAGGTTGACGAGGCCCTCAGCGAGCTCCTCGTCGGCGCCGAGCTCCACCTTCTCCCAGAAGTAGTGCATGAGGTCGTCGAATTCCTTGGGGGCGGGCTCCACGGCCTTGCACCCCAGGAGCATCAGGGACAGCAGCATGTTCACCTCCGGCGACTCACGGCACTCTAGCCGCCGGATAACGCGCTGGCAGCCCGCTCAGCGTCGCCGACGAAGCAGCAGGGGCAGGCCGAGGAGCAGCCATCCGGCCGCCGCCGAGCCCGTGTCGCAGCCGCAGCCACCTCGGGCCTCGATCTCCTCGGGGGTCGCGCCGCCACCACCGCCGGGGCCGGTCAGCGGGTCGTTGGGATCCGCCCCCGGTTCGCCCAGCCCCGTGTCGAGGGCGGTGTCGGCGCCCGTGTCGACGCCGGGCTCACCGGGGTCGCCGGGGTCGCCAGGGTCGCCTGGATCCCCGGGGTCGCCAGGGTCGGCCGTGTCGACGGGCGCGGTCACGTCGTCGCTGGGGTCGAGGGGGTCGGAGCCGCGGTCGACCTCGTCGCCGTCGCCCACCGAGCCGCCGTCGGTGTCGGGGTTGGTGGGGTCGCAGCCGATGGCCACCTCGTCGGCGTCCGACAGCCCGTCGTCGTCGGTGTCGCTGTCGGTGGGGTCGCAGCCGTGCGCGGCCTCGTCGCCGTCGGACAGCCCGTCGCCGTCGGTGTCGACATCGGTGGGGTCGCTCCCGGCGTCCACCTCGTCGCCGTCGGACAGCCCGTCACCGTCGGAGTCGCTGTCGAGCGGGTCGGTGCCGCCGTCGAGCTCGTCGCCATCGTCGAGGCCGTCGTCGTCGGAGTCCGGGTGGCTGGGATCGAGGCCCCGATCGGCCTCCTCGCCGTCGGTCAGGCCGTCGTCGTCGGTGTCTTCGTCGGTGGGGTCGCAGTCCATGTCGACCTCGTCGCCGTCGGAGAGTCCGTCGTCGTCGGTGTCGTCGTCGAGGGGGTCGCAGTCCATGTCGAGCTCGTCGCCGTCGTCGAGGCCGTCGCCGTCGGTGTCGGGGTCGCTCGGGTCGGTGCCCTGGTCGTCTTCGACGCCGTCGGCGAGGCCGTCGTCGTCGCAGTCGGGGTCGTTGGGGTCGAGGTCGCGATCCACCTCGTCGCCGTCGTCGATGCCGTCGTGGTCGGTGTCGGCGTCGGTGGGATCGCTCCCCCGGTCCACCTCGTCGCCGTCGAGCAGGCCGTCGTCGTCGGTGTCGGCGTCGTCGGGATCGCAGCCGCGGCGCTCCTCGTCGCTGTCGGAGAGTCCGTCGCAGTCACGATCGAGCTGGCAGGCGCCACGTGGCCCGTCGGGGCCGTCGGGGCCCTGTCGCTCTTCGACGATGATGCAGCCCGTGGCGAGCGCGAGCACGAAGCTCGGCAGGATGATCTTGTGCATTGGGGTCCTCCACCCGTCCGACGCTTGAACGCCCACACTGACGACGTTCTCGTCCGGGCCATTCATCCTCGGGGTCGACAAAGGTCGTAGGGGGACTTGTGCGGAGCCCACGTTCTTGCGTAGGGTCGGCTCCTCTGTGGAGGACTCACATGCAGCGTGTCATCATGAGCCTGGCGGCCAGCTCCCTCATCTTCCTGGGCCTCACCGCCTGTGGCAGCGCCGAGGTGGCCGAGCCCGAGCCGAAGGAAGAGCCCGAGCCGGAACCCGAGCCGGAGCCCGAGCCCGCGAAGCCTGCCAAGGGCGGAAACGCGATGCCCGTGGCCGAGATCAACGAGAAGCGCGAGGCCAACGTCGGCAAGATGGTCACGGTGTCGGGCTTCTACCGGGGCACCACCAAGCAGGGGAACCCGATCGAGCAGATCAACATCTCGATCACCGGCAGCGCCGACGGCGAGGGTGGCAAGATCCTCTGCGTGGGCACCCCCGAGACCGAGGCGATGTGGGAAGGGTTCTCGGTCGAAGACGAGATCGTGGTGGCCGGCAAGGTGGCCGAGCGTGACTGGTTCGGCGGCGCGCTTCTCGAGGAGTGCGTGAAGTCGGAGGCCGGCGCCGGCGGCGGTGACAAGGGCGGCAAGGCCAAGGGCGGCAAGTCGAAGGGCGGCAAGGGCGAGAAGGCCAAGGGCGGCAAGTCCAAGGGCGGCAAGTCCAAGGGTCACTGAGGCCCACGACGGGTGAGCCCTCGCGGCTCGTCGACGAGGCCCCGGGCGCGTGGCGTCCGGGGCCTTCGTGCGCGAGGGGACGAGCGCGTCGTGTGGCCGCCGGCCTGCGATAGACTCAGTCCATGACCGCATCTGAGCTGCGACAGCGTGCCCGAGCTCGTGCCGAGGCAGAGGCCGAGCTCGAGCGAGAGGAGATCGAGGCGCACCTGGCCCTGTCGCCAGGCGATCGCCTGTTGCGCACCCTGGAGCTGTCGGCAGCGCATCTCGCGGCCTTCCCCCCCGACCCCCATGGGGCGGACGACGAGGCCGAGGTCTGGCGCCGAGTGCATGCCTACCTGCAGAGCCTCGACCGTTGATCGACGCGCTCGGCGACCTCCTCGTGGGGCTACGGCGGCTCGAGGAGCAGCAGTCGCTCGGCATCGCGGTGATCGGGGGGGTCTCGCCAGGGGCGTGTGGGCGCGACCTCGGGCGACGATGGACGTGGATGTGTTGGTCGACACCACCGATCTCGCGGCACTGCAGGAGGCGGCGGATGCGGCGGGCCTCGTGGTCAACGAACGCGAGCCCGGGTGCTTCGGGGATCTGAATGACGCGTCTGCGTGTGCCGTCCCACCTCGACGGCCCGGTGCGGCTCGACGTGCTGGCCGCTGACCACCCGTACTACCATCGCGTCATCGAGCGGTCGGTGCGCACCATGGTGTGGGGGCAGGGTCTTCCCGTGGCCTGTGCAGAAGACATCGTCGTGCTCAAGACCCTCGCGGACCGGCTCCAGGACCGTGCGGACATCGAAGCCATCGTGGCATCGCAAGGGCCTCGGCTGCGATGGGCTTTGATCGAGCAGGAGTGCGCAGCGTTGGAGCTCGAGGCGCCGTCGCGACCCGAACGGTAGCGATCAGGTGTCGTCGTCGAGCGCGACGGGCTCGTCGTCCTCGAAGCTCACCTCTCCCCAGTCCTCCCACGACGCGGTGCGCACGTTCCGTGCCCGGCCCACCGCGGCCAGGCGGCTGCGGGGCGATGTGGTGACGCTGCGCCACACGAGCTGATCGAGCTCCTCGACGTCCCGCTCGTAGGGCCAGCCGAGGAGCTGCTCCACCAGGTCGAGGCCCACCTTCACCTCGCCGCGCTCGTCGAGCAGGCGGGCCATGTCGGTGGGCTCCTCCAGCGACAGCTGCAGCAGGTGATGACGGAGGATGGACGGGATGTCTTCGCGCCGCTCGGCCAGGCCGGGCAGGCGCACCATGGGCCAGCCCTCGTCGCCACGGGCGTCGACGACGACGAACTGCACATCGGGCCGGCTGCCCACCCGGTCGAGGGCCGAACCCACCTGGGCCCGGGTGATCAAGCAGGTGGCGGCCTGGGGCAGGCCAGGGTCGGAGGCCTCGAACCGGCGTGCCTTCCCCGGCCGCCCCATCAGGTGGTGCAGCAGCCTCCCCACCCGCGAAGGGCGACTCCCCGGGGGGCCCGACACCCCGACCACCGTCTGGGCCGCTGGACGACCCACCAGCCGGCCCACGGCGATTCGCATCGTCCACAGGGCACGACTGTCGCCTACGAAGCCTCCGGCGTCGGCGTGCCCAGCCTCCAGTGAGAAGGCCCGCTGGGCCGGATGGGGCGCCGGCCGCTGCACGACCCGCCAGGCCACCTCGCCCTCGAGGATCACGTGATCACCGGGGACGGCGGTGGCCTGGTCGACGGCCTCCCCCCGGACGAGCAGGGCGCGGCGCCCGACGTTGCGCACCACGATGCCGTCGCCGTCGCGCCGCACGACCAGCTGGGTGCGGCTCACCCGCGAGCTGGTCAGCGGACCGAAGGGGGTGACCACGCCCCGATCGTCGCGGAGCCACGGGAAGTGGCCGTCGGCGCCGTCACGCCCCACGGTGCCCTCGGCCTCGGTGGGACGTAGGTAGGCCCCGACGCGGGCGGGGTCGGAGCGGCACCAGATGGTCTGGAGCACCGGGGATGCGGCACCACTCACGGGGTCACCTCGGGCGCACGTGGCGGCGAGCAGGGCTTGGCCGCGGAGGGGTCTCGTCGGATACTCCGCGCGACGAGGCTCGCACCACACAGGAGGCGCACATGATCGTCCGCATCGGCCTGGCGCTGTTCGTCGGCATCGGGCTCACGCTCGGAGGGTATCAGGGTGCGCGGGCGCTGGAGGCGTCGGTCGAGGGGCAGGTGCAGCAGCTGCAGGCGGCCCAGGTACACGAGCGCGCCGCCTTCCGGGTGGGCGACCTGGAGCAGGCGGTGCGCGAGGGCGCCGCCTACCTCACCGACCGCGAGGTCAACCTGATGAAGTTCAAGCCGCGGCTGCGGATGACCTACGACCATCACCAGGTGTTCCGGGCCGTGGCGTGGCTGCCGGTGGTGCAGCAGGCCGACACCGACGGCTTCCTCGCGCAGGTGCGGCGTGCGATGCCCGACTTCACCTTCCGTGAGCTCGATGTCGCCACGGGGGAGGTGCGGCCGGCGGGCAAGGCGCTGGCTTACGTGCCCTTCCTGATGGTGGAGCCCGAGCACGGCAACGAGGCCATCGTGGGGCTCGACCTCGGCAACCAGTCCAACCTCGCCGACGCCATGCAGCTGTCGTACAAGATCAAGGATGTGGGAGCGGCCTCGGCCTCGGTGCTCCCTCCCGACGACGGGGCCTCGCTGCTGATGCTGCACTACGTGCACGATCCCGAGGGGTTCGTCGCGGGGCTGGTGCGGGTCGACGATCTGCTCGCCCACGTGATGGACGGAGCCCCTGCGGGCCTGGTGGGGCGCCTGGTCGACCACACGGCCGGCAGCGAGACGCTCGCGACGCAGGAGGGCTTCGTCGACGGGGCGTCGGTGATGTCGGGGTCGTTCGCGCTGGGGGGGCGGCGGATGGTGCTCGAGCTCACGGCCACCGATGCCTACGAGCCCCTCGGGCTCCAGCTGGCCGAGGCGGCGGGCTTCGGCGGGGCCGGCGTCACCCTGGTGCTCCTCGCGATGGCGCTGCTGGCGGCGCCTTCGTCGCGCGACGAGTGAGGCAGAGGCCGGGAAGAAGCCGGAAGCATCGGGTGTCGTCGTGCTGTGACGGTGCGCGTGGAGCGCAGCACGTTATGGCCCACGCCGGCCGGAGGTGAGTGCTTGGCAAGCGACGATCTGATCGAAATCGAAGGCAAGATCAAGGAAGTGTTCCCGGGTGGGCACTTCCTGGTCGAGACCGACGCGGGCACCGACGTGCACGCCCACCTGGCGGGCAAGCTGCGCCGCTACCGCATCCGTGTGGTGCTGGGCGACCGTGTCACCGTGGCCGTCTCGCCCTACGACCTCGGCAAGGGCCGGATCGTCTTCCGCCACAAGTAGCTACGAGTGACGAGGTGGCCCATCAGGTGAGCGGGCTACCGTCGCAGTTGTCGTCGAACCCGGTGCCGAGGCTCTCGTCCTCGCCCGGGTTCACGTCTTCCCGGGTGTCGTCGCAGTCGACGCCGTCGTGCCAGAGCACGGCGCTGCTGCAGCCGTGCTTCACCTCCCGTGCGGTACACTGGGGCACGCCGAGGACCGCCCCATGCTCATCTTGACGCTGCTGGCCCCGCTGGCCATCGCCGACGACCCGCCCCCGTTCTACTACGTGGACTTCGACGGTGATGGGGTTCCCGGCGCCTTCGACTGTGACGACGGTGACCCCACCATCTACCCGGGGGCGCCGGAGGGGGCAGCCGACGGCATCGACTCCGACTGCGACGGGCTCGAGCTGTGCTGGCTCGACGGCGACGGTGACGGCTTCGGCAGCAGCGACACCACCTCCTCGACCGACTATTCGTGCGAGGAACCGGGGGTGTCGGGGTCGAGCGAGGACTGCGACGACGGCAACCCCTACATCTATCCCGACGCCGACGAGAACCCCGGCGACGGCGTCGACCAGGACTGCGACGGGGCCGACGACTGCTACATCGACCTCGACGACGACGACTTCGGCGGTGAGCCTGGCTCGGTGGTGACAGGCTCGAGCCTCGACTGCGACGCCGAGGCGGGGCTCGCGTCGGAGGCCAGCGACTGCGACGACGACGACCCCGACGTGAACCCCGACGCCCCCGAGCTCCCCGGCGACGAGATCGACTCGAACTGCACCGGCATCGAGCTGTGTTTCGACGACAGCGACGGCGACACCTACGGCTCGTCGGCCACGGTGGTGTCGACCGACACCGACTGCCAGGACCCGGGGGAGGCGACCGACAGCCTCGACTGCGACGACAGCGACTCCGCGGTGAACCCCGACGCCACCGAGGCGGTGGCCGACGGCGTCGACCAGGACTGCGACGGGCTCGAGCTGTGCTTCGACGACGACGACGCCGACACCTACGGCGACCCCACCCAGCTCGTGAGCAGCAACGCGACCGACTGCGACACCACCGGCGTGGCCGACAACCCCGACGACTGCGACGACACCGACTCGCTGGTCTACCTGGGGGCTCCCGAGATTCCCGACGACGGGATCGACCAGGACTGCGACGGCACCGACCTGGTGGGCTGCTTCGAAGACCTCGACGGCGACGGCGTGGGCAGCGACGTGGTGGTCTACGGTGGAGGGGGCGTCTGTGGGCCGGGCACCTCCACACAGTCGGGGGACTGCGACGACGACGACGACACCCGCTACCCCGGTGCCGACGAAGACGTTGCGGACGGCGTCGACAGCGACTGTGACGGATTCGAGGACTGCTACGGCGACGGCGACGGCGACGGCTACGGCCAGGAAGGGAGCCTCGTGTCGTCCTCGGCGCTCGACTGCGACGCCGGCGGTGTGGCGTCCATCGACGGCGACTGCAACGACAGCGACCCCTACGTCAGCCCCGGCGCCTCCGAGGTCAGCTGCAACGGCGTCAACGACGACTGCGACGAGGGCACCCCCGACAGCGTCGATGCCGACGGGGACGGGGCCGACAGCTGCACCGACTGCAACGACGCGGACAACACGGTCTTCCCGGGGGCCGACGAGGTGGTGGCCGACGGGGTCGACCAGGACTGTGACGGCCTCGACGCCTGCTACGCCGACGGCGACCTCGACGGCGTGGGGGCCGGCGACCTGATCGCGGGGGCCTTCGGCTGCTCCGACCCGGGGCTGTCCGACCGCGACGACGACTGCGACGACACCGACGACACCGTGTCTCCGCTGGTGTCGGAGGTCACCTGTGACGGGGTCGATCAAGACTGCGACGGTCTCGGCGACGACGACCCCGACACCGACGCCGACGGCTACACCCTGTGTGTCGACGACTGCGACGACACCAACCCCCAGGTGAACCCCGGCCGCTACGAGGTGGCCTGCAACCTCCTCGACGACGACTGCGATCCCACCACCAGCGACGGCGACGACAACGACCTCGACGGAGCCGCGCTGTGCGCTGGTGACTGCGACGACAACAACCCCGACATCTCGCCCCTGCTCACCGAAGAGCTGTGCACGGGGATCGACGAGGACTGTGACGCGCTCACCCCCGACGCCCCCGACCAAGACAACGACGGGCTGTCGGTGTGCGACGACGACTGCGACGACACCGACCCCTACGTGAACCCCGGGGTGGTGGAGATCCCGTGCAACGGGGTGAACGACGACTGCGACAGCCGCACGCCCGATGGGTGCATCGACAGCGCCCACACCGCCGTCACCGACACGGGCACGCCGCCGCTGGCGACCGCCGACACCGTCGACACGTCGCAGACGCTGCTCCCCACGGGCGACACGGGCACGGCCGGGGGCACCACCGACACGTCGCCGACGCCGGGCATCCCCGACACCGGCGAGCCAGCGAATGGGAAGAAGGGGCCGGGCCCGACGCCGCCGTCGTATGGCTTCGGGTGCAGTGCCGCGGGCACGGCCGGGGCCACGGGTTGGCTGTCCATGGCCGCGGGGCTGTGGTCGCGACGGAGGCGCTGACCCTCCATCGAATGGTGTAGCATCGAGCATGCTCATCGCCCTGATCGCCGCGGCCTCCGCCGCAGAGCTCCACGTCCCAGCCGACTACGCCACCATCGGGGCGGCCCTCGACGTGGCCGAGTACTACCCCTACGGGGACTTCGTCGTCGTCGCCCCCGGGGTGTACGAAGAGAACCTGGTGGTCAGCTACGGGGTCAAGGTGGTCCTGATGGCGCCCGGGGCCGTGCTGAAGCCGGTGCCGGGCGTGCCCGATCCGACGATTCGGGTGCAGCCGAGCGCGCTGCTGGCCGTGGTCGGTGGCAGCATCGAGGGCGACGGGTTCGGGGTGGGGATCCGAAACCGTGGGGCGCTCCAGCTGCTGGGCACCGAGGTGTCGGGCTTCGGCAGCCTCTACGGCACCGAAGCAGCGGTGGTCGACGACGGCGACTCGCTGATGCTCAGCGGCAGCTGGTTCCACGACAACCTCGGCGACGACGGCGCAGCGGTCCAGTCCATCGACGACGACGACGTGCAGCTGTGGGGCAACCTGTTCGAAGACAACACCGCCTCGGGGGCCGGAGGGGCGGTCTACCTGGAGGGCGTCGACGAGGGCTATGCCTACGGCAACCGCTTCGAGCGCAACACGGCTGCCGCGGGGGGCGCGCTCTACGTGGTCGGCAGCTCCGTCGAGCTGGATGCCAACGCGTTCTTCGACGGTTCGGCCACCGACGGCGGAGGGGTGGCGGCCTTGCTGGCCAACCTCGACTCGGCGACCAACCTGTTCTGTGGGAACGCGGGTACCACCGGTGGCGCCCTGCACACCTCGTCGTCGAACCTCGACAGCGAGTTCGACACCGTGGTGTCCAACGACGCGGCCACCGGATCGGGCGTCTACGTCGCCGGCGCGGGGTCGGTCGTGCTCACGAGCCCGCTGTTGGCCTACAACGGCAGCGGTGCGGCCTTCGACGGATCGGGCACGCTGCAGGCGGTGCTCTCCTTTCCGCTGACCTTCGGCAACCTCGTCGACTTCACCGGCAACTACGTGGCCGACTACCCCAGCTACGGCGACCCGATGCTGGCGGGCACCTTCCCGGGGCTCTGCTCGCTCGACACCCTCCGCTCGGCCGCCCCGGCCGGTGCCTACGCCGGCGGACGGCCCATCGACGGCGACGACGACGGCTGGGGGAGCGACACCGACTGCGACGACTCCGACCCCGACGTGCACCCGACCGCCCCCGAGGCCGTTGGCAGCAACGTGAACAGCAACTGCGATGCCGTGCAGTTCTGCTTCCTCGACAGCGACGGCGACGGGGCCGCCGATCCCGAGCGCGTCGCGGCCCTGCTGATCTATGGCTACTCCAACAGCTGTGCCTCGCAGGGGCTCCTCGACGACACGGCCCCCGTCGACTGCGACGACACCGACCCGACCATCGGGCCGTACGAGACCGAGATCGCCGGCGACGGGGTCGACTCCGACTGTGACGGGCAGGAGCTGTGCTACCTCGACGGCGACGGCGACGGGGCCCGCAGCGAGACGACGATCACCTCCGACGACGCCGACTGCGACGATGCCGACGAGGCGCTGGCCTCTGCCGCCATCGACTGCGACGACGGCGACGGCACGCGTGCCCCCACCCTCGCGGAGGTGCCCGCCGACGGGGTCGACACCGACTGCAACGGCCAGGAGCTGTGCTACTTCGACGAAGACGACGACGGCTACGGTGCGAGCGCGGCGATCACGATCCAGTCCGCGGACCTGAGCTGCACCACCGGCGGCCTGTCCCCCACCGCCGACGACTGCGACGATCTCGAGCCCCTGGTCCATCCGGATGCCAAGGAGGTGCCCGGCGACGGGGTCGACAGCGACTGTGACGGCTTCGAGGTGTGCTACCTCGACAGCGACGGCGACGGCTACGGGGGCAACACGCCCCAAGACAGCACCAACCTGAAGTGCACCGACAAAGGCCAGACGCTGATCACGGGCGACTGCGACGACAAGCGCTCCGACGTGAACCCGGGAATGACCGAGGTGTCGTGCAACGGGCTCGACGACGACTGTGTCGACGGCGACGACGACGGCGGCGACGGCGACGGCGACGGCTCGCCGGCCTGTCTCGACTGCGACGACGGCGAGGCGGCGGCCTACCCCGGCAATGCCGAGGTCACCTGCGACGGCATCGACAACGACTGCGACGGGTCCACCGTCGACGCCCCGGACGCCGACAGCGACGGGGTGGGGGTGTGCGACGACGACTGCGACGACGCCGACCCCGACCGCGCCCCCGGCAATGCCGAGGTGCCCTGCAACGGCATCGACGACGACTGCGATGCCGCCACGGTCGACTGCGACGGCACGACGGGCACGCCCACCACCCCGGGCGAAGGGAAGAACGCGCCGGCCCCCACGCCGCCCGAGTACGGGTGTGGCTGCCAGGCGAGCCCGGCCCCGTCAGGCGCCCTGTGGCTCGCCCTCGGGGCAGCGCTGGGCTGGCGCCGTCGTCGCGGGGCTGCGCTGCTGGGCTGACGTTCGACGACGCCTCCTTTCCTTGTTCTGCCCCCCGCTGGCGTTACCAGGCAGCCCGGAGGCACCGTGCCCAATCGCCTGGCGGACGAGACCAGCCCCTACCTGCTCCAGCATGCGAACAACCCGGTGGACTGGTTCCCCTGGGGCGACGAGGCGCTGCAGCGCGCGGCCGCCGAGGGCAAGCCCATCCTGCTCTCCATCGGCTACTCCGCCTGCCACTGGTGCCACGTGATGGAGCGGGAGTCGTTCGAGGATCCCGCGGTGGCGGCGGTGATGAACGAGCACTTCGTCAACATCAAGGTCGACCGCGAGGAGCGCCCCGACCTCGACGAGATCTACATGCGTGCCGTGCAGGCGTTCCAGCAGGGGCGCGGCGGGTGGCCGATGACGGTCTTCCTCACCCCCGACGGCGAGCCCTTCTTCGGCGGCACCTACTACCCGCCCACCGCGCGGCACGGCATCCCCGGCTTCCGCGACGTGCTCGATCACATCCGCCAGCTGTTCGCCGACGACCGGGGGAGGGTGTCGGAGATCACGACGCAGGTGGTCGATCTGCTCGCGGCGGGGGCCGATCTACCTGCCTCGGCGCAGGCTTCCAGTCGTCGGCCGTGGCTCGAGCCCGTGGTCACCGCGGCGGCTGCGCGCTTCGACGCCACCCACGGCGGCTTCGGCGGGGCCCCGAAGTTCCCGTCCCACGGGCTGCTGCAGGCCCTGTTCGCCCACGGCCACGTGGCCAGCGCCGATGCCAGCCTCGACATGGCGCTGATCACCCTCGACCGCATGGCCCAGGGAGGCATGTACGATCTCGTGGGCGGCGGCTTCTCCCGCTACTCGGTCGATGCCCAGTGGCGCGTGCCCCACTTCGAGAAGATGCTGTACGACAACGCCCAGCTGCTGCCGCTGTACGTCACGGCGTGGCAGCTCACCGGCGCCGAGCGCTTCGAGCGGGTGGTGCGCGACACCGTGCGCTGGGTCCTCGAAGAGATGCAGCTCGAGGGCGGTGCGTTCGCGGCCAGCCAGGATGCCGACAGCGAGGGCGAAGAAGGCAAGTACTTCGTGTGGACGCCCGAGCAGCTCGACACGCTCTTCGGGCTCGACGACGCCTCGCGGCTGTGCGCTCTGCTCGGGGTCACCCCCCTGGGCACCTTCGAGAACGGGGCGAGCGTGCTGCGCCTCGAGCGAACGCTCGATCGTCTCGACCTTCGGGAGCGCGCGCTGGTCGACCGCTCGCTGCGGCGGCTGCGGCGGGCGCGTCGGCTGCGGGAGGCCCCGGCCCGTGACGACAAGGTGGTGACGGCCTGGAACGGGCTGATGATCTCGGCGCTGGCGCAGGCCTCGGCGGCCTTCGACGAGCCGGAGTGGCTGGCGGCGGCCTCGGTGGCGGCGCGGTTCCTGCTCGACGAGGTGACGGTCGACGGGCGGCTGATGCGCACCCACAAAGACGATCGCGCCCACCTGCCCGCCTACGCCGACGACCACGCGGCTCTCGTGCTGGGCCTGCTCGACCTGTACGAGGCGAGCTTCGACACGGTGTGGCTCGACCATGCGCAGGAGCGGGTCGACCGCCTGGTCGATCTGTTCTGGGACGAAGCCTCGGGCGGGCTGTTCTACACCGGCCGCGACGTGCCCGAGCTGGTGGTTCGCAGCAAGCACGCCCTCGGTGGCGCCGAGCCCTCGGCCAACGCGCTGGCGGCGCTCGCGTTCGCCCGGATGGACGCGCTGCTCGGGCGTACCGACCTGGGCGAGAAGGCCGACACGATCCTGGCACGGCTCACTCCCTACCTCTCCCAGGCGCCGGCGGCCCTCGGCCTCGAGGCCGTGGCGGCCACGTGGCGCAACGCGCCGCCCGCCCAGGTGGTGCTCGCGGGCGACCCCGACGAGGCGCGGCCTCTCACCCGGGCCCTGCGCGAGCACTACGCGCCGTTCAAGGTGATCGCCGCCACCCGTGGGATCGACGGACAGCCGGTCGAGGGGGGCCTGGCCTTGCTCGAGGGCAAGGGGCCCGTCGAGGGGCGGCCGGCGGCCTATGTCTGCGAGCACATGGCCTGCCAGCTCCCCGTCACCGACGCCGACGACCTCGTCGACCAGCTGGGGGCCCGCGCCCGTGACTGGCCCGCCGTGCCGATCCCCGCCGACACACGGGTGCCGGGGCCGATCCTGTCGCGGCTGGCCGCCGACTGGATCGGCGCGCCGCCCGACCGCACCGGGCGCATCACGGTGATGTGCTTCGTCACCACCAGCCGCGTCGCCTGCCTCGAGGCCCTCACCGAGCTCGAGGCCTTGCTGCACGACTTCCGGGAGCACCCGGTGGCGGTGGTGGCCGTGCACGCGCCGAAGTTTCCCGGGGCGTCGAACCGCCCGGTGGCCCACCGGGCCTTCACGCGCTGTGGGGTGTCGTTTCCGGTGCTCCTCGATCCCGAGCGCGCGGTGTTCGATGCGGTCCAGGCTCGCACCTGGCCCACGCTGCTGGTCCTCGACGAGCACGACCGGGTGGCCTACCGGCGCGCCGGTGACGTGCGCGCTGCGGGCATCGCGCCGGTGCTGCGGCAGCTGATGGCCGAGGCGGGCGAGCAGCGCACGGTGGTGCTGCCCACGCCGACGATCCCGGCCCACGACGACCTGCTCTGCTTCCCCCAGCGGGTCCACGTCTACCCCGATGCGCTGATGCAGGAGCTCGGGGCCAACCCATTCGAGGGGGGTCTGCTCTACCTTTCCGACACCGGCAATCACCGGGTGGTCGAGCTCGAGATCTCCCTCGACGACGACGGCTGGCCGCAGGGCCAGGTGCTGCGCACGTTCGGCAGCGGTCGCCCGGGCCACAAGAACGGGCCTCGCTCCACCAGTCGGTTCCGCCACCCCCAAGGGATCTGTCGCTCGTCGACCGATCTGTTCGTCGCCGACACCGGCAACCACGCCGTTCGCGCCATCGACCTGGCCACCGGCGTGTCCCGCACCGTCCTCGGCACGGGCGAGATGGGGGCAGGCCGTCCCCGCGGGCGCCTGCGTCTCGATCGGCCCACGCGGCAGGCACTCCGTGCCCCGGTCGACGTGGAGGTGCTGGAGATGAAGGGCGAGGTGCTGCTGTTCGTCGCGGCGGCCGGGTCGAGCCAGGTGTGGGTGTATGGCAACGACCACGCGGGGCTGTTCGCGGGCTCCGGCCTCGAAGACCACGTCGACGGGCCTGCCGCCGAGGCGGCCCTCGCCGAGCCGTCGGCCCTCGGGCTGTTCGGCCGCTATCTGCTGTTCGTCGACGCCCAGACGAGCAGCATCCGTGGCATCGATCTGCAGCACCACCAGGTGGTCACCGTGGTGGGGCAGGGGCTCGAAGACTACGGCGACCGCGACGGCCGGGGGGAGGCGGTGCGCCTGCAGCACCCGCGCGACCTCACCTTCCACGGCGAGGCGGTGTTCGTCGCCGACTCGCTCAACAACAAGATCAAGCGCATCGAGCTGGCCAGCCTCGACACCACCACGGTGGCAGGCGCCACCCCCGAGCAGCTCGGTCGCCCCGGCGGCATCGATCGCCTCGGTGACTTCCTGGTGATCGCCGACACCGACAACCATCGGGTGCGGGTGCTGCGGCTGTCCGACGGCACCCTGCGAGACCTGCCCATCGAGGGGCTGTAGCGACTACGTCGCCTCGCTCAGGCCGCCCGCCTGCGGGGGCTCGGCGGCCACGGCGAGCTGGCCACTGCCGCTGTCGGCGAGGCTCACGGCGCCGGCCAGCGACGGGTCGACCCTGGACTGGATCGCGGCTCGGGCCAGGGCGGCGGGCCCAGCGCCAGGGCCGTCGGTGATGGCGCCCAGCGCAGGAAGCACCCGCATCGTGCCGATGTCGGCCAGCAGGTGGCCGGCGGGATCGGCGAAGCGGTCGTCGGCGAGGGCGGCCACCAGCGTGTCTTCGATGTCGGCGAGCTCGTCGGTGATGCCCAGCGCCACGAGGGCCTGGGCGGCCTGCACCCGGTAGCTCACGCTCCCGCGGGCGAGCAGCTTCTTCAGCCCTCCGCGACCGCGCTCCCCTCGGGCCTTGGCGGCCAGCAGACGCATCGCGGGCTGCAGGGAGGTCTCGCAGGTGGCCAGCAGGCGGTCGTCGGTGAGCTGGCGGCGCACGAGCACGTCGAGCGCGTGGAGCCGCACGTCCGGGTCGGGGTCGAGCTGAGCGCGGGCCATCACGCGCTCGCGCACCTCTTCGACCGACTCCGCCGGCGCCGTGAACCCTGCGGCCTTGTCGATCCGCTGGATGGCCTCTTCGAGCTGGTCGGGCTCCACCGCCGAGCCGTCGAGGCTCCAGTGAAAATCCTCGAACTGACCCCCGACGGCCACGGCCTTGCGGATCGCTGCGCGCGCATCGTCGGCGAGGACCGACCACGCGAGCAGGTCGTCGTTGGCCACGGCGTACACCTCTTCGTCGAAGCGTGCATCGCCGCTGTCGAAGCCGGCGGGATGCAGTCGGCTGCGCTGGCTCAGCGACAGGCCGGTGCCGATCTGCCGCGGCCAGTGCATGCGGAGGCTGGTGAGCTGCCCGTTCTTGTCGTACGCGGCGCGCAGCACCACCTCGTGACCTCGTAGGGTGTGCAGCTGTCCGTGCTCGCGGGTCTCCCAGTGGGCGCCCAGACGGGCGAGCACCTTGTGCGCCGGCTTCAAGCGAAGGGCGCGGTAGGCGGCGGACACGGTGGCGACGACGAACGCGCCGGCGGCCCCCACGTAGAAGATCAACTCCACCCATTCGCTGCTGCGCAACCGCCCTCCTGGGGGGGATGGTTGCACACGTGGCTGGTGTCTGTACGATGTCTGTCCGGAGGATGCATGGTCCCGCTGCTCGTCGCCCTGCTCTGTCCCAGCGCGCTCGCTGGCGACAAAGACAAGGACGGCATCCCCAACAAAGACGACATGTGCAAGGACAGCCCGGAAGACTTCGACGGCTTCCAAGACCAAGACGGCTGCAACGACTCCGACAACGACATCGACGGCATCCCCGACGGCGAGGATGCCTGCCCCGACGACGCCGAAGACGACGACGGCGTGGAAGACAACGACGGCTGCCCCGACCTCGACGACGACCAGGACGGCATCGACAACGACAAGGATGCCTGCCCCTTCGAGCCGGAAGACGCCAAGGGCGATCCCATCGACGGCTGCCCCGAGGTCGACTTCGACCTGCTCACCAGCGGGTGGATGGCGTCGGTGGGGAGCCTGAGCAAGCTGGTCCTCGAGGTCGCCACGAGCAAGGGCGAGGGCTGCGGCGCAGGAGCCACCAAGGTGGGCGCGTGGTTCGAGCAACACGATCCGGCGCAGGAGAAGGCGATCTTCGAGGCGCAGCTGAAGCGCATGCCCGACTACCTCGAGGAGAAGACCTTCCGCGACCTGCTCATGGGCAAGGGGAGCTCCTACGGCAACGCCCGTCAGGCTGCGGTGCTGTTCTGCAAGGACGACCCTGCCTGGCAGGAGGTCCAGCCGAAGATCGACGAGGTGATGGCCCCCTGGATGACCGACGAGGGGAAGTAGCTGCCCTCGGTGCTGCTCTGGCTGCTCGGCTGTGGTGGACCCGCCGCGGACGTTCCGCCTCCCTCTCCTCCGTCGTCGCCCGTTCCGTCCCCCTCCGTCTCACCCGTCGCCTCCGCGGAAGCGCCGCTGCTGGCCTCTGCTCCGCCGGGGGCGAAGCGCCGCACCTATGCGGAGATGTGGGCCGACCGCGAGGCCGAGCGGCATCCTGCGGACGGTGGAGGGTCCTGGGTCCTCTCCGACGGCCCAGACGAGCTGGTCGTGTCGTCGTCAGGCCGCTTCGAGCTCACCTACACGGCCGGCCCCGGCGGCGTGGCCGAGGGCGGGTCGCTCTGGTTCGTGCCCGAGCCGTTCTGGGGGTGGTCGGCGCCCCAGGTGCAGCGCTCCGAGCTGCCGGGCTTCGTGCGGTTCGTCGGTCCCCAGGGCGTGACCCTCGCGCCGGAGCCCCACGACGGTCAGCTGCGCCTCGTCGTGCGCGGGCGAGGCCTGGTGGAGGGCGAGCGCGTCGTGCTGATCTACGGCGAGGGGGAAGGGGCGCGGACCGACCGCTTCGCGGACGCCGAGGCGGGCCTCTACCTGGGCGTCGACGGCGACGGCGACGGCGTCCGATCCCTCGTCCAGCCCACGCCGACGGTTCGCGTGGTGGCAGGAGAGGCCACGCGGCTCCATCTCGTGGTGCCGACCACCGCACCGACGGGGGGCACCGTCCTGCTCCGGGTGGCGGCCCTCGACGGCTCCGGCAGTCGGACCGCCAGCTCTGCCACGGTGACGCTGTCGCTCCCCGAGGGGTGGGAGGGCCCTGCGGCGGTGACCCTCGAGGACGGCGTGGCCGCGGTGCCGATCCGCGTGGGCGCCTCGACGCTGGGGGTGGTGGAGGCGACGACGGGAGCACTCGCAGCCACCTCCAACCCGCTGCTCGTGCGCGACGGCGCCCCCCGCATGCTGTGGGCCGACCTGCAGATCCACACCGGGCGCAGCGACGGCACCGGAACCCCGGCCGACGCCTACCGCTACGCCCGTGAGGTGGCGGGGCTCGATGTCGCGGCGGTCACCGACCACGATCGGTTCGGGATGCGCTTCCTCGATGCCGAGGAGGCGCTGTGGACCGAGGCGATCGAGGCGGCGGCCTCAGCGGGCGTCGACGGCTTCGTGGCCATCCCCGGGTACGAGTGGACCAACTGGATCTATGGCCACCGGCACGTGCTCTACTTCGGCACGCCGGGGCCGGTCCTGTCGTCCCTCGACCCCGCCACCGACACGCCCCCCGAGCTGTGGGCGGCGCTTCGTGCGCACCAGCCGGTGCTCACCGTGCCCCATCACCCCGCGGGCGGTCCGGTGCCCGTGGACTGGTCGTTTCCTTCGCCACCCGACCTCGAGCCGGTGGTGGAGGTGGTGAGTGTGCACGGGCAGAGCGAGTCCCCGACGCTGCCACAGCCCATCTACGGCGTCGCCGGCGGCGGGTGGGTGGCCGACCAGCTCCAAGGGGGGCGTCGGCTCGGGCTGATCGGGAGCACCGACGGCCACGACGGGCATCCCGGGCTGTCACAGCTCGTGGGCGGGGCCAGCGGTGGGCTGACGGCCCTGGTGGATGCCGAGCCCACGCGGCAGGGCGTCTACGAGGCGCTGCGGGCGCGGAGGGTCTACGCCACGAACGGGCCCCGAATGCTGCTGAGGCTGTCGGTCGGGGACGCGCCGATGGGGAGCGTGCTTCCCTCTGGGACCCACGAGCTCGAGCTGGTGGTGGTAGGCACGGCGCCGCTGCTCGGGGTGGAGCTGGTGCGCCGCGGCCAGGTGGAGCGGGTCGACGGGGACGGCAGCAGCGTGCTGCGCAAGCAGTGGACGCTGACCGCCGCGGACGGCGACCTGGCCTACGTGCGCGTGGTGCAGGCCGACGGCGGCATGGGGTGGACGAGCCCCATCTGGTTCAGCGACTGACCACGTCGACGAGCATCGGCAGCAGGTCGTGGTGGGCGATGCGACCCTCGCTCGGCGTCCACCCCTCCCCGAAGCCCGCCTCGCGGAACGTCTCGAGCAGCTGGGGGTCGCTGGCCAGCACGTGCACGGGCACGTCGGGCGGACGGCCGGGAGCGAGGAACGGGGGCTGATGGTCGCCCATGACGATCAGCAGCGCAGGGTGCTCCGCCGGGTCGGGGAGCGTGCGCACCGTGGCACGCAGGCTGTAGTCGACCGCGTGGACGTAGCGGGCCTGGATCTCGTCGATGTCGGCGGCCTGCCGGTTCGGTGGTCGGAAGCGGCGGGCCACGAGCCGAAGGGCCTCCCACGGGGACGGCTGGTGACTCTGCCACTCGCGCGCTCCCCGGCGGGTCTGCCAGGCGAGCGGATCGTCGAGCAGGGGCGGCACGCCCGACCAGGGAACGTGGCTGGTGGCGAGGTGCACGAAGGCGAGGTGGGGGCCGTCGGGGAGCGCCGGTAGCCGGTCGTGGCGGAGCCGGTGCAGGGCGAACTGGTCGGGGATGTAGCCCCAGCCGGCGCTGGGTCCGCGGTAGTCGAGGTCGTCGAAGAAGGTGGTGTGCTGGAAGTCGAAGTGGTTCTGCAGGTGCACGCCGGGCCGCGCGCGATCAGCCTGGCGCATGAGGAGGGTCTGCCAGCCCCGGTCGGCGAACCAGCTGGGTAGCGTGGTGATGGTCGGCACACGGCGGATCGCGCGCTCGAAGTCGGACTGGTGACTGATCTTCAGGCCCGTGAACACCGAGGCGTCGGCGACCCAGGAGCGGCTGCCGTGGACGGGGGCCACCGAGACGCCCGACACCGTCGACCAGCCGGAGGCCTCGGTGCGTCGCTGCAGCTCGGCCAGGGTGGCCCGCCAGCGGGGAGCGTCGGCCAGCTCGCCGGTGACCATGCCGTACGACTCGACGATCAGCAGCTCGATGTGGGGCTTCCGCTTCGGCTGGCGTTGCTCGAGGGACGAGGTGGCGCGGGCGCGCTGCTCGGCGCGGAAGGCCGCGGCCATGGTCCAGCTCTTCCACGCATCCATGGTGAGCTCGAGGCCGACGGAGCGTGAGCCGGGGAGCACGACGAGGCCGACCGCCACGACCAGGGCGAGGGGGGGCACGGGGCGGCGCTGGTCGGCCTGTTCCCACAGCCAGCGGCCGACGGCGACCAGCGACAGGGGAAGGAGGGCCGCGATGGCGAGGGCGCCGTAGGCGATGGGGGCGCCGTACAGATCCCGGGTGACCACGACGAGAGGTCGTACCAGCAGGAAGAGGTCGCCGATGGGAAGCTCGACGTCGGAGGCGATGCGCGAGGCGGCGCGCATCAAGGTGAAGCTCACCAGCACGGCCCAGCCGGCGGCCAGCCCCCAGCGGGCGGCGTTGCCGGCGCGATGGAGGACCGCCCACGCCAGCACGAGCTCCAGCGAGACGCCGATGCCAGCGGCGGGGTCGGCGCCGATGCTGTAGGGAGCCACCGGGACGAGCCCGAGCAGGACGGCCGCGAGCCAGGGCGTGAGGCGGTGGAGGGACACGGTCTGTTGTAGCACCCCGCTGGGGCGTCGGGTGCGGCGGGACCGGCCACGAGAAAAATAGACTGACATGTCAGTCTAGTTTGGTTAGACCGTGGGGCATGCCCACTCCTGCTGCCTTCTTCCGCCTCGAGGGCGTCCTCGTCCAGCGCCCCCCGGCCCTCGCGGCGGGGTGGCTGGCGGCCAACGCCCAGCACGTGCGGGGGCGGGTGTCGCGGCTGGCGAGCGTGGCGGCGGCGGCCCCGTTCTCCCTCGGGCTCGGCGACGCTGCCACCGGGTCGCGGCTCACGTGGATGGGCCTGCGGGGAATGAGCGAAGATCGCCTCGAGGTCCTCGGCGAAGAATACTGGGCCACGTGGCTCGCGGAAGGCCTACGTCCGGCGGGCGTCGACCTGGTGCAGCGTGCGAAGAAGGAAGGCTTCGCCGTCGTGCTGCTCTCCGATCACATCGCACCGATCGCGCGCCATGCCTTGCAGGCGGTCAAGGCCGACCATCTCATCGCCAACCGCCCCGAGCTCCGGAACGGTCGGGCCACGGGAAGGCTGGTCGATCCCGTGGTCGCCCGGTTCGGTGGGCGGCCGCTCCGCGACTTCGCGGCCGCGAACGACCTCGACCTGAGCGCGGCGCGGGCCTACGGCTCCACCGCGGCCGACCAGGTGCTTCTCTCCGCGCTGCCGTGGCCGTGCGCGGTCTATCCCGACCGGGGCCTGCGCCGGGTGGCGCGCGACCTCGACTGGCCCGTGGTGGAGGGCGCGTGATCGACGTAGCGACCGACATGTCCGGCAAGCACCTGGTGGTCACCGGGTTCACCGGTTTCCTGGCCAAGGTCTACGTGGCCATGCTCCTCGAGCACGTGCCCGACATCGGGCGGATCACGCTGCTCGTCCGTCCGCGAAGCAAGCGTCTCGGCGCGCTCGCCCGAGTGGAGCGGCAGCTCGACACCTCCCCCGTGTTCCGGCGCCTCCGCGCGCTGCACGGCGCCCACCTCGGTCGCTGGCTCGGTGAGCGGCTCGACGTGCTCGATGCCGACATCGAGCGGCCCCTGTGTGGCCTCGACACCGCCGCTCTCGAGCGGCTCGCCAGCGCCGACCTGATGCTCCACTGCGCCGGCCTCACCGACTTCCAGCCCGACCCGCTCCGCGCCCTGGCCGTCAACGTGGCGGGGGCGGTGCACGCAGCCGACGTGGCGCACCACCTGGGGATTCCCCACGTCCACGTGTCCACCTGCTACGTGGCTGGTGCGGTATCGGGCGACATTCCCGAGGCGCTGTCGCTGGGCGTGTCGCCCAACGGTACGGCCTTCGATCCCGACACCGAGGTGCGGGCGCTGCAGCTCGCGTGTCGTCGCGGCGACGCTCGCTCGTCGGCCACTGCGCGCATCGATGTGGCGCTGGAGCGTGCCGAGAGGCTCGGCTGGGTCAACATCTACACCTACACCAAGGGCCTCGCGGAACACCTGGTGGCCGCCGATGGGGTCACCATCGTCCGGCCGAGCATCGTCGAGTGCGCGCGAACCTTCCCGTTCGCCGGGTGGAACGAGGGCCTCAACACCGCGGGGCCCCTCGCCTGGCTGATCTCCACGGCCTTCCGCCGGCTGCCCACCTCGGCCGATCATCGCTTCGACATCATCCCCGTCGACGACGTGGCCCGTGGCCTGGCCACGATCAGTGCGGCTGCGCTGCGAGGCCAGGGGGAGGGGGTGTTCCAGCTCGCGAGCTCCGACATCAACCCGCTGCGCTTCGGTCGCACGGTGGAGCTGACGGGCCTGGCCATGCGCCGCTGGGCCCGCAAGGGTGGGGGCACGGGGCTCGACCAGGGCCTGCTCCGTCACCTCGATCCAGTGCCTGCGAACACGCCGGGGCCGCTGTCGGTGCCGCGCCTGCGGAGGTGGGCGAAGGCGGCCCGCGACTGGGTCCGTGACGTCGAGCTGCCCGAGGTGGTGGAGGAAGCGGTGGGCGACGGGTGGCGCGAGCCGCTTCAGGCACGACTCGACGACGGGCACACCCAGCTGACGCGCATCGACGCGATGCTGAAGCTGTACAAGCCGTTCATCGAAGACCACGACTACGTCTTCTGCACCGACCGGGTGCGGGCGCTGCAGGCGACCAGCGGGCCGTTCGTGTGCGACGTGGAGCACATCGACTGGCGCAGCTACTGGGTCGACGTGGAGTACCCGGGCCTGCGCACCTGGTGCATGCCGGTGATGCACGGCGACAAGCCTCCCCGCGATCCGCCGAGCATCCCGCCGTTGTCGCTGCAGCGCCCCGAACACCTGCAGCGGGTCGCGAGCAAGTGACTCAGCGGAGAGCGTCGTCGTGAGCTCAGTCTTCGTCACCGGGGGAACCGGCTTCCTGGGCAGCTACGTGGTTCACGAGCTGCTCACGCGCTCCGACCGCGACGTGGTGCTGATGGTGCGTGGTGCCGACGACCGCGCTCGCCTGAAGAAGGTGTGGACCGCCATGTCCTGGCATCAGTCCGCCGAGGAGTTCCTGGCCTACCGTCCACGGATCCACATCGTGGGTGGCGATCTGCACGCCGCCGGGCTCGGTCTGACGGCCGCCGACCGCACCCACGTGCTCGACGAGGTCGACTCGATCCTGCACATCGCGGCGAGCTTGAACCGCAAGAGCGCCAAGGCGTGCTTCAACACCAACCTACGGGGCACGCTGTCGGTGGTGAAGCTGGGGCGGGAGCTGGCCGATCGCGGGCAGCTCGAGCGCTTCAGCCAGGTGTCTACGTCGGCCGTCGCGGGCATCCGCAGCCACGAGGTGGTCACCGACGACGCCACGGTCGACTGGGACCGCTCCGACTACGACCCCTACGCCCGCACCAAGAAGTTCGCCGAGCATCTGGCCGCCGAGCTGCTCCCCGAGGTTCGTCGCTTGGTGCTTCGACCCACCACGGTGATGGGTGACAGCCGCACCGAGCGCACCTGGCAGACCGACATGACGCTGGCCTTCGCCAGCATGGCCCGGCTGCCGGTGGTGCCCATCCCTCCCGACCATCGCCTCGACTTCGTCCCTGGCGACTGGGTGGCGCGGTGCATCGCCACCCTGCACCTGCTCCCCGAGCCCCGTCACGAGCAGTACAACCTCGGGGCGGGCCACGGCAGCACCACCGGCCGCCGGATCGCGGCCGCGCTGCGGGCCGACGGGCAGCGCATTCGGTTCGCCGCACCCCTCGGTCGCCCCTTCGACTGGGCCATGCGCGCGATGTCGCGCTCCCCCAAGGGCCAGCCGCTACGACCGATCGGCTCGATCATGAAGGTGTTCTGGCCGTACATCACCTACGACACGGTCTTCGACAATGCCCGCGTCGTGGCCGAGGTGGGCGAGCGGCCCAGGCCCTTCGAGGACTACTGCGCCCCCATGCTCCGGTGGAGTCGTGCGAACGGGATGGCCAACCCGCCGCCCCCACCCCTGCCCGAAGGCTGACCGAACCGAGGTGTAAGGGCCTGCCCTGCTCGTGCGTTCGCGTGACGTCGCACCGCCAGGGGGTCCCATGTCTGCACTGTTCCTCGCCGCGCTCACCGCCTCGGCCCACGCCAGTGGGTGGGAGGCTTTCGAAGCGGCCTTCCCCACCAATCCGTGCCCGGACGGCTGGGCGGCCTGCCTGGTGGACGGCGAAGCCACCGACCCGGAGCCGCGCCGCGCAGCGGGGTTGCCCGAGCCGGCGGATGCCCGAGTGGGGTGGTTCGATCTGCAAGCGACGAACACGTTCAGCCCGTTCGACGATCTCTCCGCGCGGGCCGCGCCGATGGCACCCGCGGCGGCGCCGGCGGCCGCTCCCGTCGCGCCGCCCGTGGTGGAGCAGCGTGTCGTCCCCGAGACCACGGTGGCGCCCCCGTCGCCCACTCCGGA
>Ga0213839_1000784_pt1 | contig 28183 bp, 31 predicted proteins | sample SWPATP21_FD_160075 | JGI IMG/M metagenome (GOLD analysis project Ga0213839, IMG submission 160075) | Coastal seawater microbial communities from Marineland, Florida, United States - SWPA TP2 #1 | ecosystem: Environmental > Aquatic > Marine > Coastal | place: USA: Florida | collected 2016-08-14
TTCCTCGAGAAGCATTACTTCTCCCCCATCGACCTGAACCTCCACGACCCCACCAACGACCAGTGGAACGTGACGCGCAGCATGACGAGCGTGTTCTCGATGCAGCGAAACCCAGACTTCGTGCTCGACAACCTCGTGGAGTGGGACGACCTCCTCCAGGGCACCGAGATCTGCCTCGACCACGCCTACGACATGGTGCGAACCGGGCTCCAGCTCCTCTCGCAGGTCTGGGACCAGGGGGTCACCTACTGCGACCTGCAGCTGGTGACCTCGTGCGGCATGACCATCCGGCGCACGGCGGTCGGCGTGCGGCCCGGCGGTCTGGTGATGCTCACCGACGGCCAGTCCAACCTGCCGCAGATGGCCCGGTACACCCCCCAGGTGAACCCCAACGCCGCCGAGCTCGACTACCTCGCCTTCAACAACGTCTACCCGCTGCCCAACGACGCCGACCACCGCGTAGGGAACGTGGCGGGGGCCCAGCAGATCGTCACCTTCGCCGCCACGGACCTGAACATCGCCGGAGGGGCCTGACATGTCCTCGGTGACCGTCCAGGTCCTCGGCTACCAGCTGCCGACCGTGCTCCCCTCCCCACCCGGGGTGTGTGGGGTCGCCGACGGCGCGCCGCGGGCCGTCCTCCAGGAGAACGACCCTCAGGTCCGCGCCCAGCGCCTGCTCAACGTGATCGCCTGGGCCCAGGCCACGCTGCGTCCGAGCAGCAAGGCCCTCAAGGTGTTCGTAGCCCCCGAGGCCACCTTCCGGCGCTTCGTTCCGAGTCCGACCGACCCCACCACCTTCGATCCCAACGCTGGGTTGGGGCACTACCCACCGGGCACATCCGCCACGATTCTCAGCGCCCTCCATGCCGCCCTCGCGGCCGACACCACCTGGGACGACTGGCTCGTGGTGGTGGGCGCCGAGGAGTGGCTGGACGCGCGCCAGAACCTGGTGGCGAGCGACCTGCTCCTGGTGGGCACGAAGGACCGCGAGCCCGTGCTTCTCCGCGAGGTGGTCGACCCCCTCACGGACCGCCCCTACACGGTGCAGCAGGCCCTCGCGGGGGACCTGCCCCGCGGGAGGGTGGTCGGTCCCCGCTTCGCCCTGGAGTCCTACCAGCGCGTGCAAGGGGCCCTCCTCGGCTTCGAGACGACCTTGGGCCACGGTGCAGGGCTGCTCCGGAAGAGCTTGCAGGGCCTGGCCAGAGCGCTCGGACAGGACCCTAACCCGGCCCTTCAGGTACTCTGCTCTGTCGACAGGGACCTGGACCCGGCGGAGATCGTCGCGGCCGTCGGTGGCTATGCGGTGGTGAACGACGGCATGTTCGCCCGAGACAACAACGACGCGCTCGCCCTCGATGTTCCCCCTCGCATCGCTCTCTCCGAGGTGAGCGCCTACAACGACTCCATCGCTCAGCTGACCGAACAGAAGCCCCAGTCCGACAAGCCGGTACCGGACGCCTATCAGGTCCAGGTTCCACTGCCTGGGTACACTGCGCGGCAGTCGGTGACCCTCTACAGACCGGTCACCGTGAAGGTGTGACCGTCGCCGGACGGAGGGACGTGTGCTGGGCAGCGCCCGCGAGGGGGTCCCCAGGTCCTCTCGAGCCCGCCTCCGCCCCGATGGGGCCCTCACTCGCGGTACGACTCGAGGGCCCGCTGGAGCAACTGCAGCTTCTTGAGCTCCGTCTCCACGGTGGCGAGCATCCCATCGACCTCGTCCTGGGGCAGGCAGGCGACCGTGCGACGGTCGAGGCCGTCGAGCCCTCGCTCCATCGCGCGAGGAAGGCGGCGAATCGCCTTGACGAAGCCCGGAAGGGGCGGCCGACCCGCCCGACTCCCAGCGGTCTCCCGCGCCCGCTGCGCCGACACGGCCGCCTCCAGCTGCCGAACCGACCATCCCTCCTCGGCCGCCTGCTCGGCGAGACGGAGCTTGACCGCGTGGTCGCGCACCGGCACCAGGCGACGGTGGTGGGACACCGTCAGGGCTCTGCCCACGTGGTGAGGGAGCTGGTCCAGCTGCTCGTAGATGGCCAGCGCGTACCAGAGGGTCGAGGCGCTCATCTCGAGGGCCGGGTGACGCGCCACGGCGCGCAGCGGGCGATGGCGACGCCCCCGGAGCCGGAGCAGGGTCACGTCCCCGTCGAAGAACAGCTCCACGACCGCCGCGCCCAGGGCCCGGACCCAGGCGATGCCCTGCTGGCGATGGACCCGGTTGATCCGAGCCACCGCGGCCTCCACCGCCTCGGCGGGAAGCTCCATTCCCACGTGGGAACGCGTGGTCGTCATGGGTCCTCCGGCAAGCGGTCGGCGATCTTGGCCAGCAGGGCCTGGGCGGCGGCGAGCTCCCTACGCAGCTGCGCCACCTCGTCCTGGAGCTGCGCCACGGGTGGGGATGCCCCGGGGGAGGCCTGTGGCGTGCTGGGGGCCGAGGTCGTGGAGGCCAGGATCCGCGCCACCGCCGACGAGACCACGGCCACGTTCACCTGCTGCATCCCTTGCTGGGCCATCACCTGGTTCTGCAGGGTCTGGGCCGTGGCCTGGGCGGCCGCCTGGTAGACGTTGGCGAGGGCCAGGGCGGGCGACGACCCGATCACCGCCGCCTGCGTCGCGGCCATGGCCGCGGCGGGAGACGTCGGGTCGTCGGAGTCGGCCCCCATCCTTCAGCTCACTCACTCCGCCAGGAGTTCGATGAGCTCGGTCAGCGTCACCCGCGTCCGGCGCGGGGGTTGCAGCAGCTTCTGCACCGCCACGACCGTGGACGCATGCAGCTGTGTGCTCCCGGCGGCCTGATGGTTCGTGGCGTTCTGAGCCGCCATCGACAACGCCGTGCCGGTGGCCAGGTCTGACGAGGCCGTGGCGACCACGGGGGCCTCCGCCACGACCAGGGAAGACTGGGCGACCGCATCGCTGATCGCGCCTCCAGCTCCCTCGCGCCTCCGAATCAGTCCTCGTTCCTCGAGCAGGGCGACGAGCGTGATGATTTCCTCTTCGGTCATGGGAATCCCCCGGTCCGGTCAGGCGCCGATGCGCCGATGGGATCCACGCTATGGAACTGTCGAGCAGATCGACAGTCCGCTGATCAGGGGTCCCCTGGGCGGCCTCACCGGCCCCGGCGACCTCAGCCTCCGCTGCCGTTGGCGACCTTGAGCAGGTCGGCCACCCCCACGGTCGTGGTGCCGGTGTCGACGGCGTACAGGAGCGCCACCCCCTGAGTCGTGGCCGCCTGGAGCACGATGTTGCCGTTCTGCTGGGCGGTGACTGCGTTCTGCGCGGCCAGGGACAGGGCCTGTCCCGTCGCCTGGTAGAGGTTCGCGAGGGCCATCGCCGGCGCCTCGGCCAGAACCTTGACGTTCACCGCTGTCACTGCGTCGATGATCTCTGAATTCACACCAGCCATGGTGCCTCCTTGGTTGCCCCCACAGCTTGATGCGATCGTCCCCCGCGCGAAAGTCCACCATCGAAGCGTCGCCCTCCCAGGGGACACCCACTCGGGGGACGCCCGCGACGGGGTCGCCACGGGGGACGACCCCGGATCATCCGTCTGGGATCCCGCAGACGCCATGCCATACGGTTCTTAGGACCGCTCCGACATGGTGCGGCATGATACGGTCTTTTGCCCCCCCGGACTGTCCGTTCCCACCCATTCAATTGGAGTACCGCAATGGCGCGATACACGAGCCTGGCGACTGTGCTGCGACAGCAGCAACCCGGCCACGAGATCCTCGACGACACGGCGTGGGAGGGGTTGGGGCAGACGCTCAAGCTCGCCCCCAGGGAGATCCAGGTGATCCAGGGGGTCTTCAACGATCAGAAGGAGCTGGCCATCGCGAGCGACCTGGGGATCTCGCAGCACACGGTGCACACGTATCTGGAGCGGGTGTATCGCAAGCTGGCGGTGGGTAGCAGAGTGGCCCTCGTGGTCCGCGTCATGGCCGAGGCCATGGAGCACGACGACGAGCCGAGCGACAACCGGTAGATCCAGGCCGTCGCAGGAGTAGCGCTCGCGAGGCTCTCTCTACGGCCAGGGGCGTGTCGCGCTCGCCTCACTCCGCCGGCAGGTTCATCGCCTTCTCCAACACCTTGAAGAGGGCCTTCTCCTCGGAAGACGACATCCCGAGGATGCTCGCCACCCCAGCGGCGGTCGCTGCATTCATGACGATGGCGCCACACTGCTGGACCTGTACGGCATTGTTGGCGGCCGTCGCAAACGCGTTGGCGTTGGCCATCATCATCATTCCGGTCGCAAACGCTGGTACCTGGTCGAGCGTCGCTGGCTGCGGGACCTTGACGGTGTCGGATGACGTGTCGGACTTGCTCATGGGACCTCCTTGTCCCAAGAGCATGCACGGCGTCGGTAGGGCCGCGGGCCCCTCCTGCCGAGCGGGGTCGGTGGATTCAACGGCAGGAATCACGGCCTCGGAGGCGACGAGGGGCCCTCATCGCGTCCGAGCGGCACCCCGGATGCCCTCAGCCGTCGCCGGATTCCGACGGGTCATTGGCCTCGGACGCAGCCCCCTCGGGATCCGAGACGCTCCCGACGCGGCGCGCCACGGCCTCCGCCCGCGTCTGCTGCGCTCGCACGATCCGGGCCACGAGAGCCTGGTCGGCCGCCATGACCCTCTCCATCTTGGCCTTCTGCAAGGCCTGTAGGAGCTGAGCCGCCGCCAGCGCATCATCCGGCGACGGTGGAGGCGGCGCGGCCGCCCCCTCGCCGACCTCCATCCGAGGGGGACCGTGGACCGGCGGCACCGACGGAAGGTCCCGTTGACCCTGGAGGTCCCGCAGGATCTCCGCGGGTCCGCGGTAGTCGAGCCGGGGTCCATCATCTGGATCGCGCATGATCGTCCTCCGTCCAGTGGGCGGCGACCGAGAGCACGACGGACAGGTCGAGGTCTCGGAGCGCCACGTCGGTCTGCGCCGTCGCGACCACACCCGTGGCGGCGACGTGCACCAGGGCTGCGTAGACTTCTTCGGTGAGCTTCCTGGCCGAGGGCGTTCGGCCGGATGGGCCGTGCAGTCGCCCCTGGAGCGCCGAGAGCTGCTGTGCGGTGGATCGGAGGGCTCCCCGGAGCGCCTCCATCTTCTCCACCTCCCGCTTCAGGTGGAGCCGATCGGACCGCCCATCGACCAGGGAGTCGACCGCAGCGGCCTCCTGCAGCACCCTCAGGGTCGTGGTGCACTGGCGATGGGTCATCTCGTCGAAGGTCGCTTGGAGCCGCGCCAGGCACGCCACCATCGCCTCGAGGTCCGCGAGCTCGTCCAGCAGCACCGGAGTGGCCGTCATGCGGACTTCCAGGTGGTCAGGACCGAGGAGGCCGCCTGACCCACCTGCTCGAAGGTCGTCGCTGCGTCCTGGACGTTCTTCTGCATGTCCTGGATGGCTGTCTGGAACTGAAGCGGGTCGTTGGGGTCGCCGGTGGCCACCACCTGCGCCACCATGCCCGCGGTGAACGTACCGATGGCGGCGGCGCTCACCACGGACACGGCCTGAACGTACTGAGCCCCGTCCATCACCACGGACGCGCAGGACATCGACACGACCTGCATCGCCTGCGCCTCCGCGGTTTGCTTCGCGAGGGTGGGGTTCAGCACCGTCTGCTGCATGGCCTTGATGATGTCGGAGGAACCTGCCATCGATGCCATCCTAGCTGGTGGGTGGAGCCATGCTCATGATCTTGGCCACCGCCGTGCTGACGGTGGCGATCTGCACCTGCTGGAGCCCGTGCTGCGTGGCTGCGGCGTTCTGCATCATCAGGGCGAAGGCCTGTCCGGCCGCCTGGAAGACGCTGCCCATCGCGAAGCCCGGTGCCTCGCCGATGACTTCGGCGGACGTCGCCGTCGCAGCGTCGATCACGGTGTCGGTCGTGGATTGAGTCGGCATCCCACCTCCCTGGGTCTTCATCACCCTAGGCTCACGCGTCCCCTCCAGGAAGTCCTCCATTGGAACGTCGCCTCTGCGGGCGTCGCCTGGACAGGGGACCGTCGTAGGGCGACGGTCGACGCGCGGAGCCACGCCTCCGGTAGAATGTCCCCATGGGGAAGTGGATCACCTGGCGTCGCGCGCTCGGGGTCGGCCTGGGGGGGGGACTGGCCCTCGTGGGCGGGGTCGTGGGCGGCACGTACTGGCTCCTGGAGCACCCCGAGCACATCGGCCCCATCGTCTGCAAGGTGGCCGGCTGGCCCGAAGGCAGCGTGGTGCTGGGAGACCTGGAGTACGGCGAGCGGGTCCGACTGATCGACGTCGAGCTCCATCCCCCCAAGCCACGGGCCCCCGACGTGTTCATCGCCAGCGGCGAGGTGGACTGGCCGGACCCCTACAAGCTCTGGGAGAAGGAAGTGGACCTCGGGGTGGTCCAGGCCCAGGGGGTCCGGGTCGCCGCCCGCGTGCAGGGGGGCCGGGGGGAGCCCAAGACCGGCGGCTGGGTCCTCTCCGCCACCGACCTGACCATCGACGACGCCCGCTACACCGCCCCCGCGAACGACAAGCTCCCCGCCATCCTCGTCGACGGCATCGACCTGCAGGTCCGCGACGTGTGGTGGCAGCCGAAGTCCCGCCAGATCAAGGGAGAGGGCTGGGCCCGCATCGCCGAGATGGACCTCGGCGCCATCGACGTCACGGACCTCCGCACCGACTCCCTGCTGCTCACGGGCACCGCGCTGGAGCTCGACGGGGTCCTCTTCAAGTACGGCCGCACCGAGGCCTACGCGACCGGACGCATCGACGACCTCGACCGCCGCGCCGCCGTCAAGCTGGACGTGCGCCTGGTCGCCAGTCGTGTCGAAGACGCCATCGAGGATGCCACGGGACGCCAGTCCCCCCTGATGGGCTGGCTGAACAGCGACGTGACGGTCGAGGCAGGGGGCGACCTTCCCCCCGGCGGCGCCCGCATCACTGGCTGGCTCCAGCTCACCGAGGCCCACGTGTTCGCCGGCTCCTCCCTCCGCTGGCTCCCCAAGGCCTTCCTCGACATCGCCCCGTGGTTCAAGCGGGGCCAGCAGGGCTGGGTGCGGGTCGGCAACCTCCAGGGAGAGGCCACCTTCGGGCGAGGCTGGGTCGACCTGGCCTACCTCGAGCGCACCAGCACCAAGCACCGCATCCTCCAGGCCTGGGGAGGCCTCGAGGATGGGCAGGTCGACGTGACCGTCCGCGCGGTGCCCCGTCGCAACCCGGACCGTCCGGGCATCGGCGTGCGGGTCACCGGCCCCCTCGGCGAGACCAAGCTCCAGCTCGCCCCCAAGGAACACCTGCTGTCCGGCCCCCCCATCACCACCAGGTAGGACAGCGATGTCGCGATCCCGCGGCGCGCGCCAGCGCGGTCACCCCAGGACACCGATGAGCACCACGTCGGCACCTTGGCCCGACCCTTGCTCTGCCTCTGCACGACGGAGGTGAACGTGTTCCTGCTGCTGACCGCGCTGTCTGCCCTGGCTGCCCCCACATGCGACACGAGCTTCGTGTTCGTCGGTCCTCCGGCCTGTGTGGAGCTCACCTACGCCGACGGCCGCACCCAGCTCACCAACCAGTGCGACGATGTGCTGCTGGTCGACCAGTCGGTCCAGGGAACCTTCCAGCCGGTACGCCCCGGCGACTCCGCCGATCTGCGAGACCTCCAGGCCTTCACCCTCGGGCTCCGGGGCGAGCTGTACCGGGCGGTGGCGATGGTGGAGCAGGTCTGCGAGAACGACGACGGCACCGATGCGCCCCCGGACACGGGAAAGGCAGGATAGACTCTCCGCCATGACCTACCTGTTCCTGATGGCCTGCACCGAGATGCCCCTCGAGTCGGGCCGCGCCCCCAACGACGCCGACGTGGCGGCCACCATCGGCGAGGAGGCCGTCGACCTGCCCCTCGTCGACCAGCACGGCGCCACCTTCCACCTGGCCGACGAGCGCGGCAAGGTGATCTTCCTGGACATGTCCGGCTTCCATTGAGGCGCCTGTCAGCGGGCGGCGCCTGCTGTCGAGGAGTTCCAGAAGGAGCACGCGAGCGACGGCCTCGTCGCCATCACCAGCCTCATCGAGGTGGAGTCCACCGCCGACGTCGCCGAGTGGGTCGAGGCATTCGACGTGACCGGACGCGTCGGCTGGGACACCGACCGCTCGGTGTGGAAGACCTACCACGTGGTGTCCGGTCGTCCGCAATACGCCGTGATCGACCAGGACTTCGTGCTGCTCGAGGTCACCCGCGACCACGACCTCGCCGAAGAGGTCGCCCTCGAGGCACTGGGGCTCTACTAGAGAGCGGCGATGCGGGTGGCCACGCTGGCCGCCACGTAGGACTCGAGGCGTCCCCGCACCGACCCGACGAAGGCGACCACGTCGGTCTCGTCGACCAGGCCGTGGTGTGCGCTGACGGTCATCCCGATGGCGTCGTCCACGATGGCGCCCCACATCACGTGAGGGACCGAGTCCGAGGGGCGTCCGGACCGCTGCATGCGAGCACCGAGGAGCTCTACCTCAGGCAGGTGCCGCAGGTACACGAAGTCGTCCCACGCGTGGGCCCCCGCCAACCCGGGCCGCTTGGCCGCGAGGGCCGAGGTGCGCTCCACCGAGGCGAGGAACACCTCGAGGTCGTTGTCGTGGCGTCCGTTCGCGAAACGCATCACACCGTCATGCCCCACCACGACCCAGCTCGGATGGACCGTGTCGAAGCGGACCACCTTCCGCTCGTGCAGGCGGAGCCGCAGCGCCTCCTGCTCGTTGACGGCACAGCTGACGGCCTGGAGCACGACCCCGAAGGCGTCATGGCGTCGGCGGGACAGCGCATGCCGCAGCCCTGGCACCCGAAGCCGCACGGCCAGATCGAAGTAGGGGTCCCCGTACGCGGAGAACAGCTCGAACATCGGTCGGCGGGGCCAGGTGGCGAGATCGACGGGCTTCAACGGGACCTCCCTGTGCTGGAGGTACTCCGCTTCCCGAACAGACACTGTCAACGCTCGGCACCGTCTCCGTGACTTCCCTGCAACAAAGCTGGGCTCAGCGGCGCCGAGCCCAGACCGACCGCGTTGGGCGCGCCCCCTTGCCGACGTCGCACGCACAGCCAGAAGAGGCCTTGGGGGCCGTCTCTGCGGCGATCGTGCCCGAGGTGTCCACATCGCTGTCCGTGTCGCTGTCCGCGTCCGCGTCGCTGTCCGCGTCCGTGTCCGCGTCCGTGTCCGTGTCCGCGTCCGCGTCGCTGTCCGTGTCCGTGTCCGTGTCCGTGTCCGTGTCCGTGTCCGTGTCCGTGTCGGTGTCCGTGTCTGCCGACGTGCCCGTGTCCGGCGGCGTGCCCGTGTCCGGCGGCGTGCCCGTGTCCGGCGGCGTGCCCGTGTCCGTCGGCGTGCCCGTGTCGCCGGTCTCGGTGCACTCCGCATCCCCTCCGACGCAGTCGTCGTCCTTCCCGTTGCCGCAGAGCTCGGTCTGCCCGGGGTGGACGTACGGGTCGCTGTCGTCGCAGTCGTCGCCGAAGTCGTACCCATCACCGTCGCCGTCGAGTGGGACCGGGTCCAGCGCGCCGACACCGGCATGGCCGAGGTCGGTGTTCTCGAAGGGAGCGACCGAGTCCCCACAGGTCGTGGGAGCCGCCGGCACGGGGTCGAGGGGGTAGATGGGGTTGGTGACCACCGCCGTGCCGTCGTCGTCGCCCCAGGTGTTGCCGAAGAACGCCGAGTCCACCACCTCGAGGTCCGTGCTCCCGCTGGCCCCCAAGGCCGCCCCTCCACCCACGGTGTGGTGGGCGACGATGGAGTCGGTCATCTGCTGGCCATCCCGCTGCGAGTAGAGCGCCGCTCCCTCGAAGGCTTCGTTGGCCATGAAGGTGAGGTGGTCGAGGATCTCCAGATCGCCGTCGCCATCGTCGAGGTACACGGCTCCGCCCGAGCCGTCAGCGACGTTGAGGAGGAACACGCTGTAGGTCAGGGTGAGGTCAGCGCCATCTCCGTCGGCCCGGTCCGCAGCGATCGCACCGCCAAGGGTCGTAGAGGTGTTCGCGCAGAAGGTGCTCTGGTTGATCGAGAGCTCCCCGCTCGCGTCACGGGCCTTGATGGCGCCGCCACCGCTCGGGCCCGAGCCTGTGTACTGGTTGCTGGTGAAGGTGCAGCCCGTGAACGTGAGGGACCCGCTCTTCCGCAGGTACACAGCGCCTCCACCTGCCGCGTCGGTCACGTTGCCGACGAACTCGGTGTCGACCACGGTCATTCCCTGGCCGTTCTCGACGTAGAGGGCACCGCCGCCACGGTCCGCCGGCAGGAGGGCCTGGTTGCCAGAGAAAAGGGCGCCCGTGATGCTGGAGGAGCCGCCGCCCTGGAGGTAGACGGCCCCGCCGCCTCGATCCCCGAGACTCTGGTTGTCCACGAATCGGCCACCGGTCACGTCGAGCGATGCGCCGTCGTCGTTGAGGTGGACGGCACCGCCGTTCCCCTCGGCCACGCAGCCCTGAAACAGCGAGTCGGTGACGGTCACGGTCGCGGCGTCGGCGCTGTGCACACAGCCTCCGTCGTCTGTGTCGAAGCCGTTGAGCACCTCGGAGTCGACGAAGGTCACGGAAGCGTCGCCGACCAGCTGCACCACCCGCTGATCACCCCCTGCGTCGAGCACGAGGTTCTCGAAGGTGACCGACAGGTTGGGCACCTCGAACATGTGGTCGGAGTCGCTGCTGCTGATGACCGGCACCGAGCCCAGCGCGGGGTCGCCGAGGAAGCGAAGCCCGTCGACCGATGGCTGCACCTTGGAGCCGAGCGTGATGTCGTTCGTGATGCAGATCGTGTCGTTGGCGCTCGCGAGACCCAGCACGAGGGTCAGAGAGGCCTCGTCCGCAGCGACGTGGTCGCACGGCGCCAGCGCCCACGAGAGGCCACCGAACCAGAGAGCCACCAACATTTCCCCTCCATCCGTCGGACCCAGCACGTCGCTGCTCGTCTCCATTCTTTCACAGCTCGAACCAGCCCCGCCGGCACACCGTGGTCACACGACGCTCTGGTTCCCCTCTCTCCCCTGACGTAGGCTGGAGCCGTGAAGGCCCCCCAGATCCGCCTGCTCCTCGTCCTCGTCACCGTGCTCGGCTTCGCAGCCTGGGCCATGGGCCTGACGTGGAGCGTCCGGGGCCTCCGCCACCAGGTGGAGGAGCAGGTCGGCTGGCTGATCACGGTGTCTGCATGGGAGCGGGATCCAGGAGACGCCGAGGTGCACCAGGAGGTGCTGCAGCTGGTCCCCGACATGCGGGTTCGGCTGGCGACGTCGCCAGAGGCCCACGACGTCCTCGACGCCGTCGAGACGTCCCTCCTCGGCACCGACAGCGCGGCCCAGCAGCGAGCGGCCCAGCGCCTCAGCCCGTTGATCCGACGGGCGAACGCCCAGGTCTCGGCCGCCCTCGGTAGCCGCTGGGATCAGGTGATGGTGCTCGTGTTCCTCGGAATGGCCTTCGCCTTCGCGGCACTGCTCCAGATGGCCCTGCGGCAGCAGGAGCAGGAGGCCCTCGCGAGCTCGGAGCGCGCGCTGAAAGCCACGGAGGACCGCCTGGCTCGCGTCGGCGTCGGCCTGCTCTGCATCGACGACGACAACACGGTTCGCTCCGCCAACGAGGTCGCGCGTGGGCTCGCAGCGGCCGAGGACTCCGTGGACGACTGGTGGCGCGCCGTCGACCAGCGGATGCGTCGTCCGGGGGCGGTGCCCTGCCGTCTCTGCGCCAGGCCGGCCCACGTCGGGCGCACCGAGGTCCAGGACAGCACTCGGATGGGCCAGCGAGTGCTGGAGGTGGTGTTCGGCGGGCACGCCCACGACCTCGAGCACGGCGAGCAGCTCGTCGTGCTGATCCGTGACATCACGGACCAGCGGCGACGTCTGGTCCTCGGAGGCGTCGCGGAGCGGATGTCCGACTCCCGACAGCTGTCCCAGGGCGTGGCGCGGGCCCTCACGGGTCGGGCCATGCGCCTGGTCCGTGGGCTGCGTGCCATGGCCGACGACCTGGACGACTCCCGTGTCGACGAGGCCATCGCCGTCGGGGAAGAGCTCAGGGAGCTCGGTCGGAGTGTCGGTGTGTTCGCCAACGACCAGGAAGGCCCCTGCGACGTCGCCGCGACCTGCCGTGCTGCCGCCGCATTGGTCCGACCGCAGCTCCCGAAGACCGTCGACCTGAACGTGATCGTGCCGGAGGGACTGGAGGCCCACGTCCGCCCAGGGCGCTTCGCCCAGGCGCTGTTCACGCAGCTGCTGCGCTCGGCCGACGCTTGCAGGGACGGCCGAGACCACACCATGACCCTCGCGGTGTCCAAGGAAGGGAGCACCATCCGGGTCGACCTGATCGACGACCGGGACCCGGAGAGTCCCCGCAGCGTTCCTGCACCCCTCAGCGCGACCGAGGAGCTCTTCCAGGCGGCCGGTGCCAGGTTCACCCGCGCCGACGCAGACGGAAGCTACGTGGCGACCATCCGTGTCGCCGCCGTGGAGTAGGCGTCGGGCACCGCCGGGGCCGCGATCCGTCCAGCACCTCCCCTGCTCGGCCGCCAGGACGCTGGCCGGGCAGCCAAGCCCCGTCCACCCTGCTACGGTCTGCCCATGTTCGACGCCGCGAAGTCCTCCCGCAGCCCCCTCCTCGTCGTGGTGTTCGTCGCCGCGCTGGCGGTAGGCGGCGCGATGTTCGCCCGCCCGGACCTCTTCGAAGCCGTGGGCGAGCAGGTCGACCTGGTCCTCGCCGGCGCCACACCGGGGGCCGAGCCCTTCGCCTCCGAGCGGATCGACGCGCCCTACACCCACAGCCCGCTGGCCCGGGCCCTCGCCCTCGAGGCTCAGCTCGGCCCCACCGACGCCGACGCCGTCCTCGCCTGGGCCGACGACCTCGCCCGCGACATGGGCCTGTGGCTCCTCCGCGAGGCCGGGACCGGGGACCTCGCCGTCGCCGAGGACACCCTCTGGGAGCAGGCCCGCCAGGACGACTTCGCCGTCGAGCTCGCCCGCCAGCTCCGCCTACGGGAGGTCTACGCCCGCAAGCAGAACCGCCTCGCCGCCATCGACGGCCCGCCCCTGACCCTCCACCCCGACGAGCTCGCGTGGATCGGAGCCCACGTCGCCTGGCGCCTCGACCTGCGTATGCGGCTCGTCCGCAGCCCCGTCCACCACTACCTCGTGTGGACCTCACCCAGTGGCAAGCTGGGCCGCATGGTGGACCTCACCAACTTCCGCCGGGTCGACGGGCTGGGCAAGCAGGTGGCGTCCGACGAACCCAGCGTCGGCCGTCGACTGGTCGGGCCCGAGGACCTGTACACGAGCGGCGCTGGGGGCATCCACGAGCTCCAGGGAGACGGCGTGTACCGAGACGTCGCCGCCGACCGGCTCGACGCCGAGCTCCTCCAGCGCATGGTGACCTGGAAGGCCCACACCGCCGACGCCGACTTCTCCGGCGCCGACCCCCTGGCCCGCTACGAGCTGGGGCTCCTGCGGGGCATGGAGGCCTGGAAGGACGGCGACACCGAGGGGGTGGGCGCCGCATGGAAGGACCTGTCCGCCCTCCGGGAGGCGCACGCCGATGCCCTGCCCGCGCTGCGCAAGGAGGACGTGATCGGGGTCGCCGCGGGGGCCCGAGGGGTGGGGCTGCGCCGGGTCTTCGCCCACTACGACACCACCGACAAGCCGGACCGTCCCGTCGACGACCTCCACGAGATGGCGATGTGGCTGGACCTGCGGGACGGCTCCATCGGCAAGGCCGACTACAACCGCCGGGTGGTGCCGCTGACCAACGTCAGTCGCCGACGGGACGAGCAGCTGGAGCTGTGTCGGGCGGGTCGGGCAGCGCTGGCGCGGGAGGCGAGCGTGCCCACGGCGTGGCTGGAGCGCTGCGACGCCCTCGAGGCGGAGACCCCATAGGGACCGGGATGAGCGAAAGCTCTGCTACACTGCTCCCATGGTCTGGCTTCTCTCCATCGCGTTCGCAGGTGTCTGCACGGAGTTCAACGGGGACTTCGACGAGAACGCCTGGGCCATCACCCCCATGTCCGGGGGGACGGCCTCCCTCGACGCCGGCGCCAGCGACCTCGACCAGGTAGCGTTCGACTACTTCAAGGCCACCAACTACGGCGTACCCAACAGCACAGCCCTGTTCCAGGTCACCGCTCCCGGCGACGGCCAGTTCACGGTGGACTGGGTCCACGACTTCGACCACGGCGGATTCCTGGAGACGGGCTGGCTCTACATCGACGTCGACAGCACCCCCACCTTGCTTCACGAGAGCGGCTGGTACCAGGGCTACGACGGCGCCGTCGTACAGTCGGGAAGCGTCACGGTCGACGTCTACGCAGGGTCGATCGTGACCATGCGGGCCGTCGGCGAGAACTTCGACTTCGGCCACGACGTCTTCGGCACCGTGACCGTGTCCAACCTCACCTACGACTCGGCGACGGGCTGCGACTGCGCCTCGATCGTCGGCGGCGCCGCCACCCTCGACATGTGCAACGTCTGCGACGACAACCCCGCCAACGACTGCGTCCAGGACTGCGCCGGCGTCTGGGGCGGCACAGCCTACGAAGACAACTGCACCGTCTGCGACGACAACCCCGCCAACGACTGCGTCCAGGACTGCGCCGGCGTCTGGGGCGGCACAGCCTACGAAGACAACTGCAACGTCTGCGACGACAACCCCGCCAACGACTGCACCCAGGACTGTGCAGGCGTCTGGGGGGGCACCGCCTACGAAGACAACTGCAACGTCTGCGACGACAACCCCGCCAACGACTGCACCCAGGACTGTGCGGGCGTCTGGGGGGGCGCCGCCTACGAAGACAACTGCAACGTCTGCGACGACAACCCCGCCAACGACTGCACCCAGGACTGCGCGGGCGTCTGGGGGGGCGCCGCCTACGAGGACATGTGCGCCGTCTGCGACGACAACCCCGCCAACGACTGCACCCAGGACTGCGCGGGCGTCTGGGGAGGCGCCGCCTACGAGGACATGTGCGCCGTCTGCGACGACGACGTCTACAACGACTGCCTGCAGGACTGCAACGGCGTGTGGGGCGGCCCCGCCACCCTCGACAACTGCGGAACCTGCGACGACGATCCGCTGAACGACTGCAACGACGACTGCAACGGCGTGCCCGGCGGCCCCGCCACCTTCGACATGTGCGGAACCTGCGACGCCGACCCCACCAACGACTGTGTCCAGGACTGCACCGGTGCCTGGGGAGGCCTCGCCTACGCCGACATGTGCGGTACCTGCGACGTCGACCCCCTCAACGACTGCGTCCAGGACTGCAACGGAGACTGGGGCGGCTTCGCCTACACCGACATGTGCGGTACCTGCGACGTCGACCCCACGAACGACTGTGCCCAGGACTGCAACGGAGACTGGGGCGGCACTGCGGTGGTCGACGCGTGCGGTGACTGCGTGGGCGGCACGACGGGCCTCAGCCCGTGCGTAGACGACAGCGGCGACACGGGCATCACCGACCCCTACGGCGACGCCGACACCGACACCGACACCGACACCGACACCGACTCGGACACCGACGCCGACACGGACAGCGACACCGACGCCGACACCGATGCCGACACCGACGCCGACGCCGACACGGACGCCGACGCCGACGCGGATGCCGACACCGACGCCGACGCCGACGGCCCCATCGGGACGTCCGGTGTCCCGACCGGCGCCGCCGCCACCGACGGCTGTGGCTGCGCTGCCCCTGCCCCGTCGACCGCCTGGTGGCGCCTCCTCGCCCGGCGCTGAGCCTGTCCGAACGGCCAGCGCACGAAGGCCGGTGCAAATCTTAGCTTCGAGGGAACGGAGGCACCCATGTCCATCTTCCCCGACCGCTGGCCCGTCGAGCACCCCGACCGGATCCAGCTCTACAGCGCCAACACCCCCAACGGCGTGAAGGCCACCATCGCCCTCGAGGAGCTCGGCCTTCCCTACGAGCTCCACAAGGTCGACATCATGAAGGGAGAGCAGTTCGACCCCGGCTTCGTGGCCATCCAGCCGAACAGCAAGATCCCCTGCATCGTCGACCCCGACGGCCCGGACGGCGAGCCCCTGGCCATCATGGAGTCCGGCGCCATCCTCCACTACCTCGCTCGGAAGACGGGCCAGCTCATGCCCACCGACCCCCGAGGGGAGTCCGAGGTCCTGCAGTGGCTGTTCTTCCAGATCGGCAGCGTCGGGCCGATGTTCGGTCAGTTCGGGCACTTCTACAAGTTCGCCAGGGGGAAGACCGACGCCTACGGCGAGAACCGCTACGCCAAGGAGGTCGAGCGGCTCCTGGCGGTGCTGGAGTCACGCCTCGACGGCCGGGACTGGGTCTGCGACGACTACTCGGTGGCCGACATCGCGCTGGCTCCGTGGATCGGGGGGCTGGCCTTCTACGAGGCCCACCAGCGGGTCGGCTACGCCCGCTTTGCCCGCGTGCAGGCGTGGCACGAGCGCTTCTTGGAGCGCCCTGCAGTGATTCGCGGGCGGGACGTGGTCGCGTAGCCTCTTCGTGCTACCCTGCGGCCGCGGGGTAGCACGACGCGCAAAAGGCGCGATGGAGGCACCAATGCTGCGAGGCACCCACATCCTGGCCCTGGCCGTCCTGACCGCGTGCAGCGGCGACGGCGACGGCGGCGACACCGGCCCCGCCACGACGGACGACACCGGCGCGCCCACCACCGACGACACCGGCATGCCCACCACCGACGACACCGGCATGCCCACCACGGGCGACCCCTACCCCGACAACGTGCCCCCCGAGGGCGCCCCGTCCGTCACCGGCTTCCTGGCGGGCTCCTTCTACGCCCTGCCCGCCTTCGACGGCACCCCGGTCGAGGGCGGCGCACAGCTCGTCCGCTACCTCGACGGCACCAGCCGGGTCAGCGTGGCCGCCTACGGCCTCGCGCCCGACACCGCCCACAACGTGCACGTCCACACCTGGCCATGCAGCTACGAGGCCGGCGGCCACTACAAGATCGACCCCGCCGAGCCCGAGACCGTGGAGGCCAACGAGCTGTGGCCCGCCTTCACCACCACGGCGGACGGTCGTGGCATGGCGAGCCAGAGCACCGGCTCGATCCGTGGCGAGGCGCTGTCCGTCATCATCCACGACCCGGCGACCAACGAGAAGATGGCCTGTGCCGACCTGGAGCCGGTGGCATCCATCGGGAGCACGGCCAGCGGCACCTTCGCCCCCTTCTCGGCCGCCGAGACCATCGACGAGACCATCACGGGCAGCGCCGAGCTCACCTACCTGAGCTCCTCCCGCCTCGACGTCGACATCGTCGGCCTCGACGACGCCGAGGACTACCGCGCCCACCTCCACGCCCTCCCCTGCGACACCCTCGACGGCGGCGGCCACTACAAGATCGACCCCAGCGTCGTCGACACCCTCGAGGAGAACGAGGTGTGGCCCACGGTCGAGCCGTCCGGTGGGAGTGCCCGGTACGAGGTCACCACCAGCGGCCACATGATCCGAGAAGATGCGCAGGCCGTCGTCATCCACCGGGTCGTTGGGACCGACGTCCCCAAGGTCGCCTGCGCCACGCTGACCCGGAACACCTGGAACCAGCGCCTCCAGTCCGGCACCCCCGCCGTGCTCCCCGAGGCGCAGGCCCGCGGCCTCGACATCCAGGGCAGCGCCAGCCTGGTCCGCCGCCTCGACGGCGTGACCGTCGCCGAGGTCGAGCTGTACTACCTCGAGCCCAACAAGACCCACCCCATCCACCTCCACGACGCTCCGTGCAGCGAAGGCGACGGCGGTGGCCACTACTTCGTCGACCCGGCGCAGGCCGAGGTGGGCGAGAGCAACGAGCTGTGGGTCACGGTGAAGGCCAACGACAACGGCTACGCCACCCGCGCCGTGGGCATCCCCCACGTAGTCCGCGCCGAGGCCCAGTCCCTCGTGGTCCACGCCGAAGACGGCCCACGGCTGGCCTGCATCGACCTGAACTGATCGGCGGCTCGAGCGGTTCGGGCGACCGCGCAGATGCGCGCGCCCCTCGCGCGCATGCGCGGCGCCACCACGAGAGAACCTGCACAATGGCGCAGCCGGGGACGGCACGCGGGTTGCTTCCTGTCTGGACGAACCAGTCAGGTGCCACCCGTAGGAGTCTCCCCATGACGACCATCGCCCTCTCTCTCCTCGCCCTCACCTCCCCCGCCCAGGCCGAGTCCCCCCTCGAGCCGGCCTACCTGGAGGTGCTGGTGATCGACCACGCCGAGGTCCGCGAGAGCCGCGGCGAGGTGTCCATCGCCGGAGAGCTCATCGACGCCAGCTGCGGCGACGGTCGCGCTGTGGCCGTCTGCGGCACCGGTCAGGCCTTCGTCGTCTTCCTCGACGCCGACGGCTCCCCCACCGCCGGCTACTTCGGCGAGATCCTCGACTGGACCCAGGACGGCCCGGACCTCGAGATCGACCTCGGAGGCCTCGGCGCCGCCCGTCTCGACGCCATGGGGGCCCCCTTCAAGTCCACCACCTACGAGGTTCACGACGAAGACGAGCGCGGCATCGCCGGCGCCGTCGCCCACCTCGACGAGAAGGGCGGCTCGGTCTGGGCGGTGGAGGGCACCACCCTGACCCCCGGCGAGCTGGTGTCGACCATCGGCGAGGACTGCTGGCTGACCGCGGAGGATGCGGGCGTACGTGCCATCGCGAACGTCGACGGCAGCGAGGTCAGCGGGATCTGGGGAACCGGCGGCGTCTCGGTCTGGGGGACCGACGGAGCGGCCATCTGGGGAACCGGCGGCGTCGCCAGCGACACCAAGACCATCTGGGGAACCGGGGGCGTGTCCCTGGGCGGGAAGGACGGCGCAGCCATCTGGGGAACCGGCGGTGTCTCCATCTGGGGAACCGGCGGAACCGCCGCCGTGGTGCCCTACCCCGGCTCCGCCTCGGTGTTCGACGAGCTGCGGCACCTCGACGCCCCCGAGCTGGCGGCCGAGGGTCTGGCGGTCGAGAAAGACTGGGCCGCGGCGACCCACATGAGCGTCTCGCCGCTGTAGGTCCGCCCCGGACCTGCCGGTCTGTGGCGCACCACCCGCACGGGCCGGCGCGGTGTACATGCCGGGCCCCCTGGGCCACCCGCGTCGCCACCATCGACCCCGCCGCACGGTAGGGGTCGAGGCGATAGAATGAGGACGGAGGCAGCATGCAGCCCGCCAAGAAGCAGGTGACCTGGGACGAGATGCTCGCGCTCGAGGTCGAGACCGGTCTGCGGCACGAGTTCCAGGACGGGGCCGCCGTCGCCATGGCGGGGGGCTCGATCGCCCATGCCTGGCTCCAGGGAACCGTTCGCGACGAGCTGAAGCGCCTCGCGACGCCCCGGGGCTGCCAGGTCTTCCCCTCCGATCTCCGCCTGTGGATCCCCGCCATCGGCCGCTCCACCTACGCCGACGCCAGCCTGTTCTGCGACCCCGATGCCGACGACGCCCGTCAGGCGCTCCTCAACCCCACCGTGCTCGTCGAGGTCCTCTCCCCGTCCACCAAGGACTACGACCGGGGGGACAAGTTCCAGGCCTACCGCACCCTCGCCTCCCTCCGACACGTCCTCTTCGTGGACAGCACCCGCGTCGCCGTCACCCATGCGTGGCGGGAGTCGGACCGCTGGGGCCTCCGAGACCACGTGGCCGGCGACGTGCTCGAGCTGGCCCCCTTCGGCGAGCTCACCGTCGACGCCCTGTACGAGGGCTGGAAGGCCCCCGCGTCAGACGAGTGAGCGCTCCAGAGGCGTGCGGAAGCGCGGGGTGACCGACACCCCGTCGAGCCAGGCCGTGAGCCGCTCGGCCTCGTCGTGCACGGCTCGCTCTGCCGCTCCGACGTCGTCCAGCAGCCGCACCGCGACACGCCCGTCGCCGTCGACGGCCCAGCCCCCGACGATGCGGCCGTCGACCCAGACCGTGGGCCCCACGTTGCCGTTGCGGTCGAAGAGCTGCGCCTCGTGCTCGCCCAGGAACCAGGCCCGCTCCTTGTAGCCCATGGGGGTCGGGTCGAGGCCCGGGAGCAGCGCCACTCCACCCCCCTCGGCCGACGGGTCGCCGAGCATCCAGCCGAGCCCCCCGTCCAGCTCGACCTCGCGGGCCTCGACGTCGGCGAGGGCCTTCTTCACCTGCGCCGCCGTCAGCCCCGTCCACCAGCGGATGTCCGTGGTGGTGACCGGCCCGAAGCGCTCGACGTAGCGGCGCACCAGCCGTCGACGGGCCTCGGCGGGGTCGACGGGCGTGACCTCGGGGGCCACCTGCCAGCCGTACTGGCTCCCCTTCCAGGTGCCCGTCGATGCCGTGCGGGCCACCCTCAGGTCCATGGCCAGCAGGTAGAGGAGCCGCGACGCCACGGCGACCTCGGTGGTCCACTTCCCCGAGCCCACGGTGATCTTCGTGGCCAGCTCCGGCAACGCGGCGGTGAGGGCGCGGGTGTGGATGCCCGGCGTCTCGGCGACCGCGCGCACCACCTGGGCCTCCAGCCCGTCGATCCAGGCCTCGGCGTCGCTGCGCTCGATCCAGCCCAGCAGCCGCTTCCGCTCCCGGTCCGCCACCTTGCGACCCACCGCCGCGTCGAGCATGCCCACCTCGTCGCGACAGGCCACCCACAGGGTGCGGCGCATGGCGTGGAGGCGCCACAGGGGGTCTGGAGAGCGCTCCTCCAGCATCGGTGGCGCGTACCCCTCCACCCGGGCCCACAGACCGATGTGGGGCGTCAGGGGGTCGCTGGAGTGCATGGCGACCAGGTCCCGGATGGCCCCCTCGGGGTCGGGGGCGGTGCGGGCCAGGTGCTGACGGGCGACGAGCCAGCCGCGGCGCTGCGCGTTGCCGATCACTCCGCCTCCGACAGGCAGCCCGTGTACGTGTACGCGGTGTCGTTGTCGGTGCCCTCGATGTCGAAGAGCACGGGCCGCTCCCCCTCGTAGGTCCACCACCAGCCGTAGCGGCGCAGCTCCACGAGGACCACGGTGCAGTCGGCGTCGTAGGTGCTGCGGTAGCGGAGGTCGTCGTCCTTCTTGACCATCGAGCACTTGTCGTAGGTGACGTAGCGGACCAGCTTGCCGTCGGGGTCGTAGGTGGCCGTGTACAGGATGCGCTCGTCTTCCACGAAGTGCACGAAGGTCCGGACCTCCTCGGTCGTCGCGCCGCAGCCCTCGTGGGTGGTCACCGTCTCGACGGGCCGCTGGGCGACGTCGTAGGTGGTGGCCACCGTCTCGGTGACCTCGTCGCAGCCGGTGTCGACGGCGGGCACGACCCCCACGGCCTCGGAGGCGACGACGCGGCCCTCCTCGTCGCGGACGTAGGTGGTGTCGACCTGGGTGGCGACCTCGTCGCCGACGTAGGTGGTGCGCTGCACCGGCCAGCCGCCGTCGTCGTAGCGGGTGACGGCGTAGACCGTGCCGGTCTGGGTGCTGCGGGTGGTCTGCTCGCACCCGGCGAGGGCCATGCGTCGCCGATCCGGGCGGCGGGTGCCGTAGGGGTCGGTCACCACCGACTCGTCGTCCGCGACCGCTGGGGTCGTCGACAGCTCCGGGGTCGTGGTCGGCTCGGTCTCGCGCCCATCGCGGTGCGGCTCGGCCTCGGCGCCACAGCCCAGGAGCACGAGGGGGAGCGCGATTCGCAGCATCCAACCCATGATGCCTCCTCCGCCGTTCTACCGCGAGGCGCGCCGGCCTGCACGACGGGGGTATCCTCCCATCTCCCCCTCCCCGGAGCTCCGATGCGCACCCTCCTCCTCGTCCCGATCGTCAGCCTGCTGGCCTGCAGCGGCTCGGACGACGCCGACCCCAGCACGACCGACCCCGCCATCACCGGCTGCGGCTACGACACCTACGACCAGATCCGCGGCGCCGACAACCTCGACCTCGACATCCCCGAGACGGAGGAGGGTGCCCTCGAGGACGTGATCATCGGGGTGTGGCAGCACGTGTTCGTCATGCAGGAAGGCCAGCCCCTCAACGATGTCTCCGACAACTACGCCGACATCCGCTTCGCCATTCCCGACACCACGACCTTCATCTACTGCCAGGACGTCTCGGCCGACGTCGACGGCACCAACGGACGCGCCCTGGAGATCGTCGGCAACAAGCTCGACATCCCGGGTGCCGGCTACACCGCCACCGCCTGGCGCGACGACGTCATGGTCTGGCGCAACGACTACTGGGACGACCGCGACGAATACTACGTCCTCGTCCGCATGGACTGAGCGTCGCCTACCAGCGGAGTCGGCCGGTCACCAAGATCAGGTCGACCCGCTGACCTCCGAGCCACGCCTCGCTGGTGAACCCGTGGCCCCCCTGCACCTGGAGCTGCGGGCGCAGGCGCCAGTCCACGGGGACCCGCGTGGAGACGGCCCAGTCGACCTCGGTGCCCAGGTAGCGGCCGTCGGTGGCCTGGCCCAGCGCGTTGGTGGGCACGCCGCCGTTCAGCGCCTGCCGCACGGGCTGGGTGATGGGGCCCGTGGACCAGGCGAACACGGCGCCACCCCGCAGCTCCAGGAAGGGCAGGAAGGACCACACCGCTGCCGGCTGCAGGGCGAAGGCGGACTGGAAGGCCCCCTCGGTGGCGAGGTTCGGCAGGCCAGGCGACGGCACCGCGCCCCGCTCGGGGTCGAGGCCCTGCTCGATGGCGGCGAGCTCGGTGGCCCCCTGGACCTCGTCGAAGAGCACCATGCCGACGTTGTGGTCCCGGTCGAAGCGGAAGGTGGTGAACACGTCGTCGTCGGGCGTGCGGTCGCCGCTGGCCCAGGCGACCTTGCCGAGCAGGCCCCCCTTCTCCCCGAGCCACTCCACCATGCCGACGGCCCCACCGGCCCGCACGGCGACGCCCTCGGGGGACTGAGCGGTGCGCAGGACGTCGGTGGTGCCGAGGAGCGCGGTGGCCTCGGTGGCCAGGACCAGGTCGGCCCCGAGGACCTCGCGACGGACGGTGGCGGTGCCGTCGAGGACCCACACGTCGAGCCCGTAGCCGTCGGCGTCCCGCTGGGTGCGACGGGCGGTGTACAGGCCCGCCTCGCCCCACTCGGGACGCCAGAGCACCGAGACGACCCCCTGGTAGGCGTCGTCGCCCTCGGAGGTGCGGGCCAGCTCGTCGGCGAGGACCCGGTCGCCCGCGACGACGAGGTAGAAGGGAACGTCGGCGCCGAGGGGGGCGGTGGCGAAGCGGGCACGGGCCACGCGGTCGCCGAAGTCGACCCGGCCGAACCAGGGGTCGTGGGCACCGTCGTTGGCGATGAGGCCGAGCCCCCACTGGGACAGGGTGGCGCCCACCGCGAAGTCGCCGACCTTCGTGCGCAGGCCTCCCTCGAGGCGGCGCAGCGCCACGGACCCCGGCGCGGTGAGGCCGAGCTCGTGGCGGCGTCGCTCATCGAGCTCGGAGAGCTCCCACGTGGCCCCGGCGAACGGCCCGGTGAGGACGTCGGCCTCCACGTTCACGCGGACCTGCGTGCCCCTGGGGGTCGTCTCCTGGGCGTCGAGGCCGAAGCGGAAGCGGTGGTCGAGGGCCGGGCCCCAGCCCGGGGTGTTCCCGTCGGGGTCGATGACGAAGGGCTGAGGCAGGCTCTCGATGGCCCGCCACTCGCCGTGCAGCTCGGTCTGGGCCAGCGCGACCCCCAGCAGCAGCGCGATCACGGCAGCGGCTCGATGGGCACGAGGAAGGGGCAGTCCGGGGTGGCGAGGCAGGGGTCGTCGAGGATCTCGCCGGTGGCCAGGAAGGTGGCCATCTGCTGGGCGCCGAAGGTGTTGACGTCGAAGAGGAGCTCCTGGTCGGGGAGCAGGTAGGCGTGGCTGCCCTGGGGGTCGACGTAGAGGAAGCGGAGGGCGTGGACCCCGTCGCCAGCGGGTCGACTGGCGCGGACGGGGTCGGCGTAGGTGGGCTCGCCGTAGGGGTTCAGGCCGTTGTCGAGGTCGTCGGGGTCGTAGTGGACCGGGCCCTCGCCGGGGCTGGAGTAGGAGCTGGTCTTGATGTCGGCCTGGATGGTCTCGCTGTCGATGAGGTAGCGCTCGACCGAGACGCCGTAGCGGGGGTCGACCTCGCGATACTCGAGGATGCCCGCGGCCCGGGCCAGCGCGGCACCGGCGGCGATGGGCACCGAGGTGTCGCCCACGGTCAGCGCGATGAGCACCTCCCGCGTCTCCTCCCGGACCGGCTCGTCCGCCCACTGCCGGGCGTAGATGACGGGGTCGGAGGCCTCGGCCCCGGCGGAGAGCACGCCGACCACCTGGCGGAGCTCCTTGCTGCCCCGGGTGAGGCCGAGGCCCCAGGACAGCGCGATGAGCGGGCTGCCTTCGTCGTGGGTGACGCCCTCGTGGGTCACGGCCCGCTCGAAGGTGTCGACGGTGCGGAGGAGCTCCCCGCTGGCGGCGAAGATCTCCACCTTCATCCGGTCGCCGAGGCCCAGGTTGTCGGGCACGGAGTAGGTCTCGCCCTCCACGACGCCCCCCAGGGGGATGCCGGCCAGCAGCGCCTTCTCTGCGGGCTCCGGGGCGTTGGCCTTCATGGGCAGGCGGGTGGTGCGGTCGGCGGGGACGCGGATCTCCGCACGCTCTCCGAGGGTGAGGTTGTGGACGACGAGGCGGCCTCCGATGGGGAGCTCGTCGAGGCTGGCGACGACGTAGGAGGGGTCTCGGTCGAAGGAGACGACCTGCTGCCGGAGCTCCCAGGTGCCGACGTCGGTGGGGCGGACGGCGAACAGGGGGGTGAGGGCCTTGCCGGTGAGGGCCCGCTGCACAGAGCCGATGGAGGTGCGGGTGCCGGTGTCGAACAGCCCGCCCCCCGGGACCGTGAGGACCGCGGCATCGAGATCGGGGAGCGCAGCCGCGGCCACGCCGCCCTCGACACCGCCCATGGACACGCCGTCGAAGAAGAAGCGGGTGCCGGGGCCGCCCAGGTCGATCTGGCCGTCGTCGTCCCAGTCGCACGTGGTCATGGTGCGGCCCGTGGGCGCCGAGCCGTCCTCGAGGATCTCCCGCTCCTCCATCTCGCCGGTGCCGCAGGCCTGGAGCACGCGCACGAGCTGGGTCCAGTCCACGACGGGCTGCCGGATCATGTCGCGGGTGTGGAGGAGGTCGGCGGAGAACTGGTCGGCGCTGGCGTCGGGCTCGCCGTCGTTGTCGAGGTCCCGGAAGCGGCCGTCGCGGAGGTGCCACCACAGGGGCTCTGCGCGGTTGGCGGCGAGGAGGGCTGCGATGAGCTCGTCGTAGGTGTCGCCGAGGTACAGGCCATGGCCGGGCGCGTCGAGGCCGCAGGCGGCGATCCCCTGGCGGTTGAGGGCCCAGGCCCACGCGAGGAACTCGATGCGGGTGCTGCCGAGGCCGTGGCCGTGGATGGAGATGGGGAACGGGGCCTGGTGCTGCTCGGTCTCCTTGGGGATGGCGCAGCTGAAGACGACCCGGTTGGGCGCGGCGACCACGGTGCCGGCGTTGCGGTCGAGGGCCCAGGACTCGTCGGCGTCGCTGCCGTCGCCGTCCTTGTCGACCAGCAGGTTGGGGCTGATGAAGGCGCCCCCCACGATGCCCCGCGTGAACGTGCCGTAGGCCCCGCCCACGAAGTCGGTGTCGATGGGGATGACGCCCAGGTTGGTGAGGGGGCCGATGACGTCCTCCGCCTCCAGCAGCGACGGGGAGCCTTCCCCCAGGGTGTGCATCACGTGGGCTTCGGTCACCTGGGGCGGGAAGGCCTGGGCCAGGTGCGCGTAGGGCCCCGCGCCGTCGAACAGGCCCGCGACCACGTCGTGGAGGTCGGTGGTGGGGTCGCCCGTGGTGAAGGTCCAGGCGAAGGCGACGTCGTCGACGGTGAGCTCGTAGCGGGGAAGGAGCTCGCGGAGGGGCTCGAGGTCGGGGGTCTGTCGCGTGTGGTTGACCCACGCCCAGGGAGAGCGGACCGGGGCGCCATCGACGCCGACGAGGCGCTCGGTGATCACCACCGCGTAGGTGGTGGTCTCCCGCAGGGGGACGACGGGGCGCAGGTGGAGCGTCTGGGCGTTGATGTCGTAGGCGGTGAGGAGGTCGAAGTAGGGGTCGCCGCCCGGGGGCCACACGTTGGGCACATCGAGGACGCCGTCGCCGTCGGTGTCCTCCCCGGTGTCGAGGAGGCCGTCGCCGTCGCGGTCCTCGGAGGTGGTGTCGAAGAGGAGGGAGGGACCCGGGTGGGGGTCGGAGAGGAGCAGGGACTGGCTGCCGGTGAGCTGCTGGGGGAAGCGGCCGTGGCCGAAGTCCAGGGGCATCACCGCGCCGTAGTCCGGGGAGTCGGGGTCGACGTCGATGAGGAGGATGGCGTCGTCGAGCTCGTGGCCGTCGACGAACAGGTCGTCGGGGTGGCGGTCGAGGAGGTCCTGGACGTCGAGGGGCTGGTCGAAGCCCACCTGGATCGCCGCGTACAGGCCGAAGCCGGACATCCGGTTGAGGCCCTGTCGGGAGTGGGTCTCGATCCGCAGGTCGGCGGTCATCGGGAGGTTGAGGCGCTGGCCGGTCGGCGAGCCGGGGTCCGGGGTGGTGGCGAGGTCGTTGGGAAAGGGGATGTCGGGGAGGGGCTCGGCGTCGAAGTCGACGCGGACGAGAGGGCCGTCTCCAGCGGGAGTGGCGCGCAGGCCCTCGGGGGCGCCGGCGCACGCGAGGAGCAGCATCGGAAGGAGGAGACGCATCGGTGCCTCCTATGTGCCACGAAGGAGGGGCGGTAGGGCGACGATGTAGGAGGGAGGCTCCATGGAGGAGAGGGCCCGCTGGGCCATGGACGGGGCGCTCGCCGGTTGGGTACCGGGCCTACCTGCGGGTGGATGGCGAGGGTCACGTGGAATGCCGTGCGGCTGCTGTCGTAGGCTCCGGGCGGAGGCACGATGGCCGAAGAGCTCAAGCTCATTCCCCACGACGACGGATTGCTCACGCTGGTCGACGACCCGACCTGGTCGCGGGACTACCCCGGGCTGCAGACGCGGCGGGTGCTGGGGATGATGGCGGTCATCGGGGCGATCACCGCGGCGGTGACCGCGGGCCTCCACGCGGGCGGACTGGTGATGGACATCGGTGTGACCGTCGGCTTCTTCACGGGGGCTGTGGTGGCCTTTCCGATCGCGCTGGTGCACCCCAAGGCCTCGTGGGCGCTCCACATCGGCCACGTGGGGATGACGGTCACGCGGGTGTTCGGCAACGTGCGCACCAGCGAGGTGATGGACGGCGTCGCGAACACCAAGCCCGCGCGGCTGGGGGCAGCGGTGGAGCCACGGACGATCCTTTGGGAGGACGTCGACGACGTGGTGTGGTCCGACGTGCACCTCGACGTGCGCCACAGCGACGGCGAGGTGCTGCGCTTCGACCTGGAGGACTACGCCCGCGCCGACATCGCTCGCCTGGGGGAGGAGATCCGCAAGGTGTGGCAGCGGACGGAGCCGAGCCGGGGGAGCGAGGAGCAGGCGGAGGCGTCGAAGGAGGAGCTGCGGCGGTTGGCGAAGGGGCGGCAGCGGGAGTGAGGGTTCGGCGTCGTCGCCCGCCCCCCTACGCCCGCCGCGCCCTCACCTGCACCATCCCGCCCCCGTGCATCACCGGCTCGTCGAACACCAGGTCCGTCCGCTTCTCCAGCCCGTCCCACAGGCGGATCCCCTTCCCCAGCACCACCGGCAGGAAGGTCAGGCACAGCTCGTCGACCAGCCCGGCGTCGAGCCCCTGACGCACCAGGTCGCCCCCGTCGAGGTAGACGTCCCGCCCGCCGGCCGCCTCCTTGGCCATCGCCACCAGCTCCTCGATGCTCCCCTCCACCCGGCGAGCGTCGCCCCCCTGGGGCGCGTCGGGGATGTCGTGGTGGCTCGCCACCAGCACGGGCCGGTCGCCGTAGTGCCACATGTCGTGGTCGAGGGGCACCTGGTAGGTCCGCCGCCCCATCAGCAACGCACCGACCTGCTCGAGGAAGGCCTCGAAGCCCAGACCCGCCTCGGGGGCATCCGGATCGGGCACGAAGTCGCTCAGGAAGGAGATGTCGTGCTCCGGACCGGCAATGCAGCCGTCGAGAGAGCACCCCAGGTAGACACGGACTCGGGACACGGGACCTCCTTCAGCTCGACGCGGCGGCGAGGACACCTCACCAGCTCCCGGACGCGCCGCCACCCCCGAAGCCGCCGCCCCCGCCACTCCATCCACCCGACCCACTCCCCGACGACCCGCCACCCGAGCTGCTGCTGCTCGACCCGGACGAGCTGTACGAGCCACCACCGCCACCGCCGCCGCCGCTGCCAGGAAGACTGGCGCCCAGGGTCATCGCCGACCCGAGGGTGCCGTAGAACA
>Ga0213839_1000787_pt1 | contig 28071 bp, 35 predicted proteins | sample SWPATP21_FD_160075 | JGI IMG/M metagenome (GOLD analysis project Ga0213839, IMG submission 160075) | Coastal seawater microbial communities from Marineland, Florida, United States - SWPA TP2 #1 | ecosystem: Environmental > Aquatic > Marine > Coastal | place: USA: Florida | collected 2016-08-14
GATGGTCATGCCTGGCGACCGCATCACCATCGAGGTGGAGCTGATCACCCCGATCGCGATGGAGCAGCAGCTCCGGTTCGCCATCCGCGAGGGTGGCCGTACCGTGGGCGCCGGCGTCGTCGCGTCCATCATCGACTGAGTTATTGGCCCGGGCGCTCGCTCGGGCTTCGTTTCGCCGCCATCGCGCGGCAGACGCCCTCGGGTGTCGACCACGGGGTAGAGCGCACCTCACCCCGTCCACGGAGATTTCATGGCTGCCGGCAACAAGATTCGGATTCGCCTCAAGGCGTACGACCACAAGCTCCTCGACAAGTCCGCTCGCGAGATCGTCGAGACGGCCAAGCGCACGGGCGTCGACATTCGCGGCCCGTTCCCGCTGCCTACGACCATCAACCGGTGGACCGTGCTGCGAGGCCCGCACATCGACAAGAAGTCGCGGGAGCAGTTCGAGCGTCGCACCCATCATCGCCTTCTCGACATCCTCGAGCCCACCCAGCAGACCGTCGACGCTCTCATGAAGCTCGACCTCTCCGCGGGTGTGCACGTCGAGATCAAGCTTTCGTAGCACCCGCCGCGATGGGTTCGGTCCGAATGGCCCGCACCCTCCGGCACCCCTACAAGGTCACCGGGGCAACCCTCTGACCACCCCGACGAATCCAGGCGGCCGCCGGTCGCCACTAGCGGAGTAGGAACATGCCTACCGTCGATATCTACAATGTGAACCGGGAGAAGGTCGGTGCTCTCGACCTGTCCGACGCCGTCTTCGGCGTCGAGGTCAAGGAGCACCTCCTCTACGCTGCGGTTCGCTACCAGCGTGCGGCTGCCCGTCAGGGCACCCACAAGACCAAGGAGCGCGCGGAGGTCCGCGGCGGCGGCAAGAAGCCGTACCGCCAGAAGGGCACCGGGCGCGCTCGCGCCGGCACCACCCGCTCCCCGATCTGGCGTGGCGGCGGGATCGTGTTCGGTCCTCGTCCGCGCAGCTACGCGTTCAAGCTCAACAAGAAGGTCCGGAAGGCCGCTCTGTGCTCCGCACTGAGCCGTCGCTGTGGCGAAGACAAGGTCGTCGTTCTCGACGAGCTCGCCTTCGACGCGCCGAAGACCAAGCAGGTCACGGAGCTCATGAAGCGCTTCGAGATGAGCGACATGCTCCTGGTGGCGATGCCCGACGAGAACATCGCGCGCTCCGCTCGCAACCTGCAGTCTGTGACCGTGCTGCCGCCCGAGGGGGTCAACGTCTACGACGTCCTGCTCCGCGGCAACCTCGTCGTCACCAAGGACGCTGCCTCGGCGCTCGCCGAGCGGCTGGGAGGCTGACATGCTGCTCAAGGATACGCTGGTTCGTCCACTCGTCACCGAGAAGAGCACCACGGGTCTCGCTTCCGAGCGCACCCACGCATTCGAAGTGTCGGCGGACGCTGACAAGAACCGCATCAAGCGGGCCATCGAAGAGTTCTACGGCGTGAAGGTCGAGACCGTTCGCACGATGATCGTGCGCGGCAAGACCAAGCGCTTCGGCCGCCACTACGGCAAGCGCAAGAACTGGAAGAAGGCCTACGTGACGCTCGCCGAGGGCGAGACGATCAACGTCTTCGAGTAGGAGTCCGAGTCCAATGGGTACCAAGAGGTTCAAGCCGACATCCAACGGTCGGCGGTTCATGACGGGGTCGGACTTCGCCGAGGTGACGACCAACAAGCCCGAGCGCAAGCTCGTGGTGAAGCTGGGCAAGTCCGGCGGCCGCAACAACCGTGGTCGCATCACGGTCCGTCACATCGGCGGTGGCCACAAGCGTCGCTACCGTCTCATCGACTTCCGGCGCGACAAGAACGGCGTCCCCGGCAAGGTGGCCACGATCGAGTACGACCCCAACCGGTCTGCTCGCATCGCGCTCATCCACTTCGCGGACGGCGAGAAGCGCTACATCCTGCATCCGGTCGGTCTGAACGTCGGCGACGAGGTCATCACCTCGAACGACGCGGACATCAAGCCGGGCAACTGCATGGAGCTGCTGTCGGTGCCCCTGGGCACCTTCGTGCACAACATCGAGCTCTCCTCCGGTCGCGGTGGGCAGCTCTGCCGCTCCGCCGGCGCTTACGCCCAGGTCATGGCGAAGGAAGACGGCTACGTCACCGTTCGCCTGCCGAGCGGTGAGAGCCGCAAGGTTTGGGGTCGCAACCGGGCCACGATCGGCCAGGTCGGCAACCTCGAGCACGGCAACCAGGTCTGGGGTAAGGCTGGCCGCACGCGGTGGCATGGCGTTCGCCCGACCGTTCGCGGCACGGCGATGAACCCCGTCGACCACCCTCACGGTGGTGGCGAGGGTCGCTCCAAGGGCCGTCATCCGGTCACGCCGTGGGGCCTTCCCACCAAGGGGTACCGCACTCGCCCCAAGAAGAAGGCCTCCAACAAGTTCATCGTGAAGCGCCGCAACAGCAAGTAGTGGCGAGGAAGCACCATGTCTCGTAGCGTCAAGAAGGGACCGTTCATCGACGGCCATCTCCTGAAGAAGGTCCGCGAAGCCCGTGATTCGGGCAGCAACCGCGTGATCAAGACGTGGAGCCGTCGCTCCACCATCGTGCCGGAGATGATCGGCCTGACCTTCGCGGTCCACAACGGTCGCCAGTTCGTTCCGGTCTATGTCACCGAGCAGATGATCGGACACAAGCTCGGCGAGTTCTCCGCCACCCGCACCTTCCGTGGCCATGCGGCCGATCGGAAGGGCAAGGTCCGCTAGGAGCATCCCGTGGAAAGCCGTGCTGTTCTCAAGTTCGCCCGCGTCTCCCCGCAGAAGGCCCGCCTCGTCGCGGATCTGGTGCGTGGAAAGGACGCCTCCGAGGCCGTCGAGCTGCTGACCTTCCTCAACAAGAAGTCAGCGCCCATGATCCGCAAGCTCGTGGAGTCGGCCATTGCCAACGCCGAAGTCGCGGCCGAGCGTACCAACGCCGACCTCGACATCGACGACCTGTTCGTCAAGACCATCTACGTGGACCAGGGCCCCACGCTGCGCCGTTTCCGGCCGCGGGCTCAGGGCCGTGCCACCAAGATCATCAAGAAGACCAGCCACATCACGGTCGAGCTGGCGACCCGCTAGCCGGGAGAGGATTCCATGGGACAGAAGGTTCATCCGATCGGCTTCCGGGTCGGCGTCACCACCGGCTGGGACAGCAAGTGGTACGCAGACAAGGACTACGCGCGTTTCCTCTCTGAGGACCTGAAGATTCGCCAGCACGTGAAGCGCAAGCTGAACTCCGCCGGCATCTCCAAGGTGCTCATCGAGCGCGCCGCCAACAAGATCAAGGTGTACGTGCACGCCGCCAAGCCGGGGATCATCCTCGGAAAGCGTGCCACGGGCCTCGACGCGCTTCGCGCCGAGCTTCAGACGATGACCTCCGACGAGGTCTACGTGCACATCATGGAAGTCCGCAAGGTCGAGACGGACGCGCTGCTGGTCGCCGAGAACATCGCGGCCCAGCTCGTGAAGCGTGTCAGCTTCCGTCGCGCCATGAAGAAGGCCATCACCCAGGCTCGCCGCGCTGGCGCGAAGGGCATCAAGGTGATGTGCAGCGGTCGCCTCGGCGGTGCCGAGATGTCCCGGAAGGAGTGGTACCGCCAGGGCCGCGTGCCTCTGCACACCCTCCGCGCCAACGTCGACTACGGCCTCGCAGAGGCCAAGACGTCGTACGGCATCATCGGCGTCAAGGTCTGGATCTTCAAGGGTGAGATCCTGCCTGGCGACGAGAACAAGGCCTTCTGAGAAGGTCCAGGTATCTAGCCGCTGGGGGCATCGTCTCCGCGGCATCCCATCGGAACGCGATGGCTTGTCAAGGGTCATCGGAATCGGGAGTCAATCATGCTCGCCCCCAAGCGCGTAAAGCATCGCAGGGTCCAAAAGGGCAAGATGCGGGGCTTCGCCTACCGCGGTTCGGAGGTCTCCTTCGGGGACTTCGGTCTGCAGGCGACCACCCGCGGCTTCGTCACGGCCCGCCAGATCGAGGCGGCTCGTATCGCCATGACCCGCCACATCAAGCGTGGTGGAAAGGTCTGGATTCGCATCTTCCCCGACAAGCCCCTCTCCAAGAAGCCCCTCGAGACTCGAATGGGGAAGGGTAAGGGCGCCCCGGACAAGTGGGTCGCCGTGGTGAAGCCCGGTCGGATCATGTACGAGCTCGATGGTGTCCCCGAGGACATCGCGCGCGAGGCATTCCGCCTGGCTGGCCACAAGCTGTCTGTGGGAACCCGTTTCGTCGCTCGCGACGCAGAGGTGCTCTGATGGCAACCAACACTGACTTTACCGACGAGCAGCTGGTGCATCGCATGCTCGAGGTGGAGCGTGACCTCGTGTCCGCTCGCTTCAAGCACAGCATGAACCAGCTCGAGAACACGGCCTCCATCGGCTCGATGCGCAAGGAGATTGCGCAGCTGAAGACCGAGGCGGGCCGGCGTGAGCGCGAAGAAGGGCTTCCCAAGAACGCCCTGTTCGATCGTCACGCGAACTCCTTCGGTGCCGACACCGGTGCTACCTCTGCTTCTGCAGAAAAGGGTGGTTTCCTTTCCGGCATCGTTGACAAGCTGACGAGCAACGAGTAATAGACGCAGCCTTCCACCGAGGTGGAGGGCCCGGGCACGATGAGGTAGCTCTCGTCGTGCTGGCACGGTCCAGCAAGTGTGAGTCCTGGAAACGGGAGACCCCGCTTGCGACAAGGCTGCTGGCTTGGTCCAGGCCTGCGTTCCAGTAGGCATTGAAGAGGCTTCCATGAGCACCGACGAGAAGACGACGGGTCGCCGGATCCTGATCGGGCGTGTCGTGTCCGACAAGATGGACAAGACGGTCACCGTCCAGGTCACCAAGAAGGTCAAGCACCCTCGGTACCGCAAGTACGTGTCCCGTACGCAGACGTACAAGGCGCACGACGAGAACAACCAGTGCGAGATCGACGACGAAGTGGTCATCCAGGAGAGCCGTCCGCTCTCCCGGACGAAGCGCTGGGTCGTGATCGAGCGCCGCAGCGCCTGACCGCGGAGGTACCTCATGATCCAGATGGAGAGCGTGCTCGATGTCGCCGACAACTCCGGCGCCAAGCGAGTCAAGTGCATCAAGGTCCTGGGTGGGTCCAAGCGTAAGTACGCTGGGATCGGCGACATCATCGCCGTGTCCGTCAAGGACGCCGCCCCCAACGGCAAGGTGAAGAAGGGGCAGATCGCCCGCGCCGTCATCGTGCGCACGAAGAAGGAAGTCCGTCGAGCCGACGGTTCCTACATTCGCTTCGACACCAACTCTGCCGTTCTCATCAACAAGGAGAACGAGCCGGTCGGCAGCCGCATCTTTGGTCCGGTTGCCCGTGAGCTGCGCGCCAAGCGCTTCATGAAGATCGTCTCGCTTGCTCCCGAAGTCCTGTAGGAACCTACGATGGCTGCAACGAACAACAAGTGCCGCATCAAGCGTGGCGACCAGGTAGTGGTCGTCGCCGGTAAGGACAAGGGCCAGACCGGTCGCGTGCTGCGGGTGCTCCCCGCCAAGCGTCAGGTGGTCGTGGAGGGCGTCCGTCGCGTGCGGCGCCACCAGCGTCCCGTCGGCGACCAGCCTGGCGGAATCATCGACAAGGAGATGCCGATCGACATCTCCAACGTCGCTCTCTGGAACGCCGCCGAGAGCCGCAAGGTCAAGGTCGGCTACCGCACCCTCGAAGACGGCAGCAAGGTCCGGGTCGACCGTTCGACCGGCGCTGCCATCGACAACGACTGAGGTAGGTCATGGCTGACTACACTCCCCGTCTGCGCCTGCGCTACGAGCAGGAAGCACGGTCCAAGCTGCAGGAAGAGTTCGGCTACACGAACGCTATGCAGGTGCCCAGGCTCGAGAAGATCGTGCTGAACCAGTCCATGAAGGAAGCGGTTCAGAACGTGAAGCTGCTCGAGACGGCGGCAGAGGAGCTCTCGCAGATTGCCGGCCAGCGTGCCGTCATCACGCGAGCCCGCAAGTCCATCGCAAACTTCAAGCTGCGCGAGGGCATGCCCCTGGGGGCCCGCGTGACGCTGCGAAACCAGCGTATGTGGGAGTTCCTGGACCGCCTCGTCACGGTGGCCATCCCTGGAATCCGCGATTTCCGCGGTGTGAACCCGAAGGCCTTCGACGGTCGTGGGAACTACTCTCTCGGTCTCACCGAGCAGATCATCTTCCCTGAGATCGACTACGACAAGGTCCCGCGGATCAACGGGATGAACATCGCTTTTGTCACCACGGCCGAGACGGATGAGGAGGGGCGCGCTCTGCTGCGTCACCTCGGCATGCCGTTCGCTGCCTGACCGCATCGTTGGAGAATCATCCATGTCGATGACCGATCCCATCGCCGATATGCTCACGCGCATTCGCAACGCGCAGCAGGCAGGGCACTCGAACCTCACCGTTCCTCGCTCCAAGCTGAAGCTTGCCATCACGAACATCCTCAAGCTCGAGGGTTTCGTCGAGGGCTACGTGGAAGACGAGCGTGGGCCGCAGGGTCAGATCAAGATCTTCCTTCGTTACGACGGCGGGACCAACGGAGTCATCCGTGGCCTGCGTCGTATCAGCAAGCCGAGCCGCCGCGTCTACGTGGGCAAGGACGACATTCCGCGCGTCCGCAACGGTCTCGGTGTCGCGATTCTCACCACCCCTCGTGGCGTCCTCACCGATGCGCAGGCCCGTCAGGCCGGCGTTGGCGGTGAGGTCCTCTGCCACGTCTGGTAGGGAGGAACCAATGTCTCGCGTAGGCAAGAATCCCGTCTCCATCCCCTCCGGTGTGACCGTCACGGTCGCAGATGGTGCGGTGAAGGTGAAGGGCCCCAAGGGCGAGCTCTCTCAGGCTCTCGTGCACGGAATCACCGCGGCTGTCGAAGACGGCAGTGTGGTGTTCTCCCGTCCCGACGAGTCCAAGCAGAGCCGAGCCAGCCACGGGCTGGTGCGCGCCCTCGTCAACAACATGGTGACCGGTGTGTCGCAGGGCTTCGAGAAGAAGCTCGAGGTGATCGGCGTCGGCTACCGTGCCGACGTGAAGGGCTCTCAGCTCGTCATGAACCTCGGGTACTCGCACCCCATCAACTACGACATCCCCAAGGGTGTCGCGGTGGATGTCGACAAGCAGAACGTCATCACCATCCAGGGCATCGACAAGCAGCAGGTTGGTCAGGTGGCCGCCGAGGTGCGCGCATTCCGCAGCCCCGACTCCTACAAGGGCAAGGGCGTGCGCTACCAGGGCGAGTACATCCGACTCAAGACCGGCAAGTCGGCCTGAGGCGAAGAGGAACACCATGGCCAAGAGCAACCCCAAGTTGACGGCGCGTCTGCGTCGGAAGAAGAGCATCCGCAAGGGCCTTCGCGGCACGACCGCGCGTCCCCGGCTGTCCATCTTCCGGTCCGCACGACACATCTACGCTCAGGTGATCGACGACGTGACCGGCCGCACCGTGGCCTCCGCCTCGTCCCTGAAGGAAACCCTTCCCGAGGGAGCCACTGGCGGCAATCGCGAAGGCGCGAAGGCGATCGGACAGCTGATCGCCGAGCGTGCCAAGGCCAGCGGCGTCGAGTCCGTGGTCTTCGACCGCAACGGCTACCTCTACCACGGGCGCCTCGCGGCGCTCGCTGACGCGGCCCGCGAGGCCGGACTGCAGTTCTAGGAGAGACGATGGGCAATCGATCCCGCCGTGGTCGCCGCGACGAAGAGGACTCCAACCTCATCGAGAAGGTGATCTACATCAACCGCGTGGCCAAGGTGGTCAAGGGCGGTCGTCGCTTCAGCTTCTCGGCCATTGTGGTCGTGGGCGACGGCGAGGGCCAGGTCGGTGTCGGATTCGGCAAGGCCAACGAGGTCCCCGAAGCGATCCGCAAGGCCACCGAGAAGGCCCGCAAGACCATGAAGGCCGTCCCCCTGGTGGTGAACCAGGGTCAGGCGACCATCACTCACGAAGTGCTCGGTGAGTTCGGTGCCGGTCGTGTGCTGCTGAAGCCCGCGAGCCCTGGTACCGGTGTCATCGCCGGCCCCTCCGTGCGCGCCATCATGGAAGCGCTCGGTGTGGCCAACGCGCTCACCAAGTCCCTTCGTTCGTCCAACCCGCACAACGTGGTGCGGGCCGTCTTCGACGCGCTGCGTCGACTCGAGAGCGCCGAGCAGTACGCAACCCGTACTGGCAAGGACATCGAGGCGGTTCGTGCCAACTACACGGTCCAGTCGACGGCTCCGGCCGCCGGCCCGGCCTGAGGAAGGGTTCCATGTCCCGCCTCAAGGTGACACTGAAGCACAGCGCCATCGGGCGCTCCAACAACCAGCGTGATCAGCTGAAGGGCCTCGGGCTCCGCAAGCTCGGTCAGTCGCGCGTCCTGGAGAACACCCCCGCCGTTCGCGGCATGGTGAAGAAGGTTCTCCACCTCGTGGACGTCGAGGAGGTCTCCGATGGCGAATGAGCTGTCGAACCTGCATCCCCTTCCCGGTGAGCGCAAGGCACGTACCCGCGTGGGTCGTGGCGAGGGCTCTGGAAAGGGCAAGACCGCCGGCCGCGGTACGAAGGGCTCCGGAGCTCGCTCCGGCGTGACCATCCCCGCGGGCTTCGAGGGCGGGCAGATGCCGCTGCATCGCCGCCTGCCGAAGTTCGGCTTCAAGAACCCGTTCTCCAAGGACTACGCCGAGGTGAACGTCGGTCAGCTGGCGAAGCTCGAGGCAGGGTCCGTGGTGACGGCTACGTCGCTCAAGGATGCTGGCATCGTGTCCAAGATCGGCAAGGACGGCGTCAAGATCCTCGGTCGTGGAGACCTCGGGGTTGCCCTTCACGTTCGCGTGGCCAAGCTCAGCAAGTCTGCGGCCGAGAAGATCACGGCAGCGGGCGGCACGGTCGACGGGCCCGTTCCGGGCGAGTAGACCGTTTCGCTCGGGGCGTGACCTGGTCATGAGGAGGGCTGCCCCTTCGGCACCCCAGCGATAGGGCCCACGCAAGGGAGAGCCGCCCGTGGCGAACATGTTCAGCGAAATCTGGCAGATGGAGGACCTGCGCAAGCGGGTCCTCTTCACGCTTGGGATGCTCGCGGTCTACCGGATGGGGATCTTCGTTCCCTGTCCGGGCATCGACTCCGAGCTCCTGACCCAGTGGATCAACAAGCAGCAGAACACGATGTTCGGCCTGTACAACATGTTCTCGGGCGGCGCCCTGGAGCAGTACAGCGTCTTCGTGCTCGGCATCATGCCGTACATCACCGCCAGCATCATCATGCAGCTGATGGGCGAGATGGTGCCGGCTCTGAAGCGCATCAAGGATGAGGGGCAGCAGGGTCGCAACCGCATCACGCAGTACACCCGCTACCTCACGATCGCCATCGCAGCGGCTCAGTCGTTCTTCCTCGCGGCCGGCATGGAGACCATGCAGGTCGACGGAACCGCGGTCGTGATCAGCGGTGGGTGGCCGTTCCGGCTCCTCACCGTCCTCACGATGACGGGCGGCGCCTGCTTCGTGATGTGGCTCGGCGAGCAGATGACGGAGCGAGGCGTCGGCAACGGTGCCTCGATCATCATCACGTGCGGCATCATCTCGGGCCTGCCGAGTGGCGCCATGAGCCTCTTCCAGCAGATTCAGCTGGGGGAGATGACGCTCCTGGGTGTCTCGATGCTCCTCGCGTTCATGTTCGTGGTGGTCTACGCCATCGTGTTCATCGAGCGTGGTCAGCGTCGCGTGCCCCTGCAGTACGCCAAGCGCGTCCTGGGGCGGCAGGTCTACGAGGGGCAGACGACCTACCTGCCTCTCAAGGTCAACACGGCAGGGGTCATCCCGCCGATCTTCGCGTCGTCGCTGCTGATGTTCCCGAGCACCATCGGGACGTTCACGGATGCCGCCATCGTCCAGTACATCGCGGCGGCCTTCTACCCGGGCCGCTGGCTGTACAACGTCGCCTACGCCGTCCTCATCATCTTCTTCTCCTACTTCCAGACCGCGATGACCTTCAACCCGGAGGATGTCGCAGAGAACCTGAAGAAGCAGGGCGGCTACATCCCTCGGGTGCGTCCCGGTCGGGAGACGGCCCAGTACATCGAGTGGCTGCTCACCCGCCTCACGGCTGGTGGCGCTGTCTACCTCGGGATCATCTGCATTCTGCCCACCGTGCTGATGTCGCAGTTCAACGTGCCGTTCTACTTCGGCGGGACGGGCCTGCTCATCATCGTCAGCGTCTCCCTCGACACCGTCGCCCAGATCGAGGCGCAGCTCTCCACCCGTCACTACGACGGCGTGGTGGCCACCGGTGGTCGGGTGCGGGGGCGCCGCCAGCAGCTCGGCGGACAGGGGCCGTGGCTCTGACATGGCTCTGGTGAAAGACCCGTGGGAGGTGACGCTGATGCGCGAGAGCGCGAAGCGTCTGGCGGACGTCGCCACGGCCCTTCGTGAGGCTGTGCGTCCCGGTGTCACCACGGGGGAGCTCGATGCGATCGCCGAGCGGGAGATTCGCGCCCGTGGCGCCGTGCCGTCCTTCAAGGGCTACACGGCTGGCGGCGACGTCCCGTTTCCGGCGACCATCTGCGCGTCGGTCAACGAGGAGGTCGTCCATGGCATCCCTGGAGACCGGGTTCTCGCAGACGGCGACATCATCAGCGTCGACATGGGCCTCATCTACGGCGGCTACCATGCCGACCACGCCTTCACGGCCGCCGTGGGGGAGGTGAGCGACCGGGTCAAGGAGCTACTTGACGCGACGGAGCGCAGTCTATACGAGGGCGTGCTTCGCGCGACCGCTGGCAACCGGATCGGGGACATCGGTCACGCAATTCAGAAGCACGTCGAGCCGCAGGGCTTCGGCGTGGTTCGGGAGTACGTGGGTCACGGCATTGGTCGCCGTCTCCACGAGGCACCGTCGGTGCCGAACTTCGGGCGGCCCGGAAAGGGCAACCTGTTGAAGCCGGGCATGTGTCTGGCGATCGAGCCCATGATCACCATGGGCAGCTTCAAGACAAAAACTCTGGACGATGCGTGGACGGTGGTCACCCAGGACGGGAGCCTCGCCGCCCACTTCGAGCACACCATCGTGATCACCGAGAGTGGTCCCGAGGTGCTCACTGCCCCGGAAGGGGCTATGCGGGCCTGGCCCGCTGGGGCTTGACGGCCGGACTCCCCATCCGGCGATGACCTGCAGGGCGTTTCCCTGCCACTCAAGAGGAAATCAACGTGGCTCGTATCGAAGGCGTCGACCTCCCCAGGAACAAGCCGGTGTGGATCGCACTGACCTACATCTACGGCATCGGTCAGACCACTGCGAAGCAGATCTGTGAGCAGGCGGGGATCGATCGCGCGACCCGCGTGTTCCAGATGACCGACCACGAAGTGGCTCGGGTGCGTGAGACCATCCAGGAGAACCACCGCGTCGAAGGTGAGCTCCGCAAGGAGGTCGCCACCAACATCAAGCGCCTGGTCGACCTGGGTGCCAACCGTGGCCTGCGCCATCGTCGAGGCCTTCCGGTCCGCGGCCAGCGCACCCACACGAATGCTCGTACTCGCAAGGGCCCGCGTCGCACCGTGGCCAACAAGAAGAAGTAGGTAAACGACCATGGCACGTCGCACGCAGAAGCGTAAGGTCCGCAAGAACGTACCGGCCGGTGTGGTTCACATCCAGGCCACGTTCAACAACACGATCGTCACCATCACCGACCCCGCCGGGAACACGGTTGCGTGGAGCTCCGCTGGAGTTCTCCGCTTCAAGGGCTCCCGGAAGTCCACGCCCTTCGCCGCTCAGCTCGTCGCTGAGGATGCTGCGAAGAAGGCGATGGAGCACGGGATGAAGCAGGTCGGCGTCTTCGTCAAGGGTCCGGGAACGGGTCGTGAGTCCGCGCTGCGGGCCATCGCGAACACCGGTCTCAAGATCACCCTGATCAAGGACGTCACGCCCATCGCCCACAACGGCTGCCGTCCCCCCAAGCGGCGCCGGGTCTAGGCTCGCTGGCTTCGGCCAGGAGCAGGGCGCCTGGCGCCCGCACCGAGGAGAATCCGGCCACAGGGGGCTCGCCCCCTCCGCCTACGAACTCCTCACCACGACGACTCGGTCGGCCAAGCCGGCGCTCGGGCCTTCCCGGGCGCCCGTCGTCGTTTCGCGCGCCCCCACGGGCGTCGCATTCACATCCCCTGCGTAGCGCCGCCGAGGCCAGGCGAGCAGAAGCAGGGATGGAGGATCCATGGAAGAGAACGTCTACAGCAACTGGCGCGCCCTGATTCGTCCCCGCCGGGTCGAGCGCGACGCCAAGTCCACCCAGACCTACGGGAAGTTCGTGATCCGTCCGCTCGAGCGCGGCTTCGGAACCACGATCGGCAACAGCCTCCGCCGCATCCTGCTGTCGTCGCTCCAGGGCGCCGCCATCACGTCGGTGCGCATCGAGGGCGTGCTCCACGAGTTCTCCTTCATCCCGGGCATCGTCGAGGACGTCACCGACATCATCCTCAACATCAAGGGTGTGCTTCTCCGCACCAGCTCCATGGAGCCTGTGAAGGGGAACATCAAGGCGGTCGGTCGTCCCGGTGAGACCGTCGTGGTCAAGGCCAGCGACTTCACCTTCGACGCCGACTGCGAGATCCTCAACCCCGACCACCCGATCGCCACGCTGACCGAAGAGGGCAGCTTCGAGGCGGACATCGTGGTGGAGATGGGCAAGGGCTACGTCCCGGCCGCCCAGAACAAGCGTGAGGACCAGCCGCTGGGAACCATCCCCGTGGATGCCATCTTCTCGCCGATCCAGCGGGTTCGCTACACGGTGACCAACGCTCGCGTCGGCCAGCGTACCGACTACGACAAGCTCACCCTCGAGATCTGGACGGACGGTTCCGTCATCCCCGAGGACGCTCTGGCGTACTCGGCCAAGATCCTCAAGGAGCAGCTCCAGATCTTCATCAACTTCGCCGAGGAAGACGAGCCGGAGCTCGAGGACGAGGAGGAGGAGGAGCAGGAGTTCCCCGAGGCGCTGTTCAAGCGCGTCGACGAGCTCGAGCTCTCCGTCCGCTCCCAGAACTGCCTGCAGAACGCCGGCATCGAGTACATCTACCAGCTCGTCGAGAAGAGCGAAGCCGAGATGCTGAAGACCAAGAACTTCGGCCGGAAGTCGCTCAACGAGATCAAGGAGATCCTCGACGACATGCAGCTGTCCCTCGGGATGAAGCTGCACAACTTCCCCAAGCACAAGGTCGGGTAGCGCCGAGCGCCCTCCGATAGCAGGAGAACACGATGCGACATCGTAAGGCCGGGCGTAAGCTCGGGATGGATAGTTCGGCGCGCAAGGCCATGTTCCGCAACATGGTCACGTCGCTGATGGTGCACGGTCGGATCAAGACGACCAAGCAGCGGGCCAAGGAGCTCCGCCGGGTGGCTGATCGGGTCATCACGGTGGGCAAGCGGGCCCCGAGCCTCACGGATCTCGACGGGCTGTCGGGCGACGAGCTGCAGCAGGCGAAGGCTGATCGCGTGTCGGCCATCCGCCGGATGAAGCTCTGGGTCAACAACGACACCGCCATCGACAAGCTGATGGGTGAGTACGCGGATCGCTTCCGTACCCGTCCGGGCGGCTACACCCGCGTGGTCAAGCTCTCCCGTCGTCGCGCTGGCGACAACGCTGAGATGGCCATCATCGAGCTGGTCGAGGAGATGGGCGCCGCCGAGTGAGGCGTTGCCCGTGAGCGTCGCGGCCGTCCACCCAAGAGGGTGCGACGGCCGCAGTCGTCTCAGGGGCTGGATCTGTCGGCCCGCGGGCAATACAACCAGCGATGGGCCGCGTCGACCGTGGCAAACGGGAGTATCGGTGGAGCCAGACGGCAAGCAGCAGATCGAGCAGCTGCGGACCTACCTGTCCGAGCAGGGGTTGAAGTTCACGCGGCAGCGCGAGGCCATCGCTCAGGTGTTCTTCGCGTCCGAGGAGCACCTGTCGCTGCTGCAGCTGCTGGAGCTGGCGCAGGTGCAGGTGCCGTCGATTGGCTACGCCACCGTGTACCGGACGATGAAGCTCCTCACGGAGTGTGGCCTGGCGTCCGAGCACAAGTTCGGTGAGTCCAACGTCCTGTACGAGCCCACCCACGACGGTGAGCACCACGACCACATCATCTGCAACGAGTGCGGTCGCATCGTCGAGTACGAGGACGAGCGGATCGAGCAGCTCCAGGAGGAGCTGGCCAAGCAGCTGGGTTTCGAGATCGTCAGCCATCGCCACGAGATCTACGGTCGCTGCATCCCGAACTGCGAGGAGCGGGCCGAGGCGTAGGGCCACGGCCCCGCCGGAAGGCCAGGGCGGCCTTGCCGTCGCGGTGGTCCGGGCATACAAACGCGGTCGAGCACGGGCTATCCGTCCGTCTCGGCACCCCGACCGCCTGGCGGTCCTGTCCTGGAGACCACGGTGTACATGTTCGTGGTGGCGCTGCACGTCGTGTTGTGCCTGTTCCTCATCCTCATCATCATCCTGCAGCCCGGCAAGGGCGGGGACGTTGCGGCGGCCTTTGGCGGCGGCGGCGGCTCCTCCACCGTGTTCGGCCCTCGTGGCCCCACAGGGCTGCTGCAGCGGGCCACGACGGTCGTCGCGGTCATGTTCATGGGCACGTCGATCACGCTGGCGCTCTACAGCAGCCGGTCGGTGATGCAGGACACGTCCACCGAGGACGCGATGGATCTACTCGATCAGCTGGAAGAGCAGGACGGGAGCCAGGAGATCGAAGAGGCGCCCGAGCAGCCTTGACGCCGTTTCGGCACGGAGCTAATTGGGTGCGTCACTCGCGCGGGTGGCGGAATTGGTAGACGCGCAAGGTTGAGGGCCTTGTGGCCGCAAGGCTGTGGGGGTTCGATTCCCCCCTCGCGCACTCGAGAGGGAGCTTCGGAGATTCCGGGGCTCCCTTTCTTCGTCCTTGGTGGACGTGGGGCACGGCTCTGAGGCACTGCTTCGGTCCCCAGAAGCAGCTCGGCCCATGACGGCGGGTGCCGGCATGGGCCGAGGACAGGGGGCCGCCGGGGGCGCTATGGGTTGGCAGCCGCCACGATGGCGGCGAAGCTCTCGGCCTTCAGGCTGGCTCCGCCCACGAGGGCACCGTCGATGTCGGGGCAGGCGAGGAGCTCGGCGGCGTTGCCGGGCTTGACGGATCCGCCGTACTGGATGCGGATGTCGTCGGCGATGGCGCCGTAGCGGGCCCGGAGCCAACCACGCAGCGTCGCGTGGACCTCCTGGGCCTGGGCCGGGGTCGCGGCCTCGCCGGTGCCGATGGCCCAGACGGGCTCGTAGGCCAGCGTGACAGAGCCCACCTGGTCGGGGGAGAGTGTCGCCAGGCCTGCCTCGAGCTGACCGGTGACGACGGCCTCCACCTGCCCCGCCTTGCGCTGGTCGAGGGTCTCGCCGACGCAGAGGATCGGGAGGAGGCCTGCCTCGAGGGCGTGGGCCACCTTGGCTGCGCAGCGCTCGTCGGTCTCTCCCCAGAGCTGACGCCGCTCGGAGTGGCCGACCAGGGCGTAGGTGCAGCCCATGGCTCGGGCCATCTCTGCGGAGTTGCCCCCGGTGTACGCGCCCTTGGGGACCGCCTCGATCTCCTGGACGCCGATCCCGATGTCGCTTCCCGCAGCGGCGTCGAGGACGGCCGACACCGACAGAGCGGTGGGGAAGACGGCGACGGTCACGTCGCCCCGGTCGGCGATGGCCGAGACCAGGGCCCGCGCCACGGCCGCGGCCTCCTCGGGTCCGAGGTTGAGCTTCCAGTTCCCGGCGATGAACGGACGACGGCTCATACGGCACCTCCACGGAGGGCCTGCAGGCCCACGAGGTCGCCTTCCTCCAGGTACTCGAGGCTGGCGCCGCCGCCCGTGGAGACATGGGAGACCCGGTCGGCCAGGCCGAAGCGGGCGATGGCGGCAGCGGAGTCGCCGCCACCCACGACCGTGAGGCCCTCGTTGCCCGCGAGGGCCTCGGCCACGCCGCGGGTGCCTCCTGCGAAGCTGTCCCACTCGAAGACCCCCATGGGGCCGTTCCAGAACACGGTGTTGCAGCGCTCGAGGATCTCGGTCCAGGCCGCCAGCGTGGCGGGGCCGATGTCGAGGCCCATCTGGTCTTCGGGGATCTCGGTGACTGTGGAGGGGGCCGCGTCGGCTGCGAACGCCTGTGCGACGACGTGGTCGACCGGGAGGTGGACCTTCACGGCCCGGTTGCCGCACTTGGTCAGCAGCGTGGAGGCGAGCTCGAGCTTGTCCTCCTCGATGCGGGAGCGGCCCACGGCGACTCCCTGAGCGGCGAGGAAGGTGTAGGCCATGGCCCCGCCGATGAACAGGTGGTCGATGCGCTTGGACAGGGCCTCGATGACGCCCATCTTGTCCGACACCTTGGCGCCGCCCAGGATGGCGGCGAACGGCGCCCTCTCGAGGCGGTTCTGGGTGTCGAGCAGGGCCCCGAGGGCGTCGAGCTCCTTCTCCACCAGCCGACCCACCGCCCCGTCGAGCAGCTTGGGGACGCCGACGATGGAGGCGTGGGCCCGGTGCATGGCACCGAACGCGTCGTTGACGAAGAGCTCGCCGACCGCCGCGAGGTCGCGGGCGAAGTCGGCGTCGTTCTTCTTCTCGCCGGGGTGGAAGCGGAGGTTCTCGAGGACCATCACGCCGCCGGGGGGCAGCTCGCGGGTCAGCTGCACGACGCCGTCTCCGGTGGTGTCGTGGCTGAAGACCACGTCGGCCTCCAGCAGCTCGGCCAGGCGGGCCGCGGCGGGAAGGAGGGACAGGGCGGAGTCGGGCTTGCCCTTCGGGCGACCCAGGTGCGACGCGAGCACCACCCGGGCTCCCTTCTCCCGCAGGGCCCGGATGGTGGGCAGCGCCCCACGGATCCGCGTGTCGTCGGTGACCGTGGTGCCGTCGAGGGGCACGTTGAAGTCGACCCGCACCAGCACCCGGTGGCCGTCGAGCTCCAGATCGTCGAGGTTCTTCGGACGCGACATCATGCCCCCACGTGGAGGGCGAGGTCGATCATGCGGCAGGAGAAGCCCCACTCGTTGTCGTACCAGGAGAGCACCTTCACCACGTTGCCGTCCATGACGGCGGTGAGGGGCAGGTCCACGATGCTGCTGTGGGGGTTGCCGACCAGGTCGCTGGAGACGACAGGGGCGCTCGTTGCATCGAGGATGCCCTTCATGGGGCCACGTGCTGCTGCGACGAGGGCCGCGTTGATCTCCTCGGCGGTGGTGCTGCGCTGGGCGGTGAACACCAGGTCGACCAGGGAGACGTCGGGGGTGGGAACGCGCACGGCCATGCCGTGGAGGCGGCCGGCCAGCTGGGGCAGCACCAGACCGATGGCCTTCGCGGCGCCCGTGCTGGTGGGGACCATGTTGAGGGCGGCCGCACGGCCACGCCGGGGGTCCTTCTTGTTGGGGCTGTCGAGGATCGCCTGGTTCATCGTGTAGGCGTGCACCGTGGTCATCATGCCGTTCTCGATGCCCACCAGCTCGTCGAGGACCTTGGCCAGGGGGGCGAGGCAGTTCGTGGTGCAGGAGGCGTTGGAGACGACCCTCATCTCCGGGCGGTAGTCGGTGTGGTTCACGCCGTAGACGAAGGTGCCGTCGACCCCCTTGCCGGGGGCCGAGATGATCACCTTCCGGGCGCCCGCGTCGAGGTGCTTCCCGGCGCCGTCGCGGCTGGTGAACACGCCCGTGCACTCGAGGACGACATCGACCTCACGCTCGCCCCAGGGCAGGGCCGCCGGGTCGCGCTCGGCGCTCGTGGGGACCAGCTTGCCTCCGATGGACAGGCCACCTTCGACGGCCTTCACCTCGGGCCCGAAGGCCTTGTGGACCGAGTCGTGGGCCAGGAGGTAGGCGAGGGTCTCGTCGTCGGTGAGGTCGTTGATGTGCACGAACTCGACGTCGTCACGGGACCATGCCGCGCGAAGCACGTTGCGGCCGATGCGGCCGAAGCCGTTGATGGCGATGCGAAGGGCCAAGAATCACCTCTGTGATGTTGCGTGGGGCGGGGATCGCCCGCGGGGGGCCCGCGGGACCGGTCGGGTCGTCGTGGGGAAGGGAACGGGCATATCCGGGGGGTGTCAGGGCGGCAATGGGTGCGTTTGTGGCGGTTCGACCGGGTGAATGTGCCGGTGGCGTGGCCGTGATAGACGCCTGGGATGCGGTGGTTGGTCGGCGATATCGAGTGGCCGGGGGAGGGGGTCGACCCCGCTCCGGTCGTGGCGAAGCGGCTCCGAGTTTCGGAGGACGAGGTGCGCGATGTGCAGCTCGTCAAGAAGTCCCTGGATGCTCGACAGCGGGTCAAGCGTTGGTGGGCCGTCTACCGGGTCGACGTGGGGCAGGCGCCCCCGGAGCCGTGGGCGAAGGGGGTGCGGCGTTGGACCGCCCGAGACGAGGGCCGCTACGGCTTCGACGACGGCGCGCCGGAGCGACGCACGAACTGGGCCTCCACGGTGTGCCCCGTCGTGGTGGGGGCCGGCCCCGCGGGCCTGTTTGCCGCGCTGTACCTCGCGGAGGCGGGTCTGCCGGTCACGCTGATCGAGCGGGGAGGGCCCATCGAGGACCGCGTGCCGGCGGTCAACGACTTCTGGCGTGGGCGACGGGCTCTCGACCCCGAGAACAACCTCGTGTTCGGAGAGGGCGGCGCCGGCACGTTCAGCGATGGCAAGATCTACACGCGCCGTCGTGATGGCGAGCTGGGCTTCATCTTCCGCCGTCTCATCGACTTCGGCGCCGACCCCGAGGTGCTGGCCGACGCCTATGCGCACCTGGGCACCGACAAGATCCGTGCCATCCTCCCGCCATTCCGCGCACGGCTGAGCGAGCTCGGCGTGGAGCTGCGCTACCACACGTGCGTGCGGTCGCTGATCGTCGACGGTGGGCGCTGCCGTGGGGTGGTGCTCGACTCCGGCGAGCGCCTCGAGCAGGCCCCGGTCATCGTCGCCACGGGTCACTCGGCGAGGGACGCCGCCGCGATGATGGTCGACGCGGGCGCCGCTGCGAAGGCCCGTGGCATTGCGGTCGGTGTGAGGGTCGAGCACCCTCAGGGCCTCATCGACCGCGCGAGGTACCGGAGCAAGGACCGCGGCGACCTCCCCCCCGCCAGCTATCGCCTCGCGCATCACGTCGACGGGGGCACCCAGGGACGCACCTTCTGCATGTGCCCGGGGGGCATGGTCGTGCCGGCCAGCAACCACCCGGATCGGGTGGTCGTCAACGGCATGAGCTTCGCTGCTCGACGGGCGTTCTGGGCCAACAGCGCCGTCATCGTCGAGGTTCCCGCCTCGGCGTACGGGGCGGACGATCCCCTCGCGGGCTTCCGGTGGCAGGACGCCATCGAGGCTCGCTGCTACGAAGCGGCCGGCAGCACCTACGCAGCGCCGGCGCAGCGGGTCGTGGACCTGCTCGCGACCCGCACGAGCACCGAGGTCCCGCGAACCTCGTTCCCCATGGGGGTCACCGCCGGCAACCTCCAGGACGTCCTCCCGGACATCGTGACGGCCGGGCTGGCCGAGACGCTCCGTGCCTTCGACCGGCAACTCCACGGCTTCATCTCCCCCGACGCCGTGTTGATCGCGCCAGAGACCCGCACGACGTCGCCCATCCAGTTCGAACGGGACGACGCCGGACAGTCCACGACGGTGGCGGATCTCTACCCGTCAGGGGAGGGGGCTGGCTACGCCGGCGGCATCGTTTCGTCGGCCCTCGATGGCCTGCGGGCAGCGCGGGCCATCGTGCTGGGGCACACGGCCTGAAAAGCGATGGGTCGAAGGCTGGCGCGTGCCGTCAGCGCAAATGGCCCAAGGGGCGAGCCTCCACCGTTCCGCGCCCCGCGAGATGGATCTGCATTCCATCAGCCTGTGGATAACTCTGGGGACAAACCGTGGAAGAAGGCCCCGTGAGGTGACGAAGCTGTGTCGTTCGCGGCGAGCTTCGCCGCGCGCTGGCCGCTGAGGAGCCAGGTCTGTCCGGTGTCGTTGGGGTATCGGCCCCTTGGGGCGCGACGGGTGCCGACCCGGTGACGCGCCTCCGCCTACGACTGCGGAAAAAGGAAAGCCCCTCTTCGATGGAAGAGGGGCTTCGGGAAAATGGAGCGGGTGAACAGATTCGAACTGTCGACAACCACGTTGGCAACGTGGAGCTCTACCACTGAGCTACACCCGCGCTCTCTTGCGAGGTGCCCATTTTTAACTCGGGCCCCCGAAGCGTCAAGGGATGGCGCGTTCTGCGATCCGATCCAGGTAGCCCCGGATCTCGGCATCCTCGACGACCTCCGAGGTTCGCCGTGCTTCTCGCTGGAGATGCTCGCCGAGGGCCGCACGGGCGCCATCCCAGGAGGTCACCCCCTCGACGCCAACGCCCCGCGCGAGCACGAGCCACACGCTCCCGTCGGGGGAGCGCTTGCGCAGGACCTGATCCTCCAGGGGCCCCCCGCCACTCCCGACGACGGCGTCGACGAGGGCTACGGCGCCCCGGGTGTACATGACCGTGTCGTGGGCGACGTCCATGGTGTCGAGTGCATCCTTGAGGGCGATCACCTGCCAGACCCGGGCCAGCGGTGCGACCTCGTCGCCCCAGCGGGCGGCGGCCCCCATGGCGTCGACCCGGTCCAGGCCGACGCAGGGGGTGTCGTCGCAGGTGCCACGCCAGCGGCGAGCGGCGTGGCTCAGGAGCGCACCGCCCATGGCGTCGTCGTTGGCACCCGCCGGCTCGAGGGCGGCGCGGGACCGCTTCAGGAGCGTGTCGATGGGGTCCTCGCCCAGTTCCTCCCGCGCGGCCGCCTTGGTCTTGGCCCAGGCAGCCTGCTCGCGGTCGCGATCGGCAGCGGCCTCCTGCAGCGCCCAGCGCGTGGCGGTGTCGAGGTCCTTCAGGCCGTTGGCGACCTTCGCTGCGTCGCCTGCGTCTCCCCGCGCCCGGCTGGCGATGAGTGCCCCCATCGGGGTGGCGACCAGGCCGTCGTACATCGCGGCGGACAAGGCCTCCCCGGCGGGGGCCACCCGCACCGTCGGGCTGTCCAGCCATCCGGCGAGGGTCCAGCGCTCGGCGTAGGTGCGGATCCGGGTGTCGAGGACGGCCTCGGAGGACGGATCGTCCAGCAGCCACTCGAGGGGAGGACGGTTGAGGGTGGCGCCCTCGCCCGTGGCGCTCAGCGGGGTGACGAGCGCGAGGATCTGGCTGTCGCGCTCGGGGCCAGCCTGGGCAGGGGTGGCGAGGAGGTTCTCGGTGACCCGCAGGCGGTAGCCACGGGCGAGGGCCACGGCCTCGGTGCCGCGGTGCCCGTCCTCCACCTGCTGCATGCCTCGGGGGACCTGACCGTCCCCGCCTTCGTGCTGTCGAACCGCTTGGACATAGTCCTCGAGGGGCTGGGCACCGTCGAGGTCTCGCAGGGTGTCGAGGGGGGGCAGGGTAGGGGACCGGACCAACGGATCGCTCCCCACGATCGCCGCCACCGCGGAGGGCATGTCGGTGATCGGGCTGGGCTCCACCGATCCCCCCTGGGCCTCCTTCGGCGGCTCGACCCTGAGGTGGTCGGGCACGGGACGTGGGCAGCCAGCCAGCAGGGCGACACACGAGGCGATAGCGAGGGGGCGGGGACTCACCGTGAGGAGGTAACCGAGCTGCGCAGTCCCCGGTGAAGGCGTGCGGGGAGCCCGGGGCCCTCGTAGACGAAGGCGGTGTACAGCTGGACCGCCTTGCAGCCCATGTCGAGGACGTTCTGGGCCTGCTCTGCGGTCTCGATGCCGCCGACACCCACGACGTCGATGGCGTCGCCGGCGGCGTCCAGGACCACCTGGATTCGGTCGCGGGCGAAGCCATGGAGCGGCCGGCCGGACAGCCCGCCGGCCTCGTCGGCGTGGGGGGACGGATGCTCCAGCAGGTCCCGCCGGATGGTGGTGTTGGTGGCGACGACCGCAGCCAGACCATGCTCGATGGCCAGGGCGACGGCCTGCTGCAGTGCATCGTCGGACAGGTCGGGGGCCAGCTTCAGCCACACGGGGGTGCCGTCCGCCTCGCCCATCACCCGCGGCAACAGCTCGGCGAGGGCGTCGCCGTCCTGGAGCTCCCGCAGGCCCGGCGTGTTGGGGGAGGAGACATTGACCGTGAACCAGTCGACCAGGCCCTTGAGCCGCCGCGTGGAGGTGGCGTAGTCGGCGGCCGCGACATCCAGGGGGGTGACCTTGGACTTGCCGAGGTTGGCGCCGACAGGCACGTCGGGCCACCGACCGGACGTCCTGAGGCCCTTGAGCCGACTCGCCAGGGACGCCGACCCATGGTTGTTGAAGCCCATGCGGTTGACGATGGCCGCGTCCTTCTTCAGCCGGAAGAGGCGGGGCTGGGGGTTGCCCACCTGCGGGTGCATCGTGACCGTACCCACCTCGACGAAGCCGAAGCCGCAGGCCGGCCAGAAGGGGATGCCACGACCGTCCTTGTCGAGTCCGGCAGCCAGGCCGACCGGCCCGTGGACCCGCACGCCGCCGACGTCGCGGGCGAGGGAAGGGTCCGGTGCGCCGGCGAAGGGGCCGACGAGGGCCGACAACAGGCCCGGGGCTCGCTCCACCATGGAGAGCGTGAGCTCGTGGGCGCGCTCGGCATCGAGGGAGAACAGGGCCGTGCGCACGAGGGGATACATGCGGTCCAGGAGGGACGCGGGGGCCTGGGTCGATGGGCGGGGCATGGACCTTAAGGGGCGGGAGGTGCCGGCTCGTCGTCCCAGGCGGCCTGCAGGATGCGCCGGTTGCCCAGGAAGTAGTCCACGAACGAGCCGAAGGTGACGATGGTGACGACCAACATGACCCACCAGGGGGTGCTGGCGGGGATCGGAAGGTCGGGCACCACCGCCTGGAGGACCAGCACGATGAAGATGACCTGCGTTCCCACGCCCTGGACGATGGCCTTCAGCTTGCCGGAAGGCCGGGCGGCCAGCACGACGTTGCGAACAGCAGCGACCGTGCGGAGGAAGCTGATGGAGCTGTCGCGGTAGAAGATCAGCATGATCATCCACAGGTCGGCGACGCCGATGGCGAGCAGGCCGAGGAACAGCGTGAAGCGGCAGAAGGCATCGGAGAAGGGGTCGAAGAGCTTCCCGAAGGCCGTGACCGCGCCGTAGCGACGAGCCAGCTGGCCATCGAGCAGATCCGTGAGCTCCAGGAGGAGCGCCAGCACCGCTGCAGCGACGTAGCCCCAGGTCGTCTCCGTCACCATGAACACCACGGCGAGGGGCGCGAGCGGCAGGCGCATCGCGGTCACCAGGTTCGGAGAGATCGGCGGTCCGTCGGCCATCGCGCCGAGGGTAACCGACGCCGGTACGGCCGTCCCCTGGCCCGACGACGAGGATCAGCTGCCCTCGGCCGCTTCTCCGAGCCACCGCGGGTCGTCGGCATCCAGGGGGCCCGTGCGGACGTAGCCGACGACCGACCACAGGGAGAGCAGCAGGCTCATGGTGCCGATGGTGGTGCCCACGGTGGGCCAGTGGATGTCGATCCACGGTCCGTGGAACAGCAGCACGCACAGCGCGGTGCCCTCGAACGCCACCATGGTCTGGCCGACCGCACTCGCCTCCCAGCGCTTGCCGACCCGCAGCGCCCAGATCCAGGCGATGATCACGCCGACGTCCCGGGCGACGATGAGGATCGCCAGCCACCAGGGGCAGTAGCCGATGGAGGCGAGGGCCACCCAGATCACGTCGGTGAGCACCTTGTCCGACAGGCCGTCGAGCCACTTGCCGGTGGAGCTGATGGCGCCGACCTTGCGGGCGACGAAGCCGTCGAGCAGGTCGGTGCAGATGGCGGCCAGGAAGAGCCAGAAGGCCACCCTGTTGGCACCATGGACGATCAACGCGTAGGCGCAAGCCGGCCCGAACAGGGCCCGGGCGACGGTGATGGCGTTGGGGAGGTGGCGTAGCACGGCCGCCAGATACCACGATCGGTCTGGCGCCGGAGCTGGGGTCGTTGGTCGCCGGGCTGTGGTGCGCCCGGCTCACCACCGGGGCACGGACGACCTACGCGGGGAACTCCTGGCGCAGCTGTCCGAGGATGTCCGCCACGAGCTTCGCCGTCTTCAGCAGCTGCTCCTTCGAGTGGGTGCACGACAGGAAGAAGCGGAGACGCGCCGCGTCGTCGGCCACCGCCGGGTACACGATGGGCTGCACGTTGACGCCCTGGTCCTGCAGCCGCTCCGACAGCATCAGCGCATGCATGGAGTTGCCGGTGATGGTGGGCACGACCGCCGAGCCGCCGAGGGCCGGGCCGGTGTCGATGCCTCGCGCCTGCAGCTCGTCGACGAAGTACTGGGCGTTGGCCTGCAGCGTCTGGACCCGCTCGGGCTCTGCGAGCATCAGCCGCAGGGAGGTCAGCGCCGCCGTGGCGTTGGCCGGGGTGATGCCCGCGGAGAACACGAAGCCGGGGGCGGTGTAGCGGAGGTAGCGGATCATCGCCGCCGACCCACCGATCCAGCCGCCGCAGCTCGCCAGCGACTTGGACAGGGTGCCCATCCACAGGTCGGCGTCCGAGGGCTTCAGGCCCACGAGGTCCTGCCAGTGCTCGCCGACCCCCCGCCCTGTCTTGCCGCAGACGCCGAAACTGTGGGCCTCGTCGACCATCAGCAGGCAGCCGTACTTCTTCTTGAGCTCGACGTAGCGGGGAAGGTCGCAGATGTCCCCGTCCATCGAGTACACGCCCTCGATGAGGATCATGCACTTCTTGTGGTTGCCCCGGAGCTCCTTGAGGAGCTGCTCGAGGTGGTCGGGGTCCTCGTGGCGGAAGCCGCGACGTCCCGCGCCGGAGAGCTTGGCGCCCTGGAGCAGGGAGTCGTGGGCGAACTCGTCGTGGAGGATGAGGTCGCCGGGCTTCATGATGTGGCCGACGACGTTCACGTTGGTCATGTGTCCCGCGGAGAACACCAGGGCGTCGTCGAGCTGCTGGGCCTGGGCGAGCTCCTTCTCGAGCTCGTGATGGAAGGGCCGCTCCCCGGAGGCGACCCGGCTGGCGGACACGCTGGTGCCGTAGCGGGCGACGGCCTCACACACTGCCTCGGTGACCCGAGGGTCGCCGGAGTAGCCCAGGTAGTTGTAGCTGCTGAAGTGCAGCATCTCGCGGCCCTGGACGACGGTGGTGTCCCGGGCCGTGCCCTCGTGGACCTGGAAGTAGGGGTTGCGGATCCCCATCAGCTCAGCCGCCTGCAGACGCTGGTCGAGGTCGAAGACCTCCTTCCACTTGGTGGGGTCGACCCAGGCGGGATCGATCACCAGGGGCTCCTCGACCCCCTCCACGGCCCGCAGCTCGGCGACGGCCCCGAAGGCCATGGCGACGGCCTGCCCGGCGTCGTCGCGGAACACGAAGTCCGCCTCGAAGCGGTCGGTGACGGCCTCCCCATCGGCGGGGGGCACGAAGCGGGCCTCGACGGTGAGCTCCCCCTCGGGCATGGGCGCCAGCTGGACCCAGCGGTGCAGCGAGACGGGCGTGCCGGCGCGGCGGTAGCGCTCCCAGGCCACCAGGGCGGCCAGCTGCATGGCGCTGTCGAGGGCCAGGGGGTCGACGTGGAAGCGCTCGACCGTGGTGCCGGGGGACCACTCGGCGGGAACGCCCGTCTTCACCCGCCCCCGCACGAACCCGTCGCCCACGCCGTCGACGGCGGTGATGCCGGCCAGCAGCGGGCCGTGGAAGGTGATGCCGTCGTAGAAGGCCTCGAGGGTGGTCTCCGGAGCGTCCCCACCGGTCAGCGGCCCGGGGACCTCGGGGGCCTCCTCCAGGGGACGGACCGTGGCGCGGTAGCACAGGGTGCGGCGGGGGCCCTTGCGCAGCTCGGCCCGCTCGCCCCGGACCGTGAGGTGCAGGGTCTCGGTGCTGTCGGCAGGCGACAGGGCGACCCCCTGGAACAGCGTGACGTCCTCCACCTCGAAGGGGACGCCGGGGGCGACCAGGGAGGCCAGGAGATCCGTGGCGCCGGCCAGGGGAAGGACGGGGGTTCCCTCGATGGCGTGGTCCGCCAGGTAGGGGTGCTCCGCCACCGAGAGGGTCATGGTGCGCTCGGCGACCCGATCCCGGAAGGGAAGGGCACGGCCGCGGGTGCGGACGCCGGTGCCGGTGCTCAGGTCGTGGAGCAGGGCCTCCATGCCGGCCTCGGGGCCGACGAAGTCGATGCCCTCGGCCCGCATGGCCGCCTGGACCGCGGCGGGGATGGTGCGGACCATCTCGGAGTCGGTCCACGGTCCGAACTCACTGACGACGGCGCCCTCGGGGGTGAGCGCCGCGCACAGCGCGTTGCCGGCGGCGTAGTGGGCCTGGTGACGGTTGCCGAAGCGACCCGCCCACGAGCCGACGGCCACGGCACCCTTCAGGCTCCCGGCGGCGGTGGCGAGGGCGTTGAGCCAGCCCTCCACCTTGACCCGACGGGCCAGGGCGCCCTTCTCGGGGTCGACCTCGCCGAGGGCCCCGTCGGCCAACACGCCGGCGGCGTGGACGACGCCCGTGATCGGGGCGTACGGAGCGGCGGCGGCGAGGAGGGCCTCCCGGTCGGTGACGTCCACCTGGAGGTGGGGGCCGAGGGTGGCGGCGTCGTCGGCGGGGGCGCTGCGGCCCACCAGCAGGACCCTGGCCCCCATGGCGGCGAGACGACCGGCGAGCTGGGCGCCGATGCCCCGGGTGCCGCCGGTGACGAGGATGGTGTCCCCGTCGCCCGGGGTCCACGCCGGGGACTCGCTCGCGACGGTGAAGCCCCGCAGGCGACGCACACCCTGCTGCCAGCACACGGCGGGGGAGTGGTCGGCGCCCGCCGCGATGGCGCGGAGCTCGTGGGTGACGATGGCCCCCAGGTCGGCATCGACGTCCGTGGCGACAGATCGGCCCACCTGGCCGTTCCACTCCCGGGCGACACAGCGGGCCACAGCGGCCTCGGCCTCGGCCCAGGGGTCGTCGGCACGGTGGACGACGAGGACGTGGGGACGCTTGCCAGCGCGGGCCAGCTCGTCCAGCGCGGCGATGAGCTCCCCGGACCGGTCGGTGGGGGCGGTCTCGCCGGCGATGGCGGCGTGGAGCGGCACCGGGTCGCTGCGGTCGGACATCCACACCAGGACGTCGCCGTCGTCGACGCTGTCGAGGGGGAGGGCGGCGGCTCCAGGACCCGCGATCCGCGCCGCACTGGGGGCGTCCGCGAGGGGCTCGGCAGGAGCATCGACCCAGGTGGGGACGTAGCCGTGAAGCGGCGCGTCGTCGTCGATGTCTGGACCCTGACCGGCGTTCCGTACGTGGTCGACGAGGTCCTGGACGCTGGGCCGGTTGAGCATCAGCTCCTGGGGGAGCCCCCCCATGCCGGGGAAGGCCTCGCCGAGGCCCGTGGCCAGGTCGGCCACCATCAGCGAGTCGAAGCCGAGGTCGTCGACCAGGGACTGGGTCGGACGGATGCTCTTGCGGGGGTAGGAGCTGACCTTGGCCACGACAGCGGCCACCTGGTCGAAGATCTCGTCGCCGGACGACTTGGGGGCAGGGGCGGCCTCCTCGGCGACGCCCTCGTCGGCGGATCCGGCGACCCGCTCGACGTCGGACGCGGCGGCGACGGTGAGCTTCTTCTGGGCCTTGTCCTTCACCGGCCAGTAGCTCTCCACCGGGAAGATCTGGTCGGGCACGGAGGCCGGTGCGACGGGAGGCGCGAGGGCAGCGAAGTCCACGGGCACGCCGTGGGCCCACAGCCAGCCGAGGGTGCGGAGGACGGCCTCGCCGCCATCGTCGTCGGCCATGCCGGAGAGGGTGAGGACGGCCTTGGCGTCCTGCCCCGGGCCCTTCCGAGCGAAGCTGGCCAGGGGACCACCGGCGCCGACCTGCAGGTAGATGTCGACGTCTTCTTCGGCCACCTGGGCCAGGGCGCGGTCGAAGCGAACCGGGGAGGCCGCGTGGCGGCGGAGGATGGCGCGACCGTCGGCGGCGCTCTGCCAGGGCCGCTCGGCGATGCCGGAGGCGACGACCACCGGGCCGGGGTCCGAGAGCTCCAGCTCGGACAGGGCGGCCTCCAGGTCGAGCTCGGCGAAGAGGGGAGAGTGGAAGGCGTGGGAGACCGACAGGGGCTTCGGGTCCAGGCCCGCGGACTCGGCCTTCGCGGTGACGGCCGCGATGGCCTCGGTCGTGCCG
>Ga0213839_1000789_pt1 | contig 27860 bp, 19 predicted proteins | sample SWPATP21_FD_160075 | JGI IMG/M metagenome (GOLD analysis project Ga0213839, IMG submission 160075) | Coastal seawater microbial communities from Marineland, Florida, United States - SWPA TP2 #1 | ecosystem: Environmental > Aquatic > Marine > Coastal | place: USA: Florida | collected 2016-08-14
CGGTAGGGGCCCCACGGGTGCTCCTGCTCGCTGGGCAGGGCCTCGATCAGTCCGGCGCCCAGGAGGGCCTGGACGTGGCGACCGTCGAAGGTGGGGTCCCAGACGCGGCTCCCCAGCACGACCCCCTCTCGGGCATGGCGCTGGGCGCGGTGGAGCAACACCCTCGCGGGCCGCGGCAGCCCCTCGACCACGCTGACGACCTCGGCGTGGGCGGCCTCCACCTCTTCGGCAGAGCGGCGGGCGTATCGGATCAGGACCCCGAGCCCCTGGCGGGAGAGGACGTGGAGCCCCTCCCTCTCGAAGGCCGGCATGGCCTCGCGGACGAGGGGGTCGCCGGTCTTCCGGGTGGTCCCGTCGATGTCGACGACCGCCCCCAGCTCCCTCCATAGCTTCTCGTCCTGGACCCTGAGCAAGCTGACGACGCGATGGGCGGGTCCATCGTGGAGCTTCACGACGCCTCCGCCCGCACGCTCGCCGCGGCCTGGATGCGGTAGGGGTAGCCCTGCTCGGAGAGGAACAGCTGCCGACGCTCGGCGAACTCCTGCTCCTTCGTCTCTGCGGAGACCAACGTGTAGAAGTGGGCCTGGTTCGACCCTTCCTTCGGTCGTAGGACCCGCCCGAGGCGCTGGGCCTCCTCCTGGCGGCTGCCGAAGGTGCCGCTGATCTGGATGGCCACGCTGGCGTCGGGCAGGTCGATGGCGAAGTTGCCCACCCGCGACAGCCCCAGCACCTTCAGCTCGCCGGCTCGGTAGGCCTGGAACAGGCGCTCCCGCTCCTTGGGGGGCGTCTTGCCGGTGACCACGGGGAAGCCCTGCTTGCGGCCCACCCACTCCAGCTGGTCCAGGTAGGTCCCGAGGACCAGGATGGACTCCCCGCTGTGCTGGGCGATGAGGGTCTCCACCAGCGGGCCCTTGCGGGGGTTGGTGGCGGCGAGCTTGGCCTTGCTTCGGGCGCTGGCCCTGGCGTAGGTGAGACGGTCGTCGTCGGACAGGGGCACGCGGACCTCGACGCACGTGGCGCTGGCGATCCACCCCATGTGCTCCAGGGTCTTCCACGGCATGTCGAAGCGCTTGGGGCCCACCAGGCTGAACACGTCGGCTTCGCGGCCGTCCTCCCGGACCAGGGTGGCGGTGAGACCCAGGCGTCGACGGGCCTGCAGGTAGGCCGTCTCCCGGAAGATGGGGGCCGGGAGGAGGTGGACCTCGTCGTAGATGACCAGGCCCCAGTTGGCCTCGTGGAAGAGGCGGAAGTGGGCCGGTGGGGCGCCCTTCTCCTTCCGCCAGGTGAGGAGCTGGTAGGTGGTCAGGGTGACCTCACGCAGCTCCTTGGTCTGCCCGGTGAACTCGCCGACCTGGTCTTCGGTGAGGGTGGTGTGCTCCAGGATGTGGCGCTTCCACTGCTGCAGCGCCGCCTGTCCGGTGCACAAGATCAGCGTTCGCATTCCGAGGCGAACCATACTGGCGACCCCCACGAGCGTCTTGCCTGCGCCGCAAGGAAGCACCACCACGCCGCTCCCCCCCGATGCCCCTCCGTGGAAGGCATCGATGGCGTCGACCTGGTAGTCCCGGAGCGACCACGGCTCTCCGCTGGACAGCTCCTGGGTGAGGGACATGGTGAGCGGGTCGCCGTCCTCGTAGCCGGCGAGATCCTGGACGGGGTGCCCCATGCTCGTCAGGAGCTGCTTGAGCTCCCCACGGTTCGCGGGCTTCACCCTGCAGCTCACAGGGTCGTCGGCGGGGCCGAGGAGGTCTGCGACGCCCTTGAGCTGGCGGATCTCCAGCATCCGGGCGTCGTCGATGGCCTCGAGGCGGAGGAAGGCGCCGTCGCGGGTGAGGCTCAGGGCGCCGTACCTTCCCATCTTGTCCAGGATCGACGCCGGGATGTGCTCTGGGATCGGGTACTTCGCCAGGTCCTCCAGCGTGTCGATCACGTCGTCCGGCGTGTGGCCGGCCGCCGCGGCGTTCCACAGGGAGAGGGCGGTGATGCGCCACGTATGGACGTACTCGGGGGACTTCACGAGTTCCGCGAAGGGAAGGAGTCGATCGCGGGCCTCGGCGTACCTCGGACCCATCGTCTCCAGCAGCAGCGTGTGGTCCCCCTGCACGATGAGGGGGTTCGTCGGGACGTAGGACATTGCCCTCGGGGTAACCCTGGCGGGACGAAGGGGTGGGCGTCGTCGTCGTAGGGTCACGACTCGGCCGCTCCGGTGGTATGGTTCGGCCCCTGGAGACCCATTCATGCGCGCATCCACGATTCCCCTGTTTCCTCTGTTTCTCTTGCTCGCTGCCTGCGACGACTCGAAGGACGAGGCCGATGCCGACGGCGATGGCGTCGAGGCCCCCGCCGACTGCGACGACAACGACGCATCCATCAAGCCCGGCGCCGTCGAGGCCTGCGACGGCGTCGACAACGACTGCGACGGCGACATCGACGAGGGCACTGGCGACCTCTTCTACGTCGATGCAGACGGGGATGGCTTCGGCGCCGACGGGGTACCGCAGGTCGCGCTGTGCGCAGCCGAGCCGGGCTACGTCACCTCCGCGGGCGACTGCGACGACAACGACAGCGCGGTGAACCCCGACGCCACCGAGACGTGCGATGCCGTCGACCGCAACTGCGACGGTCAGCCCACCCTGGGCGCGACGGACGTGACCGACTGGTACATCGACCGCGACATGGATGGCTACGGGGCGAGCGAGGAGAACGGAGGCGTGCCGCCGCTGCAGGCGTGCGAGGCTCCCGGGGCCAACTACGTCGACAACGCCGACGACTGCAACGACCTCTCTGCGACCGCGAATCCCCTGGGGGTCGAGGTCTGCAACGGCATCGACGACGACTGCAACGACCTGGTCGACGACAGCGCCACCGACGCCCAGAACCTCTTCGTCGACAGCGACGGGGATGGCTACGGCGACATCAACGCGCCGGTGTCCGGCTGCCCCTCCGCGGGCCTCGTCGCCGACGAGACCGACTGCGACGACAGCGACCGCGACGTCAACCCCGGTGAGCTCGACGTGTGCAACGGCGGCGTCGATGACGACTGCGACCCGACCACCCTGGAGGACGAGGTCTTCGGGATCAGCTGGTACTACGACGACGACGGCGACGGCCGTGGCGACGCGGAGGTCGTGGCCTGCGACCAGCCCGCCGGTACCGTCCAGACCTCGGGTGACTGCGACGACACCGACGACACGGTGTACCCGGGTGCCGACGAGGACTGTGACCCGGTCGACCGCGACTGCGATGGCAGTCCCGACAACGACGCCGTCGATGCGGTCACCTACTACCTCGACACGGATGGCGATGGCTACGGCACCGACATCTCCGCCATCGAGAGCTGCACCGCCATCAACAACTACGTCGAGACGGGCGGGGACTGCGACGACCTGCTCGACACCGTGAACCCCGGGGCCGTCGAGCGTTGCAACGGCGACGTCGACGACGACTGCGACTCGTCCACCACCGACGACGCGGCACCGGATGCCCCGGTCTGGTACGTCGACGCCGATGGCGATGGCTATGCGGGCATCACCACCCAGGTCGTCGCCTGCGAGCAGCCGCCGAACACCGAGCCCGCGGCCGAGGACTGCGACGACCTCAACGCGCTGATCTACCCGGGGGCGCTCGAGGTCTGCAATGGTGGTGTCGACGACGACTGCGACTCCAACACCGACGAGGAGGTCGTCAACCAGCTCTACCAGGACGCCGACTACGACGGCTTCGGCGACCCCAACGTCTCCGAGCTGGGCTGCACCCCGAGCGGTGCGCTGATCAACGCCATCCCCCAGGGGGAGGACTGCGACGACACGGATCCGTCCATCAACCCCTACACCACGCCCGACTGCACGGTCGAGCACTGCGGCCAGCTCACGGGCAACGAGACGTGGAGCGCATCGGTCTCCCACCGGGTCACCTGCGACGTCGACGTCCAGGGCCCGAACAACCCGGTCCTCGTGGTGGAGCCGGGCGTCGTGGTCGAGTTCGAGGCGGGTACGGAGCTCCTGGTCGGCGACACCACCGCCGGCACCCTCATCATCGACGCCGCCGCACAGCCGGTGCTGTTCACCTCGGCCGAGCCAGTGCCCAGCAACGGCGACTGGGACGGCGTGTTCATCTCCGACAAGCAGTCGGGATCCTCCATCGACGGCCTGATCATCGAGTACGCGGGTGGAGCGGGTGGCTCGACCTCCGCGGGCCTCAGCCTCGACCTGGGCACCACGGAGCTGGAGGTCCAGAACCTCACATCGCAGCGCAACGCGGGCGACGGCATCCGAGTCCTCTCGGGCGAGCCGTGGATCCACGACACCTACCTGCTCGACAACGATCGCAACGGTCTCTACGTGACCGCCAACCACGGCCTGGAGCGACTGGCGACCATCGAGGTGGCCAGCTTCACCAACAACGTCGTGCTGGGCAACGCCGAGTACCCGGTGAGCATCCCTGGCAGCCACGCCGATGAGATCTTCTTCTCGACGGGAGACTTCACCACCCGCACCGACACCGACGGCGACCTCCTCCCCGACGACCTCGAGGCGGTGCTGGGCACGAACCCCAACCTCGCCGACACCGACGGCGACGGCATCGACGACCGCGAAGACATGGGCGTGAACCTGTTCCTTGACCCGGCGAACCCCAACGGCATCGACCGCATCGAGCTCCTCAGCGGCACGATGCGCACCACCGGCACGTGGCGGCAGCACGACTTGCCCTACTACGCATCGAGCAACCAGCTCATCCTCGTGGAGGATGGCCCCGAGGCGGTCCTGAACATCGACCCGGGCATCCTGGTGTACTTCGACGTCGGCGCTGAGATGTTCGTCGGGAGCGGTGCGCAGGGCGCGCTCATCGTGGGCGACTACCCCAACCCGTCGCCGATCGGCGACGAGGTGCGCTTCGCCGCCGAGCCGGATCTGGTGATCAACAACCTCAACTGGGACGGCCTGTACATCGGTCCCAACGGCGGCGACAGCCTCATCGCCGGCCTCATCGTCGAGGGTGGCGGCGGCAACGGCCGCGGGAACCTGTGGATCAGCAGCTCGGATCCCTCGATCGCCCACTCCGTGTTCCGCGACAGCGACAACGCTGGGATCTACGTCGACGGCATCGGCGCTGGACCGCGGATCACCAACACCGACATGAGCACCAACGACACCTACGGGCTGTTCGTGGCGTCCACCAGCGGCATCTACCGCGAGATCGTCGGCGCTTCCTTCTTCGACAACTCCTTCACGGACAACGGCACCACCAGCGTGGCCCTGCCGCCGAACTACGTCGGTGAGCTCGACTCGTCCTCCACGTTCGCCGACCCGGATCAGACCAAGCGGGTGCGCATCCACGGCGGCTCGGTCCTCGACGATGCCACCTGGCAGAAGCTGGACGCAGACTACGAGGTGCTCGGCGACATCTCGGTGTCAGGCCCCCGCGACCCCATCCTCTTCGTCGAGCCGGGCAACACCTTCTACATGGCGGGTGGCTCGTCGGTGTCGGCGGGCGGCGACGGTGCCATGATCATCGAGGCGGGCCCCCCCGAGGACCGCGTCACGTTCACCAGCTCGAACCCCGCCCCCGGACCCGGTGACTGGGGCGGCCTCACCATCGGCGACAACGGCCCCCTCGACTCCCGCCTGCAGAGCGTGCTCGACGGCGTGAACGTGGAGTACGCCAGCAATCCCATCAACGTGGTGGGCTGCTTCAACTCCCCCACCAAGGGGCCCCTCGTCATCTCCAACGTCGACATCATCTCCTCGTCGACCATCGGCATCGATCACGGCACTGGGCAGCTCATCCTGGACACGGTCAATGTGCCCCTGCCGCTGGACGGCTACTGCATAGCGCAGCCGCCCTCCACCGGTGACTCCTGCTCGGCCACCCTCGTCAGCGCCAACGACCTGACGTGTCCCGGTGTGGACCTGGGCACCATCAACGAGGACAGCATCGGGGCCATCCCAGACACCGTCGACTTCGGCTTCATCACCTTCGAGGGCGGCACCTTCGAGACGGACGTCACCCTGCCGGGACTCACCAGCTCGTACCGGGTGGTGAGCGACATCACCGTCGCCGGCCCCACGAACCCCACGCTGACCATCGAGGACGGCGCCACGCTCTACTTCGACGCCGACGTGAGCATCAACGTCGGAGGCTTCGACGACGGGACCCTGGTGATCGAGGGCACCGGGAGCCAGCTGCTTCCCTACGACCTGAACCAGTGGGAGGGCATCGTGCTGAACAACAACTGCACGGCCGACATCCAGGGCGGGCTCATCGACGGCGGCGGCGGCAACGGCACCGGCGCCATCTGGGTCGACGGCTGTGAGACCGGCTCGATCGGCGACGTGTCCTTCGTGAACTCCTTCGGCACCTGCGACATCTACCACGAGGGTCCCCTGGAGCCTGGCTTCGACATCTCGGGTGCCGTGTCGGCGTTCGTGTGCGCCGTCCCTTGAGCCGGGACCCCCACCGGACCCTCGTCACCCACAGCGCCGCCGCTCATCGCGCCATCGACCGCCTCTTCGCGGCCCTGGCGCGGGGGGCACGGCATGGGGACGTGGCTCGGAGGGTTCTCGACGACGGCATCGCGGCGGGCGCCACGATGCTGAGGGCCCACCACGACCTGGAGGAGGAGGTCATCCTGCCCCTGCTACGGTCGAAGGGGGCCGATGGGCCCTGGGACACCATCGCAACGGAGCACGAGGCCCTCACCGGGGCCCTCGAGGGGGCCATCACCGCGCGAGGCGGCCGGGCCGAGCTGCTGGAGGCGCTCCACGCGCTGGTCGTGCCCCACATGGAGGGGGAGGAGGAGGTCCTCACCGAGTCCTACTGGCGGGAGCTCCTCAGCGCCGACGAGGCTCGCGCCTTCGGCAAGGACATCGCGGCCCACAGCAAGGCGCACCTCACCCCGGCCACCAAGATGCTCCCCCTGGTCCTGTACAACCTCGACCCCGAGGAGCGGGCCGCGTTCACCGAGCCGATGCCTGGCTTTCTGGTCAACGGCCTGGTTCCCTACGCCTTCCGTGCTGCGTGGCGCCCCCTGCGGCCGTTCATGGCCTACCCCCCACGCCGGCTGTCGCCACTTCCATGAGCGTGGTGCTGCCGCTCCTGCTGGCGCTGTCGGGGTGCCGCAAGGCCCCGACGGAGGTCCCGGCGCCGGAGCCCGCGCCCGCGGTCGACACCGATCTGCAGCCCGAGCGGGCCACGGGGTGTCGGGTCGACGTGCCCGAGGTCTGGTCGACCGGCGGCCTCGTGGTCGCGGCCCACCCGGAGGCGTCGGCGATCGGCGCCGAGGTCCTCCGCGAGGGTGGCAACGCCATGGATGCCGCCGTGGCCGTGGCGGTGGCCCTGACGCTGGTGGAGCCCCAGTCGTCGGGGATCGGGGGAGGCGCGTTCCTCCTCCACTACGACGGCGCCAGCGGCGAGATGACGGCGTGGGACGGTCGCGAGACCGCCCCGGCGGCCGCCGATGAGGCGTACTGGATGCGGGACGGCGAGCGGGTGTCCTGGCCCGACGCGGTGCCGGGCGGACGCTCGGTGGGGGTGCCGGGGCTGGTTCGCATGCTCGCCGATGCCCATGACGCCCACGGGAAGGCCGAGTGGAGCGCCTTGTGGGAGCCCACCGCGGTCCTCGCGGAAGGTGGGTTCGAGGTGACCCCGCGCATGTCTCGCTCCATCGAGCAGATCGGCGCTACGCCGATGAACGTGCTGGCCCGGGACGAGGGGGCGGCCGCCTACTTCCTTCCAGGGGGGGAGGCGCTGCCCGTGGGCCACACCCTCACCAACCCCGAGCTCGCAGCGACGGTTCGGCGCATCGGGGCCGAGGGCCCGTCGGCCTTCTACGAGGGGCCCCTGGCCGAGGCCATCGTCGCCCGGGTCCGAGAGGCCACCGACAACCCGGGCGTGCTCACGCTGGCCGATATGGCCGGCTACCGTGCGGCCCGACGGGAGCCTGTGTGCACCGCCTTTGCCGGCCGCACCGTGTGCGGGCATCCACCGCCCACCTCGGGCGGCGTCACCACGCTGCAGATCCTGGGACTGCTGGAGGCCGACGGGGCCGAGACCACGCCCCACCGCTTCGTGGAGGCGGCGCGGCTGGCGTGGGCGGACCGGGCCCTCTACCTCGCCGACCCCGAGGCCGTGCCGGTTCCCACCGAGGCCCTGCTGGCGACCACCTACCTGTCGACCCGCGCAGAAGGCATCGGTGAGCGCCGTGGTGCCGCACCGACCGCCGGAGAGCGTTCGCTGCCGGCAGCTCCCACCGCGTCGCTTTGCCCGGAGGGGAAGGACACGACCCACGTCGTCGTCGTGGACCGCGAAGGGAGCGTGGTCAGCATGACGTCGAGCATCGAGAACGCGTTCGGGTCGGGCCTGTTCATCGAGGGCTTCCTGCTGAACAACCAGCTGACCGACTTCGACTTCGTGCCCGAGGTCGACGGGCGCGCGGTCGCCAACCGTCCTGGGGCCTGCAAGCGCCCTCGTAGCTCGATGTCGCCGCTGATCGTCGTCGGCGACGACGGGGTGGAGCTGGCGGTGGGATCGCCGGGAGGCAGCCGGATCATCCAGTACACCGCCCGTGTCGCGGTGGACGTCCTGGAGCACGGACTGGGGGTGCACGAGGCCATCGGGCGCCCCAACGTCGTGTCCCGCGGCGACGTCGTCGAGGTGGAGACGGGCTGTGGATCCCCCGCTCCGACCGGCACCCTGGAGGTCCTGGAGGCGGCGGGTCACTCCGTGAAGCGGACCGAGCTGAACTCGGGGCTCCATGGCATCCAGCGCACCGCCGAAGGCTGGATCGCTGGGATCGACCCTCGCCGGGAAGGGGCGGCGGTCGCCGTGGAGTAGCCGCCCGCGGGCCGGGCGGGCCCAGGTGCGCTATGACTGGCTGCTCGGGAGGTCGGTGCTGGGATGAATCCTCGTCTGCGCTTCACCCTGCAGACCCTCGCCTTCCTGGGTCTGACCATCGCGGGGGCATGGTGGGCCTACCAGCGCGGTGGGGTCGTGCCCGAGGACCTCCAGCCCCTCAAGGAGCTGCCCGCTCGGTACTGGGCGTGGATCGCCCTTCTCTCCATCGGGCTCTACGTCTCCGACGCCTGGCGCTACGTCACCACGGGTCGGGCCATCGACGTCGCCGTCTCCTGGTCCACGGCCGTGCACGCCAGCATCGCCTGCAACTTCTTCAGCTGCCTCACCCCCGGTGCCGCCTTCGGAGCACCTGCCAGCATCGTCATGCTCGCCCGCTCTGGCCTGTCGTGGGAGGTGTCGACCATCATCGGGTTCGCCAAGTCCACGGTGGGGAGCGCGATGCTCCAGGCCTGTGCCTTCGTCTTCCTGGTGTTGGGCCTCGGGCCGGTCCTTCCCAAGGGCGTGACCGGGCTGCTGATGTGGGGCAGTGGGCTGTCGGCCTTCGGCCTGGGCTTCACGCTGGTGGCCGGTATGTACCCGGGCCCGGTCCGTCGCGCGGCCGACCGCCTGACGACCCACCTCGACGAGCACCCCGAGCGGGCAGCCAGCCTGGTGGGTCGGGTCGCGAAGCGGCTGATGCTCGGGCTCGTGGAGGCTGTGGAGCGGCTGCAGTCCTTCCGGCCGATGCGCCTCCCCGAGGTCATGCTCAGCCAGCTCGTCTACTTCGGGTGCTTCGTCGGTCTGGCCGTCACGCTGGGCACGGCCCTGGGCGCCACCCCTACGAAGGAGATGTGGGGTGTGTCCACGGTCTACGTGGCCTTCCTCTACGTGGCCCCCACGCCGGGCGGTGCCGGCCTGGCCGAGGGCACGGCCCAGGACTTCTTCGGCGCGCTCCTCGCCCCTGCGGCAGCGGCGCTGACGGTGATCCTCTTCCGGGCGCTCACCTTCTACCTGTACGTCCTCGTGGGGATGCTGCACGTGATGTGGGTGGGTGGGGTCGGCTCGGTGCTGGCCGAGGTCGAGGCCGCAGGGTCTCCCGAGTGACCCCCCGGGAGGTCCTGGCAGCCTTCGACGCCGCAGCCTTCGCCCGCGACGGCTTCGTGGTGCTCCCCGGGTTCTGGTCGGCCGACGAGGTGCAGCAGGCCTCGGTGGCCTTCGACGAGCTCCTGGCCGCGGCCCGTTCCCAGGCCGCTCGTGCGGTCGACGGGGCCCTCGACCACGGAGGCAGCCACTTCGTGGTCGACGCCGATCCCTTCGCGCTGCGGCGCGTCGTCTGGTGCGGAGACGCCGCGCCGGCCCTGGGGGCCTACGGCGCCGACGAGCGCTTCGTGGGGGTCGCGGAGCGGGTGCTGGGCGCTCGCCCGGTGGTGCAGCTGATCCAGCAGGCCCACTACAAGCTGCCGGGGGACGGGGTGGACTTCGCCTGGCACCAGGACGCCTCGAACCGGCGCTACGGCACCGACCGCTTCGTCGACGTGAACGGGCGGGGGAGCTTCGTGCAGATCGTGGTGGCGGTCGACCGGATGACCCGCGAGAACGGCCCGCTCCAGATGCTGCCGGGCACCCATCGACACGGCTTCGTGGCCGACCTCGGCACGGGCCACATCGCCGACGCGTACCTCGACGTGGAGCCGGTGACCGTGGAGCTGGAGCCTGGAGACGCCGCCGTCTTCGGTCCCTTCGTCATCCACGGCTCGGGGGCGAACCGCAGCGACCGGGCCCGTCGGCTCTTCCTGCAGGGCTACACGCTCCCCGGGGCCAACCGGCGTGTCTACCCGGGCTGTGGCACCGGGGTCGAGCGCCCCTGAGCAGGACGCCCCGCGCGGCCGTGGGGCCGGCGGGGCGTCGGGCCTCGGCCGCGCTGGATCAGTAGATCTCGAGGACGTAGTTGCCGGCGCTGGTGTCGGAGTATCCGTCGAGCACGATCACCACGGTGTCGCCGGCGGGAATCGCGAGGGTCAGCAGGGACTGGGTGCTGATGCCGCCGTCGTCGTCGCAGGTGAGCTCGGCGCCGGAGCAGTCCGTGTCGAGCAGGTAGAGGACCGTGTCGTAGTCGGATCCGTTGGACGTGAAGGTGTAGTTCCCGTTCGCCGGAGCGGTGAACTCGAAGGTGACCTCGCCGCCGCTGGAGCCGTAGGTTGCACAGCCGGTGGGCTGGTAGTTGTCCGGCAGACCCACGTTGGTCCCGGTGTAGGTGCCGACGGCCGCGATGTTGGCCGGACAGGCGACGTAGCAGGCGGGGTCCGCGCCGCAGTCGTCGTCGACGCAGTCGAGCGCGCCGTCGCCGTCGTTGTCGATGCCGTCCGTGCAGTCCTCGGCGCCGCAGGGGAAGATGCCCTCGCAGTACTCATCGGCGCAGTCGGTGGCGAAGTCGCTGTCGTTGTCGATGCCGTCGTCGCAGATCTCTTCACAGGCAGCGTCGAAGTCGCAGTCCGCGTCGGTGCAGTCGGTGCCGAAGTCGCCGTCGTTGTCGATGCCGTCGTCGCAGATCTCGGCGCCGCAGGGGAAGATTCCGTCGCAGTCGCTGTCGCGGCAGTCGGTGGAGAAGTCGCCGTCGTTGTCGACGCCATCGTCGCAGATCTCGACGCAGGCCGGGTCACCGTCGCAGTACTCGTCGAAGCAGTCGGTGGAGAAGTCCCCGTCGTTGTCGATGCCGTCGTCGCAGATCTCGGCGCACGCGGGGTCGAGGTCGCACTGGACGTCGCGACAGTCGATGTCGCCGTTGCCGTTGTCGTCGACGCCGTTGGCACAGTTCTCGGCGCAGGCCGGCTCGTTGAGGATGCAGAAGGGGTCGTCGCAGTCGGTGTTGCCGTCGCCGTTGTCGTCGACGCCGTTGGTGCAGTCCTCGACGCACTCGGCCGTGCCGAAGCAGTCGTCGTCGACGCAGTCGTAGTCGCCGTCCGCGTCGTTGTCGATGCGGTCGTCGCAGGTGGCCTCGGCGGCGGAGACCTGGTCGATGGTCAGCTGCCAGGTGCCGGCGTTGCTGCTGTAGCCGTCGATGACGGCGACCACGGACTCGCCGGCGCCGAGGGTGACGTACACCTCGGACGTGGTGCCGGGGATCGGGATGTCGTCGTCACAGGCGAGCTCGGCGCCGGCGGCACAGGAATCGAGCACGTAGAGGATGGTGTCGAAGTCGGAGCCGATGGTGGAGAACACGTAGTCGCCGGCGACAGGCGCGGTGAACTCGACCGTGTCGTCGGGGGCGGACGAGAAGCCGCAGGTGTCGGGGGTGAAGTCGTCCGACATGCCCACGGTGCTTCCCGTGAGGAGGGTGGGCACGGTGGAGGCGAACTGACCGGGACAGACATCTCCGGGGCGTCCGGTGTCTCCGGTGCCGCCAGTGTCGGTATCGGTGTCCGTGTCCGTGTCCGTGTCGGTGTCCGTGTCGGTATCGGTGTCGGTGTCGGTGTCGGTGTCGGTGTCCGTGTCCGTGTCCGTGTCGGTGTCGGTGTCGGTATCCGTGTCGGTGTCCGTGTCGGTGTCCGTGTCGGTGTCGGTGTCCGTGTCCGTATCGGTGTCCGTGTCCGTATCGGTGTCCGTGTCCGTATCGGTGTCCGCGTCGGCGTCCGCATCGGCGTCAGCGTCCGCATCGGCATCGGCGTCCGCATCGGCGTCGGCGTCGGCATCCGTGTCCGCGTCCGTGTCGGAGTCGGTGTCCGCGTCGGTGTCGGTGTCGGTGTCGCCGGGGGGCGAGGTGTCGGTCTTGTCGTCGTCGCCGCCGGAGCAGGCGGCGAGCATGGCGACGGCCATCATGAGGGATGCAATGCGCATGGAAGGTCCTCTCGGGGAAAACGGTGCGAAACAGAGAGCCGCGAAGGGGCGAAGACAACATGCCACCGGTTTCACGGCCTCGTGTCGATATCGTGTCGACGCGGCGACGGCCTGCGTTGGACGCCCGTCAGCGCCCGCTGCGCTCCGCATTGTGACCCGGTCTCAACCCTTCCCGGGGGGACGCTCCCGCTTGCTCTGGACGACCCGGAAGCGGTCGGCCACGAAGGCCAGGTCCGTGAGGCTCGCCGTACCCGCGGGGTTGAGCCCGGTCACGTGCACGTCGCTGAAGGCGGCCGCATAGTTGATGGGGGTCTGGCGGTGGAGGTTGACCCCGAGGCTGACCCCGGCCTCCCAGAATGCCCGCTCGGCCTCGTCGACGAAGGCGTCGTCCGTGCTGTAGAGGTAGGCGCTGATGCAGCCGCAGGTCGCGGCGTCCCTGGTTGCGTGGCGCAGCGCACGACCGCGGTCGGCGGTCGGAAGCACGATGCCCACGGGTCCGAAGTGCTCGCGACGGTGTAGCTCGCTGGCCTCCGGGTCGAGGCGGAGCAGCAGCGGCGTGGCGGTGCGGGCCTCGGGGTGCTCCGGGTGGGGGTACGGCGTGTGGCGGCGGAGCAGCGACGCCGGCGGGACGCTGTCGGCGAGCTGGTCGAGGAGATCGACCGTGGCCTGGGCCTGCACAGCGCCGCAGATGGCGGCCGCGGTGGCCGGGGAAGCCACCCACGCGTCGACGGCGCCGACCAGCCGCTCGACGACGTCGTCGAAGGGGACCCGGCCTCGCGGCGTCTGCACCCCTTCGCTGGGGATGAAGAGGTTCTGGGCTGCGGTGCACATCTGGGCGGAGAAGATGCACAGGCTCTGGGCGATGGCCCGCAGCGTGGCGTCGAGGTCGTGGGTGCTCTCGAGGACCACCGGGTTGCAGCCGCTGGTCTCGGTGTAGGCCCGACGGTGTCGAGCCTCCACGACGGCGCCGAACCGCTGGGACCCGGTGAAGTCCACGATGGCCACGTCGGGGTGGTCGACCAGCTCCAGCCCCACGAGACGGTCCGGGGGGTCGAGGACCAGCTGGATGAGGTCGGCGGGCAGGCCGACGTCGGCGAGGACCTGCCGCATGGTGCGGGCGGCGAGGGCCATCGGCAGCACGGCCGCCGGGTGCGGCTTGAGGAGCACCGGGTTGCCGACAGCGAGGTTGGCGAAGATGGCGGGGTAGGCGTTCCAGGCGGGGTAGGTCGCACAGGCGAACACCGCGGCGATGCCCCGGCCGACCACGTGGAAGCGCTTGTCGAGGGTGACAGGCTCGCCGCGACCGAAGCGCCGCACGAAGACACTGGTGGACGGCAGCTGATCCATGGCCAGGGCCGCCATGGCCAGGGCCTCGAGGCCGCGGTCGAGGGAGTTGGCCCCGGAGCCGGCGAAGGCCATCATGAAGGCCTGTCCCGCCGTGTGCATGGTGGCGTGGGCGTTGAGGAAGCACTGGGTCGAGAGGCGGTCCAGCATCTCCATGCACACGCCGACCCGCTGGGTGGGGCCCAGTCGCTGCCAGGCGCCGAGGGCGTCACTCGCGCGGCGGGTGGCCTCGTCGACCGGGGTGAGCTCGTAGTCGATTCCCAGGGGCTGTCCGGTGAACGGGGAGGTCTCTGGGGGCCGCACCACGGTGCCGTGGAGCTGACCGAGGGGGAAGGGCTTGTCGAGGAGGGCCTCGAAGGCCTGCCGCCCCTCTGCTGGGGCGCCAGGGGGATGGAGCTTGCGGCTCGGCGACTCGACGAAGGGGGACCAGTGGTCTCGGGCGCGGATGGCCTCGATGGCCCGCGTGAGCCTGGGGGCGTGCTTCTGGGCCAGGGCGTCGACAGCTGGCTGGGACATGGGCTCCTCCGGGCAGGGCGGGCATAGCCTCGTGCCGCAGGGTAGGCTTGTCCATGACCGAGCCGCTGGCGTCCACACAGCTGCTGCCGCGCTTCGACCCCGCCGAGCTCCGGGGCTTCGAGCGGGTGGCGGTCCCCATGCTGACCGCCTGGAACCGGTCGCCGCTGGCCAAGCGGCTGGTGTACGGCTTCGTCCGCTACGTCTCCCACCCGTGGATCCAGGCGGCGACGCGGAACCGCCTCTGGCAGGTGGGCGCCGAGCACGTGGCGGGGCTCGATCCGGGCAAGGGTGTGCTCCTCGTGGCAAACCACCGCACGTTCTGGGACATGTACGTGGCCACGTCGGTCCTGGAGACCCACACCCGCTTCATCCGCAAGCTCTACTTCCCCGTGCGCGGACGCTTCTTCTACGACCACCCCCTCGGCGTCGTGGTGAACGCTGCGGTGAGCGGCGGGTCGATGTGGCCCCCGATGTTCGAGGGCTTCGGTCGGCAGCAGATGAACCTCACCGGCCTCCAGCAGTGCGCTCACGTGCTCCAGCAGCGGGGGGCGCTCGTGGGCATCCACCCGGAGGGAACGCGCAACAAGAGCGACGATGCCCTCGCGTTCCTCAAGGCCCGTGGTGGCATCGGACGGGTCCTCCAGGCGAGCGACCCGGATGTGCTGGTGCTGCCCTTCTTCATGTCGGGCCTCACCAACGACTTCGTGTCCGAGGTCCGGCAGAACTTCCGACGTCCCGGGGAGCGGGGCAAGCCGATCGTGCTCGCATGGGGCAAGCCGACCAGGGTGGGTGACCTGGCGCTCGACCGTGCGCCGGTGGTGGTGGCGCGGGAGCTGCTCGAGGGCATCCGCGACCTGGGGCGCTCGGCCCTCGCCGAAGCCCCCGCGGCCGTCTAGCCTTCGGCGGGGGGCGCCAGGGGGACGTCTTCCAGAACGGCCCCCTCGAGGCTGGACTCGTAGGGGTGCCAGAGGGGGCGGGCCCCCTCAAGGCTGGATCCTACTGGGCCAGGGTCTGGACGTAGGCGGCGACGTCGGCGATCTCCTGGTCGGACAGGGTCTCGCTGTAGGCCGCCATGATGCCCTCGCCGTAGTACACCGTCTCGACGATGGTCTCGACGGGGATGGCGACGTTCAGAGGCTCGCCGGTGCCGCCCTCGCCGCTGTCGCCGTGGCAGATGGAGCAGTTGTCGCTGTAGATGGTCATGCCGGCCGCCGAGTCGCCGTTGAGCGCCACGATGGCGTCGACGGGGTCGCTGGTGTCGTCGTCGTCGTCGCCCGAGGTGAGGCCGGAGTCGTCGGTCCCGGTCTTGTCGTCGCCGTCGCCAGAGCAGGCAGCGAAGGTCAGGGTCATGGCCGAGAGAAACACGAACATCGTACGCATGGGAATCCTCCAACGAAGCGGTGCCGATCGGCAGACCACTCCCGTTCCACCGATGTCTAGCGCCGGATGCACCGGTACGCTACGCCGCGTATCGTCGCACCAGGGTCCCGCCCCACGCGTGGGACCAGGAGGTTCTCCCATGACGACCGACCCCCGCCTCTCGACCCCGCTCTCGCGAAGGCTCGGGCTCCGGTACCCCATCGTCTCGGCGCCGATGTTCCTGATCTCCAACAAGGAGATGCTGGTGGCCTGTGCGGAGGCGGGGATCCTGGGCGCGATGCCCAGCCTCAACGCGCGCACGTCCGAGGGCTTCGAAGAGGTCTTGACCTGGGTCCGGGCCCGCACCGACAAGCCCTTCGCCATCAACCTGACCATCGGGCTGACCGATCCCGAGCGCCTCGAACGAGACGTCGAGCTGTGCTTTCAGTACGAAGTGCCCGTCCTGATCACCAGCTACGGAAACCCCACGGCCATCGCGAAGCGGGCCCATGCGCGGGGGATCACCGTGATGCACGACGTGATCCACCTTCCCCACGCCAAGAAGGCGGAGGCGGCAGGCGTCGACGCCATCATCGCGGTCAGCCAGGGGGCAGGCGGCCATGCGGGCACCGTGAACCCCTACGTCCTCGTGCCCTACCTCCGACAGAACCTGTCGATCCCGGTGGTGGCCGCCGGCTGCATCAGCGGGGGCGAGCAGGTGGTGGCGGCCCTCTCCCTCGGTGCCGAGCTCGCGTACATGGGCACCCGCTTCATCGCGAGCGCCGAGTGCGGTGCGGCCGAGCGCTACAAGCAGCTGGTGGTGGAGAGCACCCATGACGACGTCGTCTACACGGACCAGGTGTCGGGCATCCACGCCAACTTCCTGAAGGCGACCATCCCCGATGCCACGGTGCCGGACCGTGGCCCCGAGGCGGCCAAGCGCTGGCGCGACATCTGGAGTGCCGGGCAGGGGGTCTCTCTCATCGATGAGGTCAAGCCGGTGGAGCAGATCGTCGATGAAGTGGTACGTGAAGCCCATGACGTGCTCGCGCGACTGTGCGGGTAGGGGAGGTACGGAGGCATGCGGGTCCCTGCGCGGCTCGAGCCGCTGCTCGACCGAGGCATCATCGATGACGTGGTGCAACCGCTACAATCCGGGAAAGAGGCCGCTGTGTACGTGGTGGTCTCCGAGGGAGAGGAGCGGGTCGCCAAGGTGTACAAGGAAGCGGATCATCGCTCCTTCAAGCACCGCTCCGCCTACGCCGAGGGGCGCCGCGTGCGCAACAGCCGGCAGCAGCGGGCGATGGCGAAGAAGAGCAAGTACGGACGGGAGGAGCTCGAGGCCGCGTGGCGCGACGCGGAGGTCGACGCGATCTACCGCTGCCGCGCCGCTGGCGTTCGCGTGCCGGAGCCTCACGCCTACATCGACGGCGTGCTCATCATGGAGATGGTGAAGGGGCCCCACGGCGGACCGGCGCCTCGGCTCGTCGACATGCAGTTCCGGGCCCCCGAGGCCCGTGCCGTGTTCGACGAGGTGGTCCGCGAGGTTGTGAAGATGCTGTGCGCGGGCGTGGTTCACGGGGACCTGTCGGACTTCAACGTGCTCATGGGCCAGACGGGCCCGGTCATCATCGACTTTCCCCAGTGGCTCGACGCGGCCCACAACCGCAACGCGCGCCAGATGCTGATCCGCGACGTCGACAACCTCCAGTCCTTCCTCGGGCGGTACGCCAAGGGCCTGCGGGGACGTCGCTTCGGCAAGGAGATGTGGCAGCTCTACGAGCGCAACGAGCTCCGTCCCGACACGGTCCTTACCGGTGATGCGCGCAAGAGCCGTCGCCCCAAGGAAGACCCCTACGCGCTCCTGCGGGAGATCGAGGAGCTGGAGCAGGCCGCCAAGGAGCGAAGGGAGCGCCTCGGTCTGCCGATGCGGCCGGCGCGGGCACCGGTCGTGGCCGAGGAACCCCCCAAGCCGGTCGACGAGCCCCGGAAGGGGAAGAAGCGTCGTCGACGTCGGAAGAAGAAGCAGCCTGTGGCGGCGCCCGCGGAGACGCACTCCGATGCAGCCGCCGCCATCGACCTCGACGACCTCGACGCGCTCCTCGTCTCGGACGACTGAGCGCGGTGGTCAGCTGGCCGTGCGGAGGGGGCTCGCGGCGTCGGCGATGGGCTGGACCTGCACCCCTTGGTCCTCTTCGATGACCCGCGCCGTCATCTTGGCGCTCATCATCACGCTCGGCGTGCCGGCCCCCGGCTGCGCTCCGGCGCCGACCAGGTAGAGGTTGTCGATGTCGGGGCAGCGATTGTGGGGGCGGAACCAGGCCGACTGGTGGAGGACCGGCTCAGGTCCGAAGGCGTTGCCGAGGAAGCTGTCGAGGGTTCCCTCGAAGTAGTCCGGAGTCACCGCCTCGATGTGGACCATCCGCTCCGTCAGGTTCGGGATGTAGCCTCGCTCGTCGAGGAAGGAGATCACGGCTTCCTGGAGCCTCGGGCCCTGCACGGACCAGTCGATGCCGCTCCCGTTGTGAGGCACCGGGATGAGGGTGTACGCCGTGTGGTGGCCCTCGGGGGCCAGGGACGGGTCCGTCAGGGTGGGCACGTGGAGGTACTGGCTGAAGTCCTCGGGCAGCGTCAGCTTGTCGAAGATCTCGGTGAGAAGGGCCTCGTAGCGGGGACCGAGGATGATGTTGTGGTGCTGAAGGTCGAGGGGCTGCTCGGGGTCGTCCCGGAACCCGAAGTAGAGCACCACCAGGCTCATCGAGTACTTCATGCTCTTGACCCGCCAGTCCGGCATCCAGGTGCGGTGCTGCTTGGGGATGAGCTTGAGGTAGGTGTTGGCCACGTCGCCGTTGGAGACCACCACGTCGGCGGCGAGCTCCTCGCCGGACTGGAGCCGCACCCCCGAGGCGATCCGCTGGCTCAGGTAGCCGGGCTCACCGCCCTGGCCGTCGGTGATGAGGATCTGGTCGACGCCGGCATTGAGTCGGAGGGTGCCCCCGAGGTCCTCGAACTTCTTCACGAAGCCCCTCACGAGGGCGCCGGTGCCTCCACGGGCGAAGTGGATGCCCCACGTCTTCTCGACGAAGTGGATCATCGCGTAGATGGCCGGCACCTTCAGGGGGTTGCCGCCCACCAACAGCGTCTCGAAGGAGAAGACCTGCCGGAGCTTGTCGGAGTGGAAGTACTTCGAGGTGAACGAGAACAGCGTGCGGATGGCGTCGAGGCGCCAGAGATCGGGGACGACCTTGATCATGGTCGCCAGGTCGCCGAAGTGGGTGTAGCCGAGCTCGAGGAAGCCGCGCTCGAAGATGGCTCGGGCGTCGTCGTGAAAGCGCTCGTAGCCCTGGAGATCACGGGGCTCGATGGCCTCGATCTGGCGACGGGTGTTCTCGGGGTCGCCGTCGTAGTCGAAGTAGGTGCCGTCGTCGAAGTAGATCCGGTAGAAGGGGAGGATCGGCATGATGTCGACGTACTCGGAGGTGCGCGGGCCGCCGGAGATGCCCTCCCGCACCCGCTCGGCCTGGCGGACCTCCGCGGGGAAGTCGTCGACGTCGAGCATCGGCTGGTCCCGCTCGAGGGCGAAGAGCTCTTCGATGAAGTGAGGGACGGTGAGCACGGTGGGGCCCATGTCCCAGGTGAAGCCCTTGGCCTGGCGGACGTAGGCCCGGCCGCCGGGCTTGTCCATCCGCTCGACGATGGTGGTGTCGTAGCCCATGCTCTGCAGCCGGATGCCCATGGCGAGGCCGCCGAAGCCCGATCCGATCACGATGGCGCGCTTGCGCTCCATGTTGCCCTCCCACTGGGTGCACACGGTTTGCACATGGATAACCTCTGGTGCGCACGGTTGGGGCGCTGAGCCAGAAGAAGCTGGCTTCGCCGGGGCTCGAACGGGGCCCGAACCCTGTCGTCAGGGTGCTGAGCGGGCCCTCACGGAAGGGGAATCCGCTCCTCTCGATCCCCGGGGACCTCCGGGAAGCGCTGGGCCCTCCAGTCCTCCTTCGCGCGGCGGATGGTGTCGGGGTCGCTGTGCACGAAGTTCCACGCGATGGTCCGCGGGCCGACGGGCTTCCCGCCCAGCACGGCGACTCGGGTGGGCTCCACGGCCCGCAGGGTCCAGCAGCCCTTGCGGGCGCGGGCGGGGTCCAGCACCACGAGGGCGTCGCTGTCGACGGTGGTGTCTCCGACCTGTGCCCGGCCGCGGACGACGAACACCCCCAGCTCCTCCCCCTCTGCCGAGACCGGGATCTCCAGGACGCTCCCCCCGTCGAGCTCGGCCAGGGCGAGGTGGGTCGGGCCCAGGGTCGGGACCGGGGAGGTGGTGTCTCCCCAGGAGCCCACCATCACGTCGACCCGGACCCCCGGTGCCTCGATGGTGGGAAGCGTCGCGGCGGGGTGGTGGTGGAAGCGGGGCTCGCCGTCTTGCTCGTCGTCGGGAAGCGCGACCCACAGCTGCAGGCCGTGGAGCGGGCCCTGGTAGTCCTCGGTGCGCTCCGAGTGCACGATGCCGCGGCCAGAGGTCATCCAGTTGACGGCGCCGGGTCGAATCCAGGCGTCGCTCCCGAGGCTGTCCCGGTGTCGGATCGCCCCCTCGAACAGGACGCTCACCGTGGCCAGGCCGATGTGGGGATGGGGCGGGACATCCATGCCCTCGGGGCCGATCGTCGTCGGGCCGAAGTGGTCGAGGAACACGAAGGGGCCGACGTGCCGACGGGCGACCTGTGGCAGGACGCGGACGATGCTCATGGTGTCGGTGAGCTGGCGGTGCTTCCCGGTCAGGACCTTCATCGCTCCTCCTCCATGGGAGGCTACTCTTCGGCGTCGTCCTTCGCCTTGAGGATGTTCTCGACCCGGATGGTCTTGACGTTGCACTTCAGGTCGAGGCCGCCACGGTAACCGAACGTCCAGCCCTCCCCCTGCTCGGGGAGATCGACCTCGGGGTAGCCGCGCCGGAGCTCGAGGTCGGTGCGTCGCGCGTCGAAGGCGTCCATCACGTCGAGATCCGGGACCTGGATGGCCGGCTTCCCCGACATCGACTCGAAGGTGCTCCCCTCGACCAGCGTGACGGCCCGCCAGGTGTGGTCCTCCCAGCCGACGTCGCCCCGAGCGGTGCAGAGGGTGACCCGGAGTCCGTAGCTGGCGATGATGCCGAAGCTCTTGACGCGGGTGCCGTCGATCTCGTCGCCCTGCATCCGGCCACCGGGAAAGAAGCGGACGCGGGCACGCTGGCCGCTGAAGTTGATGCCTGTGAAGAACAGGGCCTCCCCGATGGCTCCGTCTTCGATCACCCAGCGCACCACACGACCTCCTCGGTCACGGCGACACCCGTGACGGGGCGCTACGGTAGCACGGTGCCGCTACCCCACGGCCACGGGCCCCCTCGACTGGAGCGCCTGGACCCGAGGGTCCATCACCCGCCGCCACAGGGGCGGGACCAACGCGAGGAGCACCATCGAGGGGTAGCCCATGGGCAGCTCCGGCGCGTCGAGCCACGGCCGCAGGTGGTCGTAGGGGCGGTAGGCGAAGGCGTGATGGTCGGCGTGCCGCTGGAGGTTGAACAGGAAGCGGTTGGTGAGGACCTGGTTGCTGTTCCAGCTGTGGCACGGCTGCACGCGCTCGTAGCGGCCGTTGGGCAGCCGCTTGCGCTGCAGTCCGTAGTGCTCGACGTAGTTGATGATCTCGAGGAGGGTCACGGCCACGAAGCCCTGGACGACGAAGAAGGCGAGGCCCCAGGGCCCACCGAGGAGTGCGGCGACGCCGAGGAACAGCGCGACCTCCAGGGCCATCCGGAGGCGCCGGTCGCCCAGGCCGCGGACGCCCCGCTTCGACACGCGCTGGGACTCCAGACGCCACGCACTCCGCAGCCCGCCGAAGACGCTGCGGAACCAGAACGTGTAGACGGTCTCTCCGAGGCGGCTGGTGGCCGGATCGGCCGGGGTCGCGACGTTTCGGTGGTGACCCAGGACGTGCTCGACGGTGAACCAGGGGTACAGGACGCTCGCCATCAGGCCCTCGGCGCTGGCCCTCGCCCACGTCGCCTTCCTGTGGCAGAGCTCGTGGGCGACGGTGATGCCGCCGCCGCCGCTGAGGACGCCGCAGGCCAGGGCAAAGCCGAGGAGCTGGCCGGTGCTCAGCTGGTCCGCCAGGGCGACGCCGACGCCGATGCAGGCGAGCTGCGTGGGCAACCACAGGCCGAGGATGCTGTCGAAGGCGATGGGCCGGGGGGCAGACTCGTCGCGGACGCCCGCGTCGGCGCCGAGCAGGGCGTCGAGGAGAGGGATGGCGGCGAAGGCCACCACCGGCACGATGAGCCAGGCGGTGCCGCCGAGACCGACCGAGACGGCGAAGCCGAGGGGCATCACGTACGGAAGCAGGAAGGTGAGCGGGTGCATCAGGCCTCCTCGGGCAGAAGCAGGGCGCGGATCAGGGCTTCGGTGCGGGGGGCATCCCCCCACAGGGCGTCGCGGACGGGGCTGGCCGCTTGCACGACCAGGCTGCTGGCCACCTGCAGGAGCGCGGCGCGAACGGGCACATCCGGGCGTACACGGTGGCCGAGCTCCACCTCCACCAGAGCGGTGACCCGAGCCAGGAGCGGCGCGACCTGCTCGGTGAGGATCACCTGGCCCGGCCCGTCGCTGATCAGCTCTCGGAGGAGGATGCGAGCGTGCTCGGGGTGGGAGATCAGGTGGGACTCGAAGGCGTGCCCCATGGCGACGATGCGCTCCTCCACGGACCCGCCCCGTGGTGCGAGGAGCGCGGTGGTGAGGTCGGCGAACGCACGCTGCACCACGTCCCGGTACAGGTCCTCCTTGCTGGGGAAGTGGTGCAGCAACGAGGGCCGGGAGATGCCGGCGCGGCGACCGATGGCGGCCAGGGTGGCGCGGGCGAAGCCGTCGTCGCCGAAGGCCAGGGCCGCGGCATCGAGGATGCGCTCTCGGGTGGGGGGACGGCTGGGGTCGTAGGTCGGACGGGCCATGTCCCGAATCTACTCGACGGTAGGTTTTTTGTCTACTCGTGAGTAGGTTTCTGGGGGCCTGGACGGAGCGAGGGGGTGTGACTACATGGTCATATGACTGGGTGGTCACACGCGGTGATGCCAGTCCGCAAGGAGGTCTGATGGGGTTCTGGAGCAACACGCGGCGGATCCGAGCGTTGATGGCGGACGACCCCAACGCCCATGTTGGCGACATCGCGATCCTGAAGATGGACAGCATCGGGATGGACGCGGCCCCGCACCTCCGCGGGGAGCTGGTGCCGGTGCAGGGCTGGCTCCCCGAGCTGGATGTCGAGAGCCTGCGCACGCTGCCCCCCCACACCTTCGGCCGCGCCTACGTCGACTTTCTCGATGCCCACGACCTCTCCCCCTTCGTGCTGAGCGACGGCATCGACGCCGAGATGCGGGCGCGGAACACCTACGGGATTCGCTATGCGTCCACCCACGACATGCTCCACGTGCTGCTTGGCTTCGGCCCGGACTGGGTGGGGGAGATGGGGGTCCTGGCCTTCACCTGCGGTCAGGGCTACCACCGGGTCCTGTGGCTCCAGGCCCTGTCGGCCTGGCTCCTCTACCCCTTCTGGTCGCGCTTTCGGATGGCGGACCTGTGGCAGGCGTGGCGCAAGGGCTACGCTGCCGGCGCCCAGGCTCCGTTCCTGCTGGGCATCCGACTGGAGGATCGCTTCGACGACGATCTGGAGGCCCTGAGGGCCGAGCTGTCGCTGCCGTCTGCCTCTACCCACGTGGGAGCTGCCTGATGCCCAAGGGGACCTTCCTCAACCTCCCGGAGCCGAAGCGACGCCGCTTCGTCGACGCGGCCCGCGCCGAGTTCGCCCAGCATGGCTTCGACCACGCGTCGGTCGGTCGCATCGTTCGGGCCCTGGGGATCGCGAAGGGGAGCGTCTACCAGTACTTCGACGACAAGGCCGACCTGTTTCGCTACCTCGTCGACGAGGGGGGGCGTCGCAAGCTGTCCTGGGTGGGGGAGGAGGCGAGTGCCCCGGAGGAGGACATCTGGGACGAGCTGGGGGCTGCGTACCGGAGAGGTCTCGCCTTCACGGTGGCCGAGCCCGAGTGGAGCCGTGTGCTGCTCCGGTCCCAGGAGCCCTCTCTCGACCCCGGCCTCGCAGCGATCCGTCGAGCGCACAGGGCCCGCGGTCATGCCCACCTGGTGGCCCTGCTGGAGCGGGGCAAGGAGCAGGGCGTGGTCCGTGCGTCCGTGGAGACCGAGGCGGCGGCGTGGCTGGTCCACGGCATGCTGTCGGAGGGGCTGCTGGCCGGCTTCCTCGGAGCGCTGGGCACGGACCTGGAGGCGCTGGTGGCGCGCAGCGAGCCGGTGAGCGGCGAGGAGGTGGAGGCCGCGCTGGCCGTGGCCGACGAGGCGGTGGAGCTGCTCAGGAGGGGGCTGGGGCCGTCAGATCTCGGATGCGAGCCAGGACCGGACGGCCGGCAGTAGGCGGCTCGCCGCTCTCGGGCCGATGGCCACCGTGCCGCGCGCGGCGGCGTCGGCGAGCTCCCGCGCCGCTCCCTCGAGGGCATCCCGCTCCACGGACCCGCCGCGACGGACCTGGTGCTCGAGGACCTGAGCGACGGCCTGCAGGGGGGCGGTGGCCTCGTGGCCGCGGGTGCGGACCCGCTGCAGCACCCAGGCCTCGAAGCCGGTGGCGACGGCGGGGTCGAGCCCGGGGAGAGGCCAGGGGACCTCGGGGGCGAGGACCTCGGCGACGCGGCGCTCGACGTCGCGGGCGTGGGCGTCGAGTCCCCCCTCGCTCACCAGCCGCAGCAGGCGCTCGCCGGTGAGACGGGGGCCTCCGTCGTGGCCGTGGACGAGCTGCTCGGCCATCCGAGCCTTCTCCCGCTGGAGCTGTCGGATGCCCTCTTCGACGGTGTCCTCGGCGATGAGGTGGACCGCGGTGACCGCGTGGGTCTGGCCGATGCGATGGGCTCTGTCCGTGGCCTGGTCCTGGGCGCTGGGGTTCCACCAGGGCTCCATGTGCACGACGCAGCGGGCCTCGGTGAGCGTGAGCCCGGTCCCGGCGGCCTGGAGGGAGAGGAGGAGGGCGTCGAGCTCCCCCCGCTGGAAGGCGTCGACGGTGGCCTGGCGCTGGTCGGGGCTGTGGCGTCCGTCGATGCGGCCCACCCGGAAGCCGGCCGGGGCGAGCTCGTGGTCGAGGAGGTCGAGGAGTCGGGTGAACTGGCTGAACACCAGCACCGCCTCCCCAGCGGCCCGCCGCTCCTCCAGGAGCTGACGGGCCGCCCGGACCTTGGTGGACGTGGCGGGGGCCTCGGGATGGACCAGGCGGGGATGGCAGGCGAGCTGCCGAAGGCGGGTGAGCGCGGCCAGGATGCGGGCCCGGTCCTTCTTCGCCTTCTTGTCGGTGAAGGCGAGGTTGGCCGAGGCGCGCACGGCCTCGTAGCGGTCGCGCTCCTCGGGGGTGAGGACCACGGGAAGGACGACGTCGGTGCGTGGAGGGAGCTCGCGGAGCACCTCTTCCTTGGTGCGACGGAGGATCAGCGGGCTCACCCGACGGCGCAGGCGCTCGGCGGCGGCGCGGTCCCCCTCGGCCATGGGGACGGCGGTGTGGACGTGGAAGTGTCGGGCGGGACCCAGCAGCCCCGGGGCCAGCACGTCGAAGAGGGCCCACAGCTCGTGGGGAGCGTTCTGAACGGGGGTTCCGGACAGGGCCAGCACGAACGGCGCGACGAGGGTGCGGACGGCCCGTGCCCGTCGGGTGCCGGCGTTCTTGATGGCCTGGGACTCGTCGAGCACCACGGTGCCGTAGCGGTGGGCCGCGAAGTCGTCGGCGTAGAGCGCCAGGGTGGTCCACGAGGTGAGGACGACGGTGCCGGCGGGGGCGTGGGGGAGACGCTCCAGCACCTCCTCCCGCTCGGGGCCGTGGGCGGTGAGGACGGTCAGGGACGGGGCGAACCGGGCCGCCTCACGAGCCCAGGTCCGCAGGGTGGAGGTGGGGCCGACGACGAGGCTCGGCCCATGGTCCACGCGGTGGAGGACGACGGCCAGGGCCTGCAGCGTCTTCCCCAGCCCCATGTCGTCGGCGAGGAGCGCGCCTGGGGCCCAGGCCGCGCGGTGGAGGAGCCACTGGATGCCAGCGCGCTGGTAGGGGCGCAGGGTGGCTTTCAGCCCCTCGGGGATCGGAAGCTCCGCAGGCACCTCGTGGAGGTGGGCCAGCCGCTGCCGGGCCTCGTCGGGGAGCCGGACGGCGGCCCCCGCCCCCTCGAGGCCCTCCACGACGGGGAGCTGGGCGACGCTGATGGTGGCGGCCTCGCCCTCTCCCCACGCAGGTCCCTCGACGAGCTCCAGCAGGGTGTCGCGCAGGTCGACGGCCAGGGCCAGCACGGCATCGGGGCCGATGGTCATCACCCGCTGCCCCTGCCGGAGGCGGGTGAGGAGCCCGGTGAGGGGGACGGTGCCGTCGCCGGTCTTCACGTCGCCGTCGACCTGGAGGAAGCGACCGTGGGCCCGCACGCGGAGGGACACGGCGTGGTGGGTGGCGGTGTGGACCGAGAGCGGGGTGCCGGCCCAGTGCACGGGGACGTCCTGCAGCTCCGAGAGCCGCTGAACGACCCGCACGGCGTCGTGGAGCTCGATGCGCTCCCAGCGATGGGCCCCCCTGTCCGGGAGCCCGAGGGCTTCCCGCAGGGCGTCGGCGCGGGCTCGCTCCAGGACGCGGTCGCGGTGGACGACGAAGCGGACGGGCACGGTGCCGAAGCGATGGGGCGGCCCCTCGCCGGGGGCACAAGCACCCCCGCTCTCCCCGGCCGGGAAGACCTGGAGCTCCACGCGCAGCGCGTGGTCGGGGTGGCGGTCCAGGTACACGTGGACCGTGGGGTCGGCGTCGCGGGTCTCCGTGGCCAGGGTGGGGTCGACCACGACGTCGGTGTGGCGGGCGAGGGAGGGGATCCGCGCCAGCAGGCCGTCGACCGCCGAGGGGGGGATGCGGTCGCCGACCCGTCGCAGCACCTGGACCAGGGGTCCGCTGGCGACGAAGTCGACCACCTGGATCCCGCCCAGCCGTCGGTGCCAGGCGAAGCGGCCGTCGCCCCGTGCGAGCGCCTCCTGGGCCTCGTCGCTGGTCCAGACGAGCTCCTGGCCGCCACGGCCGGCGGCCCACTGGGTGGCGACCTGAGGCCCCTGGCGCTCCAAGACGAGGCGGGCGCGGACGCCGTCGATGTGGAGAGGTGCGTCCTGGGCGTCGAAGACCCGGGGGTGGCCCACGAGGGCCCACAAGGCCGCCATCCGCTGCTCGACGCTTCCTTGGGGCTCCCGACGGTCGAGCTCCAGAGCCCGGAGGGCGCGGGCGGCCCGGGGGTCTTCGGCATCGGCGGCTGGGGCGTCGCCCCGCACCACGGTCCACCGGCCCGAGGGGTCGAGCTCGCAGCGGACCGCCTTGATGGCCAGGCCCTCGGGACGGGGCTGGATCCGGAAGCCCACGGCGATGGCTCGCTGGTCGATCTCGGCGAGGTGGGCGTCGAGGAGCTGCAGGACCCTGGGCCCCGGGTCTTCCAGCAAGCGATCGACCAGGCGCGCGGAGCGGTGGTGACGCCGTCGGAGAAGATCGAGGAGCACCCCGACGGCGTCGGCCTCGCGCTCGGGGTCGACGACGTCGAGGGCCAGATCCAGGGGACGAAGCCAGGCGCGTGCCACGACGGTGCCAGCGCGGGTGATGGTGACCGAGGTGTCGCTCACCTCCGCGGCCAGGTCCGCCCGCTCGAGGGGGCCGTGGGGAGCGGCCTCCCACCGCAGGACCAGGTGGTCGAACAGCTCTCGCAGCGCGCCGTGGGCAGGGCCGTCGGCGAGGCCACGGCGGAAGGAGGCGCGGTCGAGCTGTCGCTGGGCGACGTCGACCAGGTACTGCCCTACGCAGCGATGCAGGTCGTGGGGGAGGCGATGGACCGGGCCGTCGGCGGGGAGGGTGTCGGAGACGCCGCCGAGGGGGAGGAAGGCCACGTCCCCCAGGGTGCG
>Ga0213839_1000791_pt1 | contig 27757 bp, 26 predicted proteins | sample SWPATP21_FD_160075 | JGI IMG/M metagenome (GOLD analysis project Ga0213839, IMG submission 160075) | Coastal seawater microbial communities from Marineland, Florida, United States - SWPA TP2 #1 | ecosystem: Environmental > Aquatic > Marine > Coastal | place: USA: Florida | collected 2016-08-14
ACGTCTTCGCTCGACCTCCCCGCCAGCAGCTGGTCAATCAGCTCTGGCGGCAGGTTGTCGCCGGTGAAGGGAACGTTGGATTTCTTCGGTTTGCGCTTCTTCTTGGTGGCCATAACGGCTCCTTTGTCGCGCCGCCGGGCCAAACACCGAATTCAGGACACTCCCCCGGGGCCGGAAAACCCTTTTCGCCATCAAAATCAAGCACTTACCAACAAACGCAAAGCCCACCCACCCCCTTCCCAGGCCCAAAAAACCGCACTAAGCACCCGCCACCACACACAAAACCGCAGGAGACGCCATGAGCGAGTTCGACCCCACCCGCGTGCAAGAAGACGCCGTCGCCCACTTCGACGACACGGTGAAAACCCTCAGCGACTACCTCACCTACCCCGCCATCTCCTGCGACCCCGACCACTTCGGCGACGTGAGAAAGCTCGCCGAGCGCATCCAAAAAGACCTCGCCGACCTCGGCTTCGACAACAGCCGCGTCCTCGACATCGACGGCGCCCTGCCCTCCGTCGCCGCCGAGTGGATGAACGCCGGCGACAGCGCCCCCACCGTCGTCATCTACGGCCACCTCGACCTGCAACCCGTCAAGGGCGAGCCTTGGGACACCCCGCCCCACGAAGCCGTCACCAAAGGCGAGCGCCTCTACGCCCGCGGCTCCGCCGACGACATGGGCGGCTGGGTGAGCCACCTCGCCGCCATGCAGTCGTACTTCCGCGTGCACGGCAAGCTGCCCTGCAACGTCAAACTCTTCATCGAAGGCGAAGAAGAAATCGGCAGCCCCAACCTCGAAAAGTTCATGGACGCCTACCCCGAGGCCTTCGACGCCGACGTCATGGTGCTCACCGACTGTGAAAACCCCGCCCTCGACATCCCCGGCCTCACCGTCTCCCTGCGCGGCCTGATGGAAGTCGAGGTCGAGGTCGAGGCCCTCAAGTCCGACGTGCACTCCGGTCTGTGGGGCAACCTCGCTCCCGACGCCAACACCTCGATGATTCTCCTTCTCGCCCGCATCATGGACGAGCATGGCCGCCTCAACATCGCCCCCGTCGACGTCGATCCGCAGTGGCGCGAGAACTCCCGTGACGTGCCCCTCAACGCCGACGTCGTGAAAGTGGGCGCGGGCCTCATCGACGGCGTCGACATGTTGCCCCTCAATGAGCGCTCGCCCGCCGAGTGGTTGTGGCGCCAGCCGGCCGTCACCATTTTGTCGACGACGTTCCCCACTGAAAACATGGAAAAGAACGCCTTGCGCACCAAAGCCAAGGTCACCTTGAGCGTGCGCATCGCCCCCGGCCAAACCGCCGACGAGCTCTTCGCCCGCTTCGAAGAAGTGCTGCTGCCCAACCCTCCCGGCGGCGTCAAAGTGAGCGTGTCTCGTCGTGACAACGGCGCCAGCAGCTGGTTGTACGAGCCCAAAGGCGAAGCCTTCACCGCCGCCGACCGCGCCTACGAGAAGAGCTGGGGACGTCCCCTCCTGCAAGTCGGCATCGGCGGCTCCATTCCCTTCGTCGCCCTCTTCGGCCGCCGCTTCGGCAACCTCCCGCTCATCCTCAACGGCGTCATGGACCCCGAAACCGGCGCCCACGGCCCCAACGAGAGCATGCACCTCGGCGTCTTCCAAAAGGCCATCAGCGCCAACGTGCATCTCTACCACGAGCTCGGCACCGAGCCCGCGCTGCAGAAATCGTGAGCGACTTGCACGACGTCACGGCGGTCGCCCCCGGATGGGAGCGGCCGCTTTTGCCTGAGGTCGACGACGCGCATGCGCCGTTTGTGTTCTTCGCTGTCTTCGGGGCGTTCGACTTGTCACGCCCCATGGAGTCGACGAAGTACCGCAGCAATGGTCCGCCTCCCGGCACCGACGTCCACCTCTTCGACGTCGTGAACCACAAAGAGATCATGGACAACCTGCGCTCCGGAAAAGTCTGGGAGTGGTTTGTCGAACGACAAAAGGCCCTCGCCGACGTCGTGCAAGACGCGCCGCAATGCGCCGTCATCATGGGCAGCCCGTCCGACGCAAGTTCGCTCACCTACATGCGTGACGTCGTGGGCATGGTGCAGTTTCTCCTCGACGAAGGAGGCCGCGCCGTCCTCGACAGCCAGACCTTCACCTGGTTCGCCCGTCACAGCTGGAAGCAAAAGGTCTTTGACCCCGACGCCCCGCTGCCGCATCAGCAAGTCGTCATCCTCGCCAGCGAAGAAGAAGACGACGACCAAGCGCAGTGGATGCACACCCGTGGCATGCGCAAATACGGCCGCCCCGACCTCAGCATTCACAACGTGCCGGCCGCCCACCAAGACGCCGTCGTCGACATGTGCAACCGCTTCATCGAGATGTTTGCCCAGGGTCACGTCGCTGACGACGGCAAGGAGATTCACATGGAGGGGCTGCCCCCGGGCACGGTGCACCACGCCGGTGACGTCGAGGATCCAGACTTCAACAACGTCCACCTCGACATCCGCATCGATTGGACGCCCGACGAATCGTAAGGGTCCGCGCGCAATCAAGATTGCACGGGGAGCCAAACACGAATCGAGGGGGGTCACTGCTTCGCAATGACCTGGCCACCATGTGCGGTGGGCGATGACACTGGGTCAGTGCGTGACGTTTGACCGCAAATGGTCGTCAAAGGCAGGGCCCTGGCGCCGCGAAGCGCGCCGGACCTGACTCGTCAGTCCAACGCAAGGTCGTCGACGGTCATGGGCACGCGCTCAGACAGGCATTCGTACCCGCAAGCCAGCAGGTGGTCGACGGCAGAGCCATACACGGCTTCCCATTCCGTCTCCGTCATGCCTTCCATCTCGGCGTGGGGCATCCAGCGGTCGAAGGGGAAGTCCAACGGCTGCTGGCCTCCAGGGGGCTGCCGTCCCGATGCGTGCAGGGCAAAGTCCGACGACAACGTCGCGCCCAAACGGTGGCATTGGGTGCAGGCGCGCACCTCCGGTGCGGTGATGTGTCGGGCCTCCACCGCCGTCACTGGGCCGTTCGACAGGCCCACCAAATGGTAGGGGCCGGTCATCCAGTTGCCCGACGGGGCGTCGACGCTGGTGAGAAACGGCGTGTAGACGAATGGATCGGCCTCATGGCAGCCGATGCACCCTTCTCCGCCAAGGGTGCCGATGCGCCGCAGGTGAGCGTCGACTTCGTCGTCGGGAGCATCGACGATGTCGAGAGGCGGCAGGCCCACATTGCCGACGGTGCCCATGTGGGCGTCCCAAAAGCAGGTGGCGCCGCTGCGCTCGTTGTGGGCGATGACGCCGACGAGGTCATACGTCGAGCCTGTGCTCCCCAACGTCGACCGGCACAGCCAACGCACTTCGACGTCGCCTTGCGCCAGACGTCCGTGCCGCGATCCAGGATCGCAAGAATGCTGAAAGCTCGACGGCGTCGCGCACGCTGCACCATCGTCGGGAACGAGCTCGCCGTCGTCGTCGCGCGACAGCATCACCACCTCTTCACCGTTGACGCATTGCAGCTCTGCGGCGTTGGGCAGCCAGCCATCCATGGCCGACTTGCATTGGCAGGAGTAGCACCGCGCCACCGCCCGCACGTCGGGCGCACTGTTCGGCGAGATGCCTGCGCAGGCGTCCACGCAAGGCCCGTCGTCGACGGTGTCTTCAGGGAGCGGGTGCAACAGCGTTCCCTCGCCAGGGAGAGGGATGAACGGCTCCGGCCAAGCGTCAGGCTCCAAGGCTTCGGGTGGGGGATCTGGCTCATCGACGACGGGGTCGACGTAATACGGACGGTCGACCACCAAGTCACACGCCCCCGTCACCGCGACGATGCCCGACAGCAACACCCACGCACTCCACCGAGCCATCATCGTCGTCGTCGTCGTTGGTGCGCGCATGTGTCCTCCCCCTCAGGTGCACCATGCCACATGGGCTTGTCGCCGCCATGTGACGCCCCCGCATGTGGACAGACCCGCACTGAAAACGCCCCCGCTTGCATGGGCAAGGGGGGCGCTGTCGTCGGGCATCGCTGCCAGGTCATCGTCAATCGCGTGCCAACACACTCGAAATCACCGACGACACCAGGCTCAGCACCAGGGTACCCACCAAGGCCGACAAGAAGCCGCTGATGGCAAAGCCATTCACAAAGGAGGCCGCCATGGCCAACACACCGGCGTTGATGACGCCGAGAAACAAACCCAAGGTCAGCAAGGTGACGGGCAGGGTCAGCAACACCAGCAACGGACGCACAAACGTCTGCAGCAGGCCCAGCACCGCGGCAACGCCGAGGGCCGTGGTGAAGGTGGCGATGCTCATGCCGGGCACAATGAGGGCGGTGAGCCACAGGGCAAAGGCGCTGGCGACCCACATCAGCAAGAAACCAGACAATCCACTCTTGGTGCGCTCGACGAGCATGGCGTGTACTCCTGTTGCCTCCGGCGAATGCACTCGAAGGCGTAAAGTCACCGTAAGCACGACAGCGTCGACAACAAGAGGCAAGTGGTCGAAACTGGCGGCGCCAAATGACGGGACGCACACTTGCCAGATCCGTCGCCATCGAGGTTGTCATGCTGTCACGCCGCGCCCCCTATTCGCTGGTCTCCTTATTCGTTCTCGTCGCCGGCTCCATGCTCGCCGTCGCCCAGATGGGGCCCGACGACGACCGGCTGCTGCCCTATCAAGGCTACCTCGAACTCAACGGCGCCCCGGCCGACACCGCCGACTACACGATGCGCTTTGCCGTGTTCGCCACCGCCGACGCCGACGCCAGCTGTCTGTTGAGCGATCCGGCGGGCTGTCCGTTGTGGGGCGAAGAGCAACAGGTCCACGTCGACGCGGGTGCGTTTTCAGTGGTGCTCGGCAACGCCTCGGCTCTCTCGGATGCGGTGCTTGCCCAAGACCGGCTGTTTCTTGCCATCGCCGTCAGTGGCCCCGCAGACGGCGGTGCGTTCTCTGCGTTGGACGGCAAGAGCGAAATCTTCCCCGTGCCGTTCGCGGCGCGTGCCGCCGCCGCACGCGACTACAAAGTCACCGGCAGCCTCGTCGTCGACGGCAACGCCGATGTCGGCTCCCTCGACGTCGACAGCGATGCCACGGCCAACCGATTGCACCTGCGGGTCGACAGCGACGTCAACACCACCGGCACGACCGGCACCCTCATCCTCGGCAACCAAAGCGGCATCAACATGGGCATCGACGGCAACGAAATCATGGCGCGCGACGGCGATGGCACCAGCCGGTTGCACCTGAACCTCGCCGGCGGCGACGTTGCCATCGGCAACAACACCAGCACCATCGAAGTCGACGGCACTCTCGACGTCAACGCCATCGATGCCAACTCCGTCGTCACCGACAACCTCGCTTTCGGATGCGGCACCGGATGGTCGCGCGTCGGCATGTGGTGCATCGAGAACAATTTGCGGGGTGCCAGCGGCACGAACTACCACAGCGCCATCGGCGTCTGTCACGACCAAGGGGCCTCTGTGTGCTCAATCTCAGCCCTTATGGCGTGTGACACCGCCGAGCCTGCCGGCGCTACATGCGCCGCCACCACCGACACCAACACTTGGCTGTGGACATCCAACGCCATTGCCAATGACGCAAACGCCTACAGCAACGTGCGCGTCTATAGCGGCGTTGGCAACGACACCAGCAACGAGATCGACATCGCCGATGGCGACAACACCACGTTTGCGGGGAGCACTGTCAGGTTCTTCTGCTGCCGCATCGGCGCCGCGCACTGAGAGGCGACCCATTTGGATCCGCCTTGTGCCACGCGGTTTGCACCCCCCGGCTCCATCTGGTGTCATAGAGACATGCACAGCTGCGTTGCCTCCTGCATCCCTGCGTTCGCCTCTTCGGCGCGCAACAACGCTGTGAACAACAACAACAACAACAACAACGCCACCTAACCACCGCTCGTCGTGCGATGGCCCTTTTGTGGTGTCCGTTTCACGACGGGCAGAGCCTCGGCATATGCTGAGCGCACCACCTGAGGAGAATCGACATGTGCGGCATCTTTGTTTGGCTGAACCACGGCAAATCTCAAGACGAGGCGCGCGCCACTGCGTTGCGACAAGCCAAACTGGTTCGCCACCGCGGCCCCGACTGGAGTGGCCTCGTCGTCGACGACACCACCGCCATGGCCCACGAGCGTCTCGCCATCGTCGGCGTCTATGGTGGTGAACAGCCGCTCCGCGCCCCCACCGACACCGAGGGCAAAGAGCTGCTCCTCGCCGTCAACGGCGAAATCTACGACCACCAAGAGCTGCGCGCACAATACGACTTCGACTACCAAACGGAGTCCGACTGCGAAGTCATCCTCCCCATGTGGCAGGCCAAAAAAGAGGCGCTTCTCGACGAGCTCAAGGGCATGTTCGCCTTCGTCTTGAAAGACCAAGCCACCGGCGAATGGATGGCCGCCCGCGACCCCATTGGCATCATCCCCATGTACTACGGCACCACCGAGGGGGGCGGCTTGGCCTTCGCCAGCGAGGTCAAAGCCCTCGTCGACGTCTGCGAAGAAGTGAAGAGCTTTCCGCCGGGCAGCGTGCTCACCCAAGCCGACGTCGACGCCGGCACCGGCCCCCGCAAGTGGTACGATCGCGACTGGAAAGACCTCGCCACCCTCGACGACAGCGAGACCTTTCAGGCGGCGGCGCAAAAGCTCAACGACGCTCTCACCTCGGCCATCAAAAGCCACATGATGTGCGATGTCCCCTATGGCGTGTTGCTGTCGGGCGGCCTCGACTCCTCCATCGTCGCCGCCGTCGCCGCCCGCTTCGCCAAAAAGCGCGTCGAGAGTGGCGACAAACAAGACGCCTGGTGGCCGCGCCTGCACTCCTTCGCCATCGGCCTCGAAGGCAGCCCTGACCTCGAAAAAGCGCAGCTCGTCGCCGACGCCATTGGCACGCAGCACCACGGCTTCACCTTCACCATTCAAGAAGGGCTCGATGCCTTGCGCGACGTCATCTGGCACATCGAGAGCTTCGACGTCACCACCATCCGCGCGTCGACGCCCATGTACCTCATGTCTCGTCGCATCAAAGCCATGGGCGTGAAGATGGTGCTCAGCGGCGAGGGCAGCGACGAAATCTTCGGCGGCTACCTCTACTTTCACAAAGCCCCCGACGTCGAGGCCTTCCATGAAGAGACGGTGCGCAAGCTGGGCGACTTGCACCTGTACGACTGCTTGCGCGCCAACAAGAGCATGTCGGCGTGGGGCGTCGAGGCGCGCGTGCCGTTTCTCGACACTGCGTTCATCGACGTCGCCATGGGCATTCACCCGCAGCACAAGATGACGTCGGCGTGGCAACACAAGGGACGTCCCATCGAGAAGGGCCTGCTGCGCAAAGCGTTTGAGGGCTACCTCCCCGACGAGGTGCTGTGGCGGCAAAAAGAGCAGTTCTCCGACGGGGTCGGCTACGGCTGGATCGACGCCCTCAAAGACACCGCCGAAGCCGCCGTCTCTGACGACGACATGAAACGGGCCGGCGAGAAGTACCCGGTGGGCACGCCCGCAACGAAAGAGGCGTACTTCTACCGCACGTTGTTTGACGAGGTGTTCAAAGGCGACGAGCGGGCCGCGTCGACGGTGCCGACGGGCAAGTCGGTGGCTTGTTCGTCTGCCGTCGCCATCGAATGGGACAAGTCGTTTCAGGAGCAGGCCGACCCCTCCGGTCGGGCCGTGTTGGGCGTGCACGACGACGCCGTGGCGATGGATCTCCAGAAGGAGGGCGGCAACTCATCCGAAAACTGACAGGGTGAGGGGTCGCCATTCTCAAGATGGCAGGGTCCATTCTCAACATCGAGCGCCGTACGCGAGATTTGACGTGCTGCGGGTGTAGGCGAGACGCTGCCAACGGACGGGCACCTTCTTTCTTTAAGAGGCTGTTTCTGCAGGTGGTTTCTCCTTGCGGTTGGTGCGGTTGGGCCTATGCTGGTGGGGCTGTGGCGGCAAGGTGCACCTGGCGTTGCAGCAGACGGCTCTTCTCGCTGGGGTGGGAGGGGTTCAGTGAGGGGAGTCGCCGCCTTTGGGCGGATGCGCTTGCCGCTCGTGCCGCGTGATGGATTGCCGACGGGGTTGTTCGTTGCGAAGTTGGACGTGCGGCCGCAAGACAATTGCAAACACAAGCCACTAAAAATAAAAAGAAAACCCTCCCACCACACCACCACAATTGACACCGAAGTCAAAGTTGACCAAGCTGGTCACCTTTTCAGCATCCGGGGGTCGAATGCATCCGCAAGCCAGCATCCGTCTCGTGCTCCTCTGTGGGCTCGCCCTCTCAGCCTGTGGAGACGACCCCCTCTCCGACGACGACCTCATCGGCGTCGACGACGACCCCGCCCCGATTTCCATTGTCGCCGACGTCATCGCCCCACCCGCGATGCGCCCTGCGCCCCTGTCGATGACCGCCGACATCATCAACGACACCTCCGGCCTCACCGAGCTCCCCCCCCGCCGCGACGCCCCCTACCCCATCGTGTTGGTGCATGGTTTCACCGGCTTTCACGACCTCGGTCCCGTCGACTATTTCTTCGGCGTGCAAGACCTCTACGAATCGTTGGGCACCCCCACCTTTGCCCCGGCGCAACCGCCCTACAACTCCTCCGAGGAGCGCAGCCGGGTCCTTGCCGAGCACGTCGACCAAATCCGCGACGAGATGTGGGCGCAAAAGGTGCATCTCGTCTGCCACTCCCAAGGCGGGCTCGACTGTCGACGCCTGGTGAGCCAACTCGGCTTCGAAGACAAAGTCGCCACCCTCACCACCATCGCCACCCCGCACCGCGGCACCCCCCTTGCCGACATCGCGCTGGCCGCCCCCGACGGTGTCCTCAATCCCGCCGGGCAACTCCTCGGATGGCTGCTCGGCGGCCTCGAAGGCGGCCCTCCATCCGACGCCGCCTGGAACAACGACAGCGAAACCACCGCCGACGCCTGGGACCCCCACCTCTCCGCCGCCGTGCACACCCTGTCGACGGCCGGCGCCGAAGAGTTCAACAACGCCCACCCTGACGTCGAGGGCTTTCCCTACTTTTCCATCGGCGCGGTCTCCAACCTTCACTCCGCCGGCGACGTCTGCAACGGCGGCACCTTCTTCGACAAGCCCAACCGGGTCGACGCCCAAGATGTGTTCTTGGTGGCCTCAGGCGCCCTCATCTCGGGCAGCTTGTTTTCGCCGCGGCGCAACGACGGATTGGTGCCCACCGACAGCATGAAGTGGGGCGAATTCCTCGGCTGCATCCCCGCCGACCACCTCGACGAGATCGGCCAACTCGCCGACCTCGTGCCGGGCACCATCTCGGGCTTCGACCACCTCGACTTCTACCGCGACCTGCACGACTTCTTGCGGCAATGGGAGCGAGACGACTACTTCGGCAACTAGCGCCGCAACCGACTGAAAAAAAGCCTGAAATGCAGGCGCGTGCCTCCATCTGCCTGCAGGCGCACGCCTCCATCTGTCTGCAGGCGCATGCCTCCCCCTGCCTGCAGGCGCACGCCTCCCGCTGCCTGCAGGCGCATGCCTCCATCTGCCTGCAGGCGCATGCCTCCCGCTGCCTGCAGGCGCATGCCTCTCATGCAGACGTCCGCTGCCCCGCAGTGGCTCCAGCCCGCGCCCAGCGGTACGATGAACGTCTGGCGGATCCCTTTCCCCCGCAGCCCTCTGCAGTGTCGAACTTGTGGATGCCCACCGCCCCACCATCCGACGCCCACCATCCGAGGAGTGGCCGATGAACGCCAAGCGAACTTCACTGCTGTGCTCCGTCTGCTTGGTCGCCGCCACCGCGTGTGACCCGCCTGGCGCGCGCAACGCCACCGAAGTCCTCCTCGAAAAACCCCGCGTGAAGACGGCGTGCCCGCTCCCAGAGCGCACCCCGGCGACGCTGCCTTTCCCCAACCCCGACACGGTCAACACCGGCATCGAGCACATCGACACCGAGACGTGCAAGGTCACCCGCACCGGCATGAAGCGGCTCAATCGCACCGAGATTGAGCTGTCCATGGCCCAACTCCTCGACGTCGATCCCGGCTACGCCAACGAACTCCCCGGCGAAAACAGCGAAGCGGGCTTCGACAACATCGGGTCCTCCTTGCCGGTGACCGCCTCCCTTCTCGAAAAGCTCAACGCCGCCAGCGAAACCCTCATCCAACGGGCCTTGCGCCGCACCGACGTCGACACCACCGTGCAGGTCTTCGAGGCCGAGAACCTCGAAGCCGAAAGCGGCAACGCCACGCCGGTCTTCTACCGTCTCAACGCCCACGGCCAGCTGCGCATGCGCGCCAGCGTCGAGCGCGAAGGGCGCTATGAGATTCGCATCCGGGCCTTTGGCGAGCAGGCCGGCAACGAGCCCGTGCGCATGTCGCTGTTGCACGAAGGCGCGCCCATCGCCAGCTACACCGTCGAGGCCACCTTCGACGCGCCTGTCGTGTACCGCACCTCCCTGCGCCTCGCCCCGCGCGAAGGCGAAGACGTCGACGGGCAGACCCAAGAATTCTCCATCGCCTTCTTGAACGACTGGCGCACCATCGACCGCCCCGCCGACCAAGGCGGCGACCGCAACCTCGTTGTCGACTACATCGAAATCGAAGGCCCGTTTCTCGACGCACAAGACCTCGACGGGGTCGAATCGCCCGCCAGCCGAACGGCATTGCTGACCTGCGCGCCCAGCGACCCCGCCAACCCCGGCAGCGACGACGAGACGCCCCTCGGCATCAATGGATGCGCGCGCCAAATCCTGCGGCCCTTCGTCGAACGCGCCTGGCGACGCGCCCCCACCGACGCCGAGATGGTGCGCCTGCTTTCGCTCGTCGACCACACCCGCGCTCGCAACGACAACACCACGTCGTCCGAACTCGACACCCTGGCCTTTGAGGAGGGCATCCAACTCGCGCTGCGCGCGGTCATGCTCAGCCCTCATTTCTTGTTTCGCATGGAGTCCAGCGTCAAAGGCGATGGCGCCCAACTCCTGCGTGACGACGAGCTCGCCGAACGCCTCGCCTTCTTCTTGTGGAGCCAAGGTCCCGATGAACGGCTGTTGCGCATCGCGTCCCACGGATGGCTGCAAGACGACGCCATTCTTGAACAAGAAGTGCGGCGCATGCTCACCGACGACAAAGCCCGCGCCCTCGTCGACAACTTCGCCGGCCAATGGCTGCAAAGCCGCGCCGTGCCCGGCGCCAACCCCGACCCCAACACCTTCCCCGATTGGAGCATGGCCCTCGCCCAAGACTTCAAATGCGAGACCGAGAACCTCTTCGCCGACGTGCTCTTCTCAAGCCGCAGCGTCTACGACCTCGTCGACACCCGCGAAACATTCGCCTCCCGCTCCCTCGCTCGCTTTTATGATTTGCCCAACGCCGAAAGCCTCGACGGTTCCTACCAACGGGTCTCGCTCGAGGGCACCGAACGCCGCGGACTCCTCACCCACGGCAGCTTCCTCACCGTCACCTCCAACCCCACCCGCACCTCGCTGGTGAAGCGGGGCGTGTGGGTGCTCGACAACTTGATGTGCACGCCACCGCCGCCTCCACCTCCGGGCGTCGAGGGGTTGAACGAAGAAGTCGACCCCAACCTCTCCTTCGCCGAGCGCATCGCGGCCCACCGCGACAACCCCTCGTGCCGCGGATGCCACGAAATGATGGACCCCATCGGCATGGGCCTCGAGAACTTCGACGGCATCGGCCAATGGCGCGATCGCGACGGCAATGTGCCCATCGAACCCAACGACGACTTCTTCGGCACCGACCCCTTCGAAGGTCACAACGGCCTCATCGACATCATTCGCGCCCGTGAAGAAGTGCCCCGCTGCGTCACCGAAAAACTCCTCACCTACAGCCTCGGCCGCGCGCTCGGCCACAGCGACCACTGCTTCATCGACGCCATCACCGAAGCCACCGCCGAGGGCGGCCACAAACTCGACGACATCGTCGTGCAAGTGGTGCTCAGCCCGGCCTTCCGCATGACCGAAGGCATCCCCACCGACCTTGGCCTCGACGACACCGACGTCCCCGCCACCTCCGACGAGTAGGAGCCACCCATGTTGATCAAACGACAGCATCCCACCTGGCGCCTGTCTCGCCGCCACGCCCTCAAAGGCCTCGGCGCCCTCGTCGCCCTCCCCTTTCTCGACGTCATGGCCCCCGCGGCCCGCGCGCAAACCGCACAGCAGGCCGCGCCTCAAGCGTCGCCGCGATTTGTCGGCTTCTTCGTGCCCAACGGGTTGCACCCCACCGCCTTCTTCCCCACCGACTTCGGCGAAAACGTCGCGCTCTCTCCCATCCTCGCGCCGCTCAACACGGTGCGCGACAGCGTCCTCGTCATGAGCGGCCTCAAAAACGACGCCGCCGAAAACCAAGGCGAGGGCGGCGGCGACCACGCGCGCGGCACGGCGACGTTTTTGACCGGCGTGCACCCCAACAAGAGCACGGGCGAAAACGCGGTCTCCTTCGACCAGCTCGTCGCCGACCGCTACGAAGGGCAAACCCGCCTGCGCTCGCTCGAACTCGGCGCCGAAAAAGGCCGCGAAGCGGGCGAATGCGACACCGGATACCCCTGCTCCTTCACCCAATGCATCTCCTGGCGCGGCCCGCGCACCCCCCTGTCGAAAGAGCTCGACCCCCGCCGTGTGTTCGACCGTCTTTTCGCCGGTGTCGACGTCAACGCCACGCAAAAACAGATTCGCGAGCGACGTGAAAACGAGCGCAGCGTCCTCGACTTCGTGCTGGCCGACTACCAAACGTTGCGCACCAAGGTGTCGACGCAAGACCAACAACGCCTCGACGAATACCTCACCGGGGTGCGCGAACTCGAACGGCGCGCCGAGACCTTGGGCGAGCTTCCGAATTGCCCGTTGCCCGAGCGGCCCAGCGGCATCTCGCCCGACCCCACCGACTACATGAAGCAGTTGCTCGACCTCATCGTCATCGCCTTCCAATGCGATCTGACGCGGTCGGCCACCTTCATGGTGGGCAACGCCGTCTCCGGACGCCCCATGGGCTTTCTCGGCCACCCCGCCTCCCACCACGAATACTCCCACCACCAGATGAACGACGAGAAGCTCGCCGCCATCACCGCCATCAACCTGTGGGAAGTCTCCTTGCTCAGCCATCTGGCCCTGCGGCTGCGCACCATCCAAGAGCCGTCTGGTTTGTCGCTCCTCGACAGCACCGTCATCGTGTTCGGCAGCGAGCTTTCGGACGGCGACCGCCACAACCACGACGAATGCCCCCTCCTGGTCGTCGGCAAGGGCCAGGGCCTCACCGCCGGCCTCAAAACCAACCAGCACCTCGCCCTGCAACGCGACACCAGCACGTCCAACGTGTTTCTCACGCTGCAGCAGCTCTACGGCATCGACCAACCGAGCTTCGGCGACCTTGGCACCGAGCGCATCGGCGACATGTTGGCCTGAGCCAAACACGAAGTGCCCACAAAAAAGCCGCCCCCCGGGCGGCTTTTGACGTTCGTAAGGAAGACAGCCTATTTCTTCACGACCCACAGACGCTCATTGTTGTCATTGACAGCGTGTTCTGCATCTTCATTTGCCGCAACTGGGGCCTCACCGACAAAAAACCCGGCCCGAAATCCCGATTTCTTCAACTTCTCGGTCATTTCTTGTGCATGTCGCGTCACAGTTGACGGATTCAACCCCAACTGCTTCGCCACATCTTTTGATGTTTTCTCCTGAATTATAGGCAAAAGAAGGCTCGCCTTTTTATTTCTGGCCACATCCTTCAACGCGAAGTCCACCATTTCTGGAAGCGCCAACAACACCCTCTCATACTCATCTCCCTTCAGCACTTCTTCGGGTGAATCGTCCAACATTGCCGATTCTTCTTCGAAACCATCGTACCCATCGTAGAACATGGGCTCTGTGTAGCGGCTTTTTCGGCGAACCCAATCTTTCAAAACCCACGGAATTTTCTTTTTTGCAAACGTAAATAGCGACGCAATGCTTGGGTCCCAACGCTTCAAGTCCCTCTGCCACACCTCGATCATCATTTCTTGCACGAGATCCTCTTGTTCGGCTTCTGACACATCCAACCCATGCTTGCTGCACTCAATGGAAATTGAGCGAATCAATCGGTTGAAAACATCCTGAAGGAGCTCGTTCAACTCTGCATTAGACTTCGGCTTCTGACGTTTTTCATTGATTTTGCAGCGACCTTTCAAGGTCTTGTTTTTCATCGTCTTTTTCATCTGCCGCAACCTCTTGTTTTCTTTGTTTTCTTATTCTTTTCAGCATCTTGCGCTGGTTCGGCTTCGTTTGGTCTCTCTACCTATACGCGTAAACCCGTCAGAATCCGGCGGGCTTAGGGCCGGTTTTCCGCAAAAAAATGGACCTCCGTCACAGCCCGCCGAACGGCTGCAAAGAAGGTCTTCATTTCGATATGTTTTGAAGTTCGGATGCGAGCAAACCGCTGAAATTCATCAGGGTTTCGTGACAGCTTTCAAATGCGTGATGGTCATCGCTCTCTGTTCACATCTGGGAGGACGATTTTTCTCAGATCCACCCCAGAGCCAACCAGATCCAGCGCCAGGCACTGGTCTTCTTTCTGCCAGTTTTCGACTCGTCTTTTACACTGTTGCGTTCATCCATCTACCTCAACGGCGAACTTTCAGATGCTTACGCCCCCCTTCTCAACAGCAATCCCGGCTAAGTTGACAGCAATGTCGCTTAGTGCCTGGCAAGCGCCCCGACAACGCGAGCGACGAAGGCTAGCGCTGCAAGAACGACAGGTACGCATCGGCGTCGCGGTAGGCGATGGCCTGCTTGGCGACCAGGCCTTGGGCGTCGACGACAAAAGAAGCCGGAAAGCCTTGCGTGAGAAACCGCTGGGCTTCTTCAGGCGCGGTGTCGACGTCTAGGGCAATGGGCACAAACCCGCCGTTGACGGCCGCGATGACGTCGTCATCGGCGAACGTGGTGGACTTCATCCAGTTGCAGGCGGTGCACCAGGTGGCAGTGACCACCACCAATGCGGGTTTGTCGGCTGTGGCCGCGGCGAGCGCTGTCGCGCTGTAGGGCACCCACTTCACGTTGCTGGCGCGCGCCGTTGCAATGCTGGCGCAGCCAGAGGCCACCAGCGCCACCATAAGCGCCAATGCCGCGACGGCCACACCCTGCGTCGGCCACACCCGTCGAAAGGCAACAAGGAGAGTCTCAGGGGATTCAAATGGGCGCAGCACGTATGCTCCTGGGGCAATGGGGTTGACCGTTCGTGCCGATGGTCGATGGTCGAAAGGTCGCAGTGAAAGGTGGCTGGGGGCTCTACGGGCTGGGCGACGGCGCCGTTACGCCGACTGCTGCGCCCGGCACCATGACCGATTTGCCAATCCCCCGCTCGGCTGCTTTCCTATACGTCCCCCCATGAGTCGTTCATCCACCTCTTCTGAAGCATTGCCCCCTGGTCCGGCTGCCGCTGGCACCCCGGGCGTGGACGACGACGACTGGGACGACGCCTTCCCCCTGCCGCAACAAAGCGGCGACACGCAAAACATGGAAGCCGACAGCGACGAGGACGAAGCCTTCGTTCCCCTCGACGAGGGCACAGAGCTCGGCGCCTATCGCATCGAACGGCTGCTCGGCAAAGGCGGCATGGGGGCGGTGTATCTGGGTGTTCACCAACGGCTGCAGCGCAAAGTCGCCATCAAGCTGCTGCATCCAGAACTCGTACACCAAAAGCGGTTGTGCGATCGCTTTTTCGCTGAGGCCCGCGCCGTCAACCAAGTGCGGCATGACAACGTCGTCGAGGTCACCGACATCTTCGACGAAGGCGACACCTACAAATACTTCATCATGGAGCTGCTCGACGGTGCCACCTTGGCAGAGCTGCTCTCCGCCCACGGCCCATTCGCCCTCCCCGCCGGCCTCAGCCTGGCGTTGCAGGTCGCCGACGCCATGGACGCCGTGCACAAAGCTGGCGTCGTGCACCGCGACCTCAAGCCCGACAACGTCTTCGTCGTCGGCACCAAGTCGGCCCCCAAGGCCAAGATTCTCGACTTTGGCGTCGCCAAGAACGCGTTGTCTGAAGGCCAACTGCAGAAGACGGCAAGCGGCGTCCTCATCGGCACCCCGCAATACATGTCGCCCGAACAGCTCAATGGGCAGCGCGTCGACGAGGGGGCCGACATCTACGCCTTCGGCTTGCTGCTCTATGAGTTGCTGACGGGCGAACGGGTGTTCTCGGCCACGTCCTTCGGTGACGCGGTCTTGCAGCACATGACACAGCAGGCGCCACGATTGTCGTCGAAGTTGGCGTCGTGCCCGCCGGCTCTCGACGATTTGGTTCGACGCTGTTTGGAGAAGGAGCCGGCGCAACGGCCGGCCACGATGCGCGAGATCGTCCAAGTGTTGCGGCCTCTGGTCGACGGCACGGTGGCCCCAGGCGCCACCCCCGCAACGGGGGTGTCGATGCCGCTTCCCCGCACCACCGAGACGGGCCCTGGCCTCGTGCACGTCGACGAGCTGTCGCCCCCCTCGCAACCGCCCGGCACTCTGCGCTGGGCCGCGGCCGCCGTCCTCGTCGTCGGACTCGTCGGTGGGGGAGCTTGGTGGGCCACACGTGGTGGGCCCGCAAACGATGTCGCGCTTGTCGACCCCTTGCGGGAGGCGTCGGTCACGGAGGGCACGGTCGACCCTGTCCGAACGGACCCGCAGGCCTCCAAGGCGTCTGACGAGAAGAAGACGGACACGTCGACGGGGGCAGACTCCGAGGCGATGGAAAAGCAGCGGGCCGAAGCACTCCGTCTTGAAACCGCCGAGGCCGACCGTGCGCAAAAGAAAGCGCAAAGCGATGCGCAAAAGAAAGCGCAGAGACGGGCGGAGAAGAGAGCCGAAAAAAGGGCAGAGAAAAAAGCAAAGCTCGAGGCCGAGCGAGCCCGCAAAGCCGAACAAGCCGAGCGGCTGCGCAATGCCAAGGCAAAGGCCAAAGGCATGCGCATGTCGAGCAAGCTGAGCACGCTAAAAACGTGTTCACTGCCATGTGCGTCGTCGACGCTGGCGGCCACGGGCAACATGAGCTCTCTGCCGCTCAACGAGGCCAAAGCCCTCATGGGCAAGCTCGACCGGTGTGTCGTGCAGTGCCTCGCCCGCAAGCCCTAGCGTGGTGCCCTCACTCAGCCGAAGACGCTCCGGCTCGGGTCGACCACGCCTCCACGAAGGGGGTGTGCATGGGCGTCCCTTCCAACGCGCGCAACACCACCACCACGTCGGCAGCGTCGAGCCGCGTGTCGCGTTTGGTGAACCCAAAGGCGAAGCCAAACCACCATTTGTCATCGGCGCCGACGTCGTCATCGGGTCGACAACGCACGGGCGACGGATGCGCCGACCGCAAATCCCGCACCAGTCCCCGCAAACGACGGTACCGCTTGGTGAGACGCTCAAACGCGGCATCGTCGTACCGTGCGAAGTGTTTGTTGCGGCTGGGGAACCGCTCCGGATGCAGCAGCCAGTCCAACAACAACGCCTGCCGGCCCTCCTCGGTGGTGGGCAGGGGATCCAGCGGGAGCGGCTGGGTCGACGGGTTTGGCGCAGACGACATCTTTTTGTTTTGCCGTCGTGGCCGACATCGCGCAACTGCGTCTCGACGGAGAACGACGACGCTACATGCGCCGCACCTAGGCCGGCTGCATCGTCAACCAGAGGGTCTGTCCCACCAGCGACACCCCCAACACAAACAACACGCCCTCAAACCAGCGCACGAAGGTCTCTCGTGCGACACGTGCCAACACCGCCCGGCCGATGAGCGTGCCGACGACGACGGCGGTGCAAAGCACGCCCAGTGGCACGGCGTAGTCGCCGAACGGAAACGCCATCGCCCACAACACCGGAATCTTCGTGAGATGCGCCACAAACACGCTGCCGGCTTTGGTGGCAACGATTTCTTCAGGCTCGAGGTCGTCGCGCAAGAAGAACGGTGCGATGAACGGCCCCACCGCACCGACAAACAGAGCCACAAAGCCGGCACACACCCCCAACGGCAAAAACCCCCAGCGCGGCAGGTGAATTCGTTTGGGGCCGACGCGACGCAACACCAAAAACAGCAACAACACCGCGCCGAGCAGCGCGCGCAGCCAGATGTTCTTGCCGCTCGACGGCAATGCCATCCACAACGTCCGTGCCAGCCACATGCCCGGCACCAGGCCCACCGCGAAAGGCAGCGCAAACCTCCACTGCACCTTGGTGAGCAACGCGAGCGACCGTGTCAGATTCGACACCAGCTGCACGACGGCATGGAGGGGCACCACCGCGGCGGGCGGCAGCATGAGACCCATGACGCCCAACAGTGTGGCGCCGCCGCCCATGCCCAAAATGCCCGACAGCGTCGACGTCAGCAATGCAGCGACGGTGAGCACCACCAGAATGTCGGGCGACAGAGCGGTCAACAGAACTCCTACATGCCGGCGTCAGCGGTCTCCCCTCCAGTGTACGCCGGAAGCTCGTGCCCCACTCTTGCCATGACCACGTCGCAAGTCGAAATGGGGTTGAGGTCGTCGTCGACGTAAGACCACGTGCCCGTCATGGTGTTCAGGGCGGCGTTGGTCGCGTCCACCTGCAGTTCGAAGGTGAAGTCGTTGGCGTTGGCGGTGCCCATCAGCGTTTCGGTGAGCATCACGCCCGTCAGCACCAGGTTGTCGTCGAGCTCGGCGTCGAGCAACTGCCCCCGCAGGCTGTGCGCCAAGGTCACGTTGATGAGGCCGTCGATGTACTGCACGTTCCAATCGATGACCCCGCTGCCGTCGACGTCATCGTCGCCCTCTTCTTGCGAGAGCAGCAACGACACCCGCCGCTCGACGCCGTTGCCGCAGTAGGCGATGCCATCAAATGCCCCCGCCAAGCCGACCGAGGTGGGCGCCGGATCGCAGTTGTCGTCGACGGGAGCGGGCGTGCATTGCAGGGCAAAGATGCTCAGCGCCGTTGTCACCAGCAGCAGAGATGGTTTGGTGGACATGGTTCCTCCCTCGTCGTGTCGACGACAGGAGCGTACGTCAGGAGGCGACCTTCTCGCACGGCACCGACGGCGTCTGAGACAGCCCCGCCACTACATCGTGGAGGTCGACGCCGGCGTTCGCCATTGCCTTGGCGAATGACGGGCGGTGTTTTCGCACGCCGCGCCCAGCCGCTTGAAGACCTCGGCGATGGCGACAACGCCGTGGTGTTCGTCTTCGTCGGCAACGTCGGTGTGAAAGGTGAACTGGCTCTGAGACACAGCATCGTGCGCAAAGACAGTGCGAAACAGATGCGGCCGTTGCGTCACGAAGTGGACACGCACACCTTTGACCCTGTCCGCATGTTCCCCGTCGTCACCCGTGAAGCAGCCTTCTGTACGCCACACGAACAAAAGCTGTTCGCTCTGCTCCACGTAGGCACGCATGGCATTCCGCCGTAGGACGTGCCCCCACACAGACGCTCAAGATGCGACGTTTGCGGCGCATGTGCTCCACCGTTTGCGTCAACGGCCGATGGGATCATCTCCAGCACACCACAGCCCACACACAAAAACCGGGGGACCACATGGACATCCATAGGGGTCAGACTGCGCGCGCTCACGTGCAGACGTTGTTCGCCATTTTCGTTGCCGACATCCGCCCAACAGGAGGTGTCGGATGATCCATCCTCACATCACCCCACCGCACACTCCCAAGAATCCGTCGACCCACCGTCGACAATCCGTGCGCTCACCTTGGCAGCGACCTGCGCTGCTGACGTTTGTCGGTGCCGGCGGGCACCATCCAGTCACCACCCGAAACATCTCCTTGGGGGGCGTCATGGTGCGTGGCTTGGACTTTCCCGCCTCACTCGGCATCGAAGGCCGTCTGCGTTTTTTCTACGAGGCTGAAGTCGAAGCCGGACTTGGCCACATTGTCAACGACACGTGGATGCATGTGCGCGTGCAGTGGAACCGCAGCGGCCGCACCGGATTGTCGTTCGTGCACCTCACCGACGACGAACTTGCCTGGGTCAACGCCTTTGTCGAAGTGGCCGAAGAACGCGACATCGACATGCGATGTGCCTAGCGACAAGAACTCATTTGGGGTGCTCCCATCGTCGCCTCCTACCTCATGACGGTGGGAGCATCCCGGGTGGGGCTTTCGCCCCTCCCACGAACAGCCCCTCCAAAAGGAGGGGCCCTTTCGTTGACATGTGGCTGCGTCAACACGGCTGTGTGTTGCAGGCCTGCATGTCCGCCGGACGACTCGCGCCATCACAGCTGCCGTCGTCGACGACGGTGCCGCTGCCTTGCTCCACACACGTCACCGCACGGCTTTGCACGCCGCCGCCGCACACTTCGCTGCACATGCCGAACTGTCCGACCGTCCATGCGAAGTCGCAAGGGTCTGTGTTGCAGGCCTGCATGTCCGCCGGACGACTCGCGCCATCACAGCTGCCATCGTCGACGACGCTGCCGCTGCCTTGCTCCACGCACGTCACCGCACGGCTTTGCACGCCGCCGCCGCACACTTCGCTGCACATGCCGAACTGTCCAGCCGTCCATGCGAAGTCGCAAGGGTCTGTGTTGCAGGCCTGCATGTCCGCCGGACGACTCGCGCCATCACAACTGCCGTCGTCGACGACGGTGCCGCTGTTTTGCTCCACGCACGTCACTGCACGGCTCTGCACGCCGCCGCCGCACACTTCGCTGCACATGCCGAACTGTCCGACCGTCCATGCGAAGTCGCAAGGGTCTGTGTTGCAGGCCTGCATGTCCGCCGGACGACTCGCGCCACCACAGCTGCCGTCGTCGACGACGGTGCCGCTGCCTTGCTCCACGCACGTCACCGCACGGCTCTGCACGCCGCCGCCGCACACTTCGCTGCACATGCCGTAGGCGCCGGTGATCCAGCCGAATGAGACGCCCGCATCTGAGGCGCCGCCGTCGCTCTCCCCTCCATCCGCCGCCCCGCCGTCGGTCACGCCCCCATCGTCGACATCACCCCCATCGTCGACATCGCCCCCGTCGCTGCCATCGCCGCCATCGCGGTCGTCTCCAGCGTCGGCGGCGCCTCCGCCATCGACAGCGCCGGCGTCGAATCCTGCGTCGTCAACGGTGCCCGCGTCGACGTCACCTGCATCGACGCCCGCATCGGTCGGCACGACCCCGGCGTCTTCGGCTCCACCGTCGGGAGACGGCGGCGCCGGCGGACACGCCGTCAAAAACGCCGCCGCCAAACCTGCTGCCAGTTGAAAGCGTCCAAGTTTCATGTCGACCTCCGACAGTGGGTGTACCGCGGCACCCACGAAAAAGCCCCTCCGCGAGGAGGGGCCTTTCGTTGCCATGCGGCAGCACCATCAGAACTTCAACAGGTCGAGGCCGTACTTCGCGATGACAGGCGCGATGACGAGGGCCACGACACTCATCAGCTTGATGAGCACGTTCAGCGAGGGGCCAGAGGTGTCTTTGAAGGGGTCGCCCACGGTGTCGCCGGTGACGGCGGCTTTGTGCTTCTCAGAGCCCTTGCCGGAGTTTTCGCCCTTTTCTTCTTCTTCGATTTGCTTCTTCGCGTTGTCCCAAGCGCCGCCGGCGTTGGATTGGAAGATGGCGAGAAGAACGCCCGTGACGGTGGTGCCGGCGAGGAGGCCGCCGAGGGTTTGGCCGCTCTTGTCGGCGAAGCCGGCGACGACGGGCACGATGACGGCGAGGAGACCAGGAAGCATCATCTCGCGGATGGACGCTTGGGTCGAAATCTCAACGCACTTGGCGTACTCGGCGCGGGCTTTGCCCTCGAGGAGGCCGGGGATTTCGCGGAACTGACGACGCACTTCTTTGATCATGTCGTTGGCGGCGCGCGACACGGCGTTCATGGCCATGGCCGAGAACAAGAAGGGCAGCATGCCGCCGATGAACAGGCCGACCATCACGTTGGGTTGGGTGATGTCGATTTCGAGGCTGGTGGCGCCGGACGCCTCCATCACGCTTTGCTTGAACGCAGAGAACAGCGAGATGGCGGTGAGGGCGGCGGAGCCAATGGCGAAGCCTTTGCCGATGGCGGCAGTGGTGTTGCCCACGGCGTCGAGGTTGTCGGTGCGCTCGCGCACTTCAGGAGGAAGCTCGGCCATTTCGGCGATGCCACCGGCGTTGTCGGCGATGGGGCCGAAGGCGTCGACGGCGAGTTGGATGCCGGTGGTGGCGAGCATGCCGACGGCGGCGATGGCGATGCCGTACAGACCCGAGAAGAAGTAGGCAGCGACGATGGCGGCGGAGATCAGCAGAATCGGAATGGCGGTGGAGCGCATGCCGAGCGCGACGCCCGAGATGATGTTGGTGGCGGGGCCGGTGAGGCTGGCGTCGACGATTTCGTTGACGGGGCCTTTGCCTTTGGCGCAGTAGTGCTCGGTGACCATGCCGATGAGCACGCCAGCGCCGAGGCCGGCGATCATGGCGGCGAGAACGCCCCACTGCGAGTACATCGTGGAGCCGCCAGCAAGCTGGAAGTTCGCGGGGATGAGGAAGTGGATGAGGGCCGCGGTGACGCCGACCATCATGACGGCGGCGGCGTGCACGCCTTTGTCGAGGGCCTTTTGGGGGTTGTCGTTTTCGCCCGAGACTTTCACCAAGAAGGTGCCGAGGATGGCGCAGATGATGCCGGCGCCGGCCAAGAACAAGGGGAAGTACACGAAGGCCAGGTTGGTGGAGGCGGTTTTGCCGATGACGGCAGCGCCGTTGACCATGTTGAAGTCGGAGACGGCCACAGCGCCGACGCCAAGGAACATGGCCGAGATGATGGCGCCCACGTACGATTCGAAGAGGTCGGCGCCCATGCCGGCGACGTCGCCGACGTTGTCACCGACGTTGTCGGCGATGGTGGCGGGGTTGCGAGGGTCATCTTCGGGGATGCCGGCTTCGACTTTGCCCACGAGGTCGGCGCCGACGTCAGCGGCTTTGGTGTAGATGCCGCCGCCCACGCGGGCGAACAGAGCGATGGACGAAGCGCCGAGCGAGAAGCCCGAGAGGATCGTCAGCAGGTCTTTGATGTTGCTCTCGCCTTGGAGGGCGGGCACTTGGCTGTAGACGGTGAACAAGCCGCCGAGGCCGAGGATGCCGAGGCCGACCACGCTCATGCCCATGACGGTGCCGCCCGAGAAGGAGATGTCGAGGCCTTCGTTGAGGCTGTTGCGCGCGGCAGCGGTGGTGCGCACGTTGGCGTTGGTGGCGACGCGCATGCCGAAGAAGCCGGCGAGGCCCGAGGCCACGGCGCCGATGAGGAAGGAGACGACTTGCAGGGCCAGCACGGGCTTGGCCATCTGCGACAGACCCAGGAGCACGGCCACGGCGACCACGAAGTAGGCCAGCACGCGGTATTCGCGCGACAAGAAGGCCATGGCGCCTTCACGGATGTCGCCCGCGATCTCTTTCATGCGGTCGGTCCCGGCATCAGCGGCGGCCACTTTCTGGGCCTTCATGTAGGCGAAAACGAGGGCCAAGACGCCGAGCGCCGGCATGGCCATCGCCAAGTTCTTCATCATTTCTGGGGTCACGTTGGGCTCCAGTTGATCCACGGTCTGTGGAGGTGAGTGCCTTCAAAAAAGGGCTTGGAAACGGGGTCTTGGCGCTGGTTGGTCGTCGGTGACGACGATTGGTCAGGCCGCAACAGAAGCAAAACTGCAGAGTGAACACTCTTGTGGGCCCAGCGCCTAGCGGCTTGCCGGTGCAAGGTCAACGGCCCCTCTGCGCATGAAACTGCGGATTTCCGCGCCAACGCCGCTTTTCACCTGATTTTTTGCCCGCCTTTGTCTCGTCATCGAACGATCTGGCCCAGGCGTGGACGGCGCGTCCGACGTCGACCGAACTGGCACGGTGTGCGTCAAGTTGCAGCGCCCACAACGCTGTGGGTGTGGGCGTTGGGTCGGGAACGTTACCCTCACGCTGCGGCAGGTGGATTCGCCTGCGCGATCTCAACTGGCGCCGCCGCCTGCCGATGCCTCCTGCACAAGCGGCCGTCGCCGCCCCCCGCCTGCGTCATGAACGAAGCCCTAAACGCCAACACCGTCGAGTTCTGGTCCAACACGTTGTGGGGCCTGTTGTTCTTTGGGATCACGGCGTTTGCGGCGGTGGTGGTGTGGCGTTCGGTGAAGGTGCTGCGCAGCCCACAACGGGTGCAAGCCAAGCTCGCCCTGCCGCTCGCCATCGTCGAGCGCGCCGTCGAAGACGCCCTGCAAGAACTCGTCAAATGCGACCGCGACGACGTGGGCATCGAAGAGCTTCCCTCAGGGTGGATGTCGTTCGGCAAGGACGATTGGGTGCCCACCCCTGCCCCCGACGAACCCTTGTTCGTCAGCGCCTTTGAGCACGATGTGCAGGCGTTTTTGCAGATCCCCCCCGTCGACATCGCCGCTTTGGGGCAAGACGCCTTTCGCGAATACGGCACCTTGGTGCGCAGCATTCGCGCCTGGAATGAGCGCTCGGGTGAACAGCGCCACCCCAAGACGCTGTTGCCAACGATTTTGGTGGCGCACCACGCGGTGCAAAACCTTGGCCGTCTCGTCGAGAAAACGACGTTGGAGGCCGCGCGCAGAGAAGCACAACAGCGGGTGTTGGTGGGGTTGTTGGCCCCGGCGCATCCGCACCATCCCGCGGGAGAGAGTGACGCCTGACGTCCGTCGGCGCACGGCGCGAACGCGCAGGGAATGCGCGGCAACGGCGTGACGTTCAACCTCTATTCCCCTCACATTGCGTCGTTTTTGGATGACAGTGAAAGATCATTGTCGATATGGTGGGGCTCGAAAGGCCCCGACCCTGGAACCGCCTTTTTGGACTTGGCCTGCGCAAACGGCGCAATCGGCGCACAGGCCAACCCCGCACATCCCACCTTGCAGGCTCGATGACATTCGTCGTCGAGGCAGAGCAAAGGTTCAGGACCAGAGCCCTTTTGCGGCCCCTGACGCTCGCGATCCACGACCTGCACGCCGCCCCCGCGGCCACGAGGACACACATGGCACTTGGCCGTACGGTTGCTCCATCTGACATCAAACGCGTTCGCACCGACGGGTCGGCCCTCGAGAGTGGGCAAGACCTCGAGTCGCTCATCAAGCAGCGCGCCAACAAAAACTCCAAGTACGAGAAGTACAAAGAGGGCCTCAGCGCCTTTTTCGGCGGCGGCCAAGAGCTCCCCGAACACCTGCGCGAGATGCTGCAAGATGCCCCCGGCGCTGAAGAGGCGGGGGTCATGCCCGTCGACAAAGAGGCCCCGAAGGCCGAAAAGAAAAAGCGCACCCGGCGTCGCAAAAAGGGCGGCATCACCCCGGCCCGCGCCGAAGGCCGTGAGCGCAAACGCCGCATCGTGGCCCAAGAAGACCCGGCCGTGGCCGCGTTGAACAACATCAAAAAAGCGAACTCGCCCCGCGAGGTGGAGGCCGCCGTCAACGCCTACTTGGAGTTGGGGCACGACCTCCCTGAAGACGTGGAGCTGCTGTCGAAAGTGCTCGGACACTCCAGCGACGACGTGCTCACCAAAGCCCTCGACGCCCTGACCGCCATGGACCTCAACGACGAGACCAAGGGCGGAGCGCTCTTGAAGACCCGTCTGAAGAACGTCGCCTTGCTCACCGCCTCGTCGGATGTGCGCGGCCTGTGTGCTGACGTTGAGGAGCAACTGAAGCAGCCCGCGCCGCAAGACGAAGAGGGTGAAGACTGATGCCGCTGGCCAACCGTCCCAAGCCCAACGCCACCCCGCTCGGCGCCGCCATCGGCGTCGTCGCCTGCTGGCTCTTGGCGATGGTCATGTGGGCCGCATTGGCGGTGTGGCCGTTTGGCCTGACGATGGAGTCGCCTGCAGTATGGGGCGCAGGAGGCATCTGGGCGATGATCACGCTGACCCTGCTGGTGACGCGATTGCTGCCCTCCCGGGTGGTGCGCTTCGACGAGCACAACCAGTAGACCGGGCCAGTCTCTCGACGACCAACGCCCCGCAGCAAAGGCTGTCGGGGCGTTTTGCGTTGCCGGGTGCACAATCCAGATGGCGCAGGTGTTCGGACGGGCCCTGGCCGGGCGGACGTTGCTGAGCCTTTTGGAAGATGGGCGCTCTCAGGCTTTCAACGCGGCTTGGATGTCGGCTTCGATGGCGCCGGGCTCGGTGGTGGGTGCGTAGCGTTTGAGGATGGTGCCGTCTTTGGCGACGAGGAACTTGGTGAAGTTCCATTTGATGCGGTTGCCGAGGGTGCCTTTGGCGCCCGCTTTCAGCTGCACGAACAGCGGGTGGGTGTTGTCGCCGTTGACTTCGATCTTGGCGTGCATGGGGAACGACACGCCATAGTTCTTCTCGCAGAAGGCGCCGATTTCTTCGTTGGTGCCGGGGTCTTGTTTGCCGAATTGGTTGCAGGGGAACCCGAGGACGGCGAGGCCCTGCTCGGCGTAGCTGCTGTGGAGGGCCTGCAGGCCTTCAAAGTGCGGGGTGAGGCCGCATTTGCTGGCGGTGTTGACGATGAGCAGCACTTTGCCTTCGTGAGCGGTGAGGTCGGTTTCGACGCCAGCAAGGGTGTGCACGGGGGTGGTGAGATCGAGTTTGGCCATGGGGCACTCCAAGGGTTGCCAAAAGGGTGGGCTTCGAACACGTAGCAACCGAATGTTGAACGAATGCAGAGATGAAGGCGACCCATCTGTGTGCTACAGCCCTGCGAAACGACATGCGAGGACTGGTGCATGTCGCAGATGGAGCAGACCATGGCCGACACTTTGGAAGAACGACTTTTGAGCGACAAGGCGAAACGCCCGGCCATTCTCGACGCCTGCGTGCGGCTCATCGACGACGAGGTGAAGCGCAAAGGCGGCATCTCGGGCGTGGCCATCAAAGGCGGCTACAAGGTGGTCTGCAAGATCAAGCCAGGCATCATTCGCGAGAGCATGGACAACCTTCTCGACGACTTCGTGCGACGCATGGAGCCATTTTGGGAAAAGCACGTCGATGGCGGCGGCTCTGAGAGCGACTTTGCGTCGGCATTGGCAGGGCAAAAGGACGCCGTGGCCGACGCGCTCTTGGGCATCACCGACGATCGCGCCCGTCGCGCGCAACAGAAAACCATGAAGAAGGCGTACGAGAAGCTGCGTCCGCAGGCCAAAAAGCACGTCGCTGAAGCCGTGCCCGGCGTTGGCCGCACCCTCGCCCCCCACCTGTAGTCGGCAGACAAAGGTGGCCTTTGGGCGTCTCTTCGGAGGCGCTTTTTCATGGGCGAAATGCGGCTGAGGCTGCCTTTTCACGACGTCACCGGCGGCATCGAGCAAGTCGGTTTGCGTTCAATTCCGCCTTTGCCCTTGTACCTTCTGCCACCTCGACGGCATCGAGCAGAGCGCCGACGTCTTTCATGGACGTCCCATCAGAGAACGGCTACGTCGACGACGATGGATGCATCGCAGCTTCCCCGTCCGACGCCCCCGTCGCTGCAGGGCACCGCCGCCGATGAAGCGCGGCGGGATCCGTCGGCGACGCCCCGTCGTCTTGCGTGGCTGTCGTGTGCAGCCTGGCTGGTGGGCGCTGGATTGATGTGGTGGGGACGCCGAGAAGGGCTGCCGCTCGACGTCGTCGCCTTCGCGGTGCACGCAGGCGCGGCGCTGATGGCTCTGACGGCGTTGCTCTGGCCGGCGCCCTACGGACGGCGAGGGCTATGGCTCCCGGCGCTGTGTGGCGGGGTGTTCAACGTGCTGCCGATGGTGGCGTTTGCCGTGTCGACTTGGGGCTAGCAGCGCTCGGCGAAATTAATTCAGAAGAGAAAACGAGGAGTTAAGCGACGGGAATTGACGACGCCAGCGGTGCATGGGCTTTTGAAGTTGCGAAACCAAACAAAAGTCCGCCGCTGGCGTCTG
>Ga0213839_1000794_pt1 | contig 27665 bp, 22 predicted proteins | sample SWPATP21_FD_160075 | JGI IMG/M metagenome (GOLD analysis project Ga0213839, IMG submission 160075) | Coastal seawater microbial communities from Marineland, Florida, United States - SWPA TP2 #1 | ecosystem: Environmental > Aquatic > Marine > Coastal | place: USA: Florida | collected 2016-08-14
GTCGACGGGGTCGTGTCCGTGTCGGAGGTCGACGGGGTCGTGTCCGTGTCGGTGGTCGATGGGTCGGTCGTCGTGCCCGTGTCGGTGGTCGATGGGTCGGTCGTCGTGCCGGTGTCGGGCGGCGTGCCGGTGTCAGGGGGGGGGCCGGTGTCGCAGGGGTCGGGCGACAGCGGGTCGCAGTCGACATCCATGATCTGGCCGTCGCCGTCGCCGTCGTCGTACCAGGCCCACAGCTCGCTGATCTCTGTGTCGTCGAGGGCACGGTCGTAGACCATCAGCTCGTCGATGCCGCCCCGGTAGTCGTAGGTGCGATGCACGACGTAGCCGACCCGCAGGCCATCTCCGAGGTCGTCGTCGGAGCGGGTCGAGAGGGTGTGGGTGAGCACGCCGTTCATGTACAGGCGCGCGGTGCCGGGCTCGTACACCGCCACCACCCACTGCCAGACGTCGGCGGTGAGGGGGGCGCCACGGAGGGTGTCGTCGCTGCCGTCGTCGAACTGCACCTCCAGGGCCAGCTCCCCCGCCTCGGTGAACAGCAGGAAGCCGTACGGGTCGACCACGTCCCCGCCGGTGTTCCCCTGGGCGGCGACGATGCACAGGCGGCTGAGGCAGTCGGCGTGGGGGCGGATCCAGGCGGCGAGGGTGAAGTCGTCGTCGATGCTGACGGTGGAGCCGCTGGTCACGTCGTAGCTCTGGGATGCCCCCGGGCAGTCGAGGGCCTCCCCGGCGTCGGGATGGAAGCTGGCCACGCCGGTGGTGCAGCCGGAGCCGGTCAGGAGGCGGTCGGGGACGTCGTCGGTCAGGGGGTCGGGCAGGTCGAAAGGGAACCGGGCGTCGGGGACGACCGGCGGCGCGGCGAGGGCGACGGTGAGCCACGGGACCATGCCCCATGGTCCCACAATGAAGTAGGCTGCGGCGTGCGCTTCGTCGTCGCCGTCCTGATCGTGTCGTTCCTGGGGTGTTCCGGCCTGCTGGAGCCGTCGGGTCGCGTCGTGGGCGTCGACGCCAGCTGCGGGGCGGTGGCGCTCCAGGTGGAGCCCGACGGGCCTGCGGGGGTGGCGCCGATCCAGGTCGACGGCGCTCCCGTCCAGACGGTCCGGCTCGACGGCCTGCCGGTCACGGTGCAGCTGCCGATGGGTGCGGGGCGCCACGAGGTGCAGGTGGGCGGCGGTCCACCCGCGGTGGTCGACGTGCCGAACAACGACCTGACCCTGAAGGTGCGGACGCCGTCGGAGGCCCCGCTGGAGGGCGAGCCGGCGCGGGTCGTGGTCCAGGTGCTCGGCAGCTGCCCCACCGAGGGCCTGGTGCTGGGGACGTCGGTGGCGGCGTCGGGCGCGACCCGGGAGCACCCGCTGGGCACGGGCACGTCGACCCGGGTGGACCTGGGGCTCCTCGCCGAGGGGCGGCACGACGTGGAGGTGCAGCTGCTGCGGGGCGATGTCGTCGTGGCGCGAGAGCTCGTGGCGGTGCCGGTGGCGCCTCCCTGCTCGACGGGACCCTGCCGCGACCGAGACGGCGACGGGCACGAGGGGCCGTCGGTGGGGGGACCGGACTGCGACGACACCGACCCCATGGTCTTCCCGGGGGCGGAGGTGTACCCGGACCCCGATGGGGATGGCGCCTACGCGGTGGAGGCCGTCGATCTGGACTGCGACGGCATCGTCGACCAGCCGCCCGGGCCCTTCGACTGCAACGAGGAGGACCCGTCGATCCCGCGCCCCGAGGAGCCGCTGCCCACCGGGGTCGACGAGGACTGCGACGGGATCGTCGACGAGGGCACCACCGCCTACGACGACGACGGAGACGGCCTGTCGGAGGAGGACGGCGACTGCAACGATGCCGACCCGACGGTGTCCCCCGAGCGGCCCGAGCTGCCGGACTGCAAGGACAACGACTGCGACGGGCAGGTCGACGACGGCGTGAAGCGTGCCAGCACCCCGGATGCCTACGAGCCCAACGACACCGAGCCGTACAAGCTGGCGGGGGCTCAGCCCCGTCGTGGGCCCTTCGGGGGGTACAAGCCCACGGAGGACGAGCTGCTGCTCACGGTCGCCGGCGTGCGGGACGTGGAGAGCTTCTCCGTGTACGCCCACGACGGCTCCGGAGACAGCTTCCACGTGACGGCCCGCATCCTGTCGGCCGGGGATGGGCTCACGTACCGGGTGTCGATCGAGGGGCCCCGGCAGCGGGTCGAGGACATCCTCGGGGCCGGGGGGGCGCTGCGCCACGGAGGGCGGGTGCTGGGGGACGACTCGGGGGACTACGTGCTGCGGGTGGAGCCTGCCGGGGAGACGCCGACGCACTGTCCCTTGGTGGTGGAGCTCTCGTCGGGGTGACTGGCCTCGCCTCGACAACCGTGTTGTACGTTGGCAGTCATCCCCTCGGAGATCCTATGCTGAGCGCGGCACTTCTCTTGCTTGGCCTTGCCCAAGCCGGCTCGCGCCTCCCACCGCCCAGCGGTGTGATCGTCCCACCCTACGAGCCAATGTTCGACCGGCCCGTGGTGCAGTCCTCGCTGGTCGTTCGTGGGGAAGGAATCACGACCGTAGACCTCGATGAGGTCGAGCTCCCCCTGACCCCGGAGTACGTTCGCTACGCGAATGCACGTTTCGAGGGCTGGCCAGAGCCCACCGTGCACGGCTTCTGGGAGTTCGTTCTGGTCCGATTCGAGGTCACGGAGGTCATCACGGCGGGACCCCAGCACGGATCCATCAAGCCGGGTGACGTCATCGACATCTATCTGCCCATGGGCGTTGGCCTTGCCACCAGAGATTCGCCGCACACGAACGATGCCGAGCAGATTCTCTTCTTGGATCCCTACGCGCATCCAGAAGGTGGCAACGTGAGCCCATACAGCAAGGCGGGGTCGGCGTTCGTGGTTGCCCGCGCGAGCCATGGGGTCATCGGACGGGCTCCTGCAGATGATCCCTGTCCCGGAAGAGCCGTCAACTCGAGCGGTTCGTACGTCTTGGACATGGCCGCCTCCAAGGGGGAGGTGGACGCCCTCGCGGCAAGGCTTCCTGGTGAGAAGACCTCAGAGAACGCCTACATCCGCTCCCCACACCTGAAGGTGCGCGACAAGGGGTCGATGGCGCTGACGCCACGAAACACCTTCTCCAGCAGTCCCTGGGTGTGTGAGGACCTGGTGGCGTACGACGACGTGGCCAACTTGGTCGAGGGGAGCCGCAAGTGACACGGCAGCGGTCCATCGCGCGCTGCCTCTCGCTCGCTGGGTAGCCAACCGAGGGGTCGTCGCGACCCCTGCCCTGAGGCGATGGACCCACACCTCGACGTCGGCACGCGGGTTGCTACGCCCCGGTGGAACCCTGCTCCTGGAGGCCCCGTGGCATCTCGTGGACCCTTTCTCCTCGTCGCCGTCGACACCCGCGACCACCGCGATCGCCAGGTGATCGACGAGGCCGCTGCCCTCGCCCGCGATCTGGGTGTGGGGGTGCGGCTCCTCACCGCCACCACCCACGAGGCGAGCCGCTCCTCCAAGATGCTCGGCCTCGACGACCACGCCGACGAGGTCGACGCGGAGAAGCACGGGCTGCTGGCCGAGCTGGAGGGGATGCTCGGTCCCTTCGAGGCGGCGGACGTGCCGGTGCGCTGCGTGGTGGCGGTGGGGGATCCGGCACAGGTGGTGTTGGAAAGGGCCCGCCTCGCGCGCCTGGTCGTCATCGGGACCCACGGGCGGAAGGGGCTGAATCGCCTGCTGTTCGGGAGCGTGGCGGAGGAGGTGGTGCGCCACAGCCCGTCGCCGGTGGTGGTGGTCCGCACCCACGGCCTCGAATCCTAGAGCTGGGCGCCGCTGCGGCGCCAGACGACCCCGCTGCGCGTGTGCGCGACGCTGCTGCCGCTGCGGGGCTTCAGGCTCCGGGCTCCGGGCTCCAGCTTGCAGCCGAGGGACGAAGACCACCCCTGACGCGACGCGTTCACTCCGGGGCGGTCCCATCGACGACCCTGCAGCCCGAAGTCTGAAGCCCGATGCCTCGCGCCACCGCCTGCGCACATCTGGCGAGGTCCGTCCGAACCGCTGCGCTATGCCTTGCACACGTCCTCGCAGACCCCGTCGCAGGTCTGCTCGATGACGCCGGTCCTCAGGAACCGGTCCAGCTGCTCCTGGGCCGCCGGCTCCCGCCGCGGGCACTCGTGGGTGTCCTCCGGGCCCGGCGGGATGTTCTCCTCGGGCTCGGTGACGTCCGTCTCCGGGTAGTTCCACTCCACGAGCACGCTGCTCTCCACGGGGCCCTCGACCTCCTCGACCCCCCAGATGGGGCGCACGGTCGGGGAGAGGGTGACGGCCCCGTAGGCCCGAGCGCTGACGTGGGCGCCGAGGGTGGTGACCTGGTTGTCGCCGATGGCCACCTGCATCAGCACGGTCTTGGCCGGGGTGCCGGGGAGGGGGTCGGCGGTGAGCACCTTGGCGTAGCCGGCGCCCTCGCCGACGTCCCACGAGGTCTGCAGGCCGGCGACGATGAGGGCGAACTCCTTGGGGTCCCGGAAGTCGAGGCGCATGATCTCGGCGAACAGGCCGAAGTCGTTGCTGCGGTCGAGGAGCAGGCTGTACGGCATGCCGCCCACCCCGAGGACGCCCCGCTCGATGTCGGTGGAGAGCGCCATGTAGGCCCCGCCGAGGATGGCTCCCTGAGAGATGCCGTAGTAGCCGACCTCGTCGTTGATGACGCTGCGGCCGTCGACCTGCATGGCAGGGTCGTCCTTCATCGCGCCGCGCACCGCCCGGAGCCCGGTGAGCTTGTTGACCAGGCCCTGCATGCTCCGCTCCGGGATGGCGGGGAAGTCGGTCATGTCGGTGGAGACGAGGCCCGGGATGATGAGGGCGTCGACGTCGGACATGCCGATCCACGTCATCGCGAACACGACGTGGCCGTAGTCGTTGGCGAAGCGGGAGAGGTGGCCGGTCTTGGCCTCCCCCAGACTGCCGAGGAGGCCGTGGCCGTAGACCATCAGCGGGGCCGGCTCGCCGCCGCCCTCCATCGACGCGGCCACCGAGCAGGGGATGCGGACGAGGAACTCGGCGTCCATCTCGCCCTGGACCACCGGCGTGCCGTCGGCGTCGCGCACCAGCCGGGCCGGTGGCTCGACCTGGTCGGTGTAGCGGGGGACGATGAAGCGGCCCTCGATGGTGCGGGCGATGGTGGCGCCCTTCTCGCTGCAGTCGTGGTCCTCCACGTTGTCGAAGACATACTCGGGGCCGTCGGGGCCGACGCGCTCGAGGGCGTCGTCCCGCATGTGGACCATGTGGCCGAGGCTGCCGTCGATGCTGCCGGTGGTGACGTCCCATGCGAGGACCAGCTCGCCCCGGGGGAAGCCCGCCGCCTCGAGGACGGGGAACACGTTCGCGTCCATGTGGGGCTGGCGCCAGGCGGCGTCGACGTCGTCGGCCACCCCGTCGCGGTAGGCGAGGAAGGCCTCCGAGGGCTCGACGGGTGCTCCGTCGAGGGTCACCAGGTTGCGGAGGCCGACGACGTAGCGGGTGCCGTGCTCGAGGGGCACCACCGGGCGCAGGAACAGCGTCTGCTCGCCGACCGGGCCGGCCACGTCGAGCTCCACGAAGTGGGGGACCCGCTCGCCCGTCTCGCTGTTCAGGATGACCGTGCGGGCGTCGGCGTCGGCGTAGGCACCCAGATCGGTGTGGGAGATGGTGCCGTCGAGGGAGACGTCGGGGAGGAAGGTGAGGAAGGGGGTGAGGGTGCTGACGCCGTCGGTGTGGCCCAGGAAGCCCGGACCCACCTGCTGGTCGTCGCCGTCGTGGGTGGGGAGCGTGTCCTCGGCGAGGTTCCAGCGAACGCCGCTCTCGTTGGTCTCGTCGGGCACCTGGAAGTAGCCGCTGGGCCACGGGAAGGCGCACACGCTCGGGTCGAGCGGGTCGCAGGAGGTCTCCCGCACCGGGGCGGGGAGCTCGGCGGTGTCGGGTCCGGTGTCGGTGCCCGTGGAGTCGTCGGAGCCGTTGCAGGCGAGCAGGATGAGCCACAGCATGGAGGACCTCGCAGGTTGGCGCCGTGTAACCGACGACCTGGGCCTCCGCCGGGTGGCTCAGGATGCCTGGCGGAGCGCTTCCTCGACGTCGCCGGGGGTGATGACCTCCGGGAGCAGGATGGGCTGCTTGGACGTGTCCTTCGGCAGCACCAGGTACATCGGGACACCCGCGCGGTTGTTGCGTCGGAGCCACTCGGTGATCACCGGGTCGGCGCGGGTCCAGTCGGCCTTGAGGGGCACGACGTCGAGCTCGTCCATGATGCCGCGGACCTTGGCGGTCTCGAGGATGGTGTTCTCGTTGACCTTGCAGGTGAAGCACCAGTCGGCGGTGAAGTCGATGAACACGACGCTGCCGGCGAGGGCGTCGACCCGCTCCTCGCTGAAGGGCTGCCACGGGATGTGCTCGCTGTAGTCGAGGTCGTTGCCCTGCACGACGCTGCCGTCGTCGCAGACCGGCGTGTCGTCGAGCTCGAGGTCGAGGACCGCGGCTCCGGCGCCGCCGGCGATGGACAGCCCGACGGCCCCGGCGACGAGCTGGCGGGTGCCCGTGGCCGCCACGCCACCCCAGCGGCCGAAGACCCAGCAGCCGAGGGCCACGAACAGCAGGAAGACGAGGAACATGGTGGTCGCCTCGGTGCCCACCTGGGCCATCAGCACGTCGACCAACCACACGGTGGTGGCGATGAGCGTGAAGCCGAGGAGCTGCTTGAAGGCGTCCATCCACTCGCCGGGCTGGGGAAGCAGCTTGAAGGCGACGGGGACGAAGGCGATGAGCAGGAAGGGGGCGGCGAGGCCGAGGCCGATGAAGGTGAAGATGGCGAACAGCACGAAGGCGGGCGCGCTGAACGCGTAGGCGATGGCCGGGCCCAGGAAGGGGGCCGAGCAGGGGGTGGCCAGCAGGGTCGCGAAGACGCCGGTGAAGAAGTAGCCGACGACCCCCTCCTTGGCGGAGGCCTCTCCCGCGGCGTTGGCGCCGATGGTCGGGATCTCGAACACGCCGAACAGCGACAGGCCGAAGGCGAACACGACGGTGGCGAGGCCGGCGACGTAGGGGGGGTACTGGAACTGGAAGCCCCAGTCGACGTCCATGCCGAAGACGGAGCGGGCGGCGACCACAGCGGCGGCCAGGGCCCAGAAGCTGGCGACGATGCCGGCGGTGTAGGCGAGGCCGGCGGTGCGCTGCTCGGCGGGCTTGATGTCGACCTGCTCCACCAGGCTGTACAGCTTGAGGGTGAGCACGGGCAGGACGCAGGGCATCACGTTGAGGATGAGGCCGCCGATGAAGCCCATGACCAGGTTGAGGGCCAGGGAGACGGCGGTGAAGCCCCCCGCGGCGTCGGCGACGGCCATGCGCTCCTGGGCGCCGGGCGGGGGCGTCGGCGGCTCGCCATGGGCGCCCTCGGCGGCGGCGGGCACCAAGCCCTCGTCGGTGCCGGCGTCGGCCTTCTTCCGGGGCATCTCCTTCCACAGCGGGTCCTTGGAGGGGAGCACCTGGTCGCCGGTCGTCCACGGCAGCGGCACCACCACCTCGGTGCGCACCCACTGCCCGTCGACCTTGGCCTGGAGCAGGCCGCCGATCTGGTCGGCGCTGGGGAGGGGCTCCGGCTCGAAGGACTCGCCACTGAGCACGATCAACAGCTCGCCCTTGTCGTTGCGGGTGACGCGGACGGGGTCGTCGGTGAGCATCCAGTCGTAGGAGGACGCGATGGGGGTGAACGTGGGCCAGGCGTGGTCGTGGGGGAGGGGGTCGAAGGCCTTGCCGCCCTTGGGGGTGATCTTGAAGGCCACCTCGAAGGGCTTGTTGGGACCGACGGCGTTCCGGTCGAGGGCGTGCTTCACGTCGACGTGGGCCGCGGCGTCGGCGGGGTGCTGCTTGCCGTAGTGGTCGAAGAGGGCGGTGGCCGGGGTCTTGGCGGCCTCGGTGCCGGGGGCAGCCACCACGAGGGTGCTCTGGAGCTGGGCGTTGCCCGGGATGCAGCTGGTGAGGCAGACGAGCCAGCTGGCGTCGGCGCTGATGGGGTACTCCCCCGGGGCCACGCTGCCGTCGACCGTGAAGGTGCTGGTGAGCAGGACCTGATCCTCGTAGCCGAAGCTCACCAGGTCCTGGTCCTCGAAGCGCTGGGGGATGGGGTAGACGTGGTCGGTGACGCTGACGCCGTCGGGGAGGGTCCAGCGGATGTCGGTGGGCTGGCCGATGGAGCCCGGGGACTTCCAGTAGGTGTGCCAGCCCTCCTGCTGCTGCAGGAAGACGCCGACGCGGGTCGTTCCGCCGGCGGGTGCCGGGCCGTCGACGATCAGGTTGGCCTTCACCGGGTGGGGCTTGCCGTCGGGCCCCTCCTTCTGGACGCTGGCCCCCGGCGGGAGCGTGCCCACGTCGAAGGCCGGGGGCGTGGGGGGCTTCGGGGAGCTGGTGCCGCCGGCATGAGCGGCGAGCAGGCTGGAGAAGATGAGGAACACGGCGTCTTCCTGGGCGGTTCGGTGCGCACGGACAGCTGCGACGCGGCCGAGGGGTCGGTCGGGATCGTAGCCTCTCCGCCCCGTGCGGGCGTGTCACGTGACGTCAGGCCGTCACATGCAGGACTTCACGACCCGCTTCATCTCCTTCTGAGCGTCGGCGCCCTGGAGATCCTGGGCCCACTGGAAGAGCTCCTTGACCGACTTGTCCTTCAAGAGGGTGTCGGCGGCGCAGCTGCACACCTCCTCCATCTTCTTCTGGGCCTTGCCGCCCGCGCCGTCCTTGCAGTTCGTCACGAAGGCGTCCCGGAAGCTCTTCTCGAACTCCTTGCGGGCGTTGGGGTCGTTCTCGATCGCCTCGACCGCGGCATCCATGGCGGCGTCCTGGAGACCGGAGCAGGCCAGGGAGGCGGCGGCGACCACGGTGATGGCGAGGGCGGAGAGGGGACGGGCGAAGCGGATCATGTGGGCACTCCTGGACGGAGGGCTGGCTAACCCGCGTAGCTCTTCACGTCGGCGTGGTCCGACCCCAGTCGGGCGTCGAGGCGGGCCTTGGCGGCCGCGCGGGCATCGTTCAGGCGGTAGACGCTGCGGGCCAGCGCCACGAAGGTGTCGTCGAAGCGGCCCGCGGCCTCGTGTTCCCGCAGGGCGTCCTCGACCTCCCAGAGCTCCCCGTTGACGCGCGCCAGCTCCGCCCACTCGGGAAGGGTGTGGGGATCGGGCAGGCCCTGTCGCGTCCATGCGTCGAGGAGGGCGGCTCGGTGGGAGGCGGCCCGGCTGCTTCGCTCGGGATCGGGGATGCGAGCCACCTTCAGGTCGAGGATGGTCAGGCGGTCGAGGACCTCGGCGGCGGACGTGGGAGCGAGCACGGCGCTTGGCTAACGCGGGTCCGCCCGCCTGGGGTTAGGATGCGGGCCAGATGGCCTGGAACCCGACCCGCACTGCAGCTGTGTGCATGCTGCTCAGTCTGCCCCTCGTCGGCGGGTGCAAGAAACGCATCCTCGAGGGCTACGTGGATGGGGTGCGCTGGCTCCAGACCCGCATCAACAGTCAGCGCAACGGCACGGCCCGTCTCGAGTTCGAGGTCAACCCCGGAGAGACGGCGATGCTGGTCACCGCCGAGGTGAACGAGGGCTACCAGGCCCACTTCCGCACCGTCTACGACCCGGCCGCCACGCCGGTCTTCCAGGCCTTCGACTGGACGGGCACGGAATACAGCAAGACCAACGCCGGCTACGTGAGCGACGTCAGCACCCTGAACTGGCCGGTCTCCGGTGTGGATCCGGAGCTGGCGGCAGGGTCCTACGAGATCGAGTTCGGGGTGGTCGACGGGAACCAGGAGTACGTGTCGCAGCCCGTGTTCATCGATGTCCTCCTCAAGGAAGACGCCGACTTCTCCGTTGGCGAGGTCCACGTCGACATCATCTACACGGGCGGCCTCGAGGACGACGAGGACCTACGCGCGGCGGTCGACGAGGCGAAGGACGTGTGGGAGGACCTGTACGCCTCCATCGGCATCGACGTCGACTTCGACGAGCTCGCCTACGACAAGGTCGATGACGTGGAACCCCCTGCGTTCGGCAACGGAGAGGTGTACTCGGACATCTCGGGCAGCACGAGCCTGCGCACGGTGAACGTGGTCATCGCGCCGTCGATCGTCAGCTACGACGAGATCTTCGGCATCGCCGGCGACATCCCCGGCCCCCTCGTGCCCACGCCGCGGTCTGCGGTGCTGATCTCGGCGGACCTGGCCGCGGGTCCCAACGGTGTGTTCTCCGCGGAGGAGCGCCGGCTGCTGGCGGAGACCATGGCCCACGAGGTCGGTCACTACCTGGGGCTCTTCCACCCGGTAGAGACGAGCTGGGAGACGTGGGATGTCCTCGACGACACCCCGACCTGCGACAACGAGTTCGAGTGCGTTCAGCAGCTGGGGGACAACCTGATGTTCCCGTTCCCGGTGTGTGCCGGCTTCAGCTGCACGCCCCAGGACATCCTCACCGACGAGCAGTCCGACGTGATGCACCGGTACGTCGGCGTGGATTGATCCCGCCACGAGGGGTCCGGTCTGGAGGCACCCGGTCTGGAGGACGCCCCCTCCGGCTCCCTACGACACCCACGAGGGGCCAGTGGCCCGCGCATCCTGTGCTACCGTCCGCCCGATCCGAGGAGGACGAGATGACCCGTTGGGCGACCATCGTGTTGGCCGGTGCGCTGGCAACCGGCTGTGTGAGCAAGGGCAAGTACAACGAGCTGGAGGCGATGTACGACGCCGCCGTCGCCGAGCGTGACCAGGCACAGTCGGAGCGCGACAAGGCCCAGGAGGACGCGGACAAGTACAAGGACAAGCTCCAGAGCCGGAACTCGGCCTTCATGGCGGTCTACGAGACGCTCCTCGAGATCCGCGAGAAGAAGCTGGCCAAGGTGAAGGTGGAGGACGGGCGTGCGGTCCTGCAGCTGGAGAGCGACGTGCTGTTCGCGTCTGGCTCCGCCGACCTCACCAAGGAGGGCAAGGACGCCGTCCAGCAGATCGCCAAGATGCTGAAGGAGGGTGCCGGCACCTTCCAGGTCGAGGGCCACACCGACACCGACAAGATCGCCAGCAAGCAGTTCCCGTCGAACTGGCACCTGGGCTCGGCCCGCGCCATCAACGTGGCGGCGGCGATGATCGAAGCGGGGATGCCGGCGGAGCGGCTGTCAGCGGCCTCCTACGGGGACACCCGACCGGTGGCCTCCAACGACAGCAAGGAAGGCAAGGCAGAGAACCGTCGCATCGAGCTCGTGTGGATGCCGGAGCTGGGGGAGGTCCTGCAGTTCAAGAAGATGCTGAAGAAGATGAAGAAGGAAAAGGAAAAGGAGTAGGCGCTCCTGCCGATGGAACGCCCCGGGGCTGCGGCCTCGGGGCGTTCGCATTTCCGCGATCGCGGATGTGGGGCGTCCGAGCGCCCCGTTCTCGACGCTGGTGACGTTCCGGTTGCAGAACCTTGGAGTATTTTCACTTCTGCGCTAGAATGACTGTCCGCCCGCGGGGAGGGTGCATGTTTCGCGTCAACCGTCCATTCGATCGCTGGTTCGACCTGTCGGATCCCTACGACGAGATGAACCCGGCAGGCCGTTCCAAGGACCGCCCCAACCCGGAGGCGCACCGCGAGTGGACGTACGACACGCCCACCACGCCCGTGCCCCTGGACCGTCGTCAGGAGTCGCCGCCTCGCCAGGAGCCGGAGACGCCCCGCCCCGCCTGCTGAACGCTCAGCGGAGGGTCGAGGCGAACTGCACCAGGGCCGAGATGCGCAGCGGCTCGTCGAGCTGGTCCAGGCGCTCGGCGAGGGGGCCGTGGCTGGCGCGGTCGTCGCTGCTGGGGGCGCTCGCGAGGATGCCGTCGATGGCGGCGCGCAGGTCGCCGGTGAGGAGCAGCGCGGCGCGGTCGGCCTGGAGTCGGAACTGCAGGGCGGCGCCGTCCAGGTGGGCCCGTGAGAGGCCGGAGGCAGTGGGCTCGACGGCGTCGGACACCAGCCCCAGCCTGCGGAGCACGGGGTCGGCCAGGCTCTCGACCTTGTCGACGGCCGAGCGGGTGGCGAACACCTTGCGGGACAGCGAGAAGAGGGTCTGGAGCTTGGCCACCTGGTCGACACCGGGGATCAGGGTGACGACGTCGACGACGGTCTCGGCGGTGGACGCGTAGCTGCCGAACGCGCGGTACAGGCTGCGGGAGGTACCGACGAGGTCGGCGTCGAAGGCGAGCACAGGGTGGCCTGCGGCCAGATGGACCAGCTCCACGGCGACCAGGAAGGCGAGTCCTTCCGGAGCCAGCTTGCGGGGGCCGTCGACGAGGTGGTCGTGACCGACGAGCACGACCGGCGGATCCAGGGGCCAGCCGCTGCAGCCGAAGGCGCCGTCGCCCCGGAACACGTGCACGTCGGGCTCGGCGAGGCCCAGGGCCTTGACGGCCTGATCGATGTGTCGCGCCAGCTCGGCGTGGTCGTGGCGTCGTAGCCGGCCGAGGCCCCGGGTGAGCTGGGTACGTGGGGGCGGATCCGCCTCGTCGATCTGATGGCGGATGCGGTCGAGCCAGCCGGTGCCTGCAGGGTGGAGAGCGTCGAGGTCGGAGGCGTCGAGCTCCTCGGCGGGGGCTCGTCGCTCGCCGTCGGGGGCGCTGCCCTCGAGGACGGCGGCCATGTGTCGCCACCAGGCGGTGGGCGCGTCGAGCCCGTGGCTCTCGGCCACCTCCACGGCAGCGCGGAAGGCCTTCGGGCGGAGGAAGTCCTCCCGGAGAGCGTCGAGGAGATCCTCGGTGGCCACCTCGACCCGGCCCGCGGTGGCCTGCAGGTCGGCGGCTCGCACCCAGCGCTCGAAGCGGGGCTCGGGGGGCGACGGGATCGTGTCGGCGTGGACGCACCAGGCCTGCTGCCGGTCCGCGGCGACCTCCGGGCTCGGCGCGCGAGCCACTGCCTCGGCCCAGCCGTCGGGTTGGTCGGGGTCGAGCTCGACGACCCGTCCCCAGGCGGCGTCGGCGTGGTCGCGGTGCTCCTCCTCAGCCAGCTGGGCCAGGGCCCGCTCGGCGTCGGCGGGGAGGGGAGGGTGGGCGTCGTGAGCAAGGCCCGCGTCCATGGCGGCGTCCCAGTGCACGATGGCGACGTCGCGCTCGCCGACCTCCCAGGCCCACGCGGCGCGGAGGGCGTGCCAGTCGGCCCGGGGGGTGAGGGCCAGGGCCCGGTCGAGGAGCTTGGGGGCATGATCGCGGCCGTCCTCGCGGGCCTGGCGGGCGGCGTGTGCCCAGGCGCCTGGGGCGTCGGGGTGCCCATCGGCGGTGAGGAGCGCGGCGCGGCCCTCGAGCTGGTCGAGGTCGTCTTCGTCGGCGAGGTGCAGGGCCTCGCTGGCCCGGCCATGGGACCCCAGGGCGGCGGCCCACAGCCCGTCGGCGGTGGAAGGGGGCCAGGGGATGCCGTCGGGGACGGGGATGTCGGCGAGATCGCTGTAGGCGGAGCGCCACAGGGCCCAGGCGAAGGCACGGTCGACGTCGCCAAGCTCCAGGCGCTTGCGGTCGACGGCGGGATCGCAGCTGTTGGCGGCGGCGTCCGTGTCGAGGTCGGGGGTGATGGCCAGGGCCTGGTGGGCCGCCATCAGCGCCCGGTCGGGGTCGCCCAGGGCCAGGAAGATCCGGGCGACGAGGGGCCAGGGCGTCGGCAGTCCCCGGTCGAGGGCCTCGGCGAGGAGACGTACGGCGTCGCGGGGGTGACCATCCTCCAGCCGGCTCCGGGCGAGGAAGGCCCAGCGGTCTGCAGGGGCGAGCTCGGCGAGCTTCCAGGCGAGGAGGAGCTCGGCATCGGCGCGGCGGGGGCCGTGGAGGACGCGCTCGTCGGCGGTGACCTCGACCCCCGTTGGACGGAGGCGGTACACGAGGTGCTCGACGGGTCGATGCCAGGTGTGGTCGGGCCCTTCGGCGAAGAGGGCCTGGTGCTGGTCGCTGACGACGACCCAGGCAGGGGCCGTGTGGATGGTGCCGTCCGGTCGATCGAAGGGTTGGTCGGAGCGGGTGGGGGCGGCCAGCAGCCAGCTCGCGCCCTCCTCGGGGACGGGCACGTGGCGGATCAGGGCGGGGGGAAGCTCGGTGCCTCTCGGCTCACGCCCGACGTGGGCGGGCTCGGAGGGGAGCTCGGGGGCGATGGCCTCTCCCGCAGGGTCGACCGCCTTCCACTTGGCCAGCAGGGACTCGGCCGCTGCCCGGGTCCCCCGGCGGAGCGGGGCGGACCAGGGGCCCACCACGACGGTGTCGGTCACCCAGCCCCGCACGACCTGCGCGGTGGGGCTGGCGACGGCGCGGAGCTCCTCGCCGTGGACGGCGGCGAGCCACGCACGCTGCTGGCTGCACACGAACCACAGCGGCTCTCGGACCACTTTGCCGTCGGCATCGACGAAGCCTCGGACGCCCGCGGTCTGCACCTGACCGAGGATCACGGCGTCGGGCAGGGCGTCGAGGAGTGCGGCCAGGGTCGCGTCGCTCATCGGTCCTCGGGTAGACGGAACAGGCGGCGGGCATTGTCGCCCGCGCGCTGGTGGAGGTCGGCGGGGGCCATCTGGCGGGCCTCTGCCACGAGGGCCACGAGGTCGACCACGTGGGCCGGCTCGCCACGCTCACCCTCCAGCGGGCGGTCCGGCGCGTCCGACTCGAACAGGATCCGGTCGAGGGGCACCGTGGTGGCGGCCCACAGGGCGCGGGAGGAGCGGACGAGGTCCGTGCCGAAGGAGAGGTGCAGCCCCAGGTCGAGGGCGCGCGCGATGTCTCCGCGGACGAATGCATGGAGGACGCCCTTGCGCACGCCGGAGGCCTCGACGGCATCGAGCACCTTGCTGGTGGCGCGGACGTGGTGCAGGACGACCGGCAGGTCCCGCTCGGCCGCCAGGGCGAGGTGGGCGTCGAGGAGCCGTCGCTGCAGGGCCCGTGCCTGGGCGTCGCGACCCCGGAGGTGGTCGAGGCCCGTCTCCCCGATGGCGCAGGCTCCTTCGAGGGCGCCGGGCAGGCGGTCCAACGCGTCTGGGTCGGGCCACCAGGGATGCACGCCGAGGGCGAAGGGGAGCTGGTGTCGCTGCGCAACGTCGCGCACTCGATCCCAGCAGGCCGGGTCGCCGGCGGCGAGGACGACCGTGTCGACCCCACGAGCGCGCGCCCGGGCCAGGACCTCGCTCCGGTCGGTGTCGAAGCGGGGGTCGTCGAGGTGTGCGTGGGCATCCACACCGGGTGCACGGGACAGCTTCTCGCCTGGGGGGGCCTGGGCCATGGTGGGTGGTTAGCTGGGCCCGATGCGCACTACCATCTCGATCCTCTTCCTTGCCGCGTGCTCCACCGGCACCAAGCCCACCCCCGTCCCCGCCGCGGAGGAGAACCCCGTTCCCCCGCAGCAGGTCGAAGAGACGGAGGACGACGTTCGTGCCTCCTTCGCCTCCTCGGTCGAGTCGACCCTGAACCCCGAGGTCGACCCCTGCGAGGACTTCTACCAGTACGCCTGCGGAGGCTGGCTCGAGGACACAGAGATGCCCGGCGACCGGTCCCGCATGACCCGCGCCTTCTCCGAGATCGACGACCGCAACAAGGACCTGCTCAAGACCATCCTCGACGACGCGGCCGCCGGCGTGTCCGACGACCCGGCGTGGAAGAAGGTCGGCACCTTCTACTCGGCTTGTCTCGACGAAGACGCCATCGATGCCCGCGGCCTCGAGCCGGTCAAGCCCATGCTGGACAAGGTGGCGGCTGTCGACTCCCTCGAGTCGATGTCGTCGCTGTCCGGCGAGCTTGCCATGGTCGGCGTCAGCACCTTCTTCTCGTGGGCCATCTGGGGCGATCTGAAGGACCCCGACACCAACATCCTCTACATGGGCCAGGGAGGCATGTCGCTGCCCGAGCGCGACTACTACCTCGACGAGTCCGAGGAGAAGGAGGAGCTCCGGGCCGAGTTCGTCGCCCACGCCACCCGGCTCCTCCAGATGGGTGGCTTCGAGGGGGAGGCGGCCGAGAACATGGCCCATGACGTGCTCGCGTTCGAGACGAAGCTTGCCGAGGCCTCCTTCCCACCGGCCGAGCTGCGCGACCCCGTCGCCACCTACAACAAGATCGACCGCGCCGGCGTGCAGGAGCAGATGGGGGACTTCCCCCTCGACGCCTGGTTCGAAGGGGCGGGTGCACCCGATGCCTTCGCCATCTCGGTGGAGAAGCCCGAATACTTCGCCGACCTGGGTGAGCTCCTGGCCGAGACCGACCTGGAGATCTTGCGGAGCTACCTGGCCTACCACCTGCTCAAGGAATCGGCCTCGGAGCTCTCCACCGACATGCAGGACGAGACCTTCGGCTTCTACGGGGTGACGCTGTCGGGCCAGAAGGAGCAGGAGCCCCGGTGGAAGCGCTGCGCCGGCAAGCTCGATCAGGCGATGGGGGACCTGCTCGGCCAGGCCTACGTGGACCGGGCCTTCGGGGGCGACAGCAAGCCCATCGCGACCGACATGATCAGTCGGGTCCAGAAGGCCTTCTCGGCCGGCCTCGACGACCTGTCCTGGATGGACGACGCCACGCGAGAGCGGGCCAAGGAGAAGGCTGGGTCCTTCACCAACAAGATCGGCTACCCCGACGAGTGGAAGTCCTACGACGACCTGACCCTCCAGGGGGGGCAGCACTTCGAGAACATGGCGGCGGCCCACCGCCACTGGGCGGCGCAGGAGATGGCCAAGGTCGGCAACCCCGTCGACCCCAAGGAGTGGTTCATGACCGCCTCCACGGTCAACGCCTACTACAACCCGACGGAGAACGAGATCGTGTTTCCGGCGGGCATCATGCAGCCGCCGATGTTCCATCGCTACTTCCCTCAGGCTGCCAACTACGGCGCCATGGGCCTGGTGATGGGCCACGAGATCAGCCACGGCTTCGACGACAGCGGTCGTCAGTTCACCGCCGAGGGCAAGCTCGAGGACTGGTGGGAGCAGGCTGCCGCCGAGGGCTTCGAGGAGAAGGCCCAGTGCGTCGTCGACGAGTACTCGGGCTTCGAGGCCAAGGAAGGGCTCAACGTGAACGGCGAGCTCACCCTCGGGGAGAACATCGCGGACATCGGTGGAGCCCGCTTCGCCTTCCGGGCCTACCAGGCCTGGGTCGAGGAGAACGGGGCTGAGGAGCCGGTCGCCGGCCTGTCGGGCGAGAAGCTGTTCTTCGTGAACTTCGCCCAGAACTGGTGCGCGCTGATCACCGACGAGGCCCTGGAGATGCAGGTCCGCACCGACCCGCACTCCCCGGCGCGCTTCCGGGTCAACGGCACGCTGCGGAACACGCCGGAGTTCCACGAGGTCTTCGAGTGCGCCGAGGGAAGCGCGATGCGACCCGCGGACGACGAGATCTGCGTGGTGTGGTGACGAGGGATGACGTCCCGGCTACGGGCGGGACACCTCGACGACGAAGGCCGACCGCGGCCGACCAGGGATGACGGGCGTCCGAAGCGACGCGGGGCACGTTGAGGCCCAGACGGAGGAGCCGACGATGGACAAGGTGGTGGAGAGCCTCAAGGCTGGCCTCGGGTGGGGGGTCGCAGTGGGCCTGGCCCACCTGATCCACGGGATCGGGCTGATCCTCGTCCTGGGCCAGCCGCCGCTGACCCTGTTCGCGCTGAAGGGAAGCGTGATCGAGATCGTGCTCGGCGTCCTGGCCGGGTTGCTCCTCATCCCCCTGCGCTGGGTCCCGAAGGCGGCCGTCGTGCAGCCCATCGCGTTCACCGTCGTGTGGCTGATCATGGAGCGGCTCGTGGCTGTCGACCCCAGCAAGCCGCTGATGTGGATCGGGCCGGCCCTCGGCGGTCTGCTGCTCTACGGGATCGGTGTCGCCATCGCCAAGAAGTCCCTTCCCGCCGCCGTCGCGCTGCCGGCCCTGGGCTTCACCGTGCTGCTGGCGGCCCCGGAGATCCGCTCGGCCATCACCGACCAGGGTGACCTGGAGCTCGACCTGAAGCCGGCCCGCGCCGACGCCCCCGACGTGCTGTTCATCGTCATGGACACCACCCGTGCCCAGAGCTCCTCGGCCTACGGCTACGAGCGCGACACCACCCCCACCCTCGAGGCGCTGGCCAGGGAAGGGGTCCTCTACGAGCAGGCCACGGCCCCCGCCACCTGGTCGCTGCCGGCCCACGCCGCGCTGTTCACGGGCACCTTCCCCAGCTTCAACCAGGCCCACGCGGAGACCCGCTTCCTCGGCGACACGCTCCCCACGGTGATGGAGGTGTTCGCGGAGAACGGGTACGAGACCCACTGCTTCAGTGCCAACCCTCACATCTCCGAGTCCTTCGGGCTCACCCGTGGCTTCCACCACTCCGACCGTGCCTGGGCAGCGGGTCCAGCGGCCCGGCAGTTCAGCTTCATCTACCGCTTCCTCGACTTCGCCGGCGTCGGCGCCAACGACAAGGGTGGCGCGATGGTGGTGGGCAACGTGCGACGCTGGATGAAGGGGCGTGGCGACGACGGCCCACCGGCGTTCGTCTTCGTGAACTTCCTCGAGGCCCACTTCCCGTTCCACCAGCTCCCCAACGAGTTCGTGACGGCCTACCAGAACCGTCCGATCTCCGAGCTGCGGGAGGCGGGTCAGATCGCCTTCGGCGCTCAGTTCGGGCGTCCGCTCACCCAGGAGGAGATCCAGTTCATCCGTGACCCTCTGGTCGACCTGTACGACGGCGGCGTGAAGTACACCGACTTCCTCGTGGGCCAGGTGGTCGACGAGTGGCGCAAGGCCGGCCGCCTCGACAACACCATCGTGGTGGTCCTCGGCGACCACGGCGAGGTGATGGGGGAGCACGACGCCTTCGGTCACGTCGTGCCGATGGTCGAGCAGGACCTGCGGGTGCCGATGGTCTTCCGCTACCCGCCCGCGCTCCCCAAGGGCAAGCGGGTGAAGAAGCCCGTCTCCACGGTCGGCACCTTCGCCACCCTGGCGGAGCTCGCCCAGCTCGACAAGGACACCGTGCCGCGGCTCCAGGTCGGCTCCCTCACCAAGTTCGACGCCGAGAAGCTCGGCGAGCCGGTCATGGCCGAGCGCTACGAGGAACACCTGCTCTCCGCCCGCTTCGCCGAGGGCCAGACCCTCGGGGTGGGCCCGCTGATGGACCCCCGCGGCCGCTACCGGTCCTTCCGCTGGAACGACTGGAAGTACGTCGAGCGCTGCGACCATGGCGAGGAGAAGTTCTACCTGTACAACCTGGCCGAGGACCCGGGGGAGCTGAAGGACCTGATGCCCCAGCGCCCCAGCGTCGTCGACGACATCGAGCCCGAGCTCACCATCGTCAAGGAGCTCTTCCTCCTCCCCGGCATCTGCGAGGAGGTCACAGGCGAGGTCCGCAAGCTCGAGGACATGTCCGACGAGGAGGTCGCCCAGCTCTGCCAGCTCGGCTACCTCGACGGCGAGGCCTGCGAGGGGCTCTGACCGGGCTCGTTGGCCCAGGCTCGCTGCCCTTCGGCGGGCGGGGCCTACGGCTTCTCGTCGGGGCTCGGTAGGCCGTCGGGCCAGATCGGCCGCGGCTCCGGCGTCACGATGAGCTCCCCCATCGCTTCCGCCTGCAGCACCAGCTCGTCCCACAGCTCCAGCATCTCCGGATCCGTCGGGTCGTACAGGTCCACCTGCTCCTTGGGGTCGGCGACGCGGTCGTAGTAGTCGACGCTGCCGTTCCAGCGGTACTGCAGCTTCATCCCGTTCCGCGTCACCATGTTGACGCCCCCCTTCCGGGCCAGGGCCGAGCTGAAGCGGAGGCGGTCGTCCGGCGCCTCCCCGAGAGGGTAGCCGGTGACCACCCCGGGGATGTCCTCGCCGACGACGGAGAGCACCGTGGGCGGCAGGTCGATGGCGTGGGTGGGCGTGTCGATGGTCCCCGGCACGATGTTCCGGGACCAGAAGATGGCGAAGCCGTCGTTCTCCTCGCCGTAGAGCATGTAGGCGTGGGTCTGGCTGCCGTGCTCCCAGAACTGCTCGCCGTGGTCGTTCCAGATCACCACCAGCGTGTCGTTGAGGTAGCCCTCCTCCTCCATGACGGCCCAGTTCTGACGCAGCCGGTCGTCGATGGTGCGGATCTCCCCCTCGTAGAGCACCCGTAGATGCGCCTCGAGGAGCTCCTGCACGCCCTCCTCGAGCCCGTCGTAGTCGTTGCGCCAGCCGTAGTGGATGTCGCGGTTGCGGAGGTTGCCACCGCCCCATGGGGGAAGGTCCTCCTCTCCCTCCACGTACTCCTCCGGGGGCGAGTACGAGGCGTGGGGCTCCATGTGGTGCATGTGGAGGAAGAACTTGTCGGTGTCGTCGTCCCGCATCTGGTCCTGGATGAGCTGCCGGCCCTTGTCGAGGACGGCGATGGCGTCGCCACCGGGCTTGTCGACGACGCCGTAGCCCTGGGCGTTGCCCCAGCGGTCGCTGAGCCAGTCGTTGGCGCTCACCAGGGCCGTGGCGTAGCCGGCCTGCTGCATCCACGTGGCGAGGAACTCCGTGCCGTCGGGCACTGGGGGGCGGGTCTCGTCGCCGCCCGAGAGCCGCGGCATGTGGCCCCGCTCGATGTTGGTGCGTCCCGCCAGGGTGCAGGTGGTGCTGGCGAAGGTCCAGTTGGAGCACTGCTGGTGGTCCGTCAACACGACGCCCTCGCGGGCGACCTTGTCGAGGAAGGGGGTGAGGCCCTTGTCGCCGTGGGCGTCGAGGTGGTCCTTCCGGAAGGTGTCGATCGACAGGAAGATGACGTTCTTCGGAACCTGCCCGTAGAACTGCAGCGCACCGACGGAGACCTTTGGCTGGGTCGGATCCGGGTTGAGCTTGTCGTCTTCGATCTCGGGGCCCTTGGAGCACCCGGCGAGCAGCAGGAGGATGGTGAGCATGGCGGCAACCTATCCGGTGTGTGCTGGGAGGCGCGACAGCCTCCGGCGTCTCAGCTGGACAGGTCGCGACGGGTCAGCAGCGCGCCGGTGTAGAGGAGGGTGGCGCTGGCGAGGCCCCCGGCGGCGACCGAGACGAGCTGGATCCCGGTCCCCGAGGGCAGGGTGGCGGTGAGGAGCGGTCCGAGGGCGACCGTCGCGAAGAACACCAGCAGCCACACGCCCTGCTGTGCGGTGCGCACGTCGGAGGTGTGGGCGGAGATCAGGGTGCATGCGCTGGCGCACGCGAGCGTCCAAGAGGGACCGGCGAGCCCGATGCCGAGGATCCAGGAAGGGTGGGGGAAGGCGAACCACGGGGCGCGCGCGGCGGCATCGCTCCCGGAGATCAGCACCGACGTGAGGCCTGCCGTGACGAGGTAGAGCACGGTCGGCAGGGCCAGGGCGCCGGCCACCTTCCCCACCAGCAGCTCCAGGCGACGGACGGGGGCGAGGAGGAGGAAGGTGAGCGTCCCGCACTGCCGCTCGTGGAGCATGCCGTGCCCAGCGAGCACGGCGCACACCCCCAGGTACTGGGAGACGCCCAGGAACACGGTGGTGACCAGCACGCCGTCCTGAAGGCTCGGGATCTGCTCGAGCAAGCCCTCTCCGGCGAACGTGGCGAGGGTGGCGGCCATGTCGGGGTCGGCGAGCAGGGCGTCGAGGAGCATGGTGGCGGCGAGTCCGAGGGCGTCGACCAACAGGAAGAGGATGCCGATGGTCCACAGCATCACCGGCTGGCGGCGCTGCTCGAGGACCTCCCGCGCCATGATGCGGCGGACCCGGTCGGCGGCGCTCACTCGCTGGCCTGCGCGTAGAGGTGGTGGAGCGCGCTCCGAGGGGGTGGTCGCCGGGGACCGTCGAGCGGCTCGTCGGCGACGACCCTCCCGGCGAGGACGACGGCCCGGTCGCACACGTGGGAGGCCGCATGCAGGTCGTGGGTGCACAGCACGATGCCGACGCCGCTCTTCGCCTCCTCTTGGACCACCTCGTGGATGTGGTGGGTGCTGATCGGGTCGAGGTTGGCCGTGGGCTCGTCGAGGAGAAGGATGCGGGGTTGGAGGAGCAGGGCTCGGGCGAGGCTGATCTTCTGTTGCATGCCTGCGCTCCCGGACGACGCGGGCCGGTCCAGGTGATCCCTCATGTCGAGGCGCTCCAGCAGCGGGCCGGTACGGGCGTCGACCTCGGCGGCGTCGAGTCCGTACAGCCCCCCGAAGAAGTGGAGGTTCTCGCGACCGGTGAGGAGGGGGTAGAGCCCGGGTCGGGTGGTGATCAGACCGATGGACCCGGTGGCTGCGGTCGCCAGGGTGGCGGTGTCGCGGCCGTCGAGGGTGACGGCGCCCGCGGTCGGCGCCAGGAGGCCGGCGAGGAGGGCCAGCAGGGTGGACTTCCCGCCGCCGTTCGGTCCCACCAGCGCCACGACCTCCCCCGGGTGGATGCCCACGTCGACGTGGCGAAGCACCCATCGGTCTCCGAAGCGTCGGCCCAGGTCGGACGCGATCAGCCCGTCAGTCGTCGGTGAGCTTTCGGACGTAGGCATGCATGGCCTCGAGCTCGCGGGTGAACGGGTCCTGCACCGGCGGGAAGCGGAAGCCGGTCTTGGGGTCGAGATCGAAGGCGGTGACCCGGAAGGAGATGGCGAAGCGTTCCCGCTTCCACTGGGCCCGGCACAGCATCCTCACGAACTTGTCGATGTGGGCCGCGAGTCCCTCGGGGCCGTCGTAGCGGTCCTCCAGCACGGGCCACAGCGTGCGGAACATCTCCAGGGGCTCCTGCCCCCTCTGCACGAACTGGAACATCAGCCGGTCGAGGACGTCGAAGGGCATCAGGTCGTCTTCGTCGGTCTGGCCACGGTCGGGTGGACGGAGCTCGGCGGTCGCAGGGATGCCGGTGACGGCCTCCAGGCTCTTCAGCCCGTGGAAGCCGGCGGCCCAGTGGAGCCAGACGGTGACCAGGGACTTGGGCACGTCGGCGATGGGGGAGATGCCGCCGGAGGTGTCGCCGTCCATCGTCGCGTAGCCCACCGCCGCCTCCGACTTGTTCGAGGTGGAGACGAGCAGCAGGTTGCGGAGGTTGGCGACCATCCAGATCAGCGATCCCCTCAGCCGGGCCTGCACGTTCTGGAGGGTGATGTCGTGGGCGGGCTCCGACCAGGACAGCTCGGTGCCGGTCAGCTGCCTGCACAGGTCGACGTGGGTGTCGACGGCGGGCTGGATGCGGGCGTCGAAGAACGTGGCGCCGAGCTCGCCGGCCAGGGCCCGGGCTGCGTCCTCGGTGGCGCTGCCAGAGTTCTCCGTGGCCATGTAGGCGGTGACGAGCCGGTCGCGCATCAGGGCGCGGAGGGCGTCGTCGTCGAGATCCGGGTGGGCGTAGCGAGCCGCGCGGGCGATGAGGACGGCGCACATGGCGGAGTCGCGGCCGCCGGACAGCGCCAGGGCGAAGCCGGGGATGCCGCACTTGCTCCGATACTGTGCGAGGGCGGTGGCCAGGGCCAGCTCCAGCTCCAGGTGGGGGAGGTCCCGCTCGGTGGGAGCACGTGGGATCAGCCCCGCCTCGGCGAGCCAGAGGAGGCTCGGGTCCGGGGTCCGCTCGTCGGTGCCGTCGAGCCAGTAGGCCCCTTCTGCGGGCGCTGGGGCGTCGGTGCCGAAGCTGCCAGGGATGCGGACGACACGGGGCTGCGGCCCGTGGTCACCTCGCTGGAGCCCCTGCACCTGCTGGCGCCAGCTGCCCTCCTCGAGGCGGACCCGCTCCAGACCAGCGAGGTCGACGATGCGGTCGACGAACACCATCTCCTCGGAGAGGACGAAGCGGTCGCCTTCCTCGAGGATGCGGCCATCCTGGGCGACGAAGACGGAGCCGTCGAACACGAGCCGAGTGGCGTCGCAGCCCAGCAGCGAGGTGTAGAGGTAGACGGTGTGGTCCTCCCGGGAGATCTGCTCGACCATCGCGCGCCGGACCCGGTGCTTGCCCAGCACGAACCAGGAGGCGCTGGGATTGGCCACGATGTGGGCCCCTGCCAGCGCAGCGACCGAGCCGGGGCGGATCCCCTTCCAGCCGTCCTCGCACACCTCGACGGCGAAGCGGCCGATGCCCGCTGCGTCGAACACCAGCGTACCCATGGGGACGAGGGTGCCGGCCGGGGTGCGGTGCTCCTCCACGTGGCCGTGGACCCAGCCGCTGAACCAGCGGTTCTCGTACTGGACGTCGCCCGTGGCGAGGTTCTCCTTGGGGACGAGCCCGACGAGGGCTCCGTCGGCCAGCACGGCGACCACGTTGTAGAGGACGTCGCGGTGGCGCAGGGGGAGCCCGATCAGCGCCACCAGGCCGCGGGTGTGGGGGGCCACCTCCTCGAGGACCTGCCAGGACCGCTCCAGCGTGCCCCGCATCATCAGGCGGTCGCCGAGGCTGTAGCCGGGGATGCACATCTCGGGCAGGACGAGGAGGCGAGCACCGGCCTCGCGGGCCCGCCTGAGGGCATCGATGATCCGACGCTGGTTCCCGGCCCAGTCGCCGACGGTCTGGTTCAAGGAGGCGGCCGCCACATGGGCAGCGACAGGCACCTCGGACATGGTCGAACCTCCAGGGGCCGGCATGGCCCTCACGCGCCCGTCCGGGCCGTGCGGTGGAAAAATAGACTACACGGGCTCACGGGTGTGGAGGACCCGACGCCGTGGGGTATCGCGCACGCATCGCCAGTCAGCTTCCGGGGCCGCTGCGCCACGGGCTGGAGACGGCCCGTGGTTGGTGGCGCCTCGCCCGGGTCCAGAAGGCCGTGACCCGGGTGATGGGGCCCCGCTACGCGCGGAGCCGGGATCGCATCGAGCTCGACATCACCTGGGCCTGCAACCTCCGCTGCTTCAACTGCAACCGCTCCTGCGAGCAGGCCCCCACCGGGCAGGGGATGAGCCTGGCACAGGTGGAGGCCTTCGTGGCCGACAGCGTCGCGCGGCGCAAGCGGTGGTCCCGGGTCCGGGTCCTCGGGGGGGAGCCGACCCTCCACCCCGACTTCCTGGCCATGCTCGACGTTCTCCGCGCCTGGCGGAACCAGCACGCCCCCGATGCGATCCTGGAGGTGGTGAGCAACGGGCATGGGGAGCGGGTGCTGGGGATGCTGGCGCGGATCCCGCCCGACGTCCGGGTCGAGAACACCGCCAAGCTCGGGCGGGACCAGCCCTTTCAGACCTTCAACGTCGCCCCCGTGGACCTCCCCGCATACCGGAACGCCGACTTCGCCAACGGGTGCGCCGTCACCAGCCACTGCGGCATCGGACTGACGGCCACCGGCTACTACCCCTGCGCCGTCGCGGGGGGGATCGACCGCATCTTCGAGCTCGGCATGGGCCGATCGAAGCTTCCCGAGGACGACGACGACATGATCGACCAGCTCGATGCCTTCTGCCGCCGGTGCGGCAGCTTCAAGCGGCTCGCCGAGCACCCCGTGGAGGCACCGCGGCAGTCTCCGGTGTGGCGGGAGGCCTATGCAGCGTGGGCAGAGCGCCAGCGAGCCCCCAGGGGAGGTCCTGATGTCGGCCCGTGAGCTCGTTGCGCTGGGAACCGCCTCCCAGGTGCCGACCCGCCATCGCAACCACAACGGCTACCTGCTGCGCTGGGATGGCCATGCGATCCTCTTCGACCCGGGGGAGGGTACCCAGCGCCAGATGGTCCGCTACGGCGTCTCGGCCACGCAGTTGGACCGGATCTGCGTCACCCACTTCCACGGGGACCACTGCCTCGGACTGGCGGGGGTGATCCAGCGGATCTCCCTCGACGAGGTGCCGCATCAGATCCCGATCCACTACCCCGCGAGCGGACAGGTCTACTTCGAGCGGCTGCGGCACGCGTCGATCTTCCTCGACAAGGCGAAGATCGCGCCCAGCCCCATGTCGACGGAGGGACGGATCGCGTCGACCCCTGCGTTCACCCTGGAGGCGCGGCGCCTGGAGCACACCGTGGAGTCGTGGGGCTACCGCCTGGTGGAGCCCGATGGCCGGCGCATGCTCCCGGAGAAGCTGGCGGAGCGCGGGATCCGTGGCCCGATGGTGAGAAATCTCATCGAACAAGGATCCATTTCCATAGATGGATGCACGGTAGGAGTGGAGGAGGTCAGCGAGGCCCGTCCAGGGCAGGTGTTCGCATTCATCATGGACACGCGCTTCTGCGCCGCAGCGGTGGGGCTCGCTGCTGGAGCGGATCTGGTCGTGGCCGAGAGCACGTACCTGAGGGAGCAGCAGCAGGAGGCGACGGAGAGGGGCCACATGACGGCCCAGGACGCAGCAAGGATCGCGAAGGAAGCAGGGGCGCGGCGCCTCGTGCTGACGCACTTCAGTCAGCGCTACCCGAGCGTGGAGCCATTCATCGAGGAAGCAGCGGCGATTCATGGCGACGTGGTGGCCGTCCGAGACGGGGACGTGATTCCTGTCCCGGCGAGAAAGGTGACCTCGAGGTGAAGGATTGCGCTCCCCGCGGCCATGGAGTCGCGAAGGGCGGATCCGCGTCGAAGCATTCCGACACATCGGCGGGAACATGCGCTGGACATCGGGGTTGTACGCAGTGTGCGTCCCTCGAGACACCGCGGTGACTCGCCCAAAGCGTTGGCGCGCAGTGGGAGACGCGCTATGGTTCCCGGGGTCTGACCACGGCACCGTCGTGGTACCCCCGTCCTGCTTGATTCCTAGCGTCACGCGAGGCAACAACCCCTACCGACGACAAAAAGCGACGAACCGCAAAAAATGCGTGCGCGTCGCAACCCGGTGTGTCAACACTGTCGTCCAGCTGGGACACTGCCGATGTCCTGCACGAGAGGCCCCTACATGCGACTGTTCCTGACCGTCTTGTTCGCTTCCACGCTCGCCGCCTGCACGGGCGAGACGCCGAAGGTCGAGACCACCACGACCGACATTCCCGAAGACTCGGACACTGACACCGACGCCGATGCCGACGCCGACGCCGACGCCGACGCCGATGCAGACTCGGATGCCGACGCCGACGCCGATGCCGATGCCGACGCCGACGCTGATGCCGACGCGGACACCGATACCGATACCGACACCGACTCCGCGGGCTGACGCCCCGGGTCGTCGACCCACCTCCTCGAGCCCCCCAACCGCAGGATCCGCACATGCGCACCTTTGCCGTTCTGTTCACCGTCGCCGCCCTCGCCACCGCGTGCTCCTCGTCCACCAAGGACGTCGTCGAGGACTCGCCCGACGTGGGTAGCCTCGATGCCGATGCTGACACCGATGCCGATGCCGATGCGGATGCCGACGCGGATGCGGATGCCGACTCGGACGCGGATGCCGACGCCGACGCGGATGCTGACGCCGACGCGGATGCGGACGCCGATGCCGATGCCGATGCTGACACGGATACCGATACTGCAGGGTGACGATCGCCCTTCCGATCGGGCATGATGGGGCGGTACCGCTGCGCGCGGACCGCCCCATCTGCGTTTGAAGCAGTTATCGCCTACGTGCGCAGCACTCTCCCCCAGGGACCAGTCATGAACATCCGACTCCTGTTCTTCGTGACGCTCCTCGCAGCGTGCACCGACTCCGGCAAGGTCGACGAGACGACGGACGAGTCCTCCGACATTCCGTCCGACACCACCGACAACACGCCCACGACGGATGTCTACGCAATGGACACCGATGCGGACGCGGATGCCGACGCCGACGCGGATGCGGACGCCGATGCCGATGCCGACGCAGACTCGGATGCCGACGCGGACGCCGACTCGGACACGGACGCCGACACGGACTCCGACACCGACACCGACACGGACACCGACACCGACACCGACAGCGCGACGGAGA
>Ga0213839_1000797_pt1 | contig 27426 bp, 22 predicted proteins | sample SWPATP21_FD_160075 | JGI IMG/M metagenome (GOLD analysis project Ga0213839, IMG submission 160075) | Coastal seawater microbial communities from Marineland, Florida, United States - SWPA TP2 #1 | ecosystem: Environmental > Aquatic > Marine > Coastal | place: USA: Florida | collected 2016-08-14
GCGCTCGGTCAACCTCAGACGCCCGCGGTTCCCCGCGATGCGGGCCTCCGCATCCGCCAGCGCAACGCGCGCGCGCTCCGCGTCGTCACGAGCCCGCTCCAGCCGCCCGCGCTCTCGCCGGACCGCCTGCTCGAGGGGGGCCAGCGCCTGCCGGACCCGCTGCTCGCTCGTCTCGATGGCCTTGGCGACCAGACCCTCGGCATCCCGCTGGGCCTCGGCTTCGGCCTCCACCTCGAGCCGGTGCCACCGCTCCTGCTCGGCTTCCAGGCGAGCGCGGGCCGCGTCCTCCCGTCGACGGGCCTCGGCCTCGACGCCGTCGACCCAGACATCGGCCCGACGACGTGCCGCGAGGAGCTCGTCGTCCCGACGCCGGCGTAGCTCGGCCGCGGCCTCCTCACGGGCCCTCGTCCGCTCGGCCCGCGCCTTCTCCCACGCCGACCGAAGCGCGTCGAGGTGCCGACGAGCATCCCCGAGAGCACTCAGCGCAGCGGATCTCGCCGTCTCGTGGGCTTGCTGCAGGGTGGTGCGCTCGGCGTCCACCGCCGCCAGGGCCTCCTCCGCCGCCGCCACGTCCGTGGCCGCACGGGCCTCGACCTGCCGCGACAGCTCAGCCTCCTCCACGGCAGCCGCAACCTCCGCCGCAGCCTGAGCCAGGTCCTCGACCAAGGTGGCCTGCTGCGCCTCCAGCTTGACGGCAACGTTCGGCAGCGAAGCCCGGCGCTCGGTGACGGCCGCCGCCTCCGCCTCCAGCCGGGCGAGGGCCGCCTGGAGCTCCTGCCACGACGACTCCGCGGCCTCCCTCTCCGTCGTCGCCACGGCCACCCGCGCCTGGCTCTCAGCACGCTCGGCAGCGCGGGCCTCCGCGCTCGACCCCTCCCCAGCCAGGGCCTCCTCCGTGGCCTTCAGGGCCTCCTCGGCCTCCTCGAGCTGCCCCTCGAGGGCCTCTCGCTCCGCTCCCACCTGCTGGAGCTCCTCTGCAGCGGCGGCGACCTGCTCTCCGGCCTCCCGACTACGTTGCCCCTGAAGGGCCTCCTGACTCTGGAGCTCCCGCAGTCGGGCGTCGACCTCCGCCAGCTCGTCACGCCAGGTGCGTGCCGCCTCGTCGACGGTGCCGAGCTCCTCGCGCCGCACGCGGAGGTCCTCTTCCCGACGGAGCAGGCCTCGCCGGGCGGCAGCTTCCTCGGAGCGCGCCTCCCGAAGGTCCCGCTGGAGCGCGCGACGGTCACCGGCCAGTCCGCGGTACTTCACCAGAGAGAGGTAGATCTCCCGCTGGCGAACGCGGGCACGGGCCCGCCGAAACCGGGCCGCCTTGATCACCTGACGCTCCAGCACCTTGAGGCGACGCCCCATCTCGTCCGCCACGTCGGCGGCCCGGTCGAGCTGCTGTGCCGTCGCCTCCAGACGGGAGCGAGCTTCCTCCCGTCGGGCCTTGTACCGGGAGATGCCGGCAGCCTCGTCGATCAGGCCCCGCCGCTCGTTGGGGGTGGCCGACACGACCTTGTCCACGCGGCCCTGCTCGATGAACGAGTAGAGGTTGGTGCCGATGCCCGTGTCGAGGAACAGGTCCACGACGTCCTTGCGGCGGCACTTCACCTGGTTGATGAGGTACTCGGAGGCCCCGCTGCGGTGGAGCCGTCGGCCGACCTGGATCTCCTGGAGGTTGGCGTACTCTCCGGGGAAGGGCTCCCCGCCGTCCACGTCGAGGGTCAGGGACACCTCGGCGAAGCCCACCGGCTTGCGCTCCGTCGAGCCGGCGAAGATCACGTCGGACATCTCGGCACCCCGTAGGGAGCGAGCCGACTGCTCCCCGATCACCCACTTCAGGGCGTCGACGACGTTGCTCTTCCCGGAGCCGTTGGGGCCCACGACGCAGCTGATCCCCCTTCCGAACTGGAGCGCCGTGCGGTCCGGAAAGGACTTGAATCCGAAGAGGTCGAGCCGGCTGATCCGCATCGGCCCTACCGCGACGAGGCGGCCGCATCCCGCGCCAGCCAGGTGGCGATCTTGCCCCGGTAGGACCGCCACGCGAAGCCGATCTGCTCGACCTCCTTCTCCCGGACCGGGCGCACGACGCGGCCGGGGGACCCCATGACCAGGGAGCCGGGCGGAATGACCTTGCCGGGCGGCACCAGGGACCCTGCGGCGATGAAGCTGCCCGCCCCGACCCGGACGTTGTCCATGACGATGGCGCCCATGCCGATCAGGCAGTCGTCCTCGATGCGACAGCCGTGGAGGATGACCCGGTGCCCGACGGTGACCCGAGCCCCAACGTGGGTCTCCGAGAGGTCGGTGGTGTCGTGGAGGACCGACCCGTCCTGGATGTTGCTGTCCTCACCGATGACGATGGGCCCCATGTCGCCCCGAAGCACAGCCCCTGGCCACACGCTCGCCCCGCGGCCGAGGCGGACGTCGCCGATGAGCCAAGCCCCCTCGTGGGCCCAAGCTCCCTCTGCGAGCTGGGGTGCGAGACCCCCGATGGCCTCCAGCATGCCGCCTCCGACCCCGCCAGGTAACGCGGAGGGACCGAAGCGCCGCCTGCCTACCAGACGTCTCGCCCCGCGTTGTGGTCTTCGATCATGCGGGGGATGAACATCAGGTCGATGAACTGCCCGACGCCACACAGGCCGCCGGTGAACATCCACAGGAGGCCGCTCGCCCAGCGCCCAGCGTAGAGGCGGTGCAGCCCGAAGACCCCGAAGAACGAAGGCAACCACAGCATGTAGGCCAGCGCGACGCTCCGGTGCTCCCGCTTCTGCAGCTCGTACGACATGTGGTCCTCCCGAAGACTGGCTCCTACGTCCACCCGAGTCCCCTATTGCGGGTGTTGCGCACGCGCTCCGGCTGCCGTAGGATCACGACCCCTCCTTCCTCCCCTCCCCCTCTTCTGCCTCATGCACCTCCCCACCGCACCCGCGGCGCCCGATGTCGTGGCCGCTCCTCCCCGTGCCGCTGCCGCCCCGACAGACCGCGGCGTCCACCGGGTCCGTCTCGCCGTCGGCCTGCTCAACGTCGGCCTCGTCGCCGTGATCGGCTGGCTGGCTCTCCCCGGTGGCAACCCCGCCGAGGCCCGCGTCGAAGCGACCGTGGCACCCGTCCTCGACGCCGTCGACCCGCTGGACGCCATCCTCGCCCGGGAGCCCGACCACCGCCTCGACTGGAGCCCTCCCCCGTGGTTCCCCGAGGACGCCGCCGACCAGCTCTGGGTGCTCCCCGAGCTCGACCGCCCCGCCGCCTTTCCGGTACGCAGCGGACCACGCCACCGAAGTCACGCCGCCATCGTGGCCGACCTCGACCGTGGTGAGGTCCTCTATGCGCGCCGTGCCGACGACCTCCGACCCGTCGCCAGCCTCACCAAGCTCGTCAGTGCGCTGGCCCTCGCCAGCACGGAGCCGGACCTGAACGAGGAGCTGTGCGTGTCCCGCTCCGAGTGGCCCAGCCGCAGCGGCGCCCGCTCCCGGTTCGAGACGGGGGTCTGCCACGACGCCGACGAGTACCTGGGGGCCGCGCTGGTCGCCTCGGACAACCGAGGCGCCATGGGGCTCGCCACCTTGTCAGGTCTCTCCTACGACCGATTCCTCCAGCGGATGCGAGACGTCGCGACCGACCTCGGCATGGAGGGCGACACCTGGGCAGACCCCAGCGGGCTCGAGGACGACAACCTCGCCACGGCCAGGGACATGCTGAAGGCCGTCACCGCCGTTGCTGCCCACCCGGACCTGGCCCCGGTCGCCTCGGCCGACCACTGGCGCATCGATCGCCGGAAGGGCCCCCACGTCCTCAACTCCACCAACCGGCTCAGAAACCGCTGGGAGACCCTCGCCGCCAAGACCGGGTACACCGACACCGCTCGGTACTGCTTCGCCACCGTGGTCCGCACGGCCTCAGGGCGCACCCTGGCGGTGTCGGTCCTCGGAGCGCCAACGAGCAGCAGCCGGTTCTCGGACACCGCCGCATTGGTGCGCTGGGCCGAGTCTGTCGCGACACCTGAGGCCCTCGAGGAGCGTCGGACGTCCGCCATCGCGGGTCGCACGCGGTAACGTCGGCCATGGTCATGGCTCCCATGAATCCTGCCGGCGTCGCCCTGGCTATCGTGCCCGCCCTCATCAACGTGGGGCTGGCCGTGGCGGTGATGCGCCGTCTGCCGCGGGACCGTACCACTCAGGCCTTCCTCTGGTTCGTCATCTCCCTGGCCGTGTGGCAGATGTTCGACGTCGGCGTCCGTTGGTTTCACGAGCCCGAGCTGGCGGCGATCTGGCGGGCCATGTTCCGCATGGGGCAGTTCCTGGCCATTCCGGCAGGCGTCCACTTCGCTCTGCGGCTCACCGAGCGAGACGCCCTCGCAAACCACGGGCTCACCTACCTCGTCCTCTACGCCCCGAGCGTAGTCTTCGTCGGTTGGTACGAGGCTGGCCTCATCCGGGAGGAGCTGGTCTACCGACCCACCTGGGGCTGGATCGCCGCCGTCGACACGTCCCCGGGGTGGGTGACCATGTCGGGCTGGTTCGCCGTGCTGGCGCTGTGCACCCCCGCGGTGCTGGTCTACCACCTCGTCACCGTGCGGGATCGGCCGGAGAACCTCGCCGCCGTGCGCATCGTGACGGCAGGGATGTCCGTGCCCGTGCTCGCCGGTGTGGCCAGCGAGGTGGTCCTGCCGATCCTCGGCATCCAGCAGGTGCCGGCCACCAGCACCACGATGTCCACCTTCAGCATCGCCGCCTTCGTGGCCCTCACACGCTACGACCTGTTCCGCCTGGAGCAGTTCGACGTGGCCGCCACGGCACTGGCCACCGTCACGGACCCCATCGTCATCGCCTCGCCCCGTGGTCGGGTGCTGTACGCCAACGAGGCCGCTGGGAAGCTGCTGGCTGGCCGCGGCGACGCCGCCCGCCTGGCGGACCTCATCGCGCCGGAGCAGCGGGAGGCCTTCCTCGACGGGCCGATGCGCCGGTGCATCGCCGGCGAGCCCAGCGTCTCCCTGGAGCTGGAGCTCCTCGCCCCCGAGGGCCATCGCCAGCCCGTGATGGCCTCTCTCGCGCCGGTGCGGGTAGGGCCGACCACCCAGGGCTGCGTGTTGGTGGCCCATGACGTCACGCCGCTCCGTCGTGCCATGGAGGCCGTCCAGGATGCCAGCCGGGCGAAGTCCCACTTCCTGGCCAACATGTCTCACGAGCTGCGCACGCCCCTGAACGCCATCATCGGCTACTCGGAGCTCCTCGGCGAGGACGCCATCGACGAGGACGCCGAGGAAGACCTGCATCGCATCCAGTCGTCGGGACGCTACCTCCTCGGCCTCATCAACGACATCCTCGACATCTCGAAGATCGAGTCGGGCAAGCTCCGCATCGACATCGAGGAGACCTCCGCCGACGGGCTGATCGAGAAGCTGCTGCCGGACGCCCGTGAGATGTGCCGCAGCCGCGGAAACCGCTTCGTCTACGAGGCAGCGCCCATCGAGGCCGTCGCCGTCGACTCCATGCGGCTGCGCCAGGTGCTGCTGAACCTCGTGAGCAACGCCGCCAAGTTCACCCATGACGGAGAGATCCGCATGAGCTGGGGGCAAGACGGCGAGCGGGTGTTCATCGTCGTGCGCGACAGCGGCATCGGCATGGACCCAGCACAGCTCGCCCGCCTCTTCGAGCCCTTCAGCCAGGTGCACGAGAAGGACCACGCGACCTATGGGGGCACGGGCCTGGGACTCGCCATCTCCCGACGCCTGTGCCGCGCGATGCACGGAGACCTCACCGTCGACTCCGTGCCAGGGGAGGGCTCGACCTTCACCGTGTGGCTCACACCGTGGAACCTCCGCCCGGCCCCGTCCCAGCCCACCATGGACCCCGACAGCCTTCCGTCGCTGGACCTGCCCACCCCCCACCGTCAGGAAGCTGAAAAGGAGACGGGCTTCCCCTGACCCGTCGTCGACGACGCTGGCCCCTCAGGTCATGATGCCCCATGCGCTCCACGACCTGCTTCACCTGGCTCCTCCTCGCTGCGACCTTCGGTTGCAAGCCCACGCCCCTGAAGGACGCCCCCGCGCCGACCGACGAAGGGAGCGACACCACCGGCGACGACGACGACGACGTGTCGGGGGACGACGACGACGACGACGGGCAGCCGTGTGGCGGGTGCGACGACGGCCAGGCCTGTGTCGACGACGTCTGCGTCGAGTGTGCACCGGACCTCGTGTGGCCGAGCACCAGCGACCCGAGCGCCATCCACCTCGTGCACCGAGACGTCGACCCGGCCCTCGACCTGCTCCTGGGGCGCCCCCTCGAGGTCCTCTCGCCGACCAACGTGGCGGTAGGGGCCGGGCTCTCCCTCGTCGACACCAGCGGAACCCCGGTCGACGGCGCGCTCGCCGCAGGCGACTACCTCCTCCTCGCCGACGCCGTGGGAGAGAGCGACCTCACCTTCTCCCCCCCGGCGGACTGCGCGACGGGCGACCACGTCGTCCTGGTCGACGTCCACGAGGAGCGGGCCATCGTCGGCCGCCCCCTCGCCCAGGACCCCTTCGTGGAGAGGGTCCACCTCTACGGTCCCGGCGACGTCGTCGCCCTCGCGCTGGACGCCGTCGAGCACAGCGACCGCGTCGGACAGGTCGGCGACTTCGTGGTCGTGCCGGACCGAAGCGCCGCCGACTGGGCCGCCGACCCCACCCTCGACGACGCGGTGTTCAGCACCTCCCTCACCGCTGGCGTCGACACCGACGCGTGGACGACCCTGCCCACCGGCGCGGGTCTCGTCGGCACCTACGACATCGTGCTCGACCTCGACCAGGACGGCGCGCTCTCCCCCGGCGACCTCGTCCAGGGACTCGAAGGGCCCGCCATCGGCGTCGCCGGAGACCTCGCAGCGCCGGGTCCCCACGCCACCACCGAGTTCGAGTGGAGCGAGTCGTACTGGATCACCCAGAAGACCTACCACCCGACCGACATGACGGGCCTCGACCCCGCTCCCCTCGTGGTCATCAGCCACGGCAACGGCCACGACTTCCGCTGGTACGACTACCTGGGGCATCACCTCGCCAGCTGGGGCTACGTCGTCACCTCCCACCGAAACGACACCATGCCGGGACCGGTCACCGCGGCCGCCACCACCGTCCAGAACACCGAGGCCTTCCTGGCGCTGCTCCCGAGCCTCGGCGGCGGCGTGCTCGATGGGCAGGTCGACGGGTCCCGCATCGCCTGGATCGGCCACAGCCGCGGCGGCGAGGGGGTGGTGCTGGCCTACGACGACCTGTTCGACGGCGCCGTCACCCCGTCGACCTTCACCGCTGCCGACATCCAGCTGGTCTCCTCCATCGCCCCCACCATCTTCCAGGGGCCTGGGCAGGGGAACCCCAATGACGTCCCCTACCACCTGATGGCCGGCTCCTCCGACGGCGACGTCACCGGAGCCCCGGGCTGCGACCTGTGCCAGTACTTCCGCCTGTTCAAGAACGGCACGGCGGAGTCCTGGGTCACCTACTTCCAGGGCTCCACCCACAACGACTTCCACGACGACGTGCCGGGCTCGTTCGACGACGGCATCTTCGTCAGCGGCGTCAAGATCGGCAGCCAGCTCACCCAGACCGGCGCCAAGGCCTACTACCTTGCGCTCCTGCAGCACGTGATGGAGGGGGACGAGCTCCTCGACGAGTACCTCGAGCGGCCGCCGGAGCTGTTCCGACCGAGCGGCGTGAACTTCGTCCTCGCCTCCTCCAGCTGGCGCAGCGGCAGTCGCCTCGTCATCGACGACTTCCAGTCCGAGCCGATGCCATCGGTGTCGTCCAGTGGCGGCGCAGTGACCGGCGACATCGGAGCCCTCGTCGAGGGACTCGCCGATGACGCGAACTCCAGCCTGGCGACCCAGGCGTCGGACCCGATGAACGGCTTCACCTGGGCCCACAACGATGGGGCAGACTCCGAGCGCTGCGGCCTCTTCGAGTGGGACCAGGGCGACCACCTCCTCGAGTACGAGCTCACCGGCCCCCGCACCGACGCGAGCATCGCCACCCACCTGTCCATGCGGGTGGCCCAGGCGACCCGGCACCCCTTCACCGACACCCTCGACGGCATGCTCAGCTTCACCGTGGGCCTGGTCGACGTGCACGGGACCGAGGTGAGCTTCGACACCCGCGCCTGGGGGGGCGTCCCGAAGCCCGCCCGGCGAAGCGGCGGGGGCACCGGTGCCGGCAGCGGCTGGGCCAACGAGTTCCAGACCCTCCGCATTCCCCTCGAGGCCTTCACCGCCGACGGCCGAGGCCTCGACCTGGCGCAGCTCACCCACGTGCGGCTGCGCTTCGGCCCCTCCTACGGGTCCGCCCAGGGCCGCATCGGCTTCGACGACCTCGAGTTCCTCGCAGAGGAGACCCCGTGACCCCCCTTCTCGCCATCTGGCCTTGCATCGCTTTCGCCGATCCAGCCTCGAGGGGGCCCGCCCCCTCCGACACCCCTACGAGTCCAGCCTCGACGGGTCCCGCCCATGACGAACACGCGAACCCTCCGGAGCACACGCCTGTGGCCGTCTCCGAGGTGCGCTGGGCCCAGCCCTTCGTCTTGTCGGAGCCCACCCCCTGGACCATGGGCAAGGACCGGGCGCCCCTCGAGCGGGGATGGTTGGTGGAGGTCGCCGCCCCCGCCGCCCTGCTCCAGGCCCGCGCGGTCGGCCAGCAGGTGCTCTTCGCCGACGCCCAGCCGGTTCGCCCCCTCCACGCCCCCCTGACCGCCGACTGCTCGCTGGTGGTGGTGCCCGCCGACGTCGACGTCGACGACAAGCTGGTCGACGTCCGCTGGTACTTCGGGTCCACGACCCTCCCCGAGCGGGTCGACGCCGAGCATGGAGCCTGGGAGCTCCAGGTGGCCGTCGACGCCGGCATCCAGCCCCTCGCCCCCACCACCGTCGTCGCGCCCGCCAGCTACGACGACCTGAGAGACCTGGCCGACGTCGCAGAGGCACGGTTCCGGCGCTGCCGTGCCGACGCGGAGCCACCTCCGGCCCCCAACACCTTCTGATCTAGCGGAGGCGGCTGGAGTCGAGCTCGCGGCGGGCTTCCTTGGCGACGCGACCGATCCGCTCGAGGGCTCGGCGGCGTGGCTCGATGTCGAGGAGGGTGCGCAGCGAGGCCTCCAGCGGAGAGATCTGCCGCTGCAGGTAGGACAGACCTCGCTCGGACAGCCCCTCGGAGAGGATCTCCTCCTGCACGAGGGCGAGCGACTCCGCGAGCCGCTTCAGCTGCTTGCGGGCCTTCCGGTGCTCGACGGCCCACTTCTCCTTGGCGGGACGCTTCCCCACGTGGCTGCGCCCCTTCCGCACCAGACCGAGCACGCGCTCGACCATCCGAGCGGCCTCCAGGCCGCGGGCCAGACGCTCGATGGGAGCCTCCACGGTGGGTCGGTGGAACTCGATGACCCCAGGCATGCTGCGCAGCAGCGCCGAGTGCGCCACCCTCACCAGCGCCACGCTGGTCTTCAGGTCGAAGCTCGTGAGCTCCGCCAGCCGCTCGGGTCCCGCGTCGACCACTGCCTCCAGGGAGTCGATCCCCGCCTTCCTCAGGATCGCCAGGCGCGACGCGTCGATCCCCGGGAGGGGATGATCAGTCAGGGCGTGAGGGGAACTGTGTCGCACGGTTGTCCCTGCGGTAGCGGTACGGTGACAATGCCTCCGTAGCCCACCGCCCGTCACCGGCCAAACCGTCTGCTCGCTTCAGGACGTGCAGGCCGCGATCAACGCCGAGGGCTCCGGAGTGGGCCCGAGCGCGTCCAGGAGCGTGCCTGCTGGACTCTTCCCGGTGGCGATCTGCTCCATCAGCGGCCGCAACCAGGGCCGATCCGATGGCGCACATCGACCCAGCGCCTGATCGCAGAGGTCCACCAGCTCGTCGGCCCAGGCAGCCAGGGGCTGGCCACCGACCACGCCCTCCAGTCCCCCACGGCAGGCGATGTCGAAGCGCTCGTCCTTGGTGCCGTGGGCGACGAAGCGCTCCGCGAGGCCCATCGCCTGCTCCTGAGCGAGCTGGCAGTAGAACAGCCCCTTGAACAGCGCCACGAAGGACATGGCGAGGGGCAGCGGCACGCAGTCGGCTCCCCGGACCTCGATGGTGCGCTTCACCCGAACCTCGGGGAACACGCTGGTCAGGTGCAGCTCCCAGTCGTCCCACGTGGGGGGCTCGCTGCTCGCCATCCACTCCGCGAAGGTCTGCCCACGGGAATCGACCCAGGCATCCCCCTGCTTCTTGAACATCATCGGGACGTGGAGCAAGTAGTCGACCCACTTCTCGAAGTCGAAGAGCGCGGCGGCATCGGGCATCCCTGCCCGGGCCGGGTCCGTCTGGGTCCAGATGTGGCCCCGGTACGACTTGAAGCCCGCCAGGCCGCCCTCCTTGTAGGGGCTGTTGGCGAACATCGCCGTGGTCAGCGGTCCGAGGGCCGTGGCGAGGCGCACCTTCCGGGCACAGTCCTGCTCGTCGGCGAAGTCGTAGCTGGCCTGCACGGCGCAGGTGCCCTTCATCATCCGATGGGCCAGGGCGCCGGTCTTGGCCAGGTGGGCCCGCATCAGCACGTAGCGGCCCTTCGGGGTCCACGGGACGTCCTCGATGGCTGCGTAGGGCGTGTAGCCGAGGGCCACCTGCTTGGTGCCGCTGTCGGCCAGCAGGCTGTCGGTCAGCTCCTCGAAGGCCCGGGCCTCGTCGAAGACCGGCTGGAGCTCCCCGGTGGCGGATCCCGACAGCTCGAACTGGCTCCCCGGCTCCAGGGTGACCCAGTGCTCATCGCGGTGGGCGGCGATGGGGTTCTCCCCCTCGAAGTACAGCTCGTAGCCGTGGTCCACCAGGGACTCGAGGAGCCAGCGCACCCCGCGATCACCGAAGTACGGCAGCGGGTGCCCGTTGGGCATGAGCAGGTGGCGCTCGAACTCGGCCCCCACCCGCCAACGCTCGGTGGGCTTGCCCGCGTTGTGGAGGTCGGCCAGCAGGTCGTCTCGGGTCAGGGACATCGATGCTCCTCGGCGCTCCAGGCGCCCCGTGGGCGTAACGTCGACAGGGGGCGACGGAGCCGCCTGCTACGAGAACCAGCCATCTTGCCGCCGCTTCTCGTACATGAGCACGGCGGTCGCAACGGACACGTTCAGCGACTCCAGCTTGCTCGCCAGGGGGATCGAGACGATCCCGGTACACTTCTCGGCGAGCTTGCTCGACAGGCCCCGGCCCTCTGCCCCCATCACCAACGCCACCGCGCCGTCGAGGCGGGTCTCGTGGAGGGCTCGGCCCCCCATGTCGGCGCCGTAGGAGGGCACGCCAGCCTTCTTGAGGGTCTTCAGGGCGGCGAAGAGGGACTCCCGCACCACGGGGACCTCCTCCACCGCACCCATGCTGACGCGGGCGACCACCGGCGACAGCGGAGCCCCGCGGCGGGTCGGCAGCACCAGCGCGTTGGCGCCGAAGCCCATCGCCGAGCGGAGGATAGCGCCCAGGTTGTGCTCGTAGGCGAGCTCGTCGGCCAGGATCCAGAACGGGGTGATGCCGTTGGCGAACTGGTGGTCGATCAGCGACGCCGCCGTCCACTGCTGGATCGGCTCCACCTTGGCGACGATCCCGTTGTGGACGCGTCCCTCCGCCAGCTTGTCCAGCTTGCGCCGATCCACCCGGTCCACCGGCACCTTGCGCCGCTTGGCGAGCTCCAGGATGCGGGAGACCCGGGCATCCGGACGGGCCCCCTGGTCGAGCCAGATGTGGAGGACGTCCCGCTTGCCCCGCTGCAGACACTCCAGGACGGGGTTGCGCCCCTCGAGCTGCTCGTGACTCACAGCAGGTTGGCTGCGAGCTCGGCCAGCTCGGAGCGCTCTCCCTTCCGCAGGGTGACGTGGCCTGCGATGTCGGCATCCTTGAAGCGCTCGATGCAGTAGGTCAGGCCGTTGCTCATCGCGTCGACGTAGGGGTTGTCGATCTGGCCGGGGTCGCCGGTCATCACCACCTTCGTCCCCTCCCCTGCCCGGGTGAGCACCGTCTTGATCTCGTGGGGCGTGAGGTTCTGGGCCTCGTCGACGATGAGGAACTGCCGCGGAATGGACCGGCCGCGGATGTAGGTGAGCGGCTCCACCTCGATGATCTTCTGGTCGAGGAGGTAGGCGTACTCGGGCTCGGGCTTGTGGTTGGTGCCCGACTGCTCGGAGCGGGTGTTCAGGAGCAGCTCGAGGTTGTCGAAGATGGGCTTCATCCACGGGTTCAGCTTCTCGCCGATGTCGCCGGGGAGGAAGCCGATGTCGCGGCCCAGAGGGAAGATGGGCCGGCTGACCAGCAGCTTGCGGTAGGTGCGCTCGTCGGCCACCTGCTTGAGGCCCGCAGCGATGGCCAGCAGCGTCTTGCCGGTGCCCGCCACCCCGTTGAGGGTGACCAGGGAGAGCGAGTCGTCGAGGAGCAGGTCGAGGGCGAACAGCTGCTCCTTGTTGCGGGCGAAGATCCCCCAGACGCCCTCGCGGTGGCGGCCGACCTTGCGGGCCACGCCCTTCCGCTTGTCGACGCGGACCATGGCGGTCTTGCTGGGGGCGTCGGCGGCGGCCAGCACCAGGAACTCCTGGGCATGCACGTCCTTGAGATCGAGCTTCTCGATGGGGACCGAGCCGTCGGCGTACACGGCGTCGACCACCGGCCCGGGCACGGTGACGTCCCGGACGCCGAGGTACTGCTCGTCGACGTTGATGCGGGCGTTCTGGTAGTCCTCTGCCAGGACCCCGAGGGCGTCGCACTTCAGCCGCATGTTGGTGTCGCGGGTCACCAGCGCGACGTTGCTCTCGGCGGCCAGCCGCAGCACGCTCCGCAGGATGCGGTTGTCGTTGCTCTCGGGGCCCCAGGTGATGGGCAGATCGGCGCCGTGGGTGTCGTAGTCGACCCGGAGCTTGCCGCCACCGTGGAGAGGCACCCCGTTCTTGAGGCTGCCCCGCTCCCGGAGCTTGTCGAGGTAGCGGGAGATGGTCCGCGCGTTGCGGCCCGTCTCGTTGAGGTCCTTCTTGAAGCGGTCGACCTCCTCGATCACCGTCATGGGGATGACGACGTCGTGCTCGTCGAAGACGAACAGCGCCTTCGGGTCGTAGAGCAGCACGTTGGTGTCGAGGACGTAGGTGCGGTCGGCGGGGGTGTTCATTCACGACTCACGGCGCGCGCCGAGGCCTCGGAGAGCGCAGGACGGGGGTGGATGGGGTGTGCGGGCCCGGATGGCGAGACGTAGGGTGTCGGAGGGGCGGGTCTTCCAGACGGGACCCTCCTGGCCGGTACTGGCCGGTGGGGACTAGCGGTCGACGTTGAGGGTGAAGGTGCGGTCGTAGGGGCCCTGTCGGGTGTTGGCGACGCCGAACTGGACCATGGGGTTCTCCATCACCACCGTGCCGGACTGATCCGAGCCGGTGCCGATGTAGACGTAGTAGGTGCCACCGGCAGCGTTGACGGAGTTCGAGCGGATCTTCACGTCGTTGCTCCCCGGACGCAGCCACTTGCCGACGTCGAGGATCTGCTGGGGCTTGCCGGAGCCGACGGTGCGCACGAGCTGACCGTTGATCATCACGTCGATGGTGTGCCCGACGCTGCCGTTGTCCTCGGTGACCAGCCACCAGCGGGCCGCGGCCACCGCCGGGTTGCCTGCGGGCGGCGCAGGGGGACGGGGCTGAGCCGTGGTGGCGGTGGCGCCCTGAGTCGGCGGGGTGCCGGTGGTCGGAGCGGGCGGCCTCGTGGTCGTACCCGTGGGCGGAGGCGTGGGGTTTCCCTGCACCTCGATCTTGTAGCCGGGGGCATCCACCTTGATGTTTCCCTGGGCGTCGAACGTGATGCTGACGTTCTTCATCTCGACACCCGGGATGGTCGCCGGGTCGACGAACACGCCGTTGATGTAGAGCTGGCCGGCAAAGGCCGAGGCCACGAGCCACGTGAGCATGTGTTCCTCCTGGCGGCGACCTTAGACCGCGGCCGCGCGCTGTGCAATGGCCTCCGGGCCCCAGAGGGACCGTCGGACCCTGGTTCGTCGGGGACTGGGCCCCCAGGAGAGAACCCCGGGAAGGCCGCTCGCTTCCCCCTCGGGCAGTCAGACGCCCTTCTTGTCCGCCTCGGCCCGCTCCCGACGCCGCTGCTCGGTGGCGGTCATCGGACCGGCGGGAACCGCGTCGCCACCGTCGTCGTCGGAGGGCGGTGCGGCCACGAGCTTCTGCAGCCACGGCTTGACGTCCTCCATCACCAGGATCATCGGCGAGGCGACGAACACCGTGGAGTAGGTCCCGAACACGATGCCGCAGACCATGGCGAGGGCGAAGTTCTGGATGACCGGCCCGCCGAGCACCAGGAACATGGTGATCGCCAGGAAGGTGGTGACGGAGGTGGCCACCGTTCGGGTGAGGGTCTCGCTGATGGACACGTTGAGCAGCGTGGGCAGGTCGTTGCGTCGGTAGCGGTCCCGGTTCTCCCGGATGCGGTCGTAGATGACGATGGTGTCGTTGAGCGAGTAGCCGACGATGGTGAGCAGGGCGCCGATCATCGGGAGGTTGAACTCGATCTGGGCCAGCACGAACACGCCGACCGTGAGGGAGACGTCGTGGGCCAGGGCCAGGACGGCGCCCGGCGCGAAGCCGACGTCGAACCGGAAGGCGACGTAGATGAGCACGAGGCCCAGGGTGGCGGCGATGCTGATGAAGCCCTGTCGCCGCAGCTCGCCACCGACCTTGGGACCGACGGAGTCCGTGGACAGCACCTCGAAGGGCCGGTCGCCGAGGCTGCTGGCGATGCGGTCCTTGATCCGCTCCGACAGGCCGGGGACCTGGATGACGATGGTGTTGTCGTTGCGGCCCGGCGACACCGTGGCGCCAGGGAAGAGCGGCCGGACGTCGCGAGCGACCTCCTGGTGGGTCTTCAGCCCCCCCTTGGCCTCGTCGTAGTCGATCTCGAAGCGGGCGCTGACCTCGGCGGAGCTCCGCATGTCGAGGACCCATTCGGGGCCGTAGAGCTTGGCCACGGCCTCCTTCATCTCCCCCTCGAGCTCCTCCATCCCGAAGGACGCATCCTGGATGCGGATGACGAACTCGCCGGAGTCGGCGCCGTTGACCGCCTGCACCGCGTCGTCGGACAGGTCCATCGCCCGCAGGGCCGTGCGGACCTCGCTGATGTCGGTGGCCTCCTCGAACTTCAGGTGGATCTCGGTGCCCCCTGTGAAGTCGATGCCCCAGTTGGGACCGATGGCCACGAAGACGGCCCAGCTGGCCACCATGAGCAGGCCCGACACGCCGGCGGCGACGTAGCGCCAGCGGACGAAGTCGAACTCGAGGGCGTCCAGGTATCGCTTGACGAATTCCAGCATGGTTCCCTCAGATCCGCAGGCGCGCGGTGGAGCTGCGCGTGACCAGGTCCATCAGCGTGCGCGTGACGAACAGGGCCGAGACCAGCGTGGTGATGATGCCGATGAGCAGGGTGACGGCGAAGCCCTTGATGGGGCCCGAGCCGTAGCTGAAGAGCACGATGCCGGCGATGGCGGTGGTGATGTTGGCGTCGAGGACGGCCACCACGGCCTTGTCGAAGCCGACGTCGACGGCCTTCCGGGGATGGACCCCCAGCCGTAGCTCTTCGCGGATGCGCTCGTAGATGATGATGTTGGCGTCCACCGCCATCCCCGCGGTGAGGGCGATGCCGGCGATGCCGGGCAGCGTGAGGGTGGCACCAAACAGAGCCAGGGACGCCAGCACCAGCAGGATGTTCACGACCAGCGCGATGTCGGCGATGATGCCGGAGGTGCGGTACCAGGCCAGCATGAACACCAGCACGATGCTGCCGCCGATGCCGGCGGCGATGGTGCCGGCCCGGATGGAGTCGGCCCCGAGGGTGGCGCCGATCTGGCGGACGGAGGCCACGACGACCGGCGCATCGAGGGAGCCGGTGCGGAGCACGAGGGCCAGCTTCTGGGCCTCCTGGATGTCGTCGACCTCGATGCGAGCCGCACCGCCGCAGATTTTCTCCTTGATGGACGGGGCGCTCATCACCTGATCGTCGAGGAGGATGGCGAAGCGCTTGCCGACGGCCTTCGAGGTGATCTCGCAGAAGGTGCGGGTCCCTCGGGGCTTGAAGTCCATCGTGGTGTAGGTCTGGTTCGTGGCCGGGTCGGAACGGACACCCGCAGACGCGATGTCGTTGCCGGTGATCTTCACGTCGGCCATCATCGGCAGGGCTGCGCCGACGCGGACGTCCTCGCCGTTGGCGTCCTTGTCGTACTGGAAGCCGAGGATGCGATCCCGGTCGAGGCGGTTGGACTCCCAAAGGAACACGTTGAGCAGCTCGTCATCGACGAACTGGTCGGCGGGCATCTCCTTCTCGGCGGCGATGAGGAGCTGCGCCACCAGGGCGTCGTCGAACTCCTCGTCGACCATGCGGAACTGCAGGACAGCGGTGGTGCCGATGGCGTCGACCGCGGCCTTCACGTCGACCATGCCGGGGAGCTGCACGTTGATGCGGCCCCCGCCCTTCTTGACGATGCTGGGCTCCTTCACGCCCGTCTCGTCGACCCGCTTGCGGAGGGTCTCGAGGACCTGCTCGACGGACTCGTTCTCCACCTGCTTCTGCCGGGTCGGGGCCATCTCGTAGGTGTGGGTCGTGCCCTCGGAGGCGATGCGGAGGTAGTCGTTCTGGGTGGCCTTCTGGACCACCGTGTCGATGACGGACAGATCGGCATCGGAGGTGATGAGGATCTGCGGCTGACCATGGGCCCGCCGGATGCTCTCGGCCTCCAGGCCCTCGCGAGCCGCGGTGTCCTTCACCGAGGAGGCGTCGCGGGTGACCTGACCGAGGACGGCCTCCGCGAGGTCCACCTGGAGGGTGAGGTCGATGCCCCCCTGGAGGTCGAGGCCCAGGTTCATCTGGGTGTCGGGGAGGAGACCGACGAGCCACGCGGGGGGGCCGCCGGCACCGGCCTCGGCCGCCCCGTCTTCAGGGGCCTCGTCGGGGGTGGCCTCCGCCACCTCTGCCACCTCGGAGAGGGTGCCGGACAGCGCCGGAGCGGCCAGGAGCGCCAGGGCGTCGGGGTCCGACAGGACCGCGTCGCCGAGGCTGCGCGTCAGCTCGATCCAGCGGACGCCCGCCAGACCGGGGACGGCGAACGCGGTGACCGTGTCGTCGATGGCGACCATCGCCACCGGCAGGCCCTCGGGGAGCGGGCCGGAGAGGGTGAGGGTGGTGCCGTCCTCCGTGGTGGTCAGGCCGGTGACGGTCAGCGGGAGCTCGGTGGCCTCGGGGGGCACCGGGTTGCGGGTCACCTTGGCCACCAGGGCCTTGAAGGCGGGTCGCTGGGCCTCGGGGAGCTCGCGGCCGACGGCCAGGGCCTCCTTGGAGAGGCTCCCCGCATCGACGCTCTCGGGGACCTCCAGGGCCTCCAGCACGGGCCGGGGGTCGAGGAGCTGCACCTTGCCGGCGCGGGCGGCGAGGCGCACGACGTCGGCACGGTCGGTACCCGGGGCCATGTCGACGACGACCTGACCGCCCTCGTCGGCCACCTTGCTGACCCTGACGCCGGCTGCCTTCAGGCGCGTGGCGAGGGCCTGCGCGACCTCGGTGGGGTCGGCGCCCTCCACGGTGAAGGCCACGTCGAGGTCCGGTCCGGTCCCCTTGTTCGTCTCCACCGCCCCGGCCTGGTTCGCCAGGCGGGTCTCGAGGTCCTCCTGGAGCGCCGTCGGCAGGAGGACGTAGATGGAGCCCAGGAACAGGGCGAGGATGCCGGAGAGGCGGAGCCAGTAGCTGAGTTCCAAGGCCGCTCCTACTTGGTGTCGTCGGAGGCCTGCTTTCGGGCCACCGCGGTCTTGTCGAGGGTGATGCGGGTCTTGTCGCCGATGTCGAGCACGACGACGTCGTCTCCCACTTCGACGATGCGCCCGTGCATGCCGCTCCCGGTCACGATCCAGTCGTCCTTCGACAGCTTGGAGAGCAGGTCCTCGTGCTTCGCCTTCTCGTCTGCCTGCGGCTTGATGAACAGCAGGTAGAGCGTCAGCAACATGAGGACGGGGAAGATGATGTCGATCGCGTTCACGGCGCACCTTTCGCCCAGTGCTGGGCAGAGTCCGCCCGTCCTATATGGCCCTCCACGATGACGCCAACGGCCCCCAGCAATATGGACGGGCCGATGGCACCCCCCGCAGACCCGCCTGGCAACGAGCCCGACGTCCCATCGGATGCCGATGGTGCGGCCGGGGGCGCATCCATGGGTGGCGCCCCCCTCGACGGCTTCGACGAGGCCGTCGCTCCCTACCGATTCGACCTGCCCGACGAGCTGGTGGCCCGCTACCCGCCCACCGAGCGAGGCAGCTCTCGGCTCCTGCACCTTCCCCTCGACGGCGGGCCGGTCCGGCACGGTCACTTCGTCGACATCCTCGATCGCCTGCGCCCCGGCGACCGACTCGTCGTCAACGACACCCGGGTGCTTGCGGCTCGGGTCGCTGCCCGCCGGGCCACCGGGGGCAAGGTCGAGCTGCTCCTCCTCGAGCCCGGTCCGGGTGCGGTCCGCGCCCTCGCCCGGCCGGCCAGGAAGCTGAAGGCCGGCGACCGCCTGAGCCTCGCCTCCGGGGGGGGCGCCACGATCGTCGACGAGGCCGTGGAGGGCGTGATCCGTGTGGCCTTCGACGCCGATCCCCTCGACGTGATGGCTGCCCAGGGGGAGCTGCCCATCCCCCCCTACCTGGGGCGAAGCGAGGAGGCGGTGGACCGGGTGCGCTACCAGACCGTCTACGCCGACGCGCCCGGCAGCGCGGCCGCCCCCACCGCGGGCCTGCACTTCACCGACGAGCTCCTCGACGCCCTCGCGAACCGAGGGGTCGGCCTCACCCGGGTCACCCTCCACGTGGGCCTCGGGACCTTCCGTCCCCTGCGCCCCGAGGACCTCGCCCGTGGGCGCCTCCACGAGGAGCGCATCGTGGTGACCGAGCAGGCCGCGACGGAGCTGGCGACCACCCGCCGGGAGGGAGGTCGGGTCGTGGCGGTGGGCACCACGAGCACCCGCACCCTCGAGGCGGCCACCCCGGTGGGGGCCCGCTCTCCCGAGCCCTGCGACACCCGCACGGACCTGTTCATCCGCGAGGGCTACCGCTTCCGCTGCGTCGACGGCCTCGTCACCAACTTCCACCTGCCGGGCAGCAGCCTGCTGATGCTCGTGGCGGCCCTCGCGGGTCGGCCGCGGCTGCTGTCCGCCTACGACGCCGCCATCCAGCGCGGCTATCGGTTCTACTCCTATGGCGACGCCATGCTGCTCCTTTGAGCTCGAGGCGGAGTGCGATCTGCCCTCCGTCTCCGGCGGTCCGGCCCGCGCCGGCACCCTCACCCTTCCCCACGGCACCGTCCCCACGCCTGCGTTCATGCCGGTGGGCACCCGCGGCACGGTCCGAGGCCTGACCAGCGACGAGATCGCGGGCTCCGGGGCCTCCATGCTGCTGTGCAACACCTACCACCTGTGGGTGCGCCCGGGGCACCGCCTCATCGAGGGCCTCGGCGGGCTGCACCGCTTCGCCAACTGGTCCGGCCCCATCCTCACCGACTCCGGCGGCTACCAGGTCTTCAGCATGCGGGACCGCAACAAGGTCACCGAGAAGGGCGTGAAGATCCGCAGCCCCGAGGACGGGGAGTGGCGGATGCTCACCCCCGAGGTCGCCCTGGAGGTCCAGCAGGCCCTGGGCGTCGACATCGCCATGGCCTTCGACGAGTGCCTCGAGCAGCCCGCGACCCGGGAGCGCACCATCGCCAGCACCGAGCGAACGACCCGCTGGCTGAAGCGGTGCATCGCCGCCTGGACCGAGCGGGACCGCACCGCCCTCTTCGGCATCGTGCAGGGAGGGCTCTTCGACGACCTGCGGGCCGCCCACGCCCAGGAGCTCACCGAGCTCGACCTGCCCGGCTACGCCATCGGTGGCCTGTCGGTCGGCGAGGTGAAGGAGCGGATGATGGCCGTGACCGCCCACACCGCCGCCCACCTTCCTCGCAACAAGGTCCGCTACCTGATGGGGGTCGGGCACCCCATCGACATCGTGGAGGCGGTGTTCCGCGGCGTCGACCTCTTCGACTGTGTGCTGCCCACCCGGTCGGGGCGCCACGGCCAGTGCTACACCTCGGTGGGTCGGGTGAACCTGATGAACGGCCGCTACGCCGACCAGGATGCCCCCCTCGACCCGGCCTGCTCCTGTGTTGCGTGCACCACCGTGAGCCGAGCCTACCTGCGGCACCTGTTCAAGGCGGGCGAGCAGCTGGGCAAGCGGCTCGCCAGCGTCCACAACCTCACCTACTACCAGGGCCTCGTCGCAAGGCTCCGCACCGCCATCCAGGCGTCCGACCTCGACGGGCTGGAGGCGCTACGGGCCGAGGCTGCGACGGCCACGAACCCCGTCCCGTTCTGAGCCCGCGCCAAACCAGGGACAACCCCGCCAATGACTCCGAGATATGGGCCTCCTCAGTTGACCGGCCGGGCGCCGAGGGGGTCACGAGGGGCACGAAGAAGACACGAAGGGCACACGAAGAATTCCAGGTTGGGGTCCGAGCGAAAGGGACGACGAGAGGACGCCGCCCCCATCATGGTCCTCAGGTAGACATCGACATGAAGACCCGGCTGTCGGACGCGCCGCATCGACGACCTCCTCCACATCGGTCCTTCGTGTGCCCTTCGTGTCTCCTCCGTGTTCTTCGTGACCCCTACTGAGCCACGCCAAACCGACGCCGCCTCCCCAGCCAGCTGCGCTCGACCGCGGCGGTTCCCCAGTGGGCCGTGTCGGACACATGGTCGAGGAGCTACCTCTCTGGTCCTTCGCGAGCCCTCAGCGGACCAGCGACCACAGCGCCGCGCCGATGGTGTCGATGACCCCGATCCAGATGGCGAAGGCCAGCCCGATCAGCATCGTGAGCTGGATCGCCCACAGCCGCCAGAACCTGAGCTGACGCCAGCGAGGCGGACGGCGCTCCATCAGCTTGGTGGCGACGAAGCCGTGGGCGTCGTGCTCGAGCCAGGCGAACACCGGCTCGTCGCCATGGGCTCGGGCCGCCGCCACCAGACGGGCGTCCATCCGGACCCTCTCCCCTGCCCCGACCAGCTTCGTGCCTCCGTCGTCGAGATCGAGGGGCACCCATCCCGGCGTCCCGTCGCGGACCGCGGACAGGGTGGTGGTGTCCGGCGGCTCGGAGGCGGGCCCGAGCCACGGGGTGAGCTGCACCACGCCGCCGAGGCCGCGGCCGCCCACACCGATCATGGCGCCACACCAGTACAGCCCGGCCGAGCCCATGCCGATCGACACGAGGCCTGCCGACCCCTGCCCCAGTGCGACCAGCCCCACAGCTCCCTGACCCACGGCGATCAGCCCCACGGCTCCCTGGCCCACAGCCACCACGCCGAAGGCGATCTGCCCGAGGGCGAACACCCCCGTGGCGATGCCGCCCACGGCGATGAATCCCTTCGCCTCGGCGCCGACGTCGAAGAACTTCATGACGGAGGTCTACCGCAGCCGGTAGGTTCGGGTCCATGGAGGTTTGCGACGAGTGCGGAGCCTGGGCGCCGGAGGGTGCCAAGGCCTGCGGAAGCTGCGGGGCGGCGCCCCTGAAGCGCGTGCGTGGCGCCCAGGGGGACCCGCGCTGTGTCCAGGTGCGCCTGGAGTTCACCTGCCGCGGATGCGCGCTCGCCGCCCCCTTGGACCGCCTCGCCGACGACGGCGTCGTCACCTGCTGTCGCTGCGGCCTCCGCCAGGGACTCGACACCGACGACCTCCGCGCCGTTCTCCAGACCGCCTGGGGCGTCGCCGACCTCTACCACCCGGACCCCGAGGGAGACCGTCCGGGCCCCATCTCCGTGGCGGGCATCAACCCGTACCGCAACCCCAAACAGCCGGGGAAGCGGTTCGACAGCGAGCTTCCCGACATGCTCGCGGCCTGGCTGGGGCGTGGCATCCCCCTCGACGACGCCGAGCGCTCCCCCGTGCTCGTCACCGTGGAGGAGCGGGGGCACGTCGTCACGTCGTCCGGCGCCCGCTACGCCCTCTCCCCCGGTGCCCTCGCGCTGTGCCCCGGCCTGGTGGGGGTCGTGGCGGACGAGCACCGCGTCGACCAGACCTCGGTCGAGCTGGCCGACGCCGCCGAGGGGGAGGCCTTCGCCTGCGCCCGCTGCGGGGCCGCGCTTCCGGTCGACGGCACCGCTCGGCTCGTTCGCTGCACCTACTGTGACGCCGTGCACCACGTCGCGTCCGACCTGCGACACCGCCTCAGGGACGACCCGCTCCCCGACGTCTGGTGGCTCGTCTTCGACGGCCCGAGCCCTCTGCGTCGTCAGCTGGAGTCCGACCCGCCCGGTACCCGCACCGTCCAGTCCCTCGCCGATGCCGAGCTCGGCGCCGGGCGCAAGGCCGTCGATCTGGCCATGGCCCTCGGCATCCCCACCGCAGCTCTGCTCCTCGCCGGCGTGGTCGTGGAGACGGGTCTGTTCGTGCTCCACCTGGCGGGCCTGCGCTGACCGCTCGACGGGGCGACGGCACCGTCCGCGGGCGCCGACGTGTCACCACCTGGCCACCGGAGGATGTGGCGGGCGGCCGGTCGGGGCAACTACAGTGCCGCAATGGTACTCTTTCCGCTCTTTCTGTCCTGCATCACATCCGTCGAGAACGATGGGTCCGACCCGCAGACCGCCACATCGGACACATCCATCAGTAGCCCATCGGGCGACACGGGTACGGAGTCGACCGGCGCCACGGTCAGCGAGCCCAACGTCCTGCTGCTCTCCATCGACACCACCCGAGCGGACCGGGTCAACAGCAACGGCTACACGGGCAGCACCACCACCCCGAACCTCGACGCGCTCCTCGCGTCCGGGCTGGCCCTCCGCAACCATCGGAGCTGCTCCACCTGGACGATGCCCAGCTTCCTCTGCGTGTGGACCGGCCAGGATGCCCTGGGACTCGGGGTCTGGGTCGACATCGAACGAGGCGACGATGGCCTGGATCCCTACCCGAACGACGAGCTCCCCAGCCTGGCCTGGCACCTCGGAGAGGCTGGCTACGCCACCCAGCTCGTCACCGGCAACCTGCTCCTCGGCGGTGCCTACAACATGGACCGCGGCTTCGACGACTGGACCCGCACCTTCAACGTCACGGAGACGGCGGACACCGGCATCGCCGAGCTGGAGCGCCTCGCGGCCGACCCCAGCCCGTGGTTCCTCCAGATCCACTTCATGGCGCCCCACAAGCCCTACAACCCCGACCCCGCCTACCTCGAGGGCGACACCGACTGTCCCGGACACGACCTGACCACCCGAGATGGCTTCGCGGCGTTCCGCGCCCCCTTCCAGCAGATGAGCGACGAGGAGCAGCAGGCCTGCCTCGACCACCTGGACCACCTCTACGACGCCCTCCTCCGCGAGACGGACCGCCACCTCCAGCGGGTGCTCGACGCCCTCGACGCCACCGGGGAGCGGGAGGACACCGTCATCGTGTTCGTCACGGACCATGGCGAGAGCTTCCAGGAGCACGGCTTCTGGGAGCACAGCTGGGGCGGCAACGTCGACACCCTCGTCCGCAGCACCGCGGGCTTCGTGCACCCCGCCCTCGTCCCTGCCGCGGAGCACCACGGCCTCACCACCCACGAAGACATCCTGCCGACGCTGTTCACCCTCCTCGGGCGAGCGGTCCCTGCGGGGGTCACTGGCCACGCGGTCGGCACCGCGGAGACGGAGGCTGTCTTCCAGCTGACCTATGCGAACGACGCCACCGTGCAGCCCGTGGCCACCGAGGACGCGAAGCTCATCTACCGGTGGGACCAGGGCGCGGCGTACTACGACCTCACCACCGATCCCATGGAGCTCCACGACCAATGGGACCCGACGCTGCCGGAGGCCATGGCGCTGTGGGAGAAGCTGGAGCCCAAGGTACTGGAGCTGGCCGACCGGGTCGACGACGGCGCGAAGCCCTACTTCTTGCCCTGATCCTGCCGGGGCGAGGGGCCTCTCACACCGAGCCGACCACCAGGGGAAGTGCCTCGCTGGGCCCGTCGCCAACGACAACGCCGTCTCCCACGTAGGCGAGGGCCTCCCGGAGTGCATGGCCGTCGCGATGGATCAGGGTGACCAGCGGCTGCCCCTTCGTCACGGCGTCGCCCGGGTTCACGTGGACACGCGCGCCCACGCCCATGTCGACGGCGTCGTCGGCCCGCCGGCGCCCGGCGCCCAGGACGAAGGCGGCCCGGCCGACATTCCCGGCGTCCACCTGCTCCACGACGCCGTCGCGGCGAGCAACGACGACCTCCTCGGCGACGCCCCTCTCGCCATCGAGCACCCCGCCGTCTACCGTGCGGGGGTCGCCTCCCTGGGCCTCTACCATCGCCAGGAACCTCGAGTAGGCGGCGCCGCTGGCCAGGATCTCGGCCGCGCGGGGGTGCCCGGCGAGGGTCACCACCAGCTCCGCGAGGTCGGCGGGCCCCTCTCCCTTCAGGCAGGCGGCCGCCTCCCGGACCTCGAGGGCGTTGCCGACGGCCTCCCCGAGGGGGCGGTCCATGGCCGTGATGTGGGCCGAACAGTCCACGCCGGCGCCCCTGGCCACCCGAACGAGGGCCTCGGCGAGCTCTCGGCTGGCCTCCGGCGTCTTCATGAAGGCGCCGGAGCCGGTCTTCACGTCGAGGACCAGGCGAGACACCCCCTCGGCCAGCTTCTTCGACAGGATCGACCCGACGATCAGCGGGATCGACTCCACCGTGCACGTCTCGTTGCGCAGGGCATAGAGCACCTTGTCCGCGGGTGCCAGGGACGCCGTCTGGCCGGAGATGAAGGCGCCCACGGTGCCGAGCACGCGGCCCAGCTCCTCGTCGGTGAGGTCCGTACGGTAGCCGGGGATGGCCTCCAGCTTGTCGAGGGTGCCGCCGGTGTGCCCAAGGCCCCGTCCAGACACCATCGGCACCCGCAGGCCCAGCTCCGCCCACAGGGGCGCCAGCACCAGGCTGACCTTGTCGCCCACCCCACCTGTGCTGTGCTTGTCGACCAGCTCCGGCCCATCGGGCCATGCCATGACGTGTCCGGTGTGGGTCATCGCCCGGGTGAGCGCGACGGTCTCGCCATCCGAGAGGCCCCGCTGGAAGGCCCAGGCCAGCCAGGCGGCTGCTTGGGGCCGCGACACGGACCCGTCTACCACGCCCGCCACGAAGGCCTCGATGGCTTCGGCGGACTGTGCGTCGCCGCTGCGCATGCCGTAGAGGATGTCATCGGTGTGCATGTGGCCTCCGTGAGGCGGCCATCCTACTCCCTACGGGTAGAGGCGGGTGATGCCCCAGCCTTGTTCGGCGCGCTCGAAGACGATGCGGTCGTGGAGCCGATCGGCGCGTCCTTGCCAGAACTCCATCGCCTCGACCTCGATGCGGAAGCCACCCCAGAACGAGGGCCGGGGGACATCCTGGCCGGCGAAGCGGGCCTCGACGTCGGCCATGCGGGCCTCGAGGGTGGAGTGGTGGTCGAGGACCTCGGACTGCCGGCTGGCCCAGGCGCCGAGCTGGGAGCCTCGTGGGCGACGAGCGAAGTAGGCGTCCGAGGTGGCGTCCGTCACCCGACGGGCCCGGCCGCGGACCCGGACCTGCCGGGCCAGGCTCTTCCAGTGGAGAACGCCGGCGATCGAGGCGTGGGCATCGAGCTCGCGAGCCTTCTGGGAGCCATAGTTGGTGTAGAAGACCCATCCCGCGGGGCCCCACTCCTTCAGGAGCACCGTGCGGATCGAGGGTACCCCGTCGCGGACCGTGGCGATCTGGATGGCGTCGGGCACATCGGGCTCGCTGGACCGGGCCTCGGCGAACCAGGCCTCGAAGGGGGCGTGGGGCTCGGCGGCGTCGAAGGGGTTCATGGACAACGGGGCCTCCCTCCGAGGTCCAGCACTCGATAGACCTCGGCATGCCCACCTACCATCGCGAGACCGCCATCGAGGCGTCCGCCGAGCAGCTCTTCGCCTGGCACGAGCGTCCAGGTGCCTTCTTCCGCCTGCTTCCTCCGTGGGAAGACACGCGGGTCGTCGAGCGGGGCAACGGGCTCGCTGCCGGCGAGCGCACGATCCTCGACATGTCGATGTTCGGGCCCGTCCGCACCCGCTGGGTCGCCGAGCACACCTGGTGTGAGCGGCCCACCGGCTTCGACGACACCCAGGCCGAGGGGCCCTTCACCAAGTGGGTCCACCAGCACCGCTTCCACGACGGACGGCTGGAGGACCGCATCGAGTGGATGCCGCCGCTCGGGGGCCTCGGGGTGGCGGTCGCAGGGGGTTCCCTCGAGAGCCGCATCGACCGGGGCTTCGTCTTCCGGCACCAGCGCACGAAGGAAGACGTCGAGCGCCTCGTCGCGGGACCCCAGGGCCTGCGGGTGGCCGTGACCGGTGCGTCGGGGCTGGTGGGGCAGGCCCTCACCCACTTCCTGCAGAGCGGCGGCCACACCGTCGTGCCGCTGGTGCGCCGGAAGGCCGACGTCGACGCCCTCGGCGGCATCTACTGGAACGTCCGGGAGGGGGCCATCGACGGGGCGGCCCTGGAGGGCTTCGACGCCGTCGTGCACCTCGCGGGTGCGAGCGTGTCCGGCAAGGCGTGGACCGACGACTACCGGGCGGCCATCCGGGACAGCCGGGTCGACGGGACGCGGCTCCTGGCGGAGGCGCTGGCCGGGCTGAAGGACAAGCCGAGGGTCTTCGTGAGCGGCTCGGCCGTCGGTTTCTACGGGGATCGCGGCGACGAGGTCGTCGACGGGTCCAGCGAGCGTGGGGACGGCTTCCTGGCCGACGTCGGCGCATCCTGGGAGGCGGCGACCGTGGCAGCGGAGGAGGCGGGCATCCGCACCGTGAAGCTTCGCACCGGCATCGTGCTGGCCATGGCCGGCGGTGCCCTACCGGCCATGCTGCCAGCCTTCCGGGCGGGGACCGGCGGCCCCATCGGCGGTGGCCAGCAGTACGTTCCCTGGATCCACCTCGACGACCTCGTGTACGCCATCCACTACGCCATCGGCAACGATCAGGTCCGCGGGCCCATCAATAGCACCGGCCCGACCCCCGTGCCCCAGCGGGCCTTCGCCAAGGCGCTGGGGCGCGCGCTCGGGCGTCCCGCCATCCTGCCGGCCCCCGCCGCGGCCGTTCGTCTCGGGATGGGCCGGGAGAAGGCCGACGAGCTCGTGCTGGCCGGTCAGAACGCGGTGCCCAACGGCCTGAGGGACGCCGGCTTCCGCTGGGCCCACCCCGAGGTGGAGGGAGCCCTGCGCGCCCTGCTCGGCACCTGAGCCCCCCCGGTAAGGAGACCGTCGCGAGAGCGGTGGGAGGTAGCGCCTTCGGGCGGTCCCTCAGCGTAGGGCCACGGCAGTCTCGACCACCGACCCGTCGACCTGTCGACCCATCACCAGACACGGGAGGGCCAGGAGGGCTGGCCCTCCGGTGGGGTCGAGCGTACCGAGGGTGCGTCGGACCGCTTGCGGGCCGGCG
>Ga0213839_1000800_pt1 | contig 27116 bp, 28 predicted proteins | sample SWPATP21_FD_160075 | JGI IMG/M metagenome (GOLD analysis project Ga0213839, IMG submission 160075) | Coastal seawater microbial communities from Marineland, Florida, United States - SWPA TP2 #1 | ecosystem: Environmental > Aquatic > Marine > Coastal | place: USA: Florida | collected 2016-08-14
GCCGGCATCCCACAGGAAGAAGGCGCCGCTTTTCGGGCTGGGCATGTAGGTCTGGTAGTCCATCGCGATCATGCCGTTGGTATTGGGCATGTCCGCCAGCGGGATCTGGTAGATCGTGCGCGTGACCCCGGTGTCGAAATAGGCGTGGACGAAGCCGTTCGCATCGACCTCCACCTCCGTCATGTTGCCAACGGCGGATCCGTCCTTGGTGATGGCGAGGGGCGCAAAGACGTTGGAGAGCTGGCTCAGCCCGCCGGTGCCGCCGATGAGCCCCAGATCGACCTCTACCGGGCCGCCCAGGACGTTGACGATGACGGTTCCGGAGGCGGCATCATAGGCACCGCCGGTCGTGGCGGTCACGGTGGCCAGGGTGCCGCCCCCGACCCGCGCGTCGGAAAAGGTCAGGTCGTAATCGCCGATCACCGCCCCGGCAGAGGCGCTGTCGGTGATGATCATCTGCCAGGAGTTCGACGTGCCGGAGCCGGGCACGGTCGGGACGAATTCGACCGTCAGGCTTTCGGATTTGCCCAGGTTGTCGAAATATTCGATCGACAGCTGTTTGCTGTCGCCCGATGCCCCGGCCTCCGTATCAGTGGCGGGGAGGTTCACGCCCAGATGGACATTGGTCGTGGGTTCTCCCTGGAACAGGTTGGGGTTGATCTGCACCGGTTCCAGACCATCGGCCGTGTCGCGCGGGACGAGGGGGAAATTGCCGCTTTCATCCGCGGGCCAGCCCAACAGGACAAGGCCGGAGGAGGTGCGGAGATATCCGTTTTCATCGGCGCGGAACGACCCGGTGGTGGTCAGCATCATGCTGTCGAAAGTGCCGGTTGCGTCCACCTCATACCCCGCGGCGACGGGGATCATGCCGCGCCCCCGTACGGCAAGGTCGGTGGCGTTGGAGGTGGTCACGAGGGCGCCGCGTTCGTCGATCATCCGCATGGTGGTGGCGCGGACGCCGCCGGCGGAATAGGTGCCCGCATTCTCACCGATGACCATAGAGTGGAAATCGGCCTCCATCCGCTTGTACCCGTAGGTCGAGGAGTTCGCGATATTGTCCGCAATCGTCCCCAGCCGGGTGGCGTTGGTATGGAGCCCGTTCACACCGGCGTTGAGAGAAGAGGAGATGGTCATGAATACGCCTTTCTGCTGCACAGACATTCCGTCTCGGCAGTCATAGGCGCGGGGGCTTAAGATGCGGCTAATGCCTAAAATCTTCTGCGTTTTGCCCCTATCTCCGGTCTCTCAGCAGTACGACCTCCAGCCGGTTGTTGCGGTCCGCCATCGGGTTGCGCACGACGGGTTCGCGGTCGGCATGGCCGGTCATCCGCTGAATCCGCCGCATCGGCAGCCCCTGCGCGGCGAGCAGACCGCGGAAGGTGTTGGCCCGCGCGGCGGAGGTTTCCCAGATGTCGGTCCGGGACAGGACCACGGGGCGGGACGCCAGGTGGCCTTCGACCGCGACGCCGTTGGCGACGATGGACGTCACGCTGGCGATGATCCGCGCGATATCCTCAAGCAGCGGCGTCGGGTCGGAGCCCAGGCCGTCGAACAGCGGTTCGCCCGGCAGGTCGAAGAGTTCGATCACCAGCCCCTCGTCGGTGACGCGCGTGACGATGTGTTTCATCACGTCCGGGGCGACTTCGCTCTCGCCGGTGCGGCCGAGCAGCATCTGCTCCACGGTTTCCAGCTGACGGGTTTCTTCCTGGTTGTCGGCGCCACCATCCGTGGCCAGCCCGCTCTGCCCGCGGGCCCGGTCGCGTTCGGTCGGGGACATCGAGGTTGCGCCGGTGCCGTTGCGGGCCAGCGACTCCTCCGAGAAGACGCTGTCGCCGCCAAAGGCCCCGTCGCCCCCGCCCGACACCCGGTTCACCGGAATCGTCGGAGAGAAGTAATCCGCAATCCCCTTGCGTTGCTTTTCCGTCGTCGCGTTCAGCAGCCACATCAGCAGGAAGAAGGCCATCATTGCCGTCACGAAGTCGGCATAGGCAACCTTCCATGCGCCGCCGTGATGACCCCCGCCCGCGACGACCTTTTTCCGCTTGATGATGACTGGCGCCGCGTTTGATCGCGCGCTCATCACTCACCTCTTTTCTCACCCGGGATCAGGGATAGGGGCGAGGCGTTAGCGGGGTCTTAAATGGCGGATTTGAAAGAGTGAAACTTTCCGAAAGACCGCCTCAAAGACGATAGACCCGCTTGGCGGTGTCGTGGAACAGCTTTGCCTTTTCGTCGGCGCTGGCACCGGCCGCGATCCGTTTGAAGGCGTTCCAGACCACCGGGTAGCTGACCGCGCCCTTGTCCACCGGGAAGTTGCTTTCGAACATGCAGCGGTCGGGGCCGAAAAGTTCGATGGCGGTTTCGAAATAGGGCCGCCAGAGCCGCGCGCATTCGCCCGAGGACGGGGGCAGCGGTTCCTTGTGCAGGTCGAAGCCGTTCACATCCATCGCCAGCCCGCCCAGCTTCACATGGGCGTTTTCGCATTTGGCCAGTTCGGTCATGTAGCCCTTCCATTCGGCAAAGACCTCGTCCCCGCGGCCCCGGTACGGACCGATGCCGAGCGGCCCGCCGAAATGATCGAGGATCATCGTCGTCTCGGGGAAGGCGCGGGCGAGGTCGGTGAAATCGGGGATCTGCGGATGGTAGAGCCAGCCGTCGAAGGTCAGGTCATTCTCCGCAAGCTTGGCAAAACCCGCGCGGAAATCCTCCTGATACATCGTCCGGAGGGGAGAGTTCGGGACCGCGCCGGAAAAGGCGTCGCCACCCGAGGCGGTGATATGTCGGATCCCGCGCAGGCGGCCCTTCGCGGCCTCCTTGTGGGCGTCGAGGACGGGTTGCACGTCCTCGCCCAACAGCAGGTTGGCATGAGCGACGATGCCGTCGCAGGCGCCGATGTCCGGGCGCTTTTTCGTGGCCTCCTCGGCGATGCCGACGACAAACTCCGTCTCGCCAACCGGCAGCATCTCCTTCGGGCCTTCGGTGCGGTAGCCGTAGCGACACTGGATGAACACGGACTGGCGAATGTTATGGCCCGAGGTCAGATCGGCCAGAAGCTCATCGGTGAAATAGGGGCCAAGGCGATCCCAGAGGTGATGGTGCGGGTCGATGATGGGGAGGTCGGGCTCAAGGATTTCCTCGGTCAGTTTGCCGAGCCATTCCTCGTTGGTGTGGATATGCGTGGTCTGTTCGAATTTGGTCATGATGTCCTCCCTTGCGCGGGAAGATAGCGGATTGAACGATTTGTGGAAGAGTATTCCTACCTGCGGAAATGCACGTGCCGGGTTTTCGGGGAAAGGGCGAAAAGGCCCGGAAAACTTGCGAAATCCGGTCGCAGGATGCTTGTCTGGCAGGGTTTCGATCCCATCTAGCAGTCCAGATACATGTTTCACGATCAAGGGAGAGCTGGATGGGCCTGCGCCGATCTCTGGATGAGTTTTTTTCTGGTGATGCGGCGGGGGGCGTGTTCCTCATCGTGTCCGCCGTGCTGGCGCTCATGGTCGCCAATTCCTCGCTCGCGGGGGAATATCACGGGATGCTGGAGACCTATTTCTCCGTCCTGCTGAACGGGGAAGGGTTGTCCAAACCCCTGATCCTGTGGATCAACGACGGGCTGATGGCGGTGTTCTTCTTCCTCGTCGGTCTGGAACTGAAGCGCGAGATCCTGGAAGGCAAGCTCAAGCGGCCGCGCGACGTGGTGTTGCCGGGCCTCGCGGCCGTGGGCGGCATGGTTGTCCCGGCGGCGATCTACGTGGCCTTCAATTACGGCAATCCCGAAACGATCCGGGGCTGGGCCATTCCGGCCGCGACGGACATCGCCTTTGCCCTCGGCATCCTCGCCCTGGTCGGGTCACGCGTGCCCGCTTCGCTCAAGATCTTTCTGCTGACGCTGGCCATCCTCGACGACATGGGGGCGATCGTTATCATCGCGCTCTTCTACACGGCGGAGCTGAAGGTGGATTACCTGCTGCTGGCGATGATCCCGATGGCCGTCATGATGTTCCTCAACCACCGCCGGATCCATCGCGTCGCGCCGATCCTGCTGCTTGGCGTGGTGATGTGGGTCTTCGTGCTGAAATCCGGCGTCCACGCGACGCTGGCCGGTGTGCTGACCGCCTTCTTCATCCCGCTGAAGGACCGCTATGGCAAAAGCCCGTTGCACAGTCTCGAAGACGGGCTGTCGCCTTACGTCTTTTTCCTGATCGTGCCGATCTTCGCCTTTGCCAATGCGGGCGTCGTGCTCAAGGGCATCGGCACGGAAGAACTTTTCGCCTCCCTCACCTCAGGCATCGCGCTTGGCCTCTTCGCGGGCAAGATCCTTGGCGTGCTGGGCGTGACCTGGCTGATGGTGAAGCTGAAATGGGCGCGGCTGCCGCACGGGGCGACTTGGACGCACATGCTCGGCGTGGCGTCGCTGGCCGGGATCGGGTTCACCATGTCGCTCTTCATCGGCACACTCAGCTTCACCTCCGTGACCTACATGAACGAGGTCCGGCTCGGCGTGTTGGGCGGGTCGCTGATCTCGGCGATCTTCGGCTACGCGATCCTCCGCTTCGCGCCGTCCTCGGCGGTCGGAACGGCAGAGGACGTCCAGACGCCCATGGTGCATCCGACAGGGCATTGAGCGGACCGCCCCGGTTCACCACCGGGGCGTCTTCCTCAGATCGCTTTCTTGCGCGCCTCGTCGATGTAAATCTCGCGCAGGCGCAGGGCGATACGGCCCGGCTTGCCCTCACCCACGGGGGCTTCATCGATCTTGACCACCGGCTGCACAAAGGTCGTGGCAGAGGTGACGAAGGCCTCATCCGCCTCTTTCGCCTCTTCGATGGTAAAGCCGCGTTCCTCGACCTCCATTTGCGCCTCTTTCGCCAGGCGCAGCACGGCGGCGCGGGTGATCCCGTGCAGGATGTCGTTGGACAGCTGCCGGGTGATGATCTTGCCGTCCTTGACGATGTAGGCGTTGTTCGACGTGCCTTCGGTCACGACGCCGTCCTCGACCATCCAGGCATCGTCGGCCCCGGCCTTCTTGGCCATCATCTTGCCCATGGAAGGGTAGAGAAGCTGCACCGTCTTGATGTCGCGGCGGGCCCACCTCAGATCCTCGATGGAGATGACGCTGATGCCGGTCTGCGCGGCGGGGGCGTTGGCGAGGTTCTTGACCTGGGTGAAGAGCACGATGGAGGACGGCGTTTCGTCCGGGTCGGGAAAAGCAAAGTCGCGATCCGCCGGCGCGCCGCGGGTGATCTGCAGGTAGATCCCCCCTTCTTCGAGGTCATTGCGCGCGATCAGTTCCCGGTGGATGGCCAGCAACTCCTCCATCGTCACGGGCGAGGCCATGTCGAGCTCTTTCAGCGACCGTTCCAGCCGCCTGGCGTGGCCGTCGAAATCGACCAGCTTGCCATCGAGCACGGAGGTCACCTCATAGACGCCGTCCGCCATCAGGAACCCCCGGTCAAAGACGGAAATCTTCGCCTCTTCCTCGGGCAGGTATTCCCCGTTCACATAGACGGTACGGCTCATCGCTCTCTCCTTTTCGGCGCTCAGCCCCAGAGGGCGGGGTCGGAGGGGTGCACGCCCCTGTCGTCAAAGCGCAATGCGTGCTCGCGGTCTTGGGCCAGCAGGAGCGGGCCGTCAAGGTCCGTGATCATCGCGCCCTGGGCCACCAGTACCGCCGGAGCCATGGCGAGGGAGGAGCCGACCATGCAGCCGACCATGATGCGATACCCTTCGGACAGGGCGGCATCGCGCAGCGCCAGGGCTTCGGTCAACCCGCCGGTCTTGTCGAGCTTGATGTTCACCACGTCATATTTGCCCCGGAGGCCGGGCAGGCTGTCCCGGTCGTGGCAGCTTTCGTCGGCGCAGACCGGCACGGGCCGGTCCATGGCGATCAGCGCCTCGTCCTCGCCTGCGGGCAGCGGCTGTTCGACCAGCGCCACGCCGAGGCGGACAAGATGCGGGGCGAGGTCGGCATAGACCTCCGCCGACCAGCCCTCGTTGGCATCGACGATGATCCGTGCCCCCGGCGCGCCACGCCGCACGGCCTCCAGCCGGGGCATGTCGTCGGGGGTGCCGAGCTTGATCTTGAGGAGCGGGCGATGCGCGTGCCGACGCGCCGCCGCCTCCATCACTTCCGGCTCGGCCAGCGACAGGGTAAACGCGGTGATCTCCGGCCCCGGCGCGGCCAGCCCGGCCATCTCCCACACCCGTCGCCCGGCCCGCTTCGCCTCCAGATCCCACAGGGCGCAGTCAACGGCGTTGCGCGCGGCCCCGGCGGGCAGTATCTCGCGCAGGGCGGCGCGGTCCAGCGGCAGATCCAGCCCCTCGACCTCGGCAATCACACTTTCCAGCGTCTCGCCATAACGGGCGTAGGGCACGCATTCGCCCCAGCCCGTCCACGCCCCGTCCGTCACCCGGACCGTCAGCACATGGGCCTCCGTCCGGCTGCCCCGGCTGATCGTGAAGACCTCTGCCAGGGGGAAAGTGTCCGCCGTCACCGATAGCTGCACGCGCCGCTCCTTCATCTTTCCGAAAATACTCCCGCCGGAGGCCTCCCGCAGGGGCCTCCGGCGCGCAGTTTAGCCAAGGGCGATCAGGGCATCCACCAGCTTGCCCGCGCCGAACCGGTAGGGGTCGGTGGCGGGCAGGCCCATCCGGTCCTCGACCTCGGCCAGATAGGCCTTCGCCTCATCCTCGTCCATGTTCTGGGTGTTGACCGAAATGCCCACCACCTCGCAGGCCGGGTTGGCGACGCGGGCCAGCGGCAGGGCGGTATCGCGCAGCGCCTCAAGCGACGGCAGGGCATAGCCCGGCAGGCCGCGCATATGGTCCCGCGTCGGCTCATGCGCGAGGATCAGCGCGTCGGGCTGGCCGCCGTGAATCAGGGCCATGGTCACGCCGGAATAGGAGACGTGGAACAGGCTCCCCTGCCCTTCGATATGATCCCAGTGGTCGGCATCGTTGTCGGGCGTCAGCCATTCGACCGATCCGGCCATGAAATCCGCGACCACGGCATCCAGCGGCACGCCCTCTCCGGTGATCAGGATGCCGGTCTGGCCGGTGGCCCGGAACGAGGATTTCAGCCCCCGCGCCTTCATCTCGCGATCCATGCAAAGGGCCGTGTACATCTTGCCGACCGAACAATCCGTGCCCACGGCGAGACAGCGTTTGCCGGTCCGTTTTTCGCCATTGGCGATCGGGTACTGAACCGTGGGGATGCGCACGTCGTGCAGGGTGCGGCCGGTCGCCTCTGCCACGGATTTCAGATCGGGTTCGTTGCGCAGCAGGTTGTGCAGGCCGGACGCGAGGTCGAACCCCTCCTCCAGCGCGGCGATCAGCACCTTCTTCCAGGCCGCGGAAATCACACCGCCGCGGTTTGCGACACCGATCACCAGCGTCTTGGCCCCGGCCGCGCGGGCCTCTGCCAGCGTCATGTCGGGCAGACCCATGTCCGCCTTGCATCCCTCCATCCGGAACTGGCCGACGGCATTGTCGGGGCGCCAATCGCGGATGCCCTGGGCCACTTTCGCGGCCAGTTTGTCGGGGGCATCGCCCAGGAAAAGGAGATAGGGTGTTTCGATCATCGGGGCAGCTCCGTTGTTTGGGACAGGCTGCCCGATTCCCCGGGGGAAGTGTTTGCTTTTCCGCACCTGCGAAAGCGCGTTTCGGGAGTTTCTTCGATCCGTAGCCCTGATCGCGACGATTTCTTGCACGTTTAGCGCCCGGGACGCTTCGTTTGCGAGCACATCCGGCACTTCGCCGCAGTGCAATATGCGGTTGCCCCCGGCGGCGTAATTTAATACCCATCTACCCAGCCAAAACGAAATATCCTTACCCAAGGAGCCATCATGTCCTTCCGCCTTCAGCCGACCCCGCCCGCCCGTCCGAACCGTTGTCAGCTGTTCGGCCCCGGCTCCAACACCAAGCTGCCGCCGAAAATGGCGGCCTCGGCGGCGGATGTGATCAACCTCGATCTCGAAGATGCGGTGGCCCCTGACGACAAGCCCCAGGCGCGCAAGAACATCATCGAGGCGATCGGCGATATCGACTGGGGCAACAAGACGCTGTCGGTTCGGATCAACGGGCTCGACACGCCCTATTGGTATCGCGACGTGGTCGACCTGGTGGAGCAGGCGGGCGAGCGGCTCGACATGATCATGATCCCCAAGGTCGGCTGTGCCGCGGATATCTATGCCGTGGACGCGCTCATCACCTCGATCGAGGCGGCGAAGGGGCGCAAGAAGAAGCTCAAGCTTGAGGTCATCATCGAATCCGCCGCCGGCATCGCGCATGTGGAGGAGATCGCGGCCGCCTCTCCGCGGCTTGAGGCGATGAGCCTGGGCGCGGCGGATTTCGCTGCTTCCATGGGGATGCAGACCACCGGGATCGGCGGCACGCAGGAAGATTACTACATGCTGCGCGAGGGGCAGAAATACTGGTCCGATCCGTGGCACTGGGCACAGACCGCCATCGTCGCCGCCTGCCGGACCCATGGCGTGCTGCCGGTGGACGGGCCGTTTGGCGATTTCTCCGATCCGGACGGGTTCCGGGCGCAGGCGCTGCGGTCGGCCACGCTCGGCATGGTCGGGAAATGGGCCATCCATCCCAACCAGATCGCACTGGCGAATGAGGTCTTTACCCCGCCCGAGGCGAAGGTGACCGAAGCGAAGGAAATCCTCGCCGCAATGGAAGAGGCGCAGAAAACGGGCGCGGGCGCGGTGGTCTACAAGGGTCGGCTGGTCGACATCGCGTCGATCAAGCAGGCCGAGGTGATCGTCAAACAGGCCGAGCTGATCGCGAGCATGGCCTGATTTAGAGACTGTTGCAGCGCAAAGCCCGCCGGTCGCACCCGGCGGGCTTTGTCGTTTCAGGCCAGCGGAGCCAGCCCGGCACGGGCGCGGCCCTCCGGCGATTTGATCGAGAAGTCCTCGCCATTGACGGCCATGCCCTCCACCCCGCAAAGCCAGAGCACGGCGCGCGCGGCGTCTTCGGGCGGGATATGGGCGTCGGGCGCAAGCTGGCTGACCGGATTGATGCCCGAGGCGCGGATCGACCGTTGCATCGCGGTCGCCACCGTGCCGGGGGACAGACCGACGACACGGATGCCTTCGGGTTCCAGTTCGCGGTCGGCGGTCCGGGTCAGCGACAGGACAGCGGCCTTGGTCGCGCAATAATGGCTCCACCCTTCCAGAGCAGAGGTCGCGGCGCCGGAGGAGATATTGACCACCCGTCCGCCACCACGGCGGCGCATTGCTGGGATCGCCGCGCGCAGCCCGTGATAAACGCCCTTGAGGTTGACGTCCGCGACGCGCCCCCACGCCTCTGGCCCACTGTCGGCGATGCGGGCGATCGGATCGATCAGCCCGGCGTTGTTGACAAGGATATCCAGACCGCCGAACCGGTCTTCTGACAGTTCCACGGCGCGTTCCAGATCGGCATAGCGCGTGACGTCGCAGGCCAGCGCCGCAGCGCGGGGGCCGATGGACATTCGAACAGAGTCCAAATCGGGCAAATTGCGCGCGGCGAGCACGACATGGGCCCCTGCTGCGGCAAAGGCGCGGGCGGTCGCGGCACCGATGCCGCGGCTGGCGCCGGTGACGAGGGCGACCTTGCCGGTGAGGTCGGGGAGATCATGAGGCATGTTGGATCCTTTCACGGGTGAGACCTCAGCTTGCCCGGCGCAGCCCGTGCGAGAAACCGTCGTATGAACATCACACTCATGCTATTTGTGCACGAATGGACACCCGATTGCTTCGCCTCTTTGTCGCCTGTTCCCGCCTCGGGTCCTTCGCCGCCGTTGCGGATCAGGAGGGCGTCCCCCCCTCCACCGTTTCTCGGGCCATCGCGGCGCTGGAGCAGGAGATGCAGGCGCGGCTTTTCAACCGGACGACGCGGTCGATGTCGCTGACCGAGGCGGGAGAGACATTGCTGCCGGTGGCGGAACGGATCCTGTCGGACCTCGAGGCCGCGCGGGACGGCTTGCGGGCCACGCCCGGCGGAAGGGTGCGGATCAGCGCCTCCGTCGCATTCGGCGAGGCGGTGCTGATCCCGCTGCTGCCGGGGTTGCGGGCCGCCCTGCCCGACGTGTCGCTGGACCTGGTGCTGACGGACGCGCGGCTGGATCTCGCGAAGGAGGGGATCGACCTCGCCCTGCGGCACGGGGCCGAAGTGGGCGAAGACGCGGTGGCGGCGCGGGTCGGGGAGACGCGCTATATCCTCTGCGCCGCGCCCGCCTGGGTGGCGCGTCACGGGATGCCGGAAGGACCTGCAACGGTGACCCGGCTGGATTGCCTGCGCTACGGGTTGCCCGGTCTGCGGGACCACTGGGTCTTTGGCGCGGGCACGGCGCAGACGGCCGTGGCGGTATCGGGGACGCTCGACATCTCCTCTCCCTCGGGTGTGAAGGCGGCGGCGCTGGCGGGGATGGGCCCGGCGGTGCTGGCACATTGGCTGGTGCGGCAGGATCTGGCCGAGGGTCGGCTGGTCGATCTGATGCCCAGCACCTACGTCCGGCCCGGCGCCACTGCCGACCGGTCCGGCATCTGGCTGGTCTACCCCAGCCGCGACTACCTGCCCGACAGGGTGCGGCGGACGCTCGATCATCTCGCGCGGGAAATCCGCGCGGTCACGAGAAACTGACCGGTCCGGCGCAGTCTCCCCTTGGCAGCGGAGGGCGAGGGGCTAGAACTGAAGAACCTTAACCGGAGGAAATCATGCGTCCTGTCATCGCTGCCGTCATTGCCTGCCTTGCCGCCCTGCCCCTGCGGGCGGAGATCGTCGAGAACGAGATGATGAAGGTCTTCGAGGGGAAGTGGGTACAATCCAAGGACCCCAGTCAGAACGGCATCCTGATGTACCTCACGCAGGAGCGTTCCGAGGTCGGGGAATATTTCTCGATCCGGTGTGACGCGGGCGCGCCCTCTGTCCGGCTGGCGTTTCCGCGGCGCGTGTCGGGCAAGGACGTGGGCCTGACCATCGACGGAACGGAACACCGGGTGGCGTGGAGTTTTTCCGGCAAGACCAAGGATCCGCATTTCGTGAAGGGCAACGTCTTTGGCTATGCGCTGACCTTCGAGGACGCGGCGGCGCGGGAGGATTTCCTGACCCGGCTGAAAGAGGGCCGGATGCTGACCGTGCAGGGCCAGACCCTGCCGATCGAGCTCTCGGGGTCCGCACAGGCGATCACCGAACAGGCCGGTTACTGCGGCTGATCAGGCGCGGTCGTCCTTGGGCGAGGCCATGACCACGTAGGAGGTGATGGCACTGACCTGCGGCACGGTGCCCAGAACGTCGGTGTGAAACGCCTTGTAGGCGGTCAGATCGGCCGCTTCGATCCGCAGCAGATATTCCCAGGCTCCGGTGATGTTGTGGCATTCGCGAACCTCGGGCGCGTCGGCCATGGCGCGCTCGAACGCCTCCTGCGCGTCCTTGGTGTGCGTGTTCAGACCAACGGTGACATAAGCGGTGAAGCCGACCCCGGTCTTCACCGGATCGAGGATTGCGCGATAGCCGCGGATCACCCCCGACCGTTCGAGTTCCTGCACCCGGCGCAGGCAGGCCGAGGGCGAAAGTCCGATGCGATCCGCCAGATCGAGGTTGGAGATGCGGCCGTCACGGGTCAGTTCACGCAATATCTTTTGATTGATTGCGTCGAGCATGGTGAATCGTTGTCCTTTGGCCCCTCGCCTTCGGCAATAATGCAATTTCATGGCGCGATCCGCTACGTATTATTGCGCCAGACAACGGATAGCCCCCATGACACCCAATATCCTCTTTGCCCTGTTCGCCTTCTGCATCGTGTCCACCGTCACGCCGGGGCCGAACAACCTCATGGTGATGGCGTCGGGGGCGAATTTCGGCTACCGGCGGACGCTGCCGCATATGCTGGGCATCGCCATCGGCTTTGCGGTGATGACGATGCTTGTCGGGGTCGGGCTGATCCAGATCTTTGACCGGTTTCCGGTGGTGCACAGCGTGCTGACCGTGGTGAGCGTGGCCTATCTGCTGCGGCTGGCCTGGAAGATCGCCAATGCCGCGCCGCCAAAGGGCGCGGCCGAAGCACAAGGCAAACCGCTGACCTTCCTGCAGGCCGCGGCCTTTCAATGGGTCAATCCCAAGGCCTGGACCATGGCGCTGACGGCAATCACGGTCTATGCGGCGGACCGGAGCGTTCTGGCCATCCTGCTGGTGGCGGCGATGTTCGCGGCGGTCTGTGTGCCCTGCCTGTCGGTCTGGACCCTGCTCGGGCAGGAGATGCGGCGCTTCCTGACCAACCCGGCCCGGCTGCGGGCGTTCAACTGGACGATGGCGGCGCTTCTTGTCGCCTCTCTCCTCCCGGTGGTCTATCACTAGGGCATGACCCTGACCCTGCTGCACACCGCCCCCGTTCATGTCGCGACCTTTGACCGGCTGCGTGACCGGATCGCGCCCGGGGTGGCGCTGCGGCATGTGGTTGAGGACGGCTGGCTCGCGGAGGCGCGGGCACAGGGTGTCACGACGGATCTGGAGGCGCGGCTGGCCGGTGTGATCGGGGATGCGCCTGGCCCGGTCCTGTGCACCTGCACGACACTCGGGCCTGCTGCGGCGCGGCTTGGTGCGGTGCGGATCGACCAGCCGATGATGCAGGCGGCGGTGCGGATCGGCGGGGTGGCGGTCATGGCCTACGCGCTGGAGAGCACGCGCGAGGCAAGCCGTGATCTGTTCCTGGCAGAAGGTGGCCGGGCCGACCAGTTGCGGATGCTGGACCTCACCGGGCTCTGGCGGCTGTTCGAGACCGGCGAGGCGGGCGTGTTCCCGCGTGCCATCGCGCGGGCCGTGCGCGATGACCTGGCCGCGCATGGCGGTGACGTGGTGATCCTGGCGCAGGCCTCCATGGCCGGGGCGGCGGCGGGGCTGGAGGATCTGCCGGTGCCGGTTCTGAGCAGCCCGGAACTGGCCCTGCGCCACGCCCTGTCGCTGGCCTAGCCGACCCGAACGACCGGCTGCCGCAGGATGGTGCGCAGTTTCTCGGGCGTGGTGCGGCGCGGGTCGGCGAGGTAGATCTCGTGATGCGGCTGGCCGAAGGTCAGGCCCCTGGCGGGCATCACCTCTTCATGCAGGCGGGCGAGCACCGGCGCCTCGTCGGTATATGAGCCGACATGCAGGCATTGCAGGCACAGTCCTTCGGCGATCTCCTCAATCTGGACTTCGGGCTTGTCGGGGCCCAGTTTCTTGGCGGCCTTGGCAAAGGCGGCGTCGATCATCGTGTCAGTGACCGGAACGGGCAGGCGCAGCAGAACCCGCCATTGCCATCGGTCGCGCCGACCGGCGGTGAAATCCGCCGGATCCTCGGACCACCACTGCGCCTCCAGTGGGGGAACAACATAGTCCTGCCCCGCCGCCTTGCTTTCGAATTTCAGCGGATAGGCGTGGGAAAAGAGCGCCTCGACAGCGGCGGCATAGGCGGGACTTCCGGGCGCGCCCTGACCGGTGACGGCGAGGTAGGTCATGGGCGGGATAGTGATCTCCTCCCACTGCCCGTTTCGACCCGAATACAGGGATTTTTCGGTCTTTTTGACGTCGATCTTGGTCATGTCTCACTCCAGCGGCAAATAGATCTCGGTCCGCAGGTCTTCGGGCGCGGTATCGAGCGGGCTGTTGAGATAGCGTTCGTAGGTCGGCGTTTCGCCCGGTTCGCGACCGGAGGCAGGCAGCCAGGTCCCGAAGAGGTAATCGTAGGCGGCGGGCAGGTTCATGTAGGGCCCTTCAAAGGACAGGACGGCCTGGGGCCCGGCGGCGATGACACGTTCCTCCAGCCCTTCGGGGCAGTCGAGATCGGGACCGACCTCGAAGGCGGCGAAGCTTTGCAACTCCTCCTCTGGCACGAGGGAAATGTCGTTGTAGAAGACCGCCGTCATGCCGCGTGTCTGCGGGAAGAGGCCACGGGCGGCGATGATGACGTCGAGCCGCGAGAACGCCTCGGATATTCGGAAATAGGCGCCCCTGTGGGGCAGACCGATGAGGCGGCGGGCGGGAACATTGCGAATTTCGACGGGAAACACCTGGCTGGGCTCCTTCTGATGCCGGATGAAGGGAAAGGGCACGCCGCGCGATCGAAACAGGACCGGCGTCATGCCGTATTGCGCCTGAAAGACCCGGTCGAAACTGTCGCGATCACTGTATCCGACCGAGGCGGCGACGTCCGAAACCGGCGCATCGGTGCGGGTCAACTCGCTCGCCGCGACATGCAGGCGGACGCGGCGGACGGTCTGGGCGCAGGTCTCTCCGGTCATCGCGTGATAGACGCGATGCCAGTGAAAGCGGCTCATTGCCGCCACGTCGGCCAGCGCATCCAGCGACAGGTCGCCGTCGAGATTGGCAAAGATATGGTCGATCACCCGCAACAGCCGGGCCTCGTATCGGTTGGACATGAATGACCTTTCAGAACGCCCCTTCCCTGACATGCCATGGTCCGGCAAATCTTGCGGAGTTGCAAAGCACCGCGCCCATATGCATATACGCCCCTAGTCCGGAGGTATCTTGATGGCCGAAACGAATTCCGACCGCCCCGCACATGAACTGACCAGCTATCTCGACTTCGAGAAGCCGCTGGCCGAGATCGAAGGCAAGGCGCGGGAACTGCGCGCGATGGCGCGGCAGACCGAGGGGATGGACATCGAAGACGAGGCCAAGGCGCTGGACGCCAAGGCCCAGACGATGATGCGCGACCTCTACAAGTCGCTGACACCGTGGCGGAAATGCCAGGTGGCCCGGCATCCCGACCGGCCGCATTGCAAGGATTACATCGAGGCGCTGTTCCAGGAATACACCCCGCTGGCGGGCGATCGGAACTTTGCCGATGACCATGCGGTGATGGGCGGGCTGGCGCGGTTCAACGACCAGCCGGTGATGGTGATCGGCCATGAGAAGGGCAACGACACCAAGAGCCGGATCGAACGCAATTTCGGCATGGCCCGGCCCGAAGGCTATCGCAAGGCGATCCGCCTGATGGAGATGGCCGACAAGTTCAACCTGCCGGTGGTGTCGCTGGTGGATACGCCCGGTGCCTATCCCGGCAAGGGCGCCGAAGAACGCGGCCAGTCCGAGGCGATTGCCCGGTCCACCGAAAAGTGCCTTCAGATCCGGGTGCCCTTCGTCTCTGTCGTCATCGGCGAGGGCGGGTCCGGCGGGGCGGTGGCCTTTGCCACGGCAAACCGCGTCGCGATGCTGGAACATTCCGTCTATTCGGTGATCACGCCCGAGGGCTGCGCCTCCATCCTGTGGAAGGATTCGGAGAAGATGCGGGAAGCGGCAGAGGCCATGCGGATCACCGCGCAGAACCTGCTGGAGCTTGCGGTGATCGACCGGGTGATTCCCGAACCCCTCGGCGGGGCGCATCGGGATCGCGATGCAACGGTGCAGGCCGTTGGCAAGGCGATCGAGCAGATGCTGGGAGAGCTGAAGGGTCAGAGCCGCGAAAAGCTCCTGAAGGACCGGCGGGCCAAGTTCATGGCCATCGGGTCCAAGGGGCTTGCCGCCTGAGGCGTTTTCGGCCGGATCAGTGACTGATGTCGGGCAGGCCGGGCTTGGTCCCGGTGTAGCAGGGGCGTCGGCTGATGGCGGCGAACCAGGCGTCGAGCTGCGGGTGGTCGGCCAGCATCTCCGCCGCCGGGGGATGGGCCGCGAAATATCCGATCATGGGTGCAAGGTGCAGGTCGGCGCGGGAGAGCGTGCCGTTCAGGACTGCGCCTTCGGCCGCGATCTCCTCCAATGCCGCAAGAACCGGCGCGCTGGCCGTCAGGCCGCCCTCGATCCGGTCGTGGTCCGGGGCCCGGCCCGTGGCGGGCGCGAAAACCGCAGGGCCAAAGACATCGCGCACCATCGCCCGGTAGCCGTAGCTGTCGACGATGCCGATGACCTGGGTTTCGCGGGCACGGGCGAGCGCCGTGTCGGGCGTCCACCGGTCGCCCGGAAAGGCGAGGTCCAGATAGGCGGTGATTGCCGCGGTTTCGTAGATGCGTTTGCCGTCATGGCTCAGCATCGGCACCCGGCCAAAGGGATGCGGATTGTCGCTCTCCGGATCGAAAGGGTTCACCTCCGTCCGCTCATACTCCAGCCCGCGTTCGGCCAAGGCCATGCGGGCGATCCAGGTGTAGACCGAAAAGCGGAAACCCCACAGGTGGATCACGTCTGAAGCATCCTGAGGCCCTGGGTCACGTCCGACCGCACAGCCAGCCGCAGCCCCGGTTCATCCCCCGCCTTCAGCGCGGCGATGATCAGCCGGTGAAAATGCGGAGATTCCTTGCGGTGCAGCCGACCGTAGAGCTTGCGCATGGTCGGGCCGAGCTGAAGCCAGACGGTTTCCGCCATGGCGAGCATCGCGGGGGCCTGCGCCCGCAGATAGAGGGTGCGGTGAAATTCGAGGTTGGTGCGGATATAGCCCACGGCGTCATGCCGGGCGACGAGGTCGGAAATCGTCGCGTTGATCGTCTGAAGCCGGTCGATCAGCGCAATATGGGCGCGCGGCAGGGCGCGGGAGGCGAGTTCGACCTCGAGCAGGGCGCGCAGGGCGGCCAGTTCCTCGATCCGGTCATTGGTGATTTCCGGGGTGGAGACGCGACCCGAGGCCGACAGGGTCAGCGCCCCTTCGGCGACCAGACGGCGGATGGATTCGCGCGCCGGGGTCATGGAAACGCCGAACTCCTTCCCGATGCCGCGCAGGGTCAGGGATTCGCCGGGCGGGATCTCTCCGTGCATGATGCGGGTGCGCAGCCCGCGATAGACACGTTCATGGGCGGCGGGCGACGGATCGGGGCGGGTCTGCATCAACATGGAGCTTTTGTGATCACAAACTTGGGAGAGGTCAAGCGCCTCCTGCCCTCAGGTCGGGTCAAAGCGGATCCGGTGCAGGGCGGGACCATCGGTGCGCAGCCAGTCCCGCAGCGCGCGGTAGGGGCCGTGGATCGCCTCGACCTGGGACCAGAAGCGGTCGGAATGGTTCATCTCTGCGAGGTGGGCGACCTCATGCGCGGCGACGTAGTTGAGCACGGCAGGCGGCGCCATGACGAGCCGCCAGGAATAGCTCAGCGCCCCGTCGGCAGAGCAGGAGCCCCATCGTGACCGGGTGTCGCGCAGGGTGATCCGGGAATAATCACGCCCAAGCCGCGCGGCGTAATGATCCGACGCCGCCGCCAGTCGGTCCCGCGCCAGGGTCTTGAGATAGCCCGCCAGCCGGGCGGGGAGCCGATCGGGATCGCCCGGCACCATGATCCTGTCGCCGTCGATCACGACGGACCGGCCGCCGCCCGGCGTGACGATGAGTGGCACGCCCTCCACCGGCAGGGTCATGCCCGCCGTCACCTGCTGCACCTCGCCGTGGCGGGTGGCATTGCGGCGCAGCCAATTGGCCTTTTCCCGCGCAAAGGCCAGCCCGGTCTTTTCGGACACGCCGCGGGGCAGCGTCAGGGTCACGCGACCGTCCAGCGCCGACACCCTGAGCGAGATTCGCCGCGCCCGTCCCGAGCGTTTGAGATTGATTTCCACCGGGGGGTTGCCCGGCAGGACATGCTGGCCCATATCTGCCCCGTTATTCGCCCCCCGCGTCATACCGGAAAGCCTTTGACACCCACTGACGCTTATGGCAGGGGACGCGGATCGTCGGCAAGAGATGTCATCTGAAAGGGAACACACATGCCCAAGGAAGAATGGGGTACAAAACGCCTCTGCCCCACCACAGGCAAACGGTTCTATGATCTGAACAAATCCCCGATCGTCAGCCCCTACACGGGCGAAATCGTCGAGTTTGACGAGACGAAGAACCGCATGATTGCGGCGGATGCCGAAGATGCCGCCAGCAAGAAGGCCAAAGAGGCCGATGACGAGGATGTGGTCCTCGATGATGATGATGTCGACGTGGATATCGACGACGATCTGCTGGACGAAGACGATGATGACGACAACGTCTCTCTCGACGATCTGGCCGACGTTCCCGAGAACGACGACGACTGACCGGCTTCGGCGCGGGGCGGGCGGATTTTTCGCTTGATCAGCCCCACGCCTTCCCATAGAGAACGCCGCACGGGTGAATACGCCCGTGCAAATGGGGCCTTAGCTCAGCTGGGAGAGCGCTTGCATGGCATGCAAGAGGTCAGGGGTTCGATCCCCCTAGGCTCCACCAAATCCCCTTCGAAATCAGACGCCCCCCTCCTATCGGACGGTTTCCGTGTCGCGCATCCTGCGCGGAGGTCGCGGTGCCTTGATCCGGGCTATCGCTTGGCCATCTCGGCCCGCGCCCTGATCGCGGCATGGGTCGCGGCGATTTCTTCCTCGATGATGGCTTTCCATTCGGCGATGCGGGTCTTGTTGACCTCCGGCGCATGGGCGGCGATGGAAATCGCGATGTCCGGTTCCTCCGAATGGGCCTTCACGCCGATTCCCAGCCCGTAGATCGAACTGTAGGCGCGGCCCTCGCTTTCGGCATAGCCGGTGCGGCGGGCATGGGCGACGGCGTCCCGGATGCGCGACGGCGACAGGTCGGCAAAGGCCCCAAGATCGGGGGCCACGGCGGCAATCACCCGATTCACCGTTTCATCAGGCAGACCCGCCAGCAGCGCGGTCGCGCCCGCCCCGACGCCAAGGTAGCGGCGCTGGCCGACCTCCACCGGGATCACGCGGATCACGGTGCGGCCCTCGGCCTTGTGGACGCAGACCGCCTCCATCCCGGACCGGCGCATGAGGTAGGTGGTGACGTTGGCGCGGGCGGCCACGCGATCGACCGCCGTCGTCCAGGGGACGAGCTGAAGCACCCGGTCGGTGACCGCAAGGCCCAGTTCGTAGCTGAGCATCCCGATCTCGTAGCGCCGCGTCTTGGGGTCGTAATGCGCCAGCCCCTCGTCGGTCAGGCATTTCAGGATCCTGTGGACGGTGGACCGGGGCAGGTCGACGGCCTGAGAGATGCCGCGCAGCGTCGGCGGCTCCTGTTCGGCGACATGGGCGATGCGTTGCAGAATCGCGGCGGCGCGCCGAATTGCCTGTGTTCCTTCCTGACTCACCCTACACCTCCGTCTGGTTATCACCGTTTAACATACTGAGAACCTGGCGGGATCATATCCCAAATCGTGGCACGGGCCGCGATCAGGGGGCCAGCACGGCAAGCCCGTCGACCGCAACGCAGCGATCGGGCAGGCAGATCAGCGGATTGACGTCGAACTCGGCCAGTTTGTCGGGGAAATCCAAGGCGATACGGGACAGGGCGGCAATGGCCTCTGCCACGGCCTCGAGGTCCACGGCAGGCGCGCCACGATAGCCGTCGAAGAGGGGCGCCCCGCGCAGCGCGCGCAGCATGGCCAGCGCCTCGTCCCGTGTCACGGGGGCCAGGGCGGTGACGGTATCGGACAGGACCTCTGTCAGCACGCCGCCCATGCCCACGGTCAGCACCGGGCCGAACCCTTCGGCATTGCGGAACCCCGCGATGACCTCGACCCCCGTCGGGATCATCTCCTGCACCAGCACGCCGTCGATGCGGGCATCGGGATGGGCGCTGCGGCAGGCGGCCATGATCCGGGTAAAGGCCTCTGCCGCCTGATCCCGGCCCCGAATGTCCAGGGCAACGCCGCCGACATCGCTTTTATGCAGGATGTCGGGGCTGTCGATCTTCATCGCCAATGTCGTACCCATGCGGTCGGCCGCGTCGCCCGCGGCCGCGGCATCCGTCACCAGCGCCTCGCCGGGCACGGCGATTCCATAGGCGGAGAGGATGGATTTCGACGCGCTTTCGCCCAGGGCACGGCCGGTGCCGGTGGCAATGATCGCGGCGGCCCGGTCGCGCGCCTCCTGCGTGGAGGACTGAACGGGGGCGATGGTGCGGGCGCGCCGCGCCTCCCGGTCGGTCCAGGCCTTCATCACGGTAAAGGCCCGCCGCATGGAGCTGAGCACGGTGACATTCGGGTCCTGCTCCACCTCCTTGCGGCCTTCGCCCTCCAGAAGCTGGGTCAGCCAGACATAGATGATGGGCTTGCCATGTTTCGCGGCCAGCGCGCTCAGCCGCGGCTGGCGGGCGGTGGCGGTCGGGTAGGCATAGGTATAGCCAAAGACCAGCGCCCCGTAGGTCGGATCCCCCAGAAGCGCATCGGCACAGGCCATGAGCGTATCGGGGTCGTTGATCACCCCGGCGGTCACGTCGCAGGGGTTGCGGGCGGGCACGAAGGGGGGGACGAGCTCTTTCAGACGGGCCACCACCTCAGGGGTGGGCTGCGGCATGGGCACGCCCGCGATCTCGGCAAAGTCCGAGGACATGATCGCCGCCCCGCCCGAGCCGGAGAGCATCGCCGCGCCTGTCGCTTTCGGGGCCGGGGCCTTGGCAAAGAACCAGGCGGTTTCGACCAGCGCGTCGAAATCGTGCACCGCGATGGCGCCGCCCTTGTCAAAGAGCGCCTCCCACAGTTCCGCCGATCCGGCGAGGGAGGCGGTGTGCGACATGGCCGCCGCCGCGCCGTCCTCTCCCACGGCCATCTTGTGCACGATCAAAGGTTTGTTCCTGTCCCAGGCAATCTGCGCGGCCTTGAGGAATTTCTGCGGGTCGGCGATGCCTTCGAAGGCGCAGGCGATAGCGGTGCAGGCGGGGTCGTCGGCCAAGGCAGAGACCCAGTCGGCCACGTCCACGTCCGAAGAATTGCCGCAGCTCACCACATGGCTGACGCCGACGCCACGCTCCATCGCCTGGGCCAGCGCAAAGCCAAGCGCGCCGGACTGACAGATCAGCCCGATCGCCGGGCCGCCGGTGGTGCGCCCGTCCGGCGCGCCGGCAAAGGTCACGCGCGCGCCGGAGGTGAAGTTCAGCAGGCCGACGCAGTTCGGACCCAGAAGCCGCACCCCGGCCTCCTGCGCGCGGGCGGCGATGCGGGTCTGGGTGGCGCGGCCCTCTTCCGTCGCCACCTCGGAAAAGCCCGAAGCATAGACCATGACGGCGGGAACCCCGGCGGCGATGCAGTCCTCCAGCAACGCCTCGATACTCGTGGCGGGGGTGGTCAGGACGGCAAGATCGGGCACCTCGGGCAGGGCGGAGAGCGAGGGATAGCATGTGCGGCCTGCGATTTCCTGGTACTTTTCGTTGACCGGGTAGAGGCGTCCGTCATAGCCCGCCAGGTTCTCGACCGTGCGGCCCCCGAAGGATCCGGGCCGGGCAGAGGCCCCGATGACCGCGATGCTTTTCGGGTCGATCAGGGGAAGCATGTCCTTCCGCGAATAGGGCGTGGTCCGGGTCATGGCGGGGGGGGTCCTGTTCAGTTGCGGGCTTGTCGGGCCTTTGGTGGGGACGTGCTGACGGTCTGTTGGTCGCGGGCATGGAGGAGAGAGGCGATCCCCCGTTCGGGGCGGTTCAGTGTCACTTTCCGCACAGCGGGGGCGGTGTCCCTGCCGGTCGCGTCCATCGCTCAGCCCCTCGCCTTTGGTGTCGGGCTGAAGCCGCGCTCATAGATCAGCGCGTCGTCCAGCGGCATGGCGAAGGCCCGGTCGTAGAGCGCGCGGATACCGGCGACTGCGGCAGGGTCACTTTCCGCCGCGCGGGTGGCGAGGCCAAGGGCAAAGGCCTGCACCTCCGCCTCCGGCACCAGATAGTCGCACAGGCCGATGCGCAGCGCCTCCTCCGCCGGAACGGGTTCGCCGGTGGTGGAGATGCGGCGCGCGGCGGTCAGTCCGACACGACACGGCAACCGGGCCGACAGCCCCCACCTCGGCACGATGCCAAGACGTGCGTGGGTGTCACGGAAGCGGGTGGTGTCGGCGGCGACGATCACATCGGCGGCGAGCGCCAGTTCCAGCCCGCCGGTCATGCAGTGCCCATGCACCGCGGCAAAGAGGATGGGGCGGAGACGGCCGAGGTATTCGACCGTCTTCGAGCGGAACTCCGGGTCTTCCGTCACCACGCCGGCGTTCAGAACGTCTACGTCCGCCCCCGCACAGAAGGACCGGCCTGCGCCGCGCAGAACCACGCAGCGGATCGCGGTGTCCGCCTCGATCGTGTCGAGGTGTCGGCGCAGGTCGGCAAAGAGAGCGGGCGAGAGGGCATTGTGCTTTTCCGGTCGGTTCAGGGTCAGAACCACGACCGACCCATGGTCTTCGCGCAGGACGAGGTCAGCCATCTGCGCCCCCGAACCGGAGGCGCGGCGACCGGCGCGGGGCGGCATGGTATTCGCCCTCCAGCCGGTCGATGAGCGCCGCGACCGAGGGCAGGTCGTCGATCAGGTCGACCCCCTGCCCCGCCGCCCAGACGTCGCGCCAGGGCTTTGCGTCGTCACGCGGCGCTTCGGTGGCGAGGTCGGGCAGGTTGCGGGGGTCATAGCCGACCCGCGCGATGGACCGCGCCAGCATGTTGGCGGGGATGCCGTGGGTAAAGAACGGTGTGAAGACAAGCTCTTCGGACCGGGATTGCAGCAGGATGTCTTTGTAGGTCTGCGGCGCGCCCGCCTCTTTCGTGGCGATGAAGCGGGTGCCCATGTAGACCAGATCCGCCCCGAGTTCGCGCGCCGCCCGCATCTGCGCCCCGTTGCCGATCCCGCCCGCCAGCACGATGATCCCGTCAAAGAATTTGCGCACCGCCTGAACAAAGACAAAGGGATTCATGCGGCCGGAATGTCCGCCGCCCCCGGCGCAGATCAGGATCATCCCGTCCACCCCGGCCTTCGCGGCCTTTTCGGCGTGGCGCACGGTGGTGACGTCGTGAAAGATCAGCCCGCCCCAGCCATGGACCTCCTGCACGATTTCGTCCGGGGCGCCGTTGATGGTGATGAGCAGCGGGACGCGGCGGCTGCGGCAGATCTCCACCTCTTTCTCGAACCGTTCGGAGGCACCGGATTTGCCGGAGCGGAGAGAGATGTTCGCGGCCACCGGTCCGGTCGGTCTCCCGGTGTCGCGGCGATAGACGGCCAGGTCTTCATCCAGTTGGTCGAGCCAGTTGGCATATTCCTCCGCACTGCGCGCGGAGGCAGAGGCACAGGCCGCGCCGACATTGGCCTTGCAGGTGGCCAGAACAAGCTCCGGGTAGGTTACGAGGAACATGGGCGCGCAGATCAGGGGCAGGCGGGTCTGGCCGAAAAGCGTCTCTACATCGGCGGTTTTCGCAGGGCTGGTCATTGCGATGCTCCGGCGACCAGCCCTGCTGCGATCTTGCGCAGTTCGGGTTTCTGAACCTTGCCCACGGCGTTCATCGGCAAGGTCTCCACCAGTTCGAGCCGCTCGGGAAACTTCTGTCGGGCGAAGCCGCAGGCGGTGAGATGCGCGGTCATCGCGGCCATGTCGAAACGTGCGCCGGGCGCGGGCACGACGAAGGCCACCACCATTTCGCCCCGCTCCGCATCGGGCGCGCCGACGATGGAGACATTGGCCACGTCGGGATGTTTCATCAGCGCATTCTCGATTTCCAGCGGGCTGATGTTTTCGCCCTTGCGGATGATGATGTCCTTCTTGCGCCCGGTGATGACGACAAAGCGGTCGTCGATCACGCGGCCCATGTCGCCCATGCGGAAAAATCCGTCCTCGGTGAAGCTGTCGGCGTCGTGGTCAGGATCGAGATAGCCGATGAACATGTTCGGGCCGCGAAAGGCGATCTCCCCCTCGCCGTCCACCGGGTCCAGCAGCCTGACCTCGACCGCGATCTCGCCATCCGTGTCGGTGCGGGCCATGGCGCTGGCCCGGTCGCGGATGCCGGGGCAGGCCAGCGGCACTTCGGTCGAGCCAAAGGCGCGCGAGACCACGGTGTTGGGGAAGGTCTCCAGCGCCTCGCGCACCAGATCGGGCGGGACGGAGGCGCCGCCGCAGATGAACCGGCGCAGGGTCGGAAGGTGGCTGTCCGCGGCGCTGGCGGCGGCCAGCAGACCCTTGAGGAAGGGGGTGGCGCCAGCCATGAAGGTGACGCGCTCCTCGTCTATGCGGCGGACGGCGCGATTCGGGTCCCAAGTGTCCTCAAGGATCGTGCGACACCCCGAAATCCACGGGAATTCAAAGGCATAGATCGACCCCCCGATATGGCTGATCGGGGAGGGCACATACATCACATCGCCCTGGCCCAATGACCAGAAGGCGGCCGTGTCGCGCACCACGGCATCCAGCGAGGCATGGGTATGGATCACGCCCTTGGGCCGCCCGGTGCTTCCCGACGTAAAGATGATCATCTTCGCATCGTCCGGGGCAGGCAGGCGCGGCGCGGCGGGGTCGTGATCGAGCAGCGGGTCAAAGGCGGGGCCGTCGCTGCCATCGCCGCGGACGGTAAAGACATGCTCCGGCGCGCCCGGCACGCTTTCGACCAGGGCGCGATAATCGACGCGATGGTCGGCGGGCGGGACAAAGATCGCCGCCGCACCGCAATCGGGCAGGATCACCCCCAGCTCGGCGGCACGGTAAATCGGCAGCAGCGGAAGGATGCGGTAGCCAAACAGCGCGGCGGCCATATTGATCACGCAAGCCTCCCACCAATTGGGGAGCTGAAAGGCAATGACCGCGCCCGGCTCGATGCCGCGCGACAACAGCGCGCCGCCCAGGCGGCGGGCCATGCAGACCATGTCGTATCGGGTCACGTCGCGGGTGCCGTCGGTGACGACGATGCGCTCGGGATCCTCGGCGGTCAGCGCAAGGGCGATGGCGCCCAGGCCGGGGCGCGGGTCGGCCCGGTGGCGTCCCGCCTCTTTCAGCGCGGCAAGCCGGGCGGTGAGCCGGTCGGCGCCCCCGCTCATGACTTGTCCTTCTCACCGATCTTGCGGCTCAGCTCTCCGATCAGGCGGCGGTGGTCGTCGGTTCGGACCGACAGCGCCTCATAGGCGATGCCGGGGTCGAGAAGGGCGTGGGCGATGCGCTTGAGCTCGATATTCATCGTGACCTTGGTCCAGCGGATCGCCTGGGTCGCGCCCGACAGAAGCCGGTCGCACAGCGCATCGACGGCGGCGTCCAGTTCTGCCTCGGGCAGGACGTGGTTGACCAGCCCGATCTCCGCCGCCTTCTGCGCGGTCAGGATCTCTCCGATCAGGAGGTATTCCTTGGCGCGATGGAAGCCGATGAGCTGCGGCCAGATCACCGCACCGCCGTCGCCCGCCACCAGCCCGACAGAGACATGCGGGTCGCCGATGCGCGCGCGGTCGGAGGCGAAGGTGATGTCGCAGAAGAGCGCGATGGTGGCACCCAGGCCGACCGCGGGGCCGTTGATCCGGGCGATGACGGGTTTTTCGATGTCCAGAAGGGTGAAGATAAGGCGCTTGGCATTCACCGCCTCCCGGTCGAAGAGGTCGGGGTTGTCCATGACCTCCTGCATCTCACCCAGATCGCCGCCGGCGGAAAAGGCGCGGCCGGCGCCCGTCACGACGATCACGTCGGAGCCGGGGTCGGTGGCGGCAAAGGCGAAGGCGTCGATGATTTCCCCATGCATGGGCCCGCCAAAAGCGTTCAGCGCCTCGGGGCGGTTCATCGTGATGGTCAGACGCCTGCCCTTGCGGGAGAGGAGGATCGTCTCGAATTCAGGCAGTTTCGTCATGCCTCCCCCCATCTTTCACGTGCATAATCGAGGTAGGCGGCCGACGATCCGCCCATTTCCGCGCGCAGCAGGCGGGCCCGGTAGGTCCAGCGGTGCAGCGGATGTTCCAGCGTCAGGCCCATGGCCCCCATGAACTGGTGCAGGTCATATCCGATCCGCGTCGCCATGCCTTGCGCATAGCCCAAGGCACAGGCGGCATCCTGCGCCGTGCGGCTGTGCGCGGCCCTGAGCATCTGCCATTTCGCGCCCTCGATCTCCACCGCGGCGGCGGCCAGACGATGCTGGATCGCCTGGAAGGCCCCCAGCGGCTGGCCGAACTGCTTGCGTTCGGAAACGTATTGAATCACCGCATCCATTCCGGCCTTGAGCACGCCGGTCAATTCCGCCGCAACCGCCACCTGCCAGAGAACGCGCATTTCCGCCGGATCAGTATCTGTGTCTTCCCAGTCGAGCTCGTCGCGCGCGATCGTTCCCATGGGATAGGCATAGAGGCTGTCCACCCCCTGCGTCGCCCCCTGCGGGACGGAGGCATAGGAGACGCCCCGGTCGCTGATCGACACGAGGCCACGGGCATTCGGCAGGAAGCGGATCGGGCCGGGCGCGTCGTCGACCACCACGGCCAGGGGGCGCGGAACCTCCCGTCCGAGGAAGGGGCGGATCAGGGATGAGGCGCCGCATTCCAAGCAGACCGCGGCCTGCGCGGTTTCATAGACCATCAGCGCCGCGGCGACCGTCCCCAGTTCCGGCTCGCGGGCCGCTTCGAAGAACCCGTTCTCCTCGAGCTGGGCATCGAGGGCGGTGCCGTATTCGTAGCGGCCCCAGTTCTCGACCGTGCGAAACTCCGCCTCCGGGGCGGAGAGCATCTGCTCAAGCACGGTGGTGAAGGTCGCCTGATCCTCGTTCAGATCGTACCGCATCTCAGGCTCCTTTCGGCAGGTTCAGATGGCGCCGGGCCACCAGGTTGAGCTGGATCTCGGTCGCGCCCGCGGCGATGCCGGTGACGACGGCGCGCTCATGATGCGACAGCATGGGCATGTGGCCCAGACCGGAGAAACAATCGGGCAGGAAATCCATCCCGAAATCCGTCACCTTGTGTTCGGCGGTGACCACGGCGACCCGGGCGAGGTTGGATTCATTGCCCGGCGGTTCGCCCCGCGACCGGCCGTCCACCACGCGATAGACAAGAAGGCGCGCGGCCTCGCAGGCGGCGGCGGCTTCGGCGGCGCGGGTGCGCACGACACTGTCGCTGAACTGACCCCTGCGCTTGAGCTCTTCGACCATGGCATCCAGTTCGGCGGTGCCCATCTCGTAGCGCGGAATGCCGACCCGTTCATTGGCCAGCGCGTAGGAGATGATCGACCAGCCCTCGCCCTCTTCGCCAAGCCGGGCGGAGGCGGGGACACGGACGTCGGTGAAGAAGACCTCATGAATGTCGCCATGCCCGATGAGGCTGGGGATGGCGCGGACGTCGATGCCGGGGGTGTCCATCGGCACCAGGAAGATCGCGATGCCGGAGCGCCCGCCCTCGGCCCCGCCGGTCTGCGCGAGAAGGAAGCAGGTGGAGGCAAGTCCGGCGTAGGAGGTCCAGATCTTCTGCCCGTTGATGACATAATCGTCGCCCTCGCGCACC
>Ga0213839_1000802_pt1 | contig 27107 bp, 1 predicted proteins | sample SWPATP21_FD_160075 | JGI IMG/M metagenome (GOLD analysis project Ga0213839, IMG submission 160075) | Coastal seawater microbial communities from Marineland, Florida, United States - SWPA TP2 #1 | ecosystem: Environmental > Aquatic > Marine > Coastal | place: USA: Florida | collected 2016-08-14
TCTCTGCGGCTGCCAGGTCTGTTTCCTGTACGTCACCTGGACTTCCCTCAGACATAGGTTCTGTAAATGTGTCCGTGTTGATGTCTTCGGGTCTCGTTTTATCGAGCCCGGCGGGATTGTCCTTTCAATATTACGCTCCGCCCGTTGTGGAATCCGTGTTACCCACCATTGTGTCATTGGAAGGTCACACAGACTTGCACATCACAGGCCAAAATTTTGTACATGACTCTCACAGGTCCACGTGTGCTTTCTCTCTTCTGGGCAGTGATACAATTATCACAGGCATTACCGTGGACGCAACGGATACATCATTGACGTGTCGAACACCTCCATTTGACCTCGCCGGGGAGTACACTATTCTGCTGAGCCTGAACGCCGTTAACTTGCAGCGTACGGCAATTGGAATTCATGTCGCACCCCTGCCGCACGTGCAACAAATATCACCACAAGCTGTCCCGTTTGGCGATAGAAGTCAAATCACAGTGACCGGTGCTGGTTTTGAGAGAGAGTACGGGGCGTTTTGTCGCTTTGCTTCCCTAATCACGGCAGCAACAGTTTTGTCCAGCACCGAAATTCAATGCACGATAGACGCTAGTCTCTTGGAGCCCGGCTTTCATGTTGTCGAAGTCAGTCACAACGGTGTTGAATTCTCGCACAGCGACGTTATCCTCCACGTTTACGTGACCATATCATTGCAATCAGTGACACCATCACGCGGTCCGACGTCAGGTGGAACACAAATTGACATTGTTGGCTCCAACTTTTTGGTGTCATCTGAGGCAGTACAGTGTAAGTTTGCGTCACCTAGTGGAGGCACCTTGTTCACCGAAGGTGAAGTGTTGAGTTCAACGATGGCAACGTGCCGCAGCCCTGTCAATCCGCTGGAGGAGAATGCCCTTCAAATTGATATTTCATTCAACGGCCATGACTTCACGGACAGCGGCAAGACCTTTGAATACTACCCCCCACTCATCATTTCATCACTGTCACCCAACGCAGCAGCAACCACGGGTGGATCTCTACTGCGAGTATGTGGCGAGAACTTTGACAATTCAGATGCCCGAATATGGTGTAGATTTGGCGATGAATCGACTGTTCTGGGAACAATCCTACAACGTGATCATCTCGCTGTGGACCAATGCATTGAATGTGTCACACCTCCGCTGGCAGCGGGTGACAATGGCACCGTAGCCGTTAGCGTTTCAGTGGACATGATAGAGTTTTTCGGGACGAGCACTTTGGCATTGTTTGAACCTCCCAAAGTTTCAACAATTCTTCCTTCCATAATCCCCGAGTTGACATCTGTTACCTTGGTGGTGTCTGGGAGCGGCTTTGTGCACAACCACGATTTGTCTTGCAAGTTTGGAGACTCTGTGGTTCCTGCCTCCTTCGTGTCGGACACAAATATCGAGTGCGTATCGCCCGCCAATGCTGTCCCTGGCTACCACGTATTGTACGTTTCCTGGAACGGCGTTGACTGGGATGAAGCCGGAACGGTCTTCGTCAACCTGGCAAAGACTATAGAAAGCATAAGCCCAGTGACGGGCTCCACGAACGGGGGTACTGCGGTTGTTGTTAGTGGCCATGGCTTCACGTCTGTCGGCGCCAAAGCGGCTGAAGATTCAGAGCTTGTTATTTATTGCGCCTTCGGTGACACGGAAGTCATTGCTGCCAGTGTCCTAGATGATTCCGTGGTTTGTGTCAGCCCCGCTGTGAATGAAGCAGCTGCAGTCACCGTGTCGCTTCGACAACGACGCTCGTACTTCAGCGATGCCATCGAAATTTTGAACACCACTGACAACAACGTGTTCTCCTATTTTGTGCCTGAGCAAGTAAAATATTTGAACCCTCAAAGCGCAACGTCCGCCGGAGGCACCACTTTGGAGGTGCATGGCGAAGGCTTTTTGCAGCTTGCCACTTTGACTGCAAGACTCACCGTAACAAGTCTCGATCAGTCTCAACGCGTTGTTACTGACGTCAGCGTCGACTTTTCGTCTGAGAATGTACTTACCCTCATTGTTCCTGCAAACCCGTTTGGTTCCGTGCGCGCGTTTGCGAACGTGGAGGTGAGCAACAATGCTTTGGATTTCACGTCCGACGGTGTTATTTTCCAGTTCGAGGAGAGTCCTGTTCTCGTTGGATTAGACCCGAGCACGTGTCCCATTTCTGGTGGTGTGCCGCTCACTGTGCGCGGCGAAAATTTTGTTTTCTCGGAACCCAATTTGATATCATGCCGATCTGGCACAAATCCGAATCCACAGCCCGGCGTTTTCATTTCAACCACAGAAATCCAATGTCAGTGCCCTCCCTCGTCCATTGGCCCTAACTCTGATTTCCTGTACGTGTCGATCAATGGCATCGACTATCTGTCCGACAATTTGGAGTTTGTGTACCGCTCTCCAATCTCGTTGTCGAAGGTGTCACCGAGCATGGGTCCGTTGGACGGGGGCACAGAAGTTCAAGTGTTTGGGTTCAACTTCGAACCTGGTGATGACATGTTTTGCCAGTTTGGGGATGAGCTTTCCCCGGCAATTTTCGTGAACCAAACATTATTGAAATGTGTGTCCCCTCCGCAATCCAGCACGGAGTCGTCGGTACCTTTCTCTGCTGTTTTGTACGACAGTGCCCGTCTTGGCGTAGAAGTTGTCCCGGTTGTTGTCACATCCACTCGATCTGATGAAGATCAACTCACCTTCTCCTACTTCCAAACCCCACAAGTTCAGGAGTTGCAACCTCATTCTGGCTCAGTCGTTGGGGGATCTGAAATTATCGTTCACGGGGCCGACTTTTTGCAAAAGTCTTCGCTGTTGTGCCGATTTAGCGACGGCGAAGACGAGGTTGCTGTTGTGATGGCCGACTTTATTTCGTCGACCAAGTTGGCTTGTATTAGCCCCGCGTTGAGTGAGGGATTTTACTCGCTCGAAATCAGCATCAACGGACAAGATTTTTCACGCAATGGAATGCAGTTTTTCGTTCATTCTAGTTTGGAAATCCTGTCGCTAGTTCCGTCGTCAGGTGGAGTGACTGGCGGCACATCAGTTCGAATTGTTGGCAACAATTTCATCGATGTTGGACTCCCACTTACGTGTCGTTTCGGAATGATGTCGATAGTCCCGGCGACGCTAATTTCACCAACGCTACTGGAGTGTTTGTCTCCGTCCACAAATCAACCAGACGTAGTTTCGGTCAGCGTGTCGAACAACGGAGTGGACTTCGTTAGCAACGACACACTGTCTTTCCACTACAGCAATCTGCCAATTGCTTACTCTGTCTGGCCAAGTGTAGGCCCATCCAATGGTGGTACCATTGTGGAGGTGTTCGGAACAAATATTGAATGCTCCGACGATGGTGATATCTATTGCAAATTTGGTGACTCTACAGTCATCGCTCAGACATGTGCAGGCAACTCGGTGACTTGCCAAGTTCCGCCTATGCCGTATGATGCTCCGATCGTTCAGGGTTCAACAGTGTCGGTCGAAATCTCAACGTTGGTTGCTAAAGACAGTCTTCCCGTACATTTTTCTGAAGATGGACAACATTTTCAATATTATTCTGCTCCTGTATTGACGAGCGTTTACCCATTGCGTGCGAGCATGGTCGGTGGCACTCGCGTCGAGGTTGCCGGAACTGGGTTCTTGGATTTTGGCGAAGGAGGCTTGGTGTGCATCTTCGGTCAGGATGGCGATGAACAACAGTACCATGCCAACGCCACTTACATCAACGCAAATGAAATTTCGTGTGTAGTGCCGACCGTTGCACAGTCTGGCGTGGTTCGCTTCGACGTGTCCAATAACTTCGGTGTGGACCCGTCCAACAGTGCATTACAGTTTGAGTTCGTTGAGAATATTGCAGTCACTTCTGTGTCGCCTCAACACGGCAGCATATTCGGAGGAACTTCCCTTTTGTTAGAGGGCAATGGGTTCCTCAACACCAGTGAGCTTGCGTGTCGCTTCGGTGAATCCAGCACTGTATCTGCTACATACCTGACGTCAACAGCGATAGAGTGCACGTCACCACCAGGAAAGTCACAATATGAAATTCAGTCGGTTCGAGCTTCAGGGAAAACCGATGTCGCAGAAGTGCAAGTCGTGACAACGCAAGCTTCTGTCACAGCTGGTGATGAAGTGCAGATGATTTCAACTCAGGTATCAAACTCTGATGGCATGCAGGAGATCCAGCGTGTTAACTTGGACAATCCAACCCAAATTGTCGGAGGCAACTTCACTCTTCATTACTTGGGTTTCACGACCACACCCTTGGCATTTGATGCAACTGCACATGAAGTTGAAGTTGCGCTCGAGGCTCTGCCCTCCATTGCTGACGTTGAGTGTACACGTTTCGGCGACCGCTACGCAATGAGCCAAAATGCGGAGATTGGTTGGTACTGGGATGTGACTTTCATGTCGAATGTGGGGAACCTGCCGCTGATGATTGGTGACGCGTCGGACATTCGCGCCACCCCTTTCAGCGGCGTGGACGTCAACATTGTTGAGATTAGACCAGGATCTGGGTCTGTCGTAACTGGCTCTTTTGAGGTGTGCACCGTAAGTGCGTGTACCCATAGTTTGCCTTACAATTGCACTCAGTCAGAGATGGCTGCCGCCATAAGCAGTCTGGATCTCGGAGCCGTCGACGTTTCGCGTATTGACGACGAATATTTCAACAACGCGTATTCTTGGCTGGTGACATTCGTTGCCCAAACCGGAAATGTTGACCTTTTGCAGACTGCTTTTGATGAAGGTAGTGGATCGCAGAGTTTGCATGGCTCCAACTTGCAAGTGTCGGTTGACGAGCACATTCCCGGTGGGTCAATCGATGGATCATTTACCTTGACTTTTGGAAACGAAACTACATCGTCAATCCCATTTGATGCTCTATCAGCAACGATGAAGGATGCCATCACAGAGCTGGACCTCGTGGACGAGGTTGTCGTGGATAGATCGGAGAGGAACAGTCAAGGTGGTTACTCGTGGTTTGTAACATTTGTGTCTTTGAACGGCGATTTAGCTCTCCTCGAAGCCAATTCGTCCGGATTGAGCGGCTCAGACCCCTTCGTATCCGTTGAAGAAGTCGTAAAAGGTGTGGATTCTCTTCAAGGATTCTTCACATTATCCTTCGAAAATGTGGCAACGGAGCCAATAGCTGTTACTGCGAGCGCTACTGAGATGCAAGCAGCTCTCTCGAAATTGGAGTCTGTTGGTACTGTTAACGTCTCGAGGACATCACACGCCAACACTGTTGACTGGGAGATTTCATTCACGAGCAAAGGTACGCCCATCAATGCCGGTAATCTCCCAGAAATGGTTGCAGATACATTTTTCCTGTATGGGACGGAAGCGTCAATATCAGTTTCAGAAGTACAATCAGGCTGTTGCGCCGTTGAAGTCACAGTGAACGGTCAAGATTTCAGCTCTGATGGACACGGTTTTGTGTACGATGACACAGCAGTTGTGCTAGCCATCAACCCTTTTTTGGGACCAATTGAGGGAGGAACCAAAGTGGAGTTGTCTGGTGCCGGACTTGCTGCCACAAACGAGACATTCTGTTTATTCGGTGACGTGCAAACTGCAGCGATTGTGTTTGGTGAAGGTCAAGATGTTATGATTACGTGTGAGACTCCCGCACAGATTGAAGATGGGTTGCAACCAGTGTTCGTTAAGCAATTCAGTGCCGATGATGATTCCGCAATGGTATCGTCCAGCAATGTCTTCTTTCACTACCATGGCTCAATTGCTGTTGACATCCTGGAGCCAAGTTTCGGAGCTACCACGGGTGGAACAACTATTGACGTGTATGGTGAATCTTTTGTTGACAGCTCCAACCTTACATGCAATTTTGAGAACGTAACTGTGCCCGGCGTTTTCGTTAATAGTTCTTTGATTCGGTGCGAAGCGCCTAGTGTCACTGCCATTCGGGGAGGATACTTCGATTCTTTCGGGACATCATTGCTGGTATCATTCAATGTGTCCAACAATAATGTTGAATTCTCTTCGACAGGAGCACAGTTTTTCTACGAAGCTCCCATCACTGTGACATCAGTTGTTCCCTCGCGTGGTGATAAGAGTGGGGGGACTGTTGTACGAGTCAACGGAACTTCTTTCCGAGACACAGACCAGTTGTCATGCAGCTTCGGCGAAAATTCTGAAATTGTCAGAGCAACGTACTTAGGGCCCAACGCCGTAGATTGCGTCAGCCCCCCGCACTCCAATGAATTTGGGTCTGTGTTCATCACAGTTCAATCGATCACCACTATTCATGAAGTTCAACAAATCATCGTTACGTCAGGGTCTAGCGTATCCGGTTTCTTCACCCTCAGTTTCCACCAGGGCGAAGAAGAATTCGTCACAAATCCGATTGCTTACAATGCAAACAGCACTCAGTTACGAAACGCCATAATTTCGAACTTGACTGTGGTCGGGGATGTCGAAGTATCAGATCCACACTGCAATGCTTTTGACGCCTGCAAATGGAACGTGACATTCTTGAGTCGGAATGATGATGTCGCATACTTCGACGTTAACAGTGGTGGACTTGTGGGTACTGACGTATCGGTGGCAGTCATGGAGATTGTTCGTGGTGGTATCGCACCGCTGTCTGAAGATGGAACGTCGATTGAGGCAGAAAGTCAAATTATTAGTCTTGAATTGGGCTCATACGAAGAAAAACAAATCGACTTGACCTACGCGTCTCCAGAAATTGAACAACAAAGGTTATCGGTGTCAACGCAGTGGGGTCCAGTTCGCATTATTGTTGGAGGAGACCCGTCTGAGCCAATTGACCTGTCTGCCGACAACGTCAGTGGTGTTGTCCAAACTGCTCTTACAGATTTGTATGTCAAAGGTAAAACGAACTTCCCGATTGAGAGTGTGGCTGAAGTATCAACGTCCAGTGCAAATGAAGTGGCCTTGTTGTTAACTTTTGCTGAAGGCATCGGTGATGTGCCCACTGTGACTGCGTTTTACAATAGCTCGTCCGACAGCGATCAACAAGTCACAGCCGAAACGTTCTCGAACGGCACGTATTTAGTGTCAGGGCACTTTACTATCAGTATGGGGACGGTGATCACAGATTCCATTGATTTCGATGCTTCCGCTGCTAAAGTGGAAGAACTTTGCGAGCAAGCCTTCACAGAGTACGCACCGATTAGTGTGTCAAAGGACGGCGACGCTTCATCTGCGTCATGGTACATCGCCTTCTCAATTGCGGCTGGCAACGTGCCTGATTTGGTTGTTGATTCCTCCAACATCGCAGGCTCCGACGTTGTGATGAACTCAATCACACTCACGGATGGCTCCGCGGATCTGAGTGGTAGTTACAATATTTCATTTGCAGGAAAGACTGTTACGATTGCTTGTGATGCTACTGCAAGCGAAATTAAGGAAGCAGTTGGGACGTTGGTGCCGATCAGCCACGTCGAGCCGGCACAAGCGTGGCTGGTGTCACAAGTGGCAGTCTGGAATGTTGTGTTCCAGACGGAACTAGGTAACGTAGACATGATGGTGGCCAGCAGTGATGGTCAGTGGGCTGCAGGAGACGTGTTCGTTTATGAGAACGTCAATGGCACTTACATCGCACTTGGAGGCATGTGGGGAATCTCGGTCACCAACGAAGTTGGTGAGATCACAAACACCTCTGTCCCGTTCAACGCTTCAGAAACAGAAATGTTGGTGGCTTTTGCCGAACTTCTTCCGGCCGAAACCTGCACGGTGCAAAAATTTGTTACGCCAAATGCTGGTTTTGAAGGGTACTCGTGGTTGGTCGGCTTTAGCTCTTGGTACAGCTACGATATTTCCTTGGACGCCTCCAGCCTTGTTGGTTCGTCTCCATCTGCAGCTGCCGTAACAGAGACGTTTGCCGAAGGTCCCGGAGTTATTGTGCGCGTGACTAATAATGGAGTTGACTTTTCGGATACCGGCCAGATTTTCAGGTACGATCCCGCCATCGTTGCGTGGTCGGTATCACCTCGAAGCGGCCCGTTGTCGGGAGGTACGACACTTCGAATCAAAACTTTCCCTGTAGATTTGGAAACAGGAGAAATCATCACCCTGGATGCTGGTTCCGACGAAATCACCATCCGCCTCGGCGACATTTATGTCGAGGGTGCCATAATTGACCCCAATACTATCGAGTGCCTGACGCCTCCAAATGAGGAAGGCGAGTATATGATTGAATTGAGTGTAAACTACGTCGACTATGCCGTAAGTGACGTGTTTTTCACTTACGCTCCGGAAATTCGCATTTTGGACTTCAGTCCCCGAAATGGACCAATTGATGGGGGCACGGTGGTGTCAATATATGGCGGTCCCTTCGAAGAAACTGATGCGGTCGAATGCATGTTCGGCCAGCAGATAGTTGCAGCCACCAACGTCACGCCAACCTCTTTGCAATGTGTGACTCCCGCTGTAGGGTGGGCTCAGTCAGTGGCTCTTGAGGTCACCAACAATGCCCAAGACTTTACATCGACAACCGTACAGTTCGTATTTGAAGAACCTCTCGCCGTGTTTGAAATAGAACCAACGACAGGTCCTGAAAAAGGAAGTACCCCTGTTGTGGTTACTGGTGGACTGTTCACTAATGAGACATCTAATTTGCTTTGCAAGTTCGGTGACCTGACTTCGCAAGCAACTTGGCTTTCGTCATCTCAAGTGCTATGTGAAGCACCACCATCTGCAGCAACGAACGAAATCCAACAGATATCGACAACAGTGTCGGCAACTGTATTTGAAACTCAACGCATCACCCTCAGTGCGCTCCCCCCGTCCAACGAAGAGTACATGTGGAGTACTCGTGGCGACGGCCCGTTAATTCCTGAGATTCAGCGTGTAGTGACAAATGCGTCAATCATTCACGAAGTGCAAGAAGTGACGATTTGCACAGAGGCTGCTGGGTCTACAGTGCAGATTGTTCAGTCACTGGTCGATCCCATATCACCGCAGGTAATCAAACTTTCAACGACAGTAGACTCCTCCACAACCGAAGTCCAAACAATCACAACACGCGCTTTTGCAGACACTGGACCGTCTGTGGTCGTAACCGCAATTCGCAGACTGTTTGCAAAAGGTAACACGTCGAACACGTTTACTCTCTCTCACGATGGTAATACATCGGATCCGGTCAGCCTCTCTGCAAACGCCGTTCAAGTTGAAGCCGTGTTGCAGCAAATTGGTTTTGTGGACGTCGAAGTTTCACGTCAGTCGACCACAGGGTCTGGTGTTGTCGAGAGTGAGTGGCTCGTCACTTTTCTGGATCCATTGGCTTCCACGCAAATTGATATTACGTCTGCAACTTCAACCGTGGAATCCACATTGTATCGTCCAGGTTCTGTGAATCAAGTGTTGGAATTGTTTTTCCGAGGAAACTTCTCTGACTTGGAAAGTAATCATTCGACCTCCTTTGGATCCGGCGACGTAGCGGTGGAGGGTTCCACCGTCACGTTTCTGAGTCCTGCCGTCGTTGCTGTAAATGGAACTGACGCCATCCAAGCCTTCAGCACGACATTGCAAAGTGCAGTTCAAGGTGCTCTCGGCATCAGCATTGTTGCTGCAACTCCTGGAATCTGGAATGCCTCGTACCGCACGTGGTTGGTTGCATCGGTATCCGCGGCAGGTCAGCTCCCAGCGCTGTATTCCACAGTGTCGCCGTCCCAAAGTGTCATTATGCAAGCTGGTGTAAATGTGGCAGTGAGCGCCACATCGGAAAAAATGGGTGGCTCATTTTCGATTGACCTCGGTTCACTCGCGAAAGTTTCAAATTGTTCCATTACCGGTGGTTCCATTGATGTCGCATTTAACGCCACACAAGATCATCTACAGCAAGCGATCAACGATGCCCTCTGTTTACCGGCTGGCAGTATTAGTGTGTCCCGAAATGATGCGGACGAGAATCTTGGCTATGTGTGGTCGCTGGAATTTCCCAGCGGAATTGGCGACATAGGTCCTGTTAGCATCAATGGAGATGCCTTGAACGGGACAGGAAGCGGCATCGTTGTATCTACAGTGTCCAATGGTTCAGAAGTGAGCGGGGGTCACTTTACTTTGAATTGCTCATTGAATGGTATCCACGACACTGTGACGGTCGTGCACAATGAGACCTCGGTGTCACTGCAAACTAAGTTTGAGGCTCTGCCTTTATTTGACGCATTTGACGGCAATTTCAACGTTACAACTGAAAATGGTCAATTTGGAACTCAAGAGTGGATAGTTCAGCTGCCTTCAGTTGATGGTGAGGACTACGCGACCGCTGTTGTGGACTTCGAAGTTGCGTTCAATGATTTACATGGAATTGATGTAGCTGCGAACGTGGACTCGAACTATCATGTTCCGTCATACCCCCACATTGCCGCCATTGAAGCCGCTGGTGAGTCAGATGTTGAATTTTTGTTGAATTTTCCCGATTTCGACTTCCGAACCAACAGCATCAGCATCGGTGCGACCGCGAGTGATATCAAATCAGCTCTGCAGGATCAATTCGGTGATGTTAGCGTGTCTTCTTCTGGAGATGCAGGAAGTGGGAAAATCTGGGTGGTTGTTTTCAATGATTTAATTGGGCCCGTGTCAATGCGGATTGCTCTCGTCACAGGCTCGGCCAATGAGCTGAGTGTCACAACGCTGCGTCAAGGAAGTGGATCGCGCTTGACTGGCGTATTTTCACTTGCTCTCGACAACAACGACCTCGAAAGCGCAGCTCAACTGTCGTTGTCTGCTACTCCTGGACAGGTGGAGTCCTATGTGGAAGGTTTGGATGGGATCGATGACGTGAGTGTGACCCGCAGTGAGCGCTCCGTTAATGGAGAGTATGCATGGTCGATCACGTTCCGTACACCCCGTGGACCTGTTGACTTACTGTCGGCGAGTATCGTGCCGCAGTCCGCATTCGTTGACGCCAATATCAGTGTGTCATACCTCACTCTTGGCACTGCAAGCGAGGTGCAGGAAGTCGTGGCTCACGCGAACACGAGTTTTACTTGCAGGTTCCGTGGTGAAGAAACCACACTTCTGAGCACGGAATCCTCCACATTCGAACTCAAAGTTGCACTCGAATCGTTGACAACTCTGGGAGAGGTCGACGTGTCGTTGGAATCCGCGAACATTTCAACTTCGACTTGGCGAGTAACGTTCGAAGGCAACGTCGGTGACATTGAGCTTTTGGACTGTGGAGCCAATGTTTCGGTGGGTGAGCATGTTGCGAGCACTTCCGAAGTGTTATCCGGAACGTTTGACCTATCGTGGGATGCCGAAAACGAAGGGCGCGAGGGCAATCCTGGGTTCGTGGTCACTAATATACCAGTTGATGCCTCTGCTGCTGAACTCGAGGACCTGCTGCGAGAAGGTTTGTACGGAGATGATTTGCAGGATGGGGCTGGTGGCGTACCTGACTTAGGTGATATAACGGTGGTGGATGTGTTGGCGGACAACACTGAGAACACGATGTACCATCGGTGCCGAGTATTCAACATCACTTTCAATCGATATTCTGCAGATGTGCCAAACCTTCAACTTCAGACAGAAGGGTTGGTCGGCACAAATCTTGCCGTGAGTGTGTCCGAAGTTGTGGAACCAATCGTCCTCTATGGTGATTTTACACTACAATTTGATGGCGAAACGACAGCACCGTTGAGTGTTGAGGCCACGGCATTGGATGTCGAAAGTGCGCTCAACAACCTCAAAGGCATTGATTTAGTGTCAGTGGCACGTGACCTGCCGTCTGGGTCTCGCACGGAGTTTGATGGTTTTGCTGGAGTTGGATGTTGGGATTGGATTGTCACGTTTTTCCCGTATGATTCCAATACAGGCCAGCGAACAAATAACCTTGGCAACCAGCCACCCATCACTGTGGACTTTTCCAATGTCGGCGGACCGTCGCAGATCAACTTCGGAATTGAGACAGTGCAGGATGGCGGTTTCAACATCGATGGCGGGTTCAGTTTTAGCATCGAAGATTCTAACTCAGACATTCGATCACCAACAGTTGCGTGGGACCAATCTGAAGAGGAAATCCAAGATCTTTTCTTCCATACATTCGGCTATCGTGTTGTTGTGAGTGTTGTTGCGCAGTACGCCGATGGTGGTCAAGACTACGTCATGGTTGTTCAGGAAACTACCACTTACGAGCAATATGAGTGTATCGACAACGCAACATTCAAAGACGCACTTAGACGTGACTGCGATGACTATGTGTCGGAAGGTCTGTGTTCAAACTTCGTGTTCGTTAACTCTGAAGGTCTGAAAGCGAGTGATTTTTCAAATGAGGACGGTGTTGACGCCGTGTCAGCATGTTGTGCTTGTCACAGCCCCATCACAATTGTTGACGATTTTGTTTTGGGACGGGTGGACAACGCTTCCATTATTGATCTTGGCAATACTGCTCTCGGCGGCACGTTCACGATTGAAGCAGATAGTGACTACAATGGAGGCGGAATTACGTACCCGCTTCCGTTCAACGCCACAGCAGCAGAAGTTGGTGACGCGCTTGAACAACTTGTTGGCCCAGTGAGGGTGTCACGGGTTGAGCTAGAGAGCGGAACAGATGGGTACCAGTGGATGGTCACATTCTTGCAAAATCGCAACCTTGCCCCAGTGCTTTCGAGGCAACGACGACTTCTGGGAGAATTTGACGTGCCCGCACTTGGAATTTCGGAATTAGTCATTGATTCATCTCAGTTGAACGGCACGCAACTGAAAGTCGATGTCGACATCATCCAATACCCAGACTCAAACGAAGTTCAATTTGTTACGAGTTCAGCTGCGTCGCCGATTGGAGGGGTGTTTTCCCTTGTTTATCCTGTTGTTGGTGGTGGCGCAACGGCCAACATGAGTTACGACGTCTCAGCAGGTGACATGAAGTTTGCCATTGAGTCCGGAATGCCCACTCTGGGGGCCGTGAACGTTACAAGGTATTCTCTCGCCAACGGGCTACGCAACGAGTATCAGTGGGTAATATTTTTCACAGAATTAGCGGGCGATGTAGAGCTTCTGGTACCAATCACGAACTACCTCACTGGTGATCAGGTCGATGTCGTCGTTAAGGAAGCCGACGGCACCACAGACGAGCTTTCTGGCACATTCACTCTCAGTTATCAAAATTGCACCGACTTCGCCACATATAATTGTACCACACGTCCCATATCTTTCGACGCAAGTGCGACCGAACTCAGAAACGCATTGGAAGAACTGACATTGCTACCCGGCGACCTGGAAGTCGAAAAAGCTGAGGCGAATTTTGACGGGAGTTCTCGTTGGCTTGTTACATTCGTTGACAGTGGTGATGTCGACATGTTGGTTGCTGATGTTGAGGGTATGCAAGGTGCAGATTTGGAACTGAACGTCACCGAACAACTCAAAGGCCGATCAAACTCTGTGGGATATGTTCCCGTTGAGATATCTGGCAACGGACAAGATTTTTCGAATTCAGGTGTTCTGTACCGTTACCATGGTGAAGTTGGCGTTGTTAGCCTATCTCCAAATCACGGCACTCTGTATGGCATGACGGAGGTGCTGGTGACAGGTTTCGGTTTCGAAAATTCCTCAACGTTATACTGCCGTTTTGGTACCGGGCACGAAAGTGTCGTACCCGCGGTTGAATATTTAAGTTCAACACAAATTGTCTGCATTGCACCACCGTCACTACTTGAAGGCGCGGTTGCGGTTCAAGTGAGCAACAATGGGTACTCTGACATGGCGACATTTTCATCAACCTCAGCGACGTATACATACGACGAAGCCATTTTACCCTTCGACGTCATCCCACCGCTTGGCCCAGTATCTGGCAATACCAGCACTAGAATTGTTGGCAACGGCTTTTTGAACACAGATGGTCTTTTGTGCCGATTCGGTGACCTGATTGTCGCGGGTGTTTGGTTATCACGTGAGGAAATTCGATGCCAAACACCAATTGGGACGGATGTCCCTGGATATTACCCCATTGAAGTTAGCAACAATGGCCAAGACTTTACTCAGTATGCATTTCCATTCTATTTTTACCCAGACGCAGCACTGGAGCGTATTACACCCGTGAGTGGTCCCGCGTTAGTTGCAGGAACTGAAGTCGTTGTGTACGGGCGTAACTTTGTCAATTCGACCTACCTTTCATGTCGTTTCGACGCAATGATGACTCCAGCCATATTCGTCTCCGACACACAAATTATTTGTCCGTCTCCTGTCATGCAGTACGGACTTGATTGGTTGGATCTGTCGCAAGTAAGCAACCGTGAGCCAAATCCCTACACGAAGAGTCGTAAACTGTACCCAACGGCGCACCCGTACCCGTTCTACTGGTCAAAGAATGTGCCAGTTGAGACGTCCAATAACGCTCAAGATTTCACAAACAGCGGCATTCACTATTTGTACCAACAAGATGCCGAGGTGGTGGATGTTTATCCGCAAAGCGGAAGAGACACAGCCACAACCCCTTTGTTCGTTCAAGGCTCGGGGTTTGTAAACAGTACACAATTGACCTGCCGTATTGGGCACAATATCGTGAGGGCAGTGTTCATCACATCAGAGCTCGTGCTCTGTTTTGCCCCTCCACAGTCCACAAATGAGCCAAACCAAGGTTCTCATCGCGGGCGTGGCCTTCGTCGACAAAGCTTCATGCACGTCGATGAAGTATCAACTTACGCTGAATCACCGTCACAAGTATTCGTTGAAGTTAGCAACAATCTCATTGACTGGACTGCGGACTGGCAACAATTTGAATACCTCGCGCCATGTCAACCTGGCTTTTATTGTCCGAACCATCGCGCGGTGTTTGAGTGCCCGCGGGGCACGTTCTGTCCGGGAACCCAGAACTACAACTTCACCTTGTGTCCTCGTGGAACGTACCAACCGCACGCTGGTCAAGCGAACTGTTTGAGATGCCCTATTGGATATCAATGCCCTTATGAAGGAATGCCGGTTCCACAAATTTGCCCAGCGGGCTTTGTGTGTGAGGTGACTGGAGTTGAAATCGCAGATCAGCCTTGCCCCGAAGGGCACTACTGCCATGAAGGGACAGCAACTACCGCAACTACGTGTGGCAACCCGGAAGCTTCGAATTACTTGTTTCCCACAATGAGCCATGCCGAGCGATCATCTACCATTCAACTCGGAAGACAGCCACTGGGCAACAACTTGGTACTGGGTGCAAGAAACACTGCATGTTGGAGCAACGCCACTGATGACTTTGGGTTGCAGTCTTCTCCGTACCCACAAAGATTTTGGATGGAGTTACACTTGTTGCCACTCGCCTCCAATGAAGCGTTTACTGCATCACGCGGACGGTATTGTCTTGACGACACATGCATTCGTGCCAATGACATGGACAATATCACTGTCTCTGATTACGCCTTCAAGTATGACGCAGCCGAATTTGCGCTACGCCGGCCAGTGCCTTGCCCGCAAGGCACGTATTGCGGGCCGGGGACAGCTGCCTCCACCATTATGATGTCCAACTTCACAACACCGCAAATGTGCCAAGAGAACATGTATTGCCCAGAAGGAGCCCCTAATCCCAGAGGCCTCGGTGAATGCCCTGTGGGCTTTTATTGTCCATTGAGCGTCCGCCTACCGTGTCCTGTAGGCACGTATTGCCCCCGCGAAGGTCATGGGGAGCCTCTTCCGTGCCCTCCAGGCAAGTTCAATGGTATGGTCGCCATGGAAGCATGCACCAAATGCCCTCGCGGCTACATTTGCCCAGGATTTGGCCGTATCGACCCGGCTATTTGCCCTGCTGGCTACGTGTGCTCGCGAGAGTCAATGACAAGTCCAAATATTCGCTGCCCGAAGGGCTTTTATTGCCCAAATGGTACAATGACATCAGATCCTTTTCGAAATGACACCACGTTGCGCCCTTACGTCTGCTCGCCAGGCAGCTTTTGCACCGGAGGCGTTGTTGCAGACGTCGTGATTGAAGGAGATTACAATTATCCGCAGCCATGTGCTGAAGGGTTTTATTGTGAAGCTGGCTCCACCAATGCCAAGGGCCAAGGACTGTGTCCGAAAGGATTTTCGTGTCCCAAAGGAACTGCGGTGCCTGTTCCAACCCCCGTCGGGTATTTCGCGGAACTTGAAGGAGTGATCGAGCCTGCACAATGCCGACCAGGATATTACACACCCACTATACAGTCTGTTCAGTGCTATGACTGCCCTCCGGGCACGCAGTGCCAAAATGATGGAGAGTCGGTTGCCACAGTGTGTCCACCAGGAACTTACAGAGCAGAGCAGGACAAAGATGGCACAATGTGTACAGGATGTCCACAGGGCACGTTCAGCAAAAACTGGGAGATTAGGTCGGCGTTGGAGTGCAATTCATGTCCTACCGGTGTTGTTTGTCCTGTGGACGGTATGTCATCACCGTGTAGCTTGCTCGACGTCCCGAAGCCATGGACACCAACTGAAGAACCTTATTCCATCAGTCAATGTCAACTTTTGGGAGATGACTACATATACGGGCACCTTGATCCGACACGCCCATGGGCAATTGATAGTCTCGGACGAGGTCCTTTCATGGTGGAATCCGAACATGGCCAATGCTTTTTCAACGATCAACCGAATGGCACCATTGTCTATCAACGGCTACGAGACTACTTCGGTTCCATGTACCACCTTGAGCGCGGCCATGACCATCAAGGATATGGGACCGACGAGTATCAAGGAGAGTTCGGTTTTGGTTCGCGTTACATCGATCTTCGAGAGGGCAGAGACTACGCGCCGCCTTACCAGTGCATTCCTGGAATGAGGCTCCTCAATTTCACGCGGGGAGGGAACTTGAAAGATCAATGGTATCCTGGCACTTGCGAAGCGGATATAATGTGTAACTTTGATGCACGAACCGAAATGACACCGTGTACGGAGGGATACTACTGTTACGAACGAACGACATCACTCGCGGCCGTCGACCACGTGTGCAAGGCGGGTTATGTGTGCGACTTTGGCTCGACGCCGGATGTTACACTGAATGCCCCTGCGGGTCAATACAAACAACTATGTCCTGCTGGATATTATTGCCCGGCAGGGACTGGGGTCGGACAACAGTTTCAATACCCATGCCCGGAAAACTATTTTTGCCCAACAGGAACTGCTGATCCGTGGCTTGGACTTGTTGCTGACGATTCATTTCATCGCGAATTGAATTTGACAATGGCTGATCCTTTCTTGTACATGAGTAACACCGGTGTCCCTGGAGGGCTACCCGAGATTTTTTCAAATGGCCTTGTCTCCGAAAGTAGCCGCCGTCGCCTTAACCAGGATCAGTACCTTGGTGGCGGACCGCTGCAGTACCCAAACATTGACATTTACGACGAGCCATCCATTTTCCAATACGTGCAGCTTCCGGATGAGCGCGTTGAGCAACTTGTCTCCTCACATGATCAACGGTGTTTTAACGGCATCAACGAAACAAAGCGTGGCCAGCATGAAGAGCGAATCAATTTGACAATGGTCGATGTGTACCCGAATCTTGGTTTTTATCGACAGAATCTTGCCATTGAGAACGATCAGGTGTGTGCACGTGACCACAAGTGGAAATCTGTGTACAATGCCATTGCTCGGGGTGCCTGCGATTGCAGCACACAATTTCGAGTAGTACTGCATGTGTACGATTTCTGGCGGTGTACACATCCCGACTCTGCAGATTCGCTCGGTGATTGTTCGTTTCAATTTGACTACGAAAGTAACGAAACGTCTGAGTTGATCACGCAGACATGCGAATGGGATGGCGAAACACAACAAATAACCAGCTGTTCATCCACCGAATGTGCATTGAACACTGACTGTGAGCAGGACAAAGTTCGTGTCAGAATAGCGTGGCGTGAGATGGCATACTTTGCATCGTTCACAGACTTGATGGAGTACGTCTCCACCGAATTTGAAGATGAGTACTTCGAAAAAATAACTGGGGAACGTGAAACCATCGATCCGTACATTTATGATTTGAACTATGCAACGGAAAAAGTCAACTTGTTGCGTGGAGATACTACAGATTGGTTCTTCACGTACGACCAGTCCTCATCTGACCCCAAGCAACATTGGCAGTACCACTACTTGAATCCGTGGTACTACAAAGAAGACGCGGAGTCGCATGACGGCGAACCTGTTCGTCTTGACATGTGCAGTTGCCAGGACAATCTGAAGTGTCCGAACGGTACGTTTGCTTCACTCGGCCAGCAAATCATTTACGACTGCTTAACTTATTCGGCTTTTGGGGAATCCACCACTGCGGATGATGTTCTCCTGCGAAAGCCTGTCTTGGAACAACTTTCAACGCAGGGTGTCACAAACCACTCTGGGCCGTTCGACAGTGAATACGGCATTGAGCAGCTTTACGTTGGTGGTGATTGGAACTGGAACGACGAAAATCCTGTCACTGGCACATTTGATGGACTTGGGTACTTGACGCTCAAAGGTTGGGATGTTGTCACGATCACGCTCGACATGCGAAAAGTTCACGTGAACTTGACCTACGGCACTCATTACAGATTAGCGATATATTCCGATTGCACCCCGTGCCCAACCCGTTACTTGTGCGATGGCCCTGCTCTACAGTTCGACGCCGAAGCTGAACAGAGTGGAAGCACTGTCACTTTCGAGGATGATGACGACAATTCTGAAAATGACTATTGCTCATATCCACCATTGGTTGATCAGCAGAAAACGATATACGACCCTCAATTGTACAATTTGAGTTACCACGACTTTGAGGAAGGATGCGAAGAGCGGGCTAACACACTGTTGGACAGCGGTCAGCTCTACGCTGGATGTGGTGCAACGCGCTTGGATGCATCCGAGGCTCCTGATGGCTTTCCAACTATGCCGGCGCAGGTCCCGGGACTCGGAGTATATTGTGAGGATTGTTGCAAATGCCAGCCTCATGAAATGCCGTACTTCTTTGAAGATACTTCTCATGACGAGGAATACTTTCCACAGTTCGACAACAAACATGTAATGATTCAAGTGTCGATTGGGACCATCAAAGATGTCAATGTAACAGTTGCTCTTGAATTGATGCACGGGAACTTTTTGTCAGAATTCGAGGAACTGACAATGGATCAATTCGATGCCACATTCTTTGCTCCGTCGCGGAGCGACATGCTTCCTTCGAGCCAATGGCTGGAGAATCGAGAACTTGGAGCATACTCTTCTTTTCTTGCATATGTGACCAAGGACTTGTACGAAGATCGAATGTCACTACCGCTGAACTTTCCGGTGACAACTCATCCAATTCTTGGAACAACAGTGTTAGAAGACTCTATTTTTATTGATCGAATTGCCAATATCACAATTGGTGATCCAGGCTACGTTGCGCGACAGCGATGCCGCTACATCAACAGCGAATTGAACCAAAATAAGACTGCTTCGTGTGACCTCGACACCAACACTTCGCAGGCTGAGTGTGCCGAAATTGTAGACATCCAAGGTCGTGAATTCAAGTGGGACGAGGAATACTACTACTGGCGCGGAGATGCCGCTGGCAGTGACTCTGCGACACCAGCTCTAGACTGGGAATTTGAGTACCCTGAATACCAGCAATTATACAGCATTTGTCAAAACCAAGCGGAACGCGACTCCTTGGTCACGGGGTGTGATTCCATTACGATTTGTTCTGAAGCTATTGTGGATTTTACATTTCAAAGCACTGATGATCGTATTATCTGTGGAAGTCCATTTGACTCGCTGTACGCGGCAACATGCGACGAAGCTATTTCCGCAGCATTTGCAAATTTGGAGGATGCGGCGTTGACCTACAATGATCAAGAAGTCGCAGTGCGCTTAGGTGCGTGGCTTGACGACGATCCTCTGATTACAGATGGAAGCGGGTTCTACTTTGATCGTGGATACTTGCTCACTGTCAATACCCCACTGGTTAACTCAAAGTTGAACATTAACTGGTTCGAGGAGGGTGGTGAGTTCTCATCCGAGGTAACGTTCCTCACTCTCCCGTATCTTCCATACTTCAGCAACTGTGAAGGATACGGTCGTCACCTGTACATCTCGAAATTACTTGAAGAACACGCCGACTGCAACCGGCCCAGCTTGGCGGAATCCGGGCACACAGATTACCTTGAGTTCATGCAAATGTTCACCCCAGGAAAAGAAAATGCTATCATTGATGAGACTGATCGTTGTGGGGCGCCAGACCCCACAGTTTATGAACCCGGCGGCGAGTTTGAAGAAGACGCAGACCCTGACGAAGCAAATTGGCCTGACGATGCCAAAACCAACTCCATTTACAAGGGCATTGAACTGAAATGTCGATACGAAGAGTCGCTCGTTAGCGTGGATCCGAACCCGAGGTGGTATGAGATGGCAAATGGTGAAGAAATATTCTACCTGACAAAGTACCCAGTCCCTTACAGGAAACGTGCGGATTCAGAATGGCCCCACTATTCACCTGGCCTAGGCGGTCCACGTTCATACAGATTTGAGCGAGACCCTGTTACATTCGAAGCTGACTTCGAGGGTGCAACACGTGGAAATGAGTGGTGGTGCACGGAACTGATGGAGGCGAATGATGAGTGTATCCGCATCCCTGATGACATGCAATGCTTGTTTTGTGCGGAAAACGATCAATTGTGGGGCCGTGCCGAAGAATTGGAGATATTAAGTGAACCATCGCACATCGATTCGTTGATCAAGGTCCGTCCTGGTAGCGGCGATTTCGCAGGATCTGAAGGCGACGAGGAATCTCGCGTGACTTTCGTTCCACGGCATATCACACTTCAAATCAATTACTATCAAGAGGCCAAGGGTCTCAAGCGACTTGTTGATGCTTGGATTGAATATGAAGATATGTGCACGTACTCACCAAAAACGGAGGAGGTCGAAAATGTGTTCATTCCGGAGTTTGGAGTGTATCCGTGCAACGACACTGGTGATGACGAAGACCGGTACACTCTGGAAGTGAAGTTTGTAGCGATGAAGTATGGTGATCTACTCAATGCTTTCGAGTTTCCCCTTGGTGTGTACTTGGTTCTCTTTGCCGTTGTCTCATTTTTGACAACAATTGTTGGGCTCGTCTTCTACTTCATCCACCGTCTTATCACGCGAATTAAGAACCCACCGAAGTTCCGCTTCGGCTCGTTGTTCCGTGTGGTTGTTCCTGCACCCTTTGCTGGTTGTCTTTTGGCGATGGTGCCGCATTTAATCGCATGGGCAGTGATCTACTTCCAGTTGGCTGAAATTCCGGACGGCTACGACCCTACCACGGAGCTGTCGGATTGGCAATTGGATTTCTCAGCCGGTTTGTACGACGAGATCGAAGAGTTTGAGACCGCTCCTACACTGGAGGCGATCAAACGCTATCGTGAAGGACGTGTCGGCTATGCTCACTTCATTGTTGGCGTGTATTTCCTCGTATTCTGTGCGGCGGTGTTTATCCCCAACTACTTTGATGAGAAATGGCGCGACGATATTCGGCGGGCCGACCAACTCGCAGCTGAGGGAGTGAATGTGAAAACTGAACAAACTGCAATGGATGAAGAAGAAGAGAAGAAGAAGTTGCAGAGGCAGAGTCTCTACTGGCAGCCTCTTCTCTGGAAGCGCTCTCATATCATCATTTATTCTATTTTGGTGACCATCGTCACACTGCCACTCATCGAATTTTCATTCTCCAGTGCCTTCGAGGACTACGTCATTACCATCATTGTGTTGCTCAAGCTGTTGATGATCGGGGTTGATATTGGCCTCGAAAGGATTTTCCGCGAACATCTTCTCATTGCGCCATGTGTCATTATGCTCAACAGTGCATTGATGCTCGTCACTCTCGGAGCTTCGAACTTGGAAGATTTCATTTTCTCATACACCGTTGAGCTCCTGATTGCCTTAGTAGAGCGTTTGTATTTCGCTCCATTCATCAAGAAGGTTGTTACTCGCATCCCGCGCATTAAGCTCCAGTGCAAACGCAAGTTCCAAAAGCGTCGCCGACTCACTCGAACTCAACGGCAAGAACAAGATGCGGAATGGAAAGCTGTGAACGAAGATATCAAACTGCAAGAGGAAGGAGTTGAGCCCATGCTTGAGTCTTATTTGATTTATGCCTTGGAGACAGCGTCGCTGTTGATCTGTCCGTTCCTAGTTGCGCACGTGTCACTGTTCTACGAGTACACGGAGATGGGTCTGTCCTACGGTATCAAGAACATCCACTTGATATATTACATTTCGTTTCAGGTGATAATCATCCCAGGGATTTTGTTCATGGACATGTTCACACTGAATGCGATTGAGCTGTTCCACAGTTGGAAGTTGTACGACTACGTGCACTATCAAAACTACCGCTTCAGTGTCCGTGAAAACCGGTGGATTCTACGATCACAGGTTGTCGATGAATCGATTTCCCAACCATTACAGTCTGTTGACTTGATGTGTTTCTCGCCACAATTTTATTTTGTGGCAACGCTTGCTGCAATGGCTTTAATCGAAATTTTGCTGGGCTTGCAAACCTTGATTCGCAAGGAGTTTAACATGTTCGCCGACCCCATGTTTGTGGTAATTTGCGTTGAAACGGTAGTATTGGGCTTAATTGTGAAATGGATTCTGGTCGGTCTCTCCAACTTGGTTCGACTGTGGAAGCTACGAACCACAGAGGGAACAGTGGATGACGACATTGCAGAAAAACTCGCCATCGGTGAATCCAACCAAGAGGATTTGGAAATGGCTCGGCTGGAGTTGCAAGCGCTAAACTCCGAGCGGTTCCGCCATCGATTTTTAGAACGATCACGACCTTGGATTTTGCAGCATTTGGAGGAACTTTTGACGCCGCGTACGTTAGCAAATATTGGAGCCGATGGGCGTCCAAATGTGGATTACATCCGTGACGTGTACGCGGACCTGATGAATATGGGTCGTCAAATGGCTCGCGATGGAGACGTGGCAGGCATCACCCCTCCTGACTCTGATGACGACCTTGAAGACCAGCGCCGTCAGTGGCCGCGGACGCCCCTCACTGGTCCTTCCCTCGCGATCGCAAAGTATTGGCTAAAGCTGGCGAGGCAACGTCGTACCTGCTTGAAGCTAGTACGTGGGTACCTTCAAAGAATGACGAAGGACACATGTGACCTATGTGGACGCAAACAGTCGGCTGGAGCTGTAATGAGCTGTTCAATCGTTCACCCCAACACAGGCGAAGTCGACGACATGTACCTCAACGAGTTGATTAAGCAATTCAACGAGAAGACGGAAGGTCGTCCCTTCGACGAAAATTTGTGGAAGGCCTTCTTTAGAGAAACAGCAAAGCTCATCACCAGATGTGACCGTTGCATTGATCAAGTTGAACAAGCCAAGATAGAAGCGCGCAGAAGGCGGCTGGCGCAGGGTGCTGAGAAACGCGTAACTCGCGCTGGCGACATTGAAGATGATGACGAGACCGACGGCTACGGCCCAGTATTTGAGGCATTGGTCGTCCCTAGATCGAGCCCAGAAGGTCGAATCATGTCAAAATGGCTGACAGCAGCTCGTAAACGAATGGGTGGCGATTTCCCACGTCCTGAAGCTCGCAAGCTTATGGAAGACTACAAACGCCGGATGCATGACAGAAAGATGAGAAGCACACTCAAGCCAAAAACTGGAACGTTGCGGACGAAAGACGGCAAGACAGGCCGCCCACCCCCACTGTCGCTTACAGAAGCAACGAAGGCTTTGGCAAAGCTCTGGTTGCAAAAAGGTCGGCAGTCACTCAAGGGCCGTCTCCAAGCTAAGGCCAAGGATCTCTACGAGGAGATTGACCGTGCTGTCGCCAAAATGCCTGAAAAGGATGATTGGTTCTACACGTCAGAGTTGCGGTTGGCAGGCGAAAACCTCGCCAATGTTGGACGCTCGCTCCGTGAGGAGCGGAAGAACAAGCAAGCACAGGCCGATGGAAAAGCTCGAAAGATGCAGGATGATGTGCAAAATTACCGCGACAAAAAGGAGGCCGAAATGGCAACCGAGCTCGCAGAATTTGAGAAGCACGAACACGTCGAACGAGCTAAATTGGAACGTGAGTTGGAGAAACGTAAAATTGACGTTATGGCCCACAAGGCCACACGCCAACAGGAGTTCGACGAAGCGTCAAAGAAACTGTCAGAGTTCCGTCTGAAGGAAGCGCGTGCTAAATTCGAAAAAGATATGGCGGCAGTTGACGCATCTATCGTTTCGGAGCGACAAAAATTGCTCCAGCAGTTCGAAGCAGGCATCGCGTCGCAGCGAGAAGCTATTCTGACGAAACATGAGAACGCGAGGCAAGCCATTCTTCGAAAATCAAATGACGCCCTCAACAAAGCTCGACACAACGAGCAGGCGCAAATGCAAAACGTACAAAAGAGAGAGGAGGAGTGGAGGAAACAGGCACTGGTGTGGCTGAACACAGCCAACAAAAAGTTCGCCAAAAAAGCGGAGGCAGACGCAGAGCATGAAGCTCAGAAGAAAGCTTCTCGACGGCGGCGATAACCCCAGCAACAAAAAGCAGGATGTGTGACACAAAAGATCGCCACCCTGAAACTGTAAACTACATTAATGACTGAGGTTGACCGCCCAATGTACCATAGTCCAGAGAAAGCATTACTATTCTTTGTGCTCTGTGATCTCCCATAACCGGCCTCGTGATTGTCCCACTTTTCTTTGTAACAACATAAAACTAAACATACATCTAGCCTCACCGTCCCAAGATGCGTAGGCAATCGCAACCTCAACCACATTCCGTCGCTGTTCGTGTTGAATGACATTGTACCGGTCGTCGTAGCACTCTCACGATTCACAAGATTGCATTTTTTCTGACATGCAAAGAAGAATAACTACTTTATGCTGAAACGTAAACGGGTGCGCTGTCGAGTCCTTGCTGACCTATGGGTCGATTTCGATAATCTCGGGTTTGTGAAGACGTGCCCTCTTCATTACCATTTCAATTGTCCTCTTTGGCTTCGGGTGATGTTGTCGTCGGCCTATCGCAGTGACACTCGTAGTTGAACACACAAATGCGCCGTGAAGAGGAGATACACGTCATGTAGGCGAACCGTCAAGCCCTCGAGTTGTTGATGCCCGACGCACAGCAAGATCGTGCCGTTGGATCACCCTGGTGAGTTCAAGTCAACACAGTGGGACCGGTGTTCGTATGGCACACCAACACATCTCGCAAGACGAACCTGCTCCTGTCGAAGAACGCTTTGCCAGCCGCTGTTGCGCGGCGATCTCGTGCCGCCATCGACGCTGCAAATTTTGCGTCCGCTAGCTCTTTGATTCTGTTAAACGACCTCACTGGCCGACGCGGTACGCGCACCATTGAGGGCGCAGCGATCGAATGCGTGTCTTCAGCTCGATGCGCTTGCCCAGACGTCAACTTTTCCGACACTTGACCAATTCGCTGGAGAGTGTTCAACACACGCCTGTGATTATTGTGGGACTTTTCGCCCTGTTTTACCGCACCTGTCGCTGTTGAAGGTGTGTTCGTGGTGCATTTCGTTCTTTGCGCGGCCCGTTCGCGCTCTTTTCTGCGCTGGGACTGTTGTCGACGTAGATGGTGGTACTTCTTTGTCATATCATCAAGAGCAGCTTGGGTAACCGCCATCTTCCCGTGCAAGGCCTTGTACTTACTTTGGACTTTTGCGTGGTCTTCGTTCAATTTTTTGAACTGAGTGTTTCGGAGTTTCAATACAATATTTTGTCGCTCCAGTTCAGGAGAAATTTTCTTTTTCTTGTCTGACTCCTGATCGGACAACAACTTCGCCAAGTCAGCGGTTTCGGCGTACTCTTGAAAAGACCGAACATCAAAACGACGCAGTACATCAACATGCGATTTGAGTCGCTTGATTTCTTTGTCTTTCTCCTCCCCGGCTTTTTTCATTTCGGCGAGTGCCATGGCATGGTACGAAACAGACTCCTCTGCTCGCTTAGCGCTCTCCTTCGACAGCATCAGTTGTTTGCGTACATTCTGTAACTCGCTGTTCTGTTGCTTGATGCGGAGTTCTAGTTTTTCATTGGTTTTTGCAACTACCTCCAAACGACCAAGCAGCATCTGAAGTTTGGATTCGTTCCTCATCGCCTGCGCCTTTGCCGCTCGGCGCTCCTCGTCCACAAGGTCGTCGGATGCAGCACCGCTAGCGCTGCCACTATTCGCGGTGTTGGATTCATCGATTTCAATGAACAATTTTACGGTGCTTTTTGGCGTCACTCGCTTGCGACAGCATGGGCATTGCTTGTGGGATCGCACCCATGGTGCCACACAATTGCTGTGGAACACATGCCCGCAGCCTTGGAGAGCAACGATGTCGTGTGGACCACCCACCAATAAGTCGAAACAGATGCTGCAAAAAGTCGACATTACAGTGGCTTTTGGCGTCCCCCGTCCAACTCTTCTATTGGAGCGAACCCATCAACGCACACGGTTTGTTAGTTGTCACCATCCAACTAGTAAAAGGTGTAAAAGGTCTACGTTGGTGTTGGATGGGCACCTGTGCCTTCGAAAACAGCGCTATCAACGAGTAGCGGCACCCGAATTCGGGCGCATTTGACAACACGCATCAAAATGTGCTGGAGTCAAAAGTTGATTTCTCCCTGCTGCAACAATAGTTTTTCCACGGTCACTGCGTCCTTCCCATTCCAAGTTTCGCGCGACGAGCAGCTGTGCGTCTGGCAGCCGTCCGTCTGGCAGCCGTCCGTCACTGCGTTTTACAAACGGCGGAATTGGGTGGCGATGGCTCCGTGGTCCGCCACGAATGACTCATACCCAATGCCCTTTATGGTCCTCGTACTCTACACACTCCACCTCCTCACCTTCCACCGTCACCGCCGTTCCCACCGCCAAAACCACTCATGTAGAAATTAGCTAACTGCAACCCCACCAACGACCATCGGAAGTGAATATGGTCCTCGGCGACAGACACTTTCATGCAGTCACGGATGCGGTTTGTGGATGGCTTGGAATTTGGAAGGACATGCACGATCGCACACCCCACACCAACACACAACGACGCACGACAAAGTAATGACGTCGGTGGTTGAGTTGGCATTTGTATCAGCAACCACAGCCAACACGCCACACCACGCCACACCACACAACAGCGACAGTCGTCGCCCCAACCGAATGCATTCACCAAACGCCAACGAAGGATTGAATGATTGCACGAACGAACGAAGGAACGAACGGTTTGACAGTGTTCAAGTTTG